>RRZU011230068.1_pt1 | contig 10152 bp, 7 predicted proteins | sample 2165561 | NCBI WGS metagenome assembly RRZU01 (sample SAMN10456909, study PRJNA506462) | wastewater metagenome | isolation source: wastewater sludge | place: USA: Moscow, Idaho
GAGGGAGTTCCGTGCCGGGCGTGGCGGCGGGAAAAAAAAGACATCGTCATGTCGTCATACATCGCCAGACGCTATCCAACTAATAGCTGCCTGCGCTGATTCGACAGGCGCCAGAGCCTCGAAACCCTCTGCATCCAGCCACGCACGCCAGCGCTGCACCGCCGCCTCGGGCAGCGCTGCGCCACCCTCGCCCGCCAGCAACAGCGCCGTCCGCCCGGCCTGCGCCGCCGCCTCGCGCACGAAGCGCGCGGTGCCGCGGTCGGGGCTGGCCGTGGCGTGCACCACAAGCAGCAGCGATTCGGGGCGCGCTGCCGCCAGCCGCGTGGTGACCGCCTGCCGCTCGCGCGCGCTGCCGGCGATGCGCTCGGGCGGCAGCGTGCCGGTGGGCAGGCCGTCGATGGGCCAGGCCATCTCGGGTGGCAGCTCGAAGCCAACCACGGCCAGCGAGCCCGGCGCACCCGGCGGCGCGCTGGAAGGCGTGGGTTGGTCCAGATCGGTGGCGCGGTGCTCGGGGTCGATGACTTGGGGCGGCGGCTCCAGTGCGTCCAGCCGCGCCACGATGCGGCGCACGTACGGGTCGGCCATGTCCACGGCGCCCAGCCGCCGCGTGCCGGCACGCCAGCGCAGCAGGCTCAGCACCATCAGCGCCAGGCGCGGCAGCAGGCCGTACACCACCACGCAGCCCATCAGCCACCACGCCCATTCGCGCTGGCTGGTGGCGTCGACCCAGGCGCGCACGCCTGCGTTGCCGACCGTCTGCACGGCCGCCGCGTCCGGCACCGGAAAGCCCAGCAGCGCCGGCAGCGCGCCGGTGACGTGCACGAAGCGCTGGAAGAACGTGGCGCTGAGGATCGTGGTCTCCCACGTCAGCGTGTAGGCATGAAAGGCGAAGCCGAAGGCCAGCACCGCCAGCATGATGAGGAAGGCCAGCGTCCAGATGCCGTGGCTCAGCGCGCCGGTCAGCCAGCCCAGCAGGCGCTGGCGCTGCAGCACGGCGGTGACGGCTTGCAGCATGGTCAGGGCGTGCGGCCCGCGGTCCAGCGGCAGGCGCGCCGTCAGCCACAGCGCCAGCCGCCCCAGCGACGGCCCGGCCCAGCGGCCTTGCGTGAACAGCAGCCCGAGCAGCCACACCGCCAGCATCACGGCGTGCAGCCCCAGCAGGCTGACGAAGGCGGCCACGGCGTTGATGCTGCGCCCCTCGCCCAGCACGGCGCGCGCCGTGCCCAGGCCCGTAAAGGCCATCGCCACGGCGAGCGCTGCCACCACCCACCAGCCCAGGTGGCGCCAGCGCGCCAGCTCGGCCGGCAGGCCCAGGCGCTGGCCCAGCAGCCAGCCGCGCTCGGCCACCTGCGCGGCGCGCGTGGGCCGGGTGCGGAAGGCCTGCTGCAGCGCGGCCTGGTCGTCCAGCGGGCCGGCGGCCTCGATGCGCTGCACGGCCTCCAGCACCACGGCGGTGGCCAGTGGCGTGCGGTCGGCGGTGGGGGCGGCGGCGTCGGTCATGCGGTGCGGGGGCAACGCTGGCGATTATCGGCGGGCGATGGGCGCGATCTGGATGGGCGCGAATTGCTACGCTATCAATAGCTACCTGCGCTTATGCAGCATGCGCTGAAGCCCGATTTTCCTTGATGCCCAGGAAGTTTCAGAAACCGCTTGTGGGAGCGGGCTCGCCCGGGAGACTTGTTGCTGATCGCAGGCGATTGCTCTGAGGCACGACACAAGACCCCGCCGCCGCCACGCCCCCGGCTCAGCGCTCCCACGGCGGCACGGGCTCGAACTCGGCCACCAGCATCTCCAGCAGCGCGCGCACCTTGGGCGTGCGGCGGCGGCTGGGGGTGTAGCAGGCGTACAGGTGGCGGCCGAAGGGGGTGTTGGGTTCCAGCTCGGGCAGCACGCGCTGCAGGCGGCCGGCGGCCAGGTGCGGCACGGCCAGGTAGCTGGGCAGGATGGCCAGGCCCTGGCCGGCCAGCGCGGCGTCGAGCAGGCAGTCGCCGCTGTTGAAGCGCACGCGCGCCGTGGTGGCGTGTACCAGTTCGTCGCCGTCCGGCGTCAGCAGGTACCAGCGATGGTCCTCGGTCATCAGGTAGCTCAGCGTCTGGTGGCGGTTCAGCTCGGCCGCGCTGGCGGGCACGCCGTGCGCGCGCAGGTAATCCGGCGCGGCGTAGATGCCGCGCGTGAGGCTGGCGAGCCGCCGCGCCACGGCGTCCTGCGGCGGGGTGCGGGTCATGCGCAGGGCCAGGTCGATGCCGCCGGCCTCCAGGTCGACCAGCTGGTCGGTCAGGATCAGTTCGCAGGTCAGGCGCGGGTGCTGCGCGGCCAGGCGCGGCAGCAGCGGCGCCACGTACAGGCGGCCGAAGGTGTGGGTGGCGCTGACGCGCAGCACGCCGTGCGGCTCACCGCCCAGGTTGCCCACGGCCAGATGCGTGGCGGCCACGCTCTCCAGCGCGGCCAGTGCGTGCTGGTGAAACACCTGCCCCGCCGGCGTCAGCGCCAGGCGGCGCGTGCTGCGCTCCAGCAGGGTGGCGCCAAAGGCGGCCTCCAGCTCGGCCACCTGCCGACTGACCTGGGCGCGCGTGCAGCCCAGCAGGCGCGCGGCGCCGGCCATGCTGCCGGCCTCGACCACCCTGACGAAGGCCTGCCACGCGGGCAGCCAGGGCATGGGCCGGTCCATGGCGGCCAGACCGGTGGGCGGGCCGGAACCGCGCACGCGCGAGGCTGGAAGGCGCTTCATTGTCAATGATTCGTTGACATATTGGCCATGATTATCGAGCCATTGGCACCCGATGTGGGCACTATGATCGCCGTCTCCGTGCGCCGTATGGGCGGCGCGCGCACCCACCGACTTCCAACATGTTCAAGACACTCAAAGGCCCCGGCGTGATGGGCATCACGCTGGCGGCGGCCGGCATCCTGATGGTGACCATGGGCGCGCGCCAGTCGCTGGGGCTGTTCGTGGGGCCGCTGAACACCTCCACGGGGCTGGGCATCGTGGCCATCAGCTTTGCGCTGGCGGTGGGGCAGTTCGCCTGGGGCGCGGTGCAGCCGCTGGCCGGCGCGGCGGCCGACCGCTGGGGGCCGCGGCCGGTGCTGCTGGCGGGCATCGTGCTGCTGGCCATCGGCAGCGCCATCACGCCGTTCATGACCAGCGCCTGGGGGCTGACCTTCGCCATCGGGCTGGTCTCGGCCATGGGCGCGGGTGCGGGCAGCTTCTCGGTGCTGATCGGCGCGGCGGCGCAGCGCATGCCGGCCGAGGCGCGCGGCGCAGCGTCGGGCGTGATCAACGCGGGCGGTTCGCTGGGGCAGTTCATCTTCGCGCCGCTGCTGCAGAAGCTGATCCAGCTGATGGGCTGGATGGGGGCCATGTATTCGCTGGCGGCGATAACGCTGCTGGCGCTGCCGCTGGTGGGCCGCGTGACCAAGGGCAGCACGCCGCACACCACCGCCGCGGCGGGCAACCACACCGACGGCGGCCTGCGCACCGCGCTGAAAACCGCGCTGGGCGACCGCAGCTACCTGCTGCTGCACGCGGGCTTCTTCACCTGCGGCTTTCACATCGCGTTCCTGGTCACGCACCTGCCGACCGAGGTGGACCTGTGCGGGCTGCCGCCGTCGGTGGCCAGCTGGTCGCTGGCGCTGATCGGGCTGGCCAACATCGTGGGCAGCCTGGCGGTGGGGCATCTGGTGAGCCAGTACCGCAGCAAGATGATTCTGGCGCTGATGTACGCCAGCCGCGCGGTGCTGATCGTGTGGTATCTGGCGATGCCGCGCGAGGCATGGGTGTTCTACGTCTTCGCCGTCGGCCTGGGGCTGACCTGGCTGGCCACGGTGCCGCCCACGGCCGGGCTGTGCGCCAAGCTTTTCTGCGTGCGCTACCTGGGCACGCTGTTCGGGCTGACGCTGCTGACGCACCAGATCGGCGGCTTTCTGGGCGCGTGGCTGGGCGGGCTGGCGATCACGCAGTTCGGCGACTACACGTGGATGTGGTGGGCCGACATCGCGCTGGCGCTGCTGGCGGCGGTGCTGAACCTGCCGATCCGCGAGGCGCGGGTGCGGCAGGTGGCGGCGGCCTGACGCAAGTTCGCTTGCAAACAATGACGAATGACGAATGACTTCGCTGCGCTTCGATGACAAAAGAAGCCGTTCGTCATTGGTCATGCGACGCCAGCCGCGGTCTGTTGTCATTGTCTGAACGCAAAACAGCCTGAGGCGCGAGCGCCGGATCGAGACCCGCATCGGCGGCATACTCCCCACCCCAATAGCCTGTAACGCCCTTCTATTGGGCGCAAAAACCATATACTCCCCAAAATCGCGAGGCCGATCAACCTGCCAGCCAGCGGTGACTCCTTCAACACGGCGCCACGGCAGCCCTTGTGGGAGCGGCCTTGGCCGCGATGGCGGCGCATCGCCCTCGCCTGCCGCTGCATCGCGGGCCAGCCCGCTCCCACAACGGATGGGAGGGCAGCGGTGCGTGCGTCGCCACGGGGTTTCTAAGTGGAGCCCGGATCCACAACGCTGAACGGCCTCACCACGCCACGCGGCAGGCCTTGCCGCTGCGCCCGCGCGGCACATCGCAGCCGGGCTCGCCCAGCACGCGGATGGGCTCGGCGCCCTGCAGCAGCGCGAAGTGCTGCAGCGCGTCGCGGCAGCGGCCGATGGCGGCTTCGGCGGCCTCGCCGCGCAGGGGGATGCGCAGCACCAGCGTGCTCGGCCCCTGCTGCTGCAGCTGGAAGTCGAACAGGCCGCACTCTTCCTCCACCACGGTGCACAGCGCCAGCGGCAGCAGGCTCACCTTCTGGCCCTTGCGCTGGCTGGGCACCTGCATCACGTCGTCGCTGCGGCCTTCCACCTCGATCACCGGCAGGGCCGATCCGCAGGCGCAGCGCTGGCCGGTGAAGGTGACCTGGTCGCCCAGGTCGTAGCGGATCAGCGGCTGCACCAGGTTGGCCAGGTTGGTGAGCAGGACGCTGTGCGATCGCACGCCGGCGGGCAGCGGCCGCAGCTTCTCGTCCACCGGCTCCAGCAGCGCCCAGTCCTCGTTCACGTGCAGGTGGCCGTGGGCGCACTCCCAGGCCAGCGGCAGGAACTCCGACGCGCCATAGCTGTTGCGCACTTGGCAGCCCGCCACCTGGGCGATGCGCTGGCGCACCGCCTTGCCCAGGGTTTCGCCCCCGGTCACCACGCAGCGCGGGCTGATGCGCAGGCGGCCGGCCTCGGCCTCGTCGGCCAGCAGCGCCGCCGCCGTGGGGTAGGTGGCCAGCACGCTGGGCTGAAAGTCGTTGAGCGCCGCCACCAGTTCATCGACCGGCTGCAGCAGGCTGAAGCTGCGCGACGCCGCGCCCAGCCAGGGGTTGATGCGGCGCAGCCGCTCGAAGCTGACCACGCTCGCGAAGTGCCCGCCGGTGGCCGTCACCAGCGCCGTGCGGTCGCTGGCGCCCATCACGTCGAAGGCGGCGAAGGCGGCAAACAGCCCGCGCCCGCCGCGCGCCGGCAGGCGGTGGCGCACGGCCTCCAGCGCGTCGTACACGGCCATGGCGTGCGCGTCCTGCACGAAGATGCCCGGCTGCCCGCTGGTGCCCGAGCTTTCCCACACCACGTAGCGGTCCAGGTACGGCTCGGCGGCGCGCGCCGGATCGGACACGAAGTCGCGCAACTCGTCCAGCTTCAGTTCGGGCTGGGTCACCCACTCGTCGAAGCGGTCCATCAGCTCGCGCTTGGTCACCGGCGCCATGCGCGAGAGATCGGAAGAGCGCAGGCGGCCGTTGCCCAGCCGCTCGCGGTACACCGGCACGGCGCGCGCGGCCTCGAGCAGGCGCACCAGGCGCTGCTGCTGGCGCTCGCCGATCAGCCGCGGCGTGGCATGGCTGGCGGCCACCACGTCCAACATGGCGGCCTGCAGGCTCAGGGCGTCGAACACCGCGTTCATCAGCGGCCTGGGGACGACCCGGCGTGCCTGCACGGCCGCCGAAGTGCGAGGGGGTACGGCATGTCTGTCTCCTGTTTCTGATCGGCCGCGCGCGATGCCTGCCGCGCGGAGCCTTGTCGTGCCGGCATGGGACTTTGGTCACATCATGCCCACTTTTTGGACTGATGTTGCCCGCTCAGGGAAGTTCCGCCTTGACGCGAGTCAAAGAATGGGCGATGTGGTGGGTTATTCTGCTTGTCAAAGCCCGGTGTGACCGCACCTGTCACGGTATTGCCATGACGGCGACACAGCATTCATACACCACCCCCCGATCACCTGAGAAAAAGCCCATGGACCGCCACGACCCCTCCATTGCCCGCGCCGCCCGCCGCCGTGCCCGCGCGGCCCAGAACGAGTCCCGCGTCGAGGCCTTCGACGCCGGCGTGAGCAACGAAACGCCCACCCAGAAGCTCGACCGCCTGATCCAGACCGCCGTGGCGCCCGTGGCCGGCAACCTGTCGCCCATCGCGCTCAGCCTGGCGTTTGCCGACTGGGCCTGGCACCTGGCCGCGTCGCCCGGCCGCCAGATGGAACTGGCCGTGCTGGCCACGCAACTGGCCAGCGACACCGCCCAGATGCGCGACGGCAGCAGCCAGGGCGAAGGGCTGAAGGACGACGACCCGCGCTTTCGCGCCGAGGAATGGTCGCAATGGCCGTTCAGCCAGTGGCGCACCGGCTTCCGCAACGCCGAGGCCTTCTGGCGCGAGGCCGCCAAGGTGCCGGGCGTGACCGAGCACCACACGGCGCTGGTCGACTTCTTCGCCCGCCAGTACCTCGACATGATGTCGCCCGCCAACCGCCTGGCCACCAACCCGGTGGTGCTGAAGAACGCCATTGAAAGCGGCGGCGGCGCGCTGACCAAGGGCTGGCAGAACTGGCTGGCCGACTTCACGCGCGTGCCCACAGCCGAGGACGTGGCCAACCAGGGCCGCTTCGTGGTGGGCGGCAACGTGGCCACCACGCCGGGCAAGGTGGTGTTCCGCAACCACCTGATCGAGCTGATCCGCTACGCGCCGCAGACCGACACCGTGCACCCCGAGCCGGTGCTGATCGTGCCGTCGTGGATCATGAAGTTCTACATCCTCGATCTGTCGCCGCACAACTCGATGGTGCGCTACCTGGTCGAGCAGGGCCACACCGTGTACATGATCTCGTGGCGCAACCCCGACGAGTCGGACCGCGAGCTGAGCATGGACGACTACCTGGAGATGGGCGTGCTCGACGCCATCGGCGCCGTCGGCCACGACGCCCGCGCGCCGCAGATCCACGCCATGGGCTACTGCCTGGGCGGCACGCTGCTGGCCATGGCCGCCGCGGCCCTGGCGCGCGATGGCGGCGTGGAGGGCTACGAGCAGCTGCCGGCGCTGAAGACCCTCAGCCTGCTGGCCGCGCAGGTCGACTTCTCCGAGCCGGGCGAACTGGGCCTGTTCATCGACGAGAGCCAGGTCAACCTGCTGGACCACCTGACCAAGGGCCAGGGCTTCCTCACCGGCAAGCAGATGGCCGGCTCGTTCCAGTTCCTGCACTCGCGCGACCTGGTGTGGACGCGCCGCATGCGCGAATACCTGATGGGCGAGCGCGACCAGGGCAACGACCTGATGGCCTGGAACGCCGACACCACGCGCCTGCCGGCGCGCATGCACCACGAATACCTGGTGGCGCTGTACCTGAAGAACGCCTTCGCCCACGGCCGCTACGAGGTCGGCGGCAAGCCGGTGTCGCTGAACGACCTGCGCATGCCGGTGTTCGCCGTGGGCACCGAGCGCGACCACGTCTCGCCCTGGCGCTCGGTCTACAAGCTGCACCTGCTGACCGACGTGGAAATCACCTTCGTGCTCACCAGCGGCGGCCACAACGCCGGCATCGTGTCGCAGCCCGGCCACCCGCGCCGCAACTACCGCATCGCCACCCGCCCCGAGCGCGGCGAATGGCGCAGCGCCGACGAATGGCTGCAGACCGCCGAGCGCGGCGAAAGCTCGTGGTGGCCCGCCTGGCAGGGCTGGCTGGCCGGGCATTCGTCGGCACCGGTCAAGGCCAAGCCCATCCCCGCCAGCCGCGCGCTGGCCGATGCGCCGGGCACCTATGTGATGCAGCGCTACCCGGGCGAATAAGCGGTCGATTCGATGATCCAGCGGCGCGGACAGCTATCGCAAAGATAGCTGCCCGCGCTTTTTGGGTGGGCGCTGCGAGCCGATTTCGCCTCAGAACCGCCGTGCCACCGACCGTGCGACGCCCGCCAGCAACGCCTTGTGGGAGCGGGCTGGCCCGCGATGGGCGCATCGCCCTGCACCACCGCCCCATCGCGGGCCAGCCCGCTCCCACAAGTCTGTTCCCATCAGGCCACCGTGCGACACTGCAGCCTCCGCGTCCTGATCACCGCAGCCATGGCCTGGATCGCCACCAAATACCTCGTCACCGCCGCGCTGGTGGTGGTCATCTCCGAAGTCGCCAAGCGCAGCGACCGCATCGGCAGCCTGATCGCCGCGCTGCCGCTGGTCACCGTGCTCACGCTGCTGTGGCTGTACTTCGAGAAGCAGCCCGCCGAGCGCATCACCAACCACGCTTGGTACACCTTCTGGTACGTGCTGCCCACGCTGCCCATGTTTGCGCTGTTCCCGCTGATGCACCGGCACGGGGGCTTCTGGGGCGCGCTGGCCGGCAGCGTGGTGCTTACCGTGGCGTGCTTCGTGCTGCTGGCGTGGGTGATGCGGCGCTTCGGCGTCGAGCTGCTCTGAGCGGCGCCGCGCGACTCAGCCCTTCCCGCACACCACGAACAGGTCGCCCCCGCCCATGTCGTGCACGCGGTGCTCGAAACGCGCATCGCCCTGCGCCGATTCGACAAAGCCGCGGATGCCCGGGGAGCGCGAGTGCATCACGTGGTCCACCGCGTAGCAGGCGCGCGGGCTCAGCTTGTCCTTCAGCGCATTCCAGTAGTTCAGCGACCAGTCCTTGTCGGCATCCTGGAACACGAAGTCCCACGGCCCCGGCAGCTGCTTCACCAGTTCATGCGCATCGCCCAGCCGGGCGTCGATGAAGCCGTCCAGCCCCGCCTCGCGGAAGTTGCGCAGCGCCTCGGCGTGGCGGCCGGGGTCGATTTCGATGGTGGTCACGCGCCCGCCCGTCTTGCTGGCGGCCCAGGCCAGCCACAGCGCGCTGTGCCCGGTAGAGGTGCCGATGTCCAGGATGCGGCGGTGGCCGCGCTGCACCACCAGGTCGTGCATCACCCGCGCGCCGCCCTCGGGCACGTTCCACAGGTTCACGCCCCGCCGCCACTCGCCGCGCTTGCTGTCCAGGAAGGCCTGCACGCGCGCGTCCAGCGCAGGGCCGGCCGTGGGTGCGGCGTCTCGCGCCCAAGCGGGCAGCGCCAGCGTGGCAGCGGCGGCGGACAGGAACAGGCGGCGATGGGACTTCATGGCGTGGGCTCCGGCAGGCTGGGACATGGCGATGAGCATACCCCGCCTCCCTCTCGACACGTCGGTGCCGAGGTACCGGCAGCAGGCCATCGAGAGGCGGCGATGCCGCCATCGCGGCCAAGGCCGCTCCCACAGAGGTTGAGGGCCAAATCAGCCTCCAGGCGCCATCTGGCGGGCGCTGGAAGCTATATTTATTGAAGCAACATCAGCCGCCGTGCGCCGGCTCGGCGTGTGGCGACTCGACCGGGGTGGTCCTGGCGCCGGGCACGCGCTGGCGCGCCAGCAGTGCGTACATGGTCGGCACCACGAAGATCGTCAGCAGCGTGCCGATGCTCATGCCGCCCACGATCACCCAGCCGATCTGGCGGCGGCTTTCAGCCCCCGCGCCGGTGGCCAGCGCCAGCGGCACCGCGCCCAGCACCATGGCGCCCGTGGTCATGAGGATGGGGCGCAGGCGCTGGGCGCTGGCGTGGATCAAGGCCTCCAGCATCGGCTCGCCACGCTGGCGCAGCTGGTTGGTGAATTCGACGATCAGGATGCCGTGCTTGGTCACCAGCCCCACCAGTGTGATCAGCCCGATCTGTGAATACACGTTGATCGAGCCGCCCGTGGCCCGCAACGCCAGCAGCGCGCCGATCATCGACAGCGGCACCGAGAACATGATGATGAGCGGATCGACGAAGCTCTCGAACTGTGCCGCCAGCACCAGGAAGATGAACAGCAGCGCCAGCACGAACACGATGACCAGCGCGCCCTGCGAACTGCGGAACTCGCGCGAGA
>RRZU012636884.1_pt1 | contig 10152 bp, 7 predicted proteins | sample 2165561 | NCBI WGS metagenome assembly RRZU01 (sample SAMN10456909, study PRJNA506462) | wastewater metagenome | isolation source: wastewater sludge | place: USA: Moscow, Idaho
CCGACCCGCAACGCCGCCATCCGCTGCGCGAACCGCCGGCCGAACTCCTCGGCCACCGACTCGTGCACGAGGAATCGGTTCGCCGCAGTGCAGGCTTCGCCGATGTTGCGCATCTTCGCGAGCATCGCCCCGTCGACCGCCTGATCGAGATCCGCGTCGTCGAAGACGAGGAACGGGGCGTTGCCGCCGAGTTCCATCGAGACCCGCAACAGCCCTTCCGCCGACTGGGCCACCAGCCGCCGGCCGACCTCGGTGGACCCGGTGAAGGTGAGCTTGCGCAGCCGCGGGTCGCCGATGATCGGCTCCATCACCGCCCCGGTCTGCGCCGTCGTGATGACATTGAGCACGCCCGGCGGCAGCCCGCACTCCTGCAACACCTGGGCCAGCAGCAGCATGGTCAGCGGGGTCTGCTGAGCCGGCTTGACGACCATGGTGCAGCCGGCCGCGACCGCCGGGCCGATCTTGCGAGTGCCCATGGCGAGCGGGAAGTTCCACGGCGTGATCATCAGCGTCGGCCCCACGGGCTGCTTCATCGTCAACAGCCGTGTGGCGCCGTTGGGTGCCACCGCGTAGCGGCCGTGCACCCGGACGGCCTCCTCGCTGAACCATCGGAAGAACTCGGCGCCGTAAGCGACCTCACCGCGGGCCTCGGCCAACGGTTTGCCCATCTCCAGCGTCATCAACAGGGCGAAGTCGTCGGCTCGTGCGGTGATCACCTCGAAGGCCCGGCGCAGGATCTCGCCGCGCTCCCGTGGTGCGGTGCGCGCCCAGGCGTGCTGGGCCTGCGCCGCGGCATCGAGGGCGGCCGCCCCGTCGGCGACGGTCGCGCTGGCCACCTGAGCCAGCACCCGGCCGGTCGCCGGATCGTCGACCGCGAGCGTGGCACCGTCGGCTGCCGGGCGCCAGGCACCCCCGATGAGCAGCCCCTTGGGCACCGAGTCGATGAGCGCGGTCTGGGTCATGGCCATGTCGATCGTCCTCTGTCGCAATCCAGTTGGTGGTGATCTATCCGCCGGTCGCCGTCACACCGAGGCCGCGAAGGCCTCGGTGAGCACGTCGAGGCCCTCGTGCAGCAGCTCGTCGGAGATCGACAGTGGCGGCAGGAAGCGGAAGACGTTGCCCAACGTGCCGCAGGTGAGGGTGACCAGACCCCGGGCGTGACAGGCCTTGTTGACGGCGGCGGTGAGCGCGGCCGCCGGCTCCTTGGTGTGCGGATCGGTGACCAGTTCCATCGCGATCATCGCCCCCCGGCCGCGGATCTCCCCGATCTGCGGGTATGCCGCGGCGAGCCGCTGCAGTCCGGCCCGCAGGATCGTCTCGATCTGCCGGGCCCGGCCGCACAGGTCGTCCTCGGCCATCGTCCGGATCGAGGCGAGCGCCGCGGCACAGGCCACGGGGTTGCCGCCGTACGTGCCGCCCAGGCCGCCCGGGTGGACCGCGTCCATGACCTCGGCCCGCCCGGTGAGGCCGGACAGCGGCATACCTCCGGCGATCCCCTTCGCGGTGGTGACCAGGTCGGGCACCACCTGCTCGTCGTCGCAGGCGAACCAGTCGCCGGTGCGGCAGAAGCCGGATTGCACCTCGTCGGCGATGAAGAGGATGCCGTGCTCACGGCACCATTGCGCCAGGGCGGGCAGGAATCCCCTTGGTGGGACGACGAATCCACCTTCGCCCTGGATCGGCTCGATGATGACGGCTGCGCAGTTCTGCTCGCCGATCTGGGCGTGGATCTGGTCGGTGATGTAGTCGAAGGCCTCGTCGGCGCAGTGCTGGGGCCCGCCCGGCCACCGGTAGGGATAGGCCATCGGCACCCGGTAGAGCTCTCCGGCGAAGGGGCCGAACCGGTGTTTGTAGGGCATGTTCTTGGCCGTCATCGCCAGGGTGAGATTGGTGCGACCGTGATAGGCGTGGTCGAACGCGACGATGGCCTGCCGTCCGGTGTGGTGCCGGGCCACCTTGACCGCGTTCTCCACGGCCTCGGCGCCGGAGTTGAACAACGCCGACCGCTTCTCGTGCGTGCCGGGCGTCAACTCGTTGAGCCGTTCGCACACCGCGACATACTCCTCGTAGGGGTTCACCATGAAGCAGGTGTGGGTGAAGTCGGCGATCTGTCGTTGCACCGCCTCGACGACCCGCGGTGCGCCGTTGCCGACGCTGGTCACCGCGATCCCGGAGCCGAAGTCGATGAGGTGGTTGTCGTCGGCGTCGACGAGGATGCCCCCGGCCCCGCGCTCGATGTAGGCCGGCAGCCCGGTGCTCACGCCGGCACTCACCGCGGCGAGCTTGCGCGCATGCAGGATCTGCGAGGCCGGGCCGGGGATCTCGGTGCGCAGGATGCGGCGCTGCTCGATGGGCTGGCTGGTCATCGTGGGGACTCCTGTCCGGTGGTCGGTCGATCGTGCAGCAGCGGGGTGGCCGGCTCCCACACCGTGCCGTATGCCGCGTCGCGCCGCCGCCGCGCGATCGCGGACAACGCCTCCAGGACAACCCGGTTGGCCAGCGCGGCCGTGATGTCGGCATGGTCGTAGGGCGGGCTCACCTCGACGACATCGAGACCGACGATCGGCAGGCTCAAGCACAGCCACCGCACCGCGTCGAGCAGCTGGCGGGCGGTGAGTCCCCCCGGTTCGGGGGTGCCGGTGCCCGGCGCGTGGCCGGGATCGCAGACGTCGATGTCGACCGACAGGAACACCCCGTCGCAGTCGTCGATCGCGATGGCCGCAGCTTCGCTGAGACAGTCGTCCAGCCCGCGGACGCCGATCTCGGTCATCTCGAAGGACCGCATGTGCTGGTCGGCCATCCAGTCGAGGGTCTGCGGGCACGGCCAGTAGCCGCGCAGCCCGACCTGGAGGAACCGGTCACCGCGCAACGCCCCGGACTCGATGAGTCGACGCATCGGCTGCCCGTGCCCCCACAGCGAGCCGAACTCGATGTCACCGGTGTCGGCATGGGCGTCGAAGTGGATCATCGACACCCGACCGTGACCGAGCACATTGGCGACGCCGGTGGCGTCAGCGTAGGCGATGGAGTGGTCACCGCCGAGGACGACCGGGACGGCGCCGGCCCGGGTGACCCGCTCGACGGCTGCCTCGATCCGCGACAACGAGGTCACGATGTCTCCTGGTGGGCACTCGACGTCGCCGGCATCGAGCACGCGCAGGTCACGCAATGCGTCGACCCCCAACGCCAGCGACGGCCGTGAGCCGTCGTGCGGGAGATAGTCGGTGCCGCGGATGGCCTGCGGCCCGAAGCGGGTGCCGGGGCGGTGCGAGGTGCCGCCGTCGAAGGGTGCACCGAGCACGACGACATCGGCCCCGGCATACGACTGCGGGTCGTCGAGGTCGCAGCGACCGCAGCCCAAGAACGTGACGTTGGGGCCGAGTTGCGCGCCGTAGCGGCTCATTCCGGGATCCTAAGCCGATCCCTGGTGGGCCACCGAGGCCGGCGCCCCGGCCGACGGGGTGCGCTCCTGTAGCTGCCACGGGGATCCGTAGCCCACCGGCTTCGGGGCAGCGAGCAGGTCGAGGAAGGGCTGCGCGTCGAAGGCCTCGGGGCCGAGCACCCCGGCCCCGTGCCAGACGCCGGTCGCCAGCAGCTCCAAGGCGACGATCGGGTTGATCGCGGTCTGCCAGACCACGCACTGCGCCCCGTATTCACGCATCGACCACTCGTTGTCGACGACGTGATAGAGGTAGACCTCCCGAGGCGAGCCGTCGCGGCCGGTGCCGGTGACCCACAGCCCAGCGCACGTCTTGCCGGTCATCCGGGGCCCGATCGTCGCCGGGTCTGGCAGGCAGGCCGCGACGACATCCCGCGGAGACACCGAGACCCCTTTGACCGCAACAGGATCGGTGCGATCCAGACCGAGCTCGTGCAGGGTGCGCAGGATGCCGATCATCTGCTCGCCGAGGCCGTACTTGAAACTGACCCGACGGGCCGAGACCCAGCGCGGCATGAGCACGACCTCCTCGTGCTCGACATGCACGCATTCGACCGGCCCGATCCCCTCCGGGAAGTCGAACAGCTCCGGCTCGCTGAACGGCGCGAGGGTGCGCCACCCGGTGTCCCGCTCCCATAGCAGCGGTGGGTTGAGGCACTCCTCGATGACCGTCCAGATCGAGAAGCCGGGTGCGAAGATCTCGTGACCGGTGTCGTCGCGGACCACGAGGTTGGCGCCGTCCCGGGTGCCGAGCTCGTCGATCTCGGAGAAGAGGTGGTCGGCGGCATACCGGGCGAAGACGTCGGACAGGCCGGGCTCGACGCCGATGCCGACGAGGGCCAGCAGCCCAGCACGCTCCCAGGCCTGCGCCTGGTCGAACTGTTGCTGCCCCAGGAGCACTCCGGTGAGCTCATACGGGCGGTCAGGGTGCTTGCGGGACAACGACATCGCCATGTCGAGATAGTGCGCCCCAGCGGCTCGGGCGCCGTCGAAGATCGGCATGACGAAGCGCGGGTCGACGGCGTTGAAGACGTGCGTGATGGCGTACTCACGGGCCAGCGCGGCGACGGCCGCCGCATCGGAGGCGTCGACCTGGGCCGCGCGCAGCCGCTGTTCGCCGGCCCGACGAGCGCCGGCGGCCGCGACGGTGGCGGCCGCCTTGGTCGCGTCGTAGTCGGCGACGACGAGCAGCTGGAAGAAGTCGCGTTCGACCGCGATACGGGCGGCGGCGTCGCCGACACCGCCCGCGCCGATGAGCAGGATCCGCACCAGGATCTCCGGCTTTCTGTCTAGGAGGGCGACCGCCGACGCGACCCGATGACCTGACCCAGGACCACGAGCACGACCGCGAGCACGAAGAGCGAGAAGCCGATCACGTTGGCCTGGGCCGGGATCCCCCGCAGGTAGGAGACGTAGACGAACTTCGGGAAGGTGTTGGTGTCGCCGGAGACGAAGTTCGTGATGATGAAGTCGTCGAAGGACAACGAGAAGGACAACAGCGCCGCCGAGATGATGCCCGGCAGCACGAGCGGGAAGGTGACCCGCCAGAAGGTGCCGCCCGGGCTGGCGTAGAGATCTTGCGCGGCCTCTTCGAGACGCGGATCGAGGCTCTGCAGCCGCGCCTTCACCGTGACGACGACGAAGCTGATGCAGAACATGATGTGCGCCAACAGGATCGTCCAGAAGCCGAGCTTGAGACCCCACTGCGAGAAGCCTTGGACGAAGAGGGTGAGCAGGGACGCGCCCAGGACGATCTCCGGAGTGGCCATCGGGATGAAGACGAGGATGTTGGCGGCGCCCCGCCCCCGGAAGCGGTGGCGCACCAGCGCGAAAGACAGCATCGTGCCCAGCAGGGTGGCCACGAGAGTCGCCAGGGCCCCGATCTGGATGGAGGTGACCAATGCCTCGCAGATGCCCGCCGGGCTGCACGGGTTCTGCCAGTGCTGCAGAGTGGGTGAGCCCTCTGGGTTCCAGGAGATGTTCGACTTCTTGTAGTTGTTGAACGAGAAGACGAACGTGTAGGCCACGGGCAGAAAGAGATACAGCAGCACGAGGATGGCGACGATCATTGCGAAGTGATCGGCCAGCCAGAAGCGCACCTTGGTCACAGCAGCTCCTCCGTCCCGTAGCGGCGCACATAGAGGAAGACGAGCGCGAGGATGACAGCCATGAGCGTGAAGGAGAGCGCGGCGGCCGTGGGATAGCCGCCGAGCACCCGGAAGAACTGGCTCTCGATGCCGTTGCCCACCATCTTCGTCGAGATGTCCGAGCCGAGCAGCTCGGCGTTGACGTAGTCGCCGGCGGCGGGGATGAAGGTGAGCAGGGTGCCGGCCAACACACCGGGCATGGACATCGGCAGCGTCACGGTGCGGAAGGTCGTGAAGCCATTGGCGTAGAGGTCTCCCCCGGCCTCGATGATCTTGGGGTCGGCCCGCTCCAGCGAGGCGTAGATCGGCAACACCATGAAGGGCAGGAAGTTGTAGGTCAGGCCGGCGACGACCGCGACCCAGGTCTCGGTGATGTGACCACCGGGCAACAGGTGCAGGGCGTTGAGCGTCGAGGCGATCGGTCCTTCGTCGGAGAGGATCTGCCGCCAGGCGATGGTGCGCAGGATGAAGCTGGTGAAGAACGGCGCGATGACACAGATCATCATGACGCTGCGCCACCGGCCGGCCTTGAACGCCATCGCGTAGGCCAGCGGATAGGCCAGCGCGAAGGCCAAGAAGGTCGCCATCCCGGCGAAGAGCAGGGACCGGCCGAAGTGCGGCAGGTAATCGCGCACTGCCGTCGCGTAGTTGCCCACGTTGACGTCGCGGTAGTAGTAGCCCGGGAACCCGGGGAACTGCGACTGCAACGACACACTGGCCAGTTGCACCAGCGGGGTGACGAAGAAGACGATGAGCCAGATCGCTCCGGGCAACAGCAGCAGGTATGCCGCCTTGCCCCGCTTGGTCGGCTCCGGCGGCGGCGTGTGGCTGCCCGACGGAGTGCCACCGATGTGGGCCAGCGCGCTCACGAGCGGACCCCGAACGCGTGGCCGGGGTCCCAACTGATCCACACCTGATCACCCGGTCGGTTGCTGATCCGCTCGAGATCGAGGTTCTGCTCGTAGACCGCCCAGCGACCGGCGCCCGGCACGTCGACGAGGTACTGCGTCGCGACACCGGTGAACGAGACGTCCAACAGCGTGCCCGGGCCGAGGCAGGCCCCGGCGACGCTCGGGCCGGGGTCCTCGTCATGCACGCGGGCCTTCTCGGGACGCACCCCGAAGGTGAGTTGCTCACCCTGCCCCTCGGCCAGCCGAGCCCGACGCACCCGCAGTTTGTGATCGGCGGCCTGCACGACAATATCTGTGCCGCCGCCGTCGACGATGGTGCCACTCATCAGATTGGACTGGCCGAGGAAGTTCGCGACGAACGTGGTGCGCGGCAGGTCGTAGAGCACCTCAGGGGCACCCATCTGCTCGATCTGGCCCTTGTTCATCACCGCGACCGTGTCGGCCATCGTCATGGCCTCCTCCTGGTCGTGGGTGACGTGCACGAAGGTCAGGCCCACCTCGGTCTGGATCCGCTTGAGCTCCACCTGCATCTCGCGGCGCAGCTTGAGATCCAATGCGCCCAGCGGCTCGTCGAGCAGCAGCACCTCGGGGTGGTTGACCAAGGCTCGGGCGACCGCCACACGCTGCTGCTGACCGCCGGAGAGCTGGGTCGGTTTCCGTGCCGCAAGGTGCGTCAGCTGCACCAGCTCGAGGGTGCGATCGGCTTGTGCCAGTGCGTCTTTGACTCCGCGGCGCTTCGGGCCGAAGGCGACGTTGTCGCGCACCGTGAGGTGCGGGAAGAGCGCGTAGGACTGGAAGACGGTGTTCACCGGGCGTTCGTAGGCGCGGGACCCGGTGAGGTCGGTCGACCCGATGCGGATGACCCCCTTGGTCGGGTGCTCCAGCCCGGCGACCATGCGAAGTGTCGTCGTCTTGCCACAACCGGAGGGCCCGAGCAGGGCGAAGAACGCACCCCGGGGCACGGTGAGCGACAGGTCGTCAACGGCGGTGAAGGTCGTGAAGCTCTTGGTGACGTGCTCCAGGATGAGATCGCCCTGGGCTTCGCGGAAGCCGGCCATCAGTTGCCCACCACCTTTGCCCACAGTCCCGAGTACTCGGCGTCCTCCGCCGCGTCCAGGGCCCGGAAGCCCTGGATCTTGTGCTCCTTGATCCACTGTTCCGTCGGGAAGATGTACGGGCTCTGCGCGAGCGTCTCGTCGGTCTTGGCGAGTTCGGCCTGGGCGGCCGGCACGGGGCTGACGTAGTTGACGAAGGCGGCGACCTGGGCAGCGACCTCGGGCCGGTAGTAGTAGTCCATGAGCGCCATCGCGTTGCGACGGTGGGTCGAGGTGATCGGGATCATCATGTTGTCGCTCCAGAAGGTGCCGCCCGACTCGGGGATGACGAACTCCCAGTCCTCGTCCTCGGTCTCGGCGCGCAGGATGAACAGGTCACCGCTCCAGACGATCCCGGCGATGGCGTTGCCGCTCTTGAGGTCCTCCATGTAGGAGTTGCCCTTGATCCGGCGGAAGCTGCCGTCGGCGACCCGCTTGCTCACCTCGTCCATCGCGTTGGTCACCTGGTCCTTGGTGAAGGCTCCCGAGATGTCCACGCCCTGGGTCTGCATGATCAGCCCGGCGGTGTCGCGGAACTCCGATAGGGCAACGACCTTGCCCTTGAGGTCGGGCGCCCACAGGTCGGCGATGTTCTTGAGCTCGCGCCCGACCTTGCCCTTGTGATACCCGATGCCGGCGAAACCACTCTGCCAGGTGATCGAGTACTTGCGGCCGGGGTCGAAGGACACGTCCTTGAGCGAGTCACGCAACCCGCCGACGTGCGGCATGTGGATGAGATCGAGCGGTTGTACCAGCCCGTCCCGGATCACCCGGTTGGCCATCCAGTCGGTCAGCGTGAAGATGTCGCGATTGATGTCCTGCGGCGGGCTGGCCTGCAGCTGCGGCTTGATCTTGCTGACGTAGGCGTCGTTGTCCTCGATGTCCTCGGAGTAGGTGGCCTTGATGCCGGTCTCCTTGATGAAGGCCTCCAGGCTCGGGTAGTTCTTCTGCTCCTCGTCGTAGTCGAGGTAGGCCGTCCAGTTGGCCCACGCGACGGTCTTGTCGGTCGCGCTGGCATCCTTGGGGAGCTTGAGGGTCGGCGCCCCCCCACTGGCCGGAGGGACGGGCGGGGCGCACGCGGCCAGCCCCGCCCCGGCCACCCCGAGCCCGGCTCCGGCGAGGAAGCGTCGCCGACTCACGGAGGCTCTCGCGGCCTGGACCAGGGCGCGCACGGCCGGGTCTTCGGGCGGCTGACGTCTGCTCATCTGCGTCCTTCTGGTGTCACGGCCCGTCCCCTGCGGGCCTGCGCTGGCCGACCGTATGCCGCGGGGCGGCATACGCGGGTGTTCCAGGAACTGCCTTGCCGGAGAAGCGATCAGGACTCGATGTTGGCCATCACGTGCTTGATCCGCGTGTAGTCTTCGAGCCCGTACATCGACAGGTCCTTGCCGTAGCCGCTGTGCTTGAAGCCGCCGTGCGGCATCTCGGCGACCAGGGGGATGTGGGTGTTGATCCACACGCACCCGAAGTCGAGGGCCCGTGACATCCGCATCGCGCGCCCGAAGTCCTTGGTCCACACCGACGAGGCGAGGCCGTAGTCGACGTCGTTGGCCCAGCGGACCGCTTCGTCCTCGTCGGTGAAGCGTTGCACCGTGATCACAGGCCCGAAGATCTCCTGCTGGATCTGCTCGTCATCCTGGCGCAGACCAGCCAGCACGGTGGGCTCGACATAGAAGCCGTCGCCGAGCGAAGTCATCCGGGAGCCGCCCGCGACGACCCGCGCATGCGCGGGCACCCGCTCGACGAAGCCGGTGACCCGCGCGAGCTGGGCCGGGTTGTTCACCGGCCCAAGGAGCGCGTCCTCGTCGTCTGGGAGGCCGACTTTCGCACTGCTGCGGGCATATTCACCCAACGCGGCGACAAAGTCGTCGTGGATCCCAGGCCCGGCGAGCACCCGCGTCGCGGCGGTGCAGTCCTGCCCGGCGTTGAAGTAGCCGGCGATCGCGATGCCCTCGACCGCCGCCTCGAGATCGGCATCGTCGAAGACGACGACCGGCGCCTTGCCCCCGAGTTCCAGGTGCACCCGTTTGAGACCGTCGGCGGCGGCGGCCGCGACCTGGGCGCCGGCGCGCACCGACCCGGTGATGGCGACCATGTCGGCGCGCCGGTGCGACACGACCAGCCGACCGGTGTCGCGATCACCAGTGACCACGTTGAAGGTGCCGGGCGGCAGGAACGGGGCCGCAATCTCGGCCAGTAGCAGAGTCGTCTCCGGGGTGGTGTCACTCGGCTTGAGCACCACGGTGTTGCCGGCGGCCAGGGCCGGACCGACCTTCCAGATCGCCATCATCATCGGGTAGTTCCATGGGGTGACCTGCCCGATCACCCCGATCGGCTCACGCCGGATCCATGAGGTGTGTCCCGGCAAATACTCTCCGGCAGAGCGTCCTTCGAGCACCCGCGCGGCGCCGGCGAGGAAGCGCAGGTGGTCGACCATCGGCGGCACCTCCTCGGATGCCGTGAGGGCGTGCGGCTTGCCGGTGTTCTCACCCTCGAGCCGCACGAACTCGTCGGCCCGAGCCTCGATCGCGGAGGCGAAGCCCAGCAGCGCCTCTTGGCGC
>RRZU012920517.1_pt1 | contig 10152 bp, 10 predicted proteins | sample 2165561 | NCBI WGS metagenome assembly RRZU01 (sample SAMN10456909, study PRJNA506462) | wastewater metagenome | isolation source: wastewater sludge | place: USA: Moscow, Idaho
CTCGACCGACAGGCTCCCGTGCGACACTAGCACTGTGAATCGGAAAACACAGGTTGCAGTGACTGCTCTATTGGCGCTTGGCGGAACCTACTTATTAGCGGATGCCTTTGATCTTACCCCGGGACTCATCACTACGCGTCCCCTTGAGGAAAAAGCTGCTGCTTATCCCGCATTTGCTTCCCAGAATGTGACCTTTGTGCAGCCATCAGAGCCTAACACTGACGCTCTGATTCCGAACGCTACAGATGTGCAGAGCCTCATCGCGTCCTTCGCGGCCGATCCGGGCATGTCGGGAGAACCGTCCGTGGAAGTGGTCGATGCGGCGACCGGCGACATCCTTGGTTCACTCAACACAACAACGACCCGACTCCCGGCATCAAACCAGAAGATGCTGACAGCCGCCGCCGCGCTTTCCGCGCTTGGCCCCGACGCTACGTTGCCAACAACCACCGTTCTCGCGGACAAGACCCTGTACCTGGTGGGCGGCGGAGATGCCTTGCTTTCCGCGGGTGCCGGGAATCCGTATGCGATTGAGGGCCACGCGGGACTGGGCGATCTTGCAGATGCGACTGCGAAGAAGCTGAAAGATGAAGGGCTAACCTCGGTGAGCCTTGCGGTGGATTCGTCCCTGTTTACGGGAACTCTTTATCACCCTGAGGTTGAGGGCTCGGATACGGCCTACATCATGGAGATGCGCCCCATCGCTGTGGATCTCTCGCGCAATAGCGGTGGCGCCTTCACCCAGGATCCTGATCTTCAGGCTCTCGACACCTTCGCCGCTGCGCTCAGTCAACGCGGTATCACCACCAATGTTGTGGGCCGCGCCGAAGCCCCCGCCACCGCCACAGACATCGCGGAAGTGCGCGGGCCCAGCGTCCGTGACTTGGTTGATTACATGTTGACCGAGTCGTGCAACACCACGGCCGACATCCTTGGTCACCTCATCGGGATCGCCAAGGGCGAGCCGGGCGATTTCGAGGGCGGCGCCCGCGCCACCAAACAAGTCCTCACCGACCTCGGCTACGACACCTCTCGCCTGATTGTCTCGGACAACTCGGGACTTTCGATCCTCAACCGGCTCGACAATCCGATCCTCATCGACATTCTCGACGACGTCTACACCTGCGATCAGTGCGATCTGCAATCCATTGCCGCTGGGCTTCCGGTTGCCGGACTGAATGGAACATTGGTGTATCGGATGACCGACGCCGGCGTCGCCGGTAGGGTTCGTGCCAAGACCGGCACCCTGATCGAGGCAAATTCTCTCTCCGGTTTCATCATGACGGAGAAGGGGAGGGTGTTGGCCTTCTCGATTCTTGTCGATCACATTGACGTGGGAACAACGACGAATATGCGCTCAGTGATCGACAATTTCTTGGTATCGCTCATCAAGCTGTGACACGGTAGAGCTATGGCTCGTATTGACCCCTCATTGGTAGGCAAGGTGTCGTCGATTCTCACCGGTCGTATTCCTCAGGCGGAACCGCAGGAGGCGCGTGCGGTCGTTGCAGGACTACATGCGATGGCGAGGCGCGCCCCAGATATTGTGGCTGCGGTGAGCAAGATGGACGCCGCACATTTATCTGGCACGGTTCCCGTGTATGTTCTTGACCGCGAGAGATGGGCAGCCGGTACCGCTTCGTCCCTGGGTGCGGTTTTGGGGGAGGAACTGCTCTTGGCTCAGCCGGGTGAATCGCAGGAGGGTGTGTTCCGGGTGTTGGCGGCGCCGTCGTCGGCCCTTACCTCGGTGGAAGTAGGCGCTGGCCTGGCGCTCATGGCCAAGAGCGTGCTGGGCCAATATGATCCTCTGGCGCCGAGTGAGGATGGTGCGCAGGTGCCGGGGCGGCTCGTGCTTGTGGCTCCGAACATTGTGGAGTTTCAACGCGCCTTTGACCTCGATCAGCGCGATCTTGCGCTGTGGGTGTGCGTCCACGAGTTGACGCACGCCGCGCAGTTCGCGCAGGCCCCCTGGCTGCGCGATTACATCATTTCGCGGGCGCGTGCGATGGTTGGGGAGCTGACCGGTTCCGAGGCTTCACTCACCCTGGACTCGGGACCGGGTGGGGATATCAGCGCCATCATGAGTGTCTTGGAAGGGCACGCAGAGTTCGTCATGAATGCGGTCCCTATCGGTCAGCTTCCCTCCAAACGTCGCTTGAAAGCGGCAATGAAAACGCGCCGCGATAACGCCAGTCCATGGAAGAGGCGGCTGCAGAGGCTTACCGGCATGGATATGAAGATGGGCCAGTACGCGGCGGGGGAGGCCTTTGTCTCGGAGGTGGTTAAGGCGGTGGGCGTCGAAGGGCTCAACCACCTGTGGGACGATCCGCTTAACGCCCCAAGCGCCCAGGAGATTGCTTCGCCTCTCACCTGGGTGCACCGAGTGGTTGGCACGGATCACCTGGGCAAGGATAGTTAATCTATGGCGGGACCACATCTTGCGGTGGCTGCTGCCCGCAGAGCACTTCGAGTACTGCTGAAAGATGAGGGAGTCGCGCCGGGGAGTCGACTTTTGCTTGCCTGCTCGGGCGGCTCAGATTCGATGGCGCTGGTTCAGGCGGCACTGTTTGTTGGATCGCGCGACGGGTACGTGGTGGACGCGCTGACTGTTGACCACGGGCTGCGCGAGGAGTCTGCACGCGAAGCGGAACATGTACGCCAACAATTGTTGGGCCTGGGGGTGCGCCATGCCGATGTGGTGCGTGTGAGGTTGGATGCTGGGGGCGGCCCGGAAGCTGAGGCGCGTAGTGCCCGCTACAGTGCTCTCGCGCGGGCCGCGGTTTCTTTGGCGACGACGACGTCAGGAGGCGAGTTTTCTCTAACTCCAGATCATCACGGGGCGGGTAGTAGCGTGCTGGTTGCGCAGATTACCGAGGGTGGGGGAGCATCGCAGGCAGGTGCCGCCGTCGTCCTTCTTGGGCATACCGCAGATGATCAGGCCGAAACCGTGCTGCTTGGGTTGGCGCGCGGCTCAGGGGGGCGTTCGATCCGCGGTATGGCTCCGGCCGCTGGATTGCCGGAGCACCCGGAGATTCTGGCGCTGCGGCCGTTGCTCGATTTCCGCCGTGAGGAGCTACGGGAGGGGTTACGTTCGGCGAGTATCTCCTGGGTGGAGGATCCCACGAATAAGCCGGAGTCTCACTGGCGCGCGCAGGACGGGTCGCCGCTGCGGCGTGCGGCCCTGCGCCACCATGCGATTCCGGCCTTGGAACAGGATCTGGGGCCGGGGGTTGTCGAATCGCTGGCGCGTACGGCGCGACTCCTCCAGGCTGATGAAGAAGCTCTGGGGATGTGGACGAGGCGCGAATTTGCTCGCATTGTGGATATGGAGTCTCTCAGTGTGAGCATCGTTGAGCTACGTGAATTACCGCGGGCGATTCGGACCAGAGTGTTGCGCGAGCTGGCATTGCGAGCCGGGGCCCGAGCCGGAGAGCTGGTGGGGTGGCATGTTGATCATCTGGACGAACTCGTCACTGGCCCCGGAGGCGGGCGGGGCATTGATTTGCCAGGCGTTCGTGGCGAACAACGCGCCGGTCGCATCCACTTTGGCAGGTAGTCTTAGCTCATCACCCGAGAAAGGACAGCGATGGAAGCTCGTGATATGGGTCAGGACCTCGAGAAGGTTTTGTTCACCGAGGAACAGATTAACGACAAACTCACTGAGCTCGCCGCTCAGATTGACAAGCACTACGCTGGCCGCAACATTCTTGTTGTGGGTGTGCTGCGGGGTGCCGTGATGGTTGTTGCTGATCTTGTGCGCAAGATCCATTCGCCCGTGGCGATGGACTGGATGGCTGTGTCGTCCTATGGCAGCGGTACGAAGTCGTCTGGCGTTGTACGCATCCTCAAGGACCTTGATACCGATATCACGGACCGTGAAGTTCTCATTGTTGAGGACATCATCGATTCCGGCCTCACCCTCTCTTGGCTCAAGTCGAATCTCGAGTCACGTGGAGCGAAGGATGTCCGCATTGCTACTATGCTCCGCAAGCCGGAAGCGGCCAAGGTGGAGATCGTCGTGGACTTTATCGGCTTCGATATCCCCAACGAGTTTGTGGTGGGTTACGGCCTTGATTACGCCGAGGATTACCGCCACCTGAACGTCATTGGAACTCTCGCACCGCACGTCTACGGAGGATAGATGACGCAGCCGTATCGTTCGGACGCACAATCTGACGGTTTAGCTACGCCGGAAGAATTGGCGGGTAAGGCCGATTCGGCGGGTAAGGCCGGTGAGAATCAGTCGGATCTCCACGAGCCGTCCGCGACACAGCAGGGAGCCGCAGAGGATTCGGACTCAACTTCTGTGGAGCCCGGCGAAACGGAGTCGGTTGATCCTAGCGCTCCAGAATCAGTTGGCTCCGAAACGAAGCCGGTAAAGATTGACCCCGCGCCGATCACGCTGGGTGGATCGTCTTCGAACACTTCAGGTGACTCCTCGTCGAAGCCGTCGGAGAGTTCTTCGTCGGGGCCCGCGGCTGGTTCGGGGACTCCGGGTGGCCCTGATCGAGAATCCGAGTCTAAGTCCCAGGCCCGGAGGCGGCGCCTGGGCATTTCCGCTGTTATTGCGGTGATTATCGTGGCGTTGCTTCTTGGCGGATGGGCTTTCTTTGGAGCAGAGCGTTTCAAGGCTGTTAAGACGTCCGAGGGTATTGAACTACTCCAAGGGGCAACCGTCAGCCGGGTGGAGATGACCGAGGGCTCGCAGCGCGTGCGCCTGTGGCTCACGGAACCTACCACCACGGTGGGCGACGACGGCAAGAAAGTGAACGTTGGCAATCGCGTCCAGTTCTCCTACGTGTGGCCTCAGGCGGAGGAAGTAGCAAGGCTTGTCAAGGCTGCGGAGCCAAAGCTCGGGTATGACTCCAAGGTGCCCTCAAGTTCGGCGCTCGGATCGATGCTTATGTTGGTGCTGCCGATGGTCATTATCTTTGGCGCTTTCCTTTTTCTTCTCCCCAGGATCCAGTCCGGGGCCGGCAGTTTTGGTAAGCTGCGTGATCGCTCCCGCATTGAGGGAGACAAGCCGAATATCACGTTCGCGGACGTGGCTGGTGAAGATGAAGCCGTGGCCGAACTGCGCGAGATCACCGAGTTCCTCACCAATCCCGAGCGTTTTCACGCTCTTGGTGCCAGCATTCCCCGTGGTGTCCTGCTCTATGGCCCTCCCGGCACGGGCAAGACCCTCCTGGCCCGCGCTGTGGCAGGTGAAGCGGGCGTACCCTTCTACTCGATTTCCGCATCGGAATTTGTGGAGATGTATGTGGGTGTTGGTGCTTCTCGCGTGCGCAAGCTTTTCGATCAGGCCAAGCAGCACGCGCCCGCCATCGTTTTCGTTGACGAAATTGACGCGGTGGGCCGCGGGCGAGGCATCGGAACTGGCGGCGGCAACGACGAGCGCGAGCAGACTCTCAACCAGCTTCTCGTAGAGCTTGACGGATTCGATGCGCGCACCAACGTTATTCTTGTGGCGGCCACCAACCGCCCCGATGTTCTCGATGCCGCACTGCTGCGTCCCGGGCGCTTCGATCGCCAGATCGCGGTGGACGCTCCTGACCTGCGCGGACGTGAGGCGATCCTGCAGGTTCACGCCAAGGGTAAGCCGTTGGCTGAGGACGTGAACCTCGCGAACATTGCTCGGCGCACGCCCGGCTTTACCGGTGCCGACCTTGCCAATGCTCTCAACGAGGCGGCCCTGTTGGCAGCTCGTAACGATCGTTCCGTCATTACGGACGACGACGTCGACGAGGCCATCGATCGCGTTGTGGCCGGCCCGCAACGCCAGTCGCGCGTTATGAACACTGAGGATAAGCGCATGACCGCCTACCACGAGGGTGGGCACGCCTTGGTGGCTGCGGCGCTCAACCACAGTGATCCAGTCACGAAGGTGACGATTTTGCCGCGTGGGCGCGCCCTTGGATACACCATGGTGATGCCCACGGAGGATCGTTATTCCGTTTCGCGCAACCAGTTGCTTGACCAGATGGCGTACGCGATGGGCGGGCGCGTGGCCGAAGAGATCGTCTTCCTTGATCCCTCGACGGGCGCTGCCAACGATATTCAGAAGGCTACCGATGTGGCCCGCAAGATGGTCACCGAGTACGGAATGAGTTCGCGTATTGGTGCTGTACGGCTGGTGGGAGATGATTCTGATCCGTTGGGCGTCGGTGGCATGGTGGGTGCCGCGGTGCGCCACTCCGACGTCGTCACCTCGCAGGTGGATGAAGAGGTGCGCGAGCTGATCGATGTGGCACACCATGAGGCATGGCAGATCGTCGTGAACAACATGGATATCCTTGATACTTTGGCAAACCGCCTGCTGGACAAGGAGACAGTGCTGCAACAGGAGCTGGACGAAATCTTTGCGAGTGTTCGCAAAGCTCCTGAGCGCGAACGCTGGATCTCTTCGCCCCGCCGGGCTGTGGCTGGAACATCCGATGTGTAACGAGAGGGCCGCGTGTGAGTGAGAATCAGGATTTGTGGGAACACAAGTACAACGAAGACGGGGTGCGCCGTGCGGTGTACGACCTTCTCGTAGCCGTTGGCGAAGATCCAGACCGGGATGGCTTGCGTGATACCCCGGACCGCATGGCGCGAGCCTACCGGGAGATGTTTGCGGGCCTGCACAGTGACCCCGCAGATGTTTTGAGCGCTACCTTTGATATCGGGCATTCGGAGATGGTTCTCGTCAAGGACATCCCGATGTACTCAACATGCGAACACCACCTATTACCATTCCATGGGGTAGCCCACGTGGGTTATATACCGGCGGAGAACGGCGTGGTGACCGGGCTGTCCAAGCTCGCGCGCCTTGTTGACGGCTATGCGCGGCGACCGCAGGTGCAGGAGCGCCTCACCTCGCAGGTGGCCGATGCCCTGGTGGAACGCCTCGACGCGCGCGGTGTCATCGTGGTGGTGGAGGCCGAGCATCTGTGCATGTCGATGCGTGGCGTGCGCAAGCCTGGCTCGCGCACCATTACCTCGGCGGTGCGGGGGATTATGCGTAACCAGGCCACACGCGCCGAAGCAATGAGCCTGATCAACTCCTGAGAGATCCCGCCAGCGGGTTATTCCTTAGAAGCTGGATTTTCAGACCGAGGGGAGTCCGGCCCCTTCTGTGTGCGCCGACAAGGTGATATGCAGGAGGAAACCGACGACCAAGGAAGGACGACACATGGTTGCACGAAGGCTTCTACGACATCCGCAGGGTACGTTCGTTATGGGAATTCTGAACGTCACCCCCGATTCTTTTTCCGACGGCGGCAAGTGGACCGATATTGACGCGGCCATCACTCGCGGTTATCGCCTCATCAAGGAGGGTGCGGACATCATCGATATCGGTGGTGAATCGACGCGTCCCGGGGCACTGCCACTGTCAGCGGACCAGGAATGGGATCGTATTGGCGCGGTGGTGCGAGCTCTTGCTCAGACGGGAACGATCATTTCCGTGGACACCTACCATGCCGACACTGCCCGGCGCGCGGTGGAGGCGGGCGCTTCAATCATCAACGATGTGACTGGTGGCGCGGGCGATCGCGCCATGTTCTCCACTATCGCTGCTCTCGGTTGTGCCTACATCCTGCAGCACACGCGCGGCACGCCTCAGACGATGAACTCGCTGGCTACCTACCAGTCCGTCCCCCAGGAGGTGGCGGCGGAGCTGGCGGCGTCCATCCGCCGGGCCATGGCTCTGGGTGTCAATCGCTCCAACATCATCGTGGATCCCGGTTTCGGCTTCGCCAAGAATTCTGACCACAATTGGGATTTGGCAGCCCACCTCGAAGAGGTTCAGGCGCTTGGCCAGCCGATCCTCATTGGGGTTTCCCGTAAGCGTTTCCTTGCCGATGTTGTGGATGGACGCACACCGGAGGCGCGTGATGACGCCACCGCGGCTCTCACTGCCTACTTCGCTGGTCAGGGAGTATGGGGTGTGCGCGTGCATGAGGTGGCCGCATCCAAGGCTGCGATTCGGACCACCGCGAAACTCCGAGAGGCTGGCGCCTTCGGGCCAGTACAGGGAGTGCCAGGTTCCCATGAGTGACACCATTCGCATTGAGGGAGTGAGTGCGCTCGGTTGTCACGGTGTCCTTGCTGAGGAGCGGACGTACGATCAGCCCTTCGTCGTCGACATCGAACTTGACGTCGATACCGCACACTCGGCCGCGACCGACGATGTCGCCCACACCATCTCCTACGCGGATGTTGCGCAGGACGCCGTCACCGTCATCACTGGCGAATCCGTCAACCTCATTGAAACCCTCGCCAATCGCATCGCCGCGAAGGTGCTGGAACGTGGACCACTTGCGGTGGCCGTCACCATCCACAAGCCGGAGGCGCCTGTCGGGCTACCATTCTCGGACGTCTTCGTGACGGTGCGGCGGCGTGGCCCGCTTCTTGACGACGACGCTGGCATCCGTCATGTTGTACTGGCCCTTGGTGCCAATCTGGGTGAGCCGCGCGTGAATCTTGAGTGGGCGATTGCCCAGATTAAGAAGCTCGACGTGCATGTGGAAGCGGTGTCGGACTTCTTCGAGACGGAGCCGGTGTTGGCTCCGGGGCAGGACCCTCAGCCCAACTACACTAACGCGGTACTGACGCTGGAGACGGCCCTGGCCCCGCTGCAGCTGCTGCGTGAGCTACAGCGCATCGAGGTGCGCGGTGGGCGGGTACGTCATGAGCGATGGGGAGCCCGGCTGCTCGATATCGACATCATTGATTGTGAAGGCGTCACTTCTGCGGCGCCCCGTCTCACCCTGCCCCACCCTCGCGGCGCCGAGCGGCTCTTTGTTCTGGAGCCGTGGGCTTCCATTGAACCTGAGGCTGTTCTTGCCGGTGTGCCGGTTGCACAGCTGATACGTGACATCCGGGAGCGCGAGGCAAGCGCGGCGGGTGGAAGTACGGCGGGTGACGCCGTCGTCGCCGGTGATAATACTTGCGAGGGGCAGCGCTAGTTCTATGAAACTCACTCCCTGGTGGCTGATACCGGGATGGCTGGCCCTCGGTACCATCCTTGGAATTGGTATCATCATGTTTTTTCTGAGGGGTGGCGGGGTTGCACCGCCACTGCCGAAGATTACGCCGCTCGTGGTTCTCGCTGTTGTTGTGGTGCTGCTGTGGGCGGGCTGGCAGGTGCGGCGAGTCAAGGAAGGAAAGTCGGCAGCTATTGGTGGTCTCGGGGCTAGTAGTATAGCGGTCTTGGCCGTGGCATCGGCGCATTCTGGGGCGCTACTGGTGGGCGTGTTCGGCGTGATGTCGGCGCTATATTGGATCGATGCCGTGGGCCACTACATGTTGGTTCAGGCGATCACGGCCGGGTGTACCGCGGTTGCTAGCCTGGGCCTTTCCATCGCGGGTTTCCTGGTCGAGCGATGGTGCCGGATCAGCGGAGATGACGACTCCTCCGCGACAGGAGCGAGCGCCGCGGCATAGTGCGGGGGTGGGTGCTCTTGGGCCTCTCCCAAGGAGTAACGATATCGGATTCACGTAACGCGTTTTCCGTGGGAAAAACTGTTGCGCGTTGCGGAAAATGACACTTGTTTGGAGCAGGGCGGATGTCCCCTGCCAGAGCCGAAAGTGTGTCGGAGCACCCCGGTAAGCTGGGACCATGCACTCTCCTCTGGCTCCCAGCGTCATGTTCACCCCGGTGGATCCTCGACTCATCCGGATCAATCGGCTTATTGACCTTATGGTTGCTGTTCCTTTGATTGTGGGCCTCGTGGCCCTCAGTTTGACCGTGTGGAGGAATCATCCGTGGACCTGGGTATTTCCGGTACTCATCGCCGTGGTGATGGTATGGGATATGGCCCTGGACCCGCGCCGGGTACGAGCTACGGGATACGCTGAATTAGCTGACGAGCTTGTCATCGCCAAGGGCATCATGTTCCGCAAGGTGGAGGTGATTCCCTACGGTCGCATGCAGCAGGTCACAGTCAGCGCGGGTCCGTTGTTGAATCGTCACGGCCTGGCCAAGGTCAAGCTGGTGACTGCCTCCGCCGGGACCGATTCAGAGATTCCCGCGGTTCCCCGCGAAGAAGCCGAGCGGCTGCGTATCAAGCTCACCGCGCTCGGCGAAGCCAACATGGAAGGGCTGTGAGCTCGGTGAGTGAGTCGACTTCTCGCGGTGACAGGCTTTTCGACGACGGCGCCTCTCGCAAC
>RRZU012636806.1_pt1 | contig 10151 bp, 8 predicted proteins | sample 2165561 | NCBI WGS metagenome assembly RRZU01 (sample SAMN10456909, study PRJNA506462) | wastewater metagenome | isolation source: wastewater sludge | place: USA: Moscow, Idaho
ATCTTAAATCGATTAAACTTTCTTAGACAGTTTGATGCCTTAAATTTCAGGTATTTTTATATGCTACCGATACTAAATTACCACAAGCAAAGCGGCTTGGACGAAGTAATATAATATTAATCAGAATATATCCTATTTATATTTAATATACACCTGGCTTTTTTATTCACCCCTCCATGAAATTAGGATGTGTACAGCAATTCATCCTACATTTCATGTAGTTCAATATTGCGTCACATCATCTCATTACTAGGAAGCTTATTTGTTTCCTGATAAAATGAATTAAGTTACAAATATCAAGTTGAACCACCATGCCTACCATTGTGCAGAGCGACCGTTTGCCATTAAATGCCCTCTTTCTTGCTGAAAAGCCATCTCGGCTAAGCATTCCTATTGCCAATGACAAGATACCAGCTGGATTTCCCAGCCCTGCTGAACCGTATGCAACGGGTTATCTGGATTTCAATGAGTATTTGATTACCAACCCTGCTGCAACCATTTCGGTGTATTGCGGTGGAGAATCAATGCGCGATGCAGGCATAGACAAGGATGATTTGTTGATCATCGATCGCTCGGTAACACCCATACACCGAGACATCGTGATGGCTGACTTAGGGAACGAATACACCATCAAACGTTTGTGTATCAAACCCAACGGCCAGATTGAACTGCATTCTGAAAACACTCTCGCAGCCTATCCTAATTTTGTGCTCAAAGAGGACGACCAATTGGTGATTGTTGGGGTGGTGATGCACATCATCAAAACCCCAAGGCGCTGACCATGTACGCCTTGATTGATGGCAACAGTTTTTATTGTTCATGTGAACGGGTATTCAGGCCAGAGCTGCGAGCAGTACCAGTGGTGGTTTTGTCCAATAACGATGGCTGTGTGGTGGCTAGAAGTGCAGAGGCCAAAGCCTTGGGCATCAAGATGGGCGTTCCGTATTTTCAGGTACAGCACCTGGTACAAAACGGTCAATTGAAGGTTTTCAGCAGCAATTATGAGTTATATGCCGATTTGTCTACACGGATGATGCAAACCATTGCGACATTGGTCCCTGACACTGAAATTTACTCCATAGATAAGAATAAGTTGTATGGTATGGTCATCCAAACTTAAAAGTGATTTCTATAGACATTATTATCCTTTTAGGAGTCTAGAATGGCGACATTAGAACGCATTTACTTTGTTCCTCATTACCTCATACACAAAGAGAATACTGTTGCATATTCCCCCAGTAGCAGCATTCCCACCATTAAAGACTTACCCCAAATCTTTTGGGCAGACGGTTTACCCTGGAGAGAGGCAAACTTATGGGCTGTAGAGCGGGTAACGACAGGTGATGCTTCATTGAAGACTGTTGCCAGTAATATGAATGGTCTTCTCAATTATGCTAAATTTCTTGAATTGTATGATTTGCAATGGTTTGAATTTCCTACCCGTAAAGCTGATCGTTGTCTAGTCATATATCGAGGGACGCTAATCAAGATGCGTGATACAGGTCAGATTAGCCCATCTACCGCATCTGAATATATGCGTAATTGCATAATGTTCTATAGGTGGGCAAAAGATAAGGACCTTCTGTCTCCATACATTGAACTCTGGCGTGAGAAGTCCTACATTATTAAGCACTTTGATCGAGTAGGTTTTGAACGAACTATCAACGGCACTACAACCAATCTCAGCATCCCAAATCGTAAGCGTCTAGGTCAAACTTTAGAAGACGGATTGTTGCCAGTTTCAGAAACTGATCGTGATGCAATTTTGAACTTTGCCTTAAAAAACTCCACGCCTGAGCTGTATCTAATGTTGGCATTAGGTTTTTTTACTGGAATGCGTCTCGGCAGTATCTGCGATCTCAAAATTCAATCTTTGGAACAAGCCACTCCTGACCCTTACGCTAAAGGGCTCTTGCGCATTGCAGTTGGCCCAGCTGCAGTTCCAAAAGTACACACGAAATTCGGGGTGACAGGTGAAGTCTGGATACCTGAGATTTTGCGTGATGAATTACTGAAGTATGCACTAGGTTGTAGAAGATTAGAAAGAGAAGTGAAAGCTTTACCAGAGAATCGCAATCTGCTGTTTTTAACTCGATTTGGGAACGCTTATGGTAGGCGAGGTAGTGATCAATCATCTGCTATTAATGTTGAAATGTCTATGTTTCGAAAGCAGGGTGTCAAAGCTGGATTACTGGTATTACGTAAATTTCGCTTCCATCAATCACGTTGTACCTTTGGTACTGAGTTAGCTCGTTTGGCACTATCGGTTTGTGATGATGTAGCTATTGTAATTGCAACGGTCAGCTATGCATTACTTCATGCACCTAACTCTGAAGCTACCACCTTCAAATACATCCGATTCATACAAGCCCTTCCAATCAAAAAATCGATTTCAAATAATTTTATGAAGGCATTTAGTGGGTTTCGCGCTGGAGTACCATACGATGAATAACTCTAAATTTGATCTTACTTTTCCCATGCTTGAATATGGTACATCTGAAACACCATGGGATCTTCAGCCGTGGCTATTTCTTGGTGGTGCCGGAGCTAAGGTGAAATATGTACATCAACAAATCTCGCGAGGAGACCTAGGCAGTCCATTGCTAGAACGTTTAGAATTAGTGAAGAGATTACATGAACATATAACTGACGATCTTATTGGTGGAGGAAGTCGGTTTTCAGCTCTAAATAAAATTCAAGCATTACGAAAACTCTTTGCATGGGTTGATTTAGAAAACGTACATTTTAGTCTTGATACGGCAGCCAGCATTTTTATTCGTTGGACGAATCATTTGCTCCAATGTCATAAAAACAGACCAAATTTCAGCGATGGATCTCTATATGATCTAACTAGACTCACAGCAACGATGCTAGATCGAGTATTAAATCGTCAAGCAAGCCTTAGTAAGAGTACTCGTATCCGCAAGCCAAGGAATAAAGCTAAGGTACAAACAAGCAAAGCGGATAAACAAAATTTGCAAATCACTTTCACATTCGGGCATGTTCTAGCAGATATATGTGAAACATTAACTTGGGAAAGGATAATGGCCCCTCTTCCAGTTTGTGTTTCATTGCATTCTGGTCAAGTGTTAGAACTTTGGTCGGGTTATCTCAATCCCAAAAAAGCAGCCATGCGTAACACTAAACCAAAAAGCCAAGTACAAATAAATGCTTCTTTAGTGGCACGTAATGCACACGATGAAGATCGGACACTGCAAACTCGCTTTCCCATCGTTAACTTACGGATTGAGTGTGAATTACTAATGTTTATCTCCCAAACTGGTCTAAATCTCCAGCAGGCTCACACTTTACGAATTGATCAGTTTCATTACACTAGTCACCTAGATGGCTATCAAGTACGTACTTATAAAAAGCGCCGTGGAGGAGAAGTCCTATTCGAAATCTTTACCAGTTATCGAGAGTGGTTCGAGCGTTATATCAAATGGCGTTCTGAATGGTTTTCGGATGAGTCCGATAGTTTGCTTTTTCCGCTGATACGCAACAGAGGACGCATTTTGGAAAAGGCACCTCAATTTACAAACATTAGACGTATCTGTCGCGAATATAGTATACCAATGGTGAGTCCTAAAACACTGCGAGGAACGAGAATTAACTGGTTGCTTCGGATGGGCCATAATCCTGAGCAGGTTGCAGAATTGGCACAACATACAGTGCAAACTTTGATGCACGTATATACCAACCCGCATCCACAAATAGCTATGGTAGAAATTACGCGTTTTCATCAACAAAGCGACCTATCCCTTGCCTCCCCTGGCCCTGGCAGATGTGTATTAACCACTCCTGTACCGATGGACACAATACCGAAGAATGCCCCCCGTCCAGACTGTATCAATGCTGCAGGTTGTTTGTTCTGTGTGCAACATCGAGATATCGAAAGTGAGGATCATGTGTGGTCTCTCAGTAGTTTACGCTACTTAAAATCACTTGAGTTGGCACGATATAGCCCCTCCAACTCGAATCAATACCTAGTGACAAACCATCCTGCTCTATTAGTGATAGAACAGCTAACAGCCAAATTGAATTTTTTCGAAAAATATAGCGAAACTGGGAAGCTTTGGGTCGAAGAATCTAAAGCTCGCATAAATGAAGGTGACTACCATCCAGCTTGGGATGGCTTTATCCGATTGGCTGAATTCGGTAAAAAATCGTTATGACTAAAAGTATTCTTTCCGAACTTCATCTCAGTATCAATTCCTCGTTAGTGACTTCTGATGCACCAAACTATCGTCCTCAGAACTGGCCACCAGAACGCGGTTGGCCCGTTGTTATAGATACAAATGGTCAGGTAATTAGTCGTTGGGGAGATGCAATTTGGCGGTTAGATCCGTGGGCTAAAAAACGAGTCACTCTTAATTTTGGCGATGGTCCAGTTCAAAAGCATGCCGCTGTGATTAGCCCTGAAAATGCCAATTTATTGCGTATTGTAGTTGGTTGGTGGATATATGGCTCCAATGGAAACTCTGGATATAGAGGTTTGAAGACGCGCTTCGATCAGATACGTCAACTATTTGTTTTGTGTACCCAAGAAGGTATTCTTGCATCTGAATTGAGTCAATTTCCACACGTTTTGGATCAACTGCCCAAATTGCTTCAAGCATCCCGATTCAGTGAAACTCTCGCTTTAATGCATGAGCTGTATGAGAAGAGAGATGTGTTGGGATTCGTTATATTGGATTGTGCAGGATTGGCATGCCTTGCTGCAGCTATGCCCAACCATCAAAGGCACCAGACCCCCTATATCCCACCTCGTATTTGGAGCTATCAGATTTCACGTTTACGTGAATGTCTAGATGATTTTTTAGCACATCGAAATCAAGTCGAAGATTGTTTCCGTTTCTGCCTAGCTGCCTATCGATACAACTTTAATAATCTTCAAGAACAAAACAGACCAAAATCGTTTTATCCATTTCAATGGCTGCCAAGTAAATCAGGCAAAAAAAGTACTAACAAAAAGTACTATGGCCCTTTCATCGAGACTGCACGTCGATTTGGTATAGTGGATCTATTTTACCGATGGCTTGGAGTGAAAGAAGATGAAATTCGCATTCATACTTTGACTAACTATCTTAACCTCGTTAGCAAATCTGGTCTGAGTTATTTGTTGAATTTTAGTTTTATGCGAGTCGAGGAAGCTTGGAACTTACGCAGTGATTGCTTACACATCGAACAAGATCCTCAATTTGGTAATATCTATATAATACAGGGAAGAACGACTAAGACTATGTCCGATTCCAAAGCACTTTGGGTTACGTCCTCGACAGCACAACTTGCAGTTAAAGCTATGCAAGCAGTTGCGGATCTACGAGCTGAATGTGACTCCTCTAGTAAAACTACTATGCAGAATAATTTAACTAGTCGATATTTGATTAATTATTGTATTGAGCCTTGGGGAACGAAATTCACCAAAATTGACCATGTAAATCGACCATCCATTCCAAGCTATGCCAATCTTGTTAAATGGTTCGATAAGTTATTTGATCCAGAACAATTACGTATTACTCAGGAGGATTTCGAATTAGCCCGATTGGTAACTCCAACGCTAACTGAGGAATTTACAGTTGGAAAAATTTGGCCGCTGGCCTGGCACCAACTCCGACGAACAGGTGCTGTTAATATGCAAGCATCTGGTCTGATCAGTGATGCTTCTTTGCAATTCCAGTTAAAGCATGTCACCAGAGCAATGAGCCTTTACTACGGACAAAACCACTCTAGGGTAAGGTTAGAAGAGAAAGCCCATACCCACTACGTTCGTATTATGTACGAAACCCTGGGTAAGCACCTACAACAACTAGCTAGTGATCGATTTGTTAGTCCTCATGGAGAGAAGCGAAAATCAGAAATTGTTCGCTTAATATCAGCTTCTGATACTGAAAAAATGATTAACCTAGCTAAAAAAGGAATTATTAGTTATCGACCAGTTTTATTAGGTATCTGCGCTAACCGAAACCCTTGTCCCTATGGGGGTATTGATAATATCGCGCATTGTGGAGGAACTGATTTTTCTGGTACGAATAAACCGTGCTCAGATGTTTTATATGATTTTGAGCAATTTAGCCAAGTCCAAATTTTAGAATCGATATTGGATGAACGCATAAACACAACAGATATAGGTAGTCCTCTAAGAGCTTCATTAGAAGCACAAAAACGTAGCGTGGAGAATTATTATAATGTCATCAAAAAAGAATGAATCAGCTCTTACTAAGAGAATGAGTGCTGTGGAACAATATAATGCAGCATTCGAACGCTTAAAGCATAATCGACCGGAACGACTGCCTAAAGGAGCTTTGGTAAGTCAAAATAATGTTGCTAAAGAAGCGGGTAGCGATCCTTCTGCATTGAAAAAATCTCGTTTTCCCCTATTGATAGCTGAAATACAAAAATATGTGGAAGAGCATGTTGAGAAAAAGCCAACAACAGCGCACCAAGTGCGTTCCATAGCTCGTAAAAAGAATCGTACATTACGAGAGCGAATCGCGGAAGTAGAAAAACAGCGAGATTATCTTGCCAGCTTACTCAGTGAAGCTGACGCCAAAATTTTGGAACTCTATGCTCGTATCACTGAATTAGAGCGGATAACTTCAATTTCAAGCTTCCTACCTATTGAGATAATTGAGAGCAAAAAGTTGGAACCTAGCAGTTAACTTAAGATTATGAAACTCATAGTTTGAATATTAATAATATGCTATGGTAATACAATCTTAAATGAAGAAGTATAGTCAAATAGTTCAGGAGCTTAAGTGGGGCGACTGAATTTCTGGATGAGAGAACCAATAGCTAAAGCGGCATCAGAATGCTTGGAACAACGTAGGCGTTGTTGACTACTACTTTTTAACAAGTTCGTTAAAAAGCTTTCTAGGGTGTAGTCTAAGGCGATTAACGTAATTTAAATATTATTAAATATTATGTGGATAAATAATGAAAAATGCTATTGTTAAAAGCTTTTTAAAAGACTTTCAGTTTAAATTTGAAATTCTAGATCAAAGTGAGGAATTGATATTCGAAGAGTTTATAAATTATTGTATTTTAAACAATCATGTAATTGACTCAGAAAAAAATTTTCAAGAACTTGATACTGGAACAGCAAAAGCATTTGATGGTATTGCTATTATTGTAAATAATCGACTAATTATTACTGAGGAAGATTTAAATACACTTATTCATCAAAATCATATTTTATCTGTAGAGTTCATTTTTGTTCAATCTAAAACTTCAGAGGGCTTTAAGGATGCTGATGTTGCATATTTTTTCACCAATGTTGAAAATTTTATTTGCAATGAAAATTGTACCATTCCAGAAATAGCAAAGTTTTGGGATATAAAGAATATCATTTTTGAAAATTCACACTTATTCAGAAAGGAAAATCCCAAGTGCACTCTTTATTACGCCACTACCTCTCCTACTACAAATATTAGTGATGATATTACTGAAACAATTGAGAGAGAAATTTCAAAATTAAAAGATACCGGCCTTCTATCGGAAGAAATCATATTTAACCCTCTTGGCGTCAAACAAATTCAAAAATTGTATAGAAAAATTGACTCAGATTTGGAAGCAACTTTTAGATTTCCTAAGAATGTTACCTATACCTACGACGGTGAAGAAATACAATCAGCATATTTTGGATTGGTAGAAATTAATGAGTATATAAAATTGCTAATTGATGAAGAAACTAAAGGGGTAAAAAACGTATTTGATGACAATATTCGAGATTTTTTAGGATTAGATGGAAATGAAGTTAATAGCAATATGTTTAACAGGTTGACAAGTGATTCTTCACAATTATTTGGTGTATTAAATAATGGTATCACTATTGTTGCTGATGAAATAAAACCAGTTGGTGAAAAATTCACACTGCACAACTATCAAATTGTAAATGGATGTCAAACTAGTAACGTCATATTTGAGGCATATAAAGATTTAGTTGAAAAGAATATTTCAATACCACTAAAAATTATTGCTACAACTGATGAAATAACTAAAAACGAAATTGTTAAAGCTACTAATAGCCAGACAGGGCTTAAACCCGAACAACTAGATGCATTAAATACTTTTCATAAGATGTTGGAAGAGTACTATAAATCACAACAAAATCCCAATGCAATAATATCATTACACTATGAGCGTCGATCTAACCAATACCGAAAGGATGCAATCCCACAAACAAAAATAATTAATGTCTCCAAGCAGATTAAAACTGTTGCTTCCATGTTCTTGGATAATCCACACGGAGTTTCAGGTCACTATGGTACAGTTGCAAAAAAAGTAAAAGATTTGATTTTTCGAGAAGATGATAAATTAGAACCTTATTTAGTAAGCTCCATAATGTTTTATCAAATTGACTTATTTTTTAAGAAAAACAAATGTTACAAAATGTATACAAAAATGAAATGGCACATTTTGATGACAATGCGATATTTAATTATTGATGATTACAATCGAGAGAAGTCTCAAACCCTTAATTTCTCAGTTAAATTAAATTCAAACGATGCGCAAAAATTCTCAACTTATACTTTATCTAAAAGTGAGGATTACATAAATGATAAAATCAATCAAGCTATAACATTAATTCTCCAAGTAGTTGATAAAGAAGCCCTAGACCTTGATGATCGAAAACTATTTGAACGTAAAGAAACAACTGAAAAATTGATAACGCATTTAAATACGAAATTAGAAGAATAATTATTAGCTAGAATTTGACTCAAATATACCAAAATTGTCTGGTCATTAGTTTTAGAATATGAGTGTAGATGGCTTACACAGATACGACTACTTTTGATAATTGATTTAGAATAGATATTTAAAAGCTACCTAGCAATACTCCAATGCAACTTCATGCAAATATTATTTGCAAGTTATTCTAGGGTCTGTTGAACATTTATAATTTCAACAGACCCTAATTCAAATTACATGAATGAAGGTATTGATATATGAGATTAATAAAATTTCATACCAAGTATTGAAATTTCATACTGAGTAATAAATTTTCATACTGAAAAGGTGCTTTATTACGTATTTTCCGGTTTAGTCGGTTCTATAATTTATATGGACAACTTCCAATCTCAAGTTTTTAGTATGAATCTTTATTGTTTCTAAGCTTTGATACCATCAAAGACTTAACCGTAAGCCACTATGATACTTTTTTACTCTCGTATAGAGGCTCCACTCAAACATGCTATTCGAGATATAAGGAGAAAATGATGAGCGATGAGCTTTATATTTCCGTCGATGTCGAGACTTCGGGACCGGTTCCAGGCATCTATAGCCTGCTTTCCATCGGTGCCTGCGTCATCTCAGAACCCAACCAGTCTATCTATCTCGAGCTCCAACCAGACGGCCTAAAGCACGATCCAGAGGCCGTCGCCGTCACTGGGCTTAACCTTACCAAGCTTGAAAACGAAGGGCTTGCTCCGCAGGCGGCGATGCTCAAGCTGGAGCAATGGTTGAACCAGATCGGCTCCGCAGGCCAGAAAGTAGTTTTCGTGGGGCTTAATACCCCGTTTGACTGGTCCTTCATCAACTATTACTTCCACAAGTATTCTGGATCGAACCCTTTTGGGTTCACCGCAATCGACATGAAGGCGTATTACATGGGGGCAACCGGATGCTGCTGGAAGGAAACTAAATCCTCCCAGATGACCGCTCGGCTCAACCCCATAAGCGCACCCAACCATAACGCGCTAGATGACGCACGGTTTCAAGGGGAACTTTTCGCCCTTATGTTGGCAGAAACACGTAACCATTAGTCCGACCAGTGCCCCCAAACAGCTTCAACATAATGCCCATCCCTGAAAGACCAAGCCTTTATGCCGTCAGGGCTACTGGAGTTACCTACAATGATTGCCATCGGATGCGGCAGCTCTTGTGTATAGTGCGCCGCGAACTGAGAAAAGCTCTGGACATCAGTGGGAGAGATCATAGGAATGCGTTGTGGATGCGTATGCCAATATCCTACCAAGCGAAGACCTGTAGCATTTGCCTGCTCGATTTCTTCTCGGCAGCGGCGAGCATTCAAATCCAGCCAGGTCCTTCCTGCTCGATCATCTTTATGAGACGGAGTCGCCAAGGTGAGTACAAGCCCGATAGAGCTTGAGGGGTCGACGAATAACTGCCCCCCGCGCTCTACTTCAAAG
>RRZU011019803.1_pt1 | contig 10149 bp, 5 predicted proteins | sample 2165561 | NCBI WGS metagenome assembly RRZU01 (sample SAMN10456909, study PRJNA506462) | wastewater metagenome | isolation source: wastewater sludge | place: USA: Moscow, Idaho
ATGTAGTACCAGAAAGCCCTGACACCCCTGATTTCAGCAAGGATTTGTTCCTTGTCTTCAATCGATGGGTTGTCGTTGATCATGGCAAAAATCTTGTTGCAAAGTGTAATGCTTGAAAAGGCGTGATTGTATGAATTGGTTACCATGCTGGTACTTGGGGTCCAGGTATGGAACCGCAATTCTTTAAATTGACCGCCATCCCACCAGTCGCCTCCTTTACGGGTGGGCGTAACCGCCATATCAGCCGAACACTCACTCATATAGAAATAGTTGCTTGGCCATACTCCCTTTAAGGTTCTGTATATCGGGGCAATCAATGAGTTGACTTCTTTGCTGTTGGTCCCAAATTTATCAACCGGTAGCTTGTCCTAAAGTTCTTCGTCAAGATTGGTGCACCCCTGAAATGAGAAGGATGCTATCATGACCGCAATGAAAGTATATATCTTAATTTTTTTCATGATGTTAAAAGTTTAAATGATTAGAAACTCAGGTTTACTCCGATGGAGAAAGTCCTTGATTTTGGATAATACTCACGACCTTCAACACCAGGATCCAGACCAGCCATTTCGACTTCGGGGTCGAGTCCATCATATTTAGTAATCACAAACAGGTTCTGTCCGGTAACATATAGCCGTAAACGTTGGATTCCCCATAACTGGGTATCGAAGTTGTAAGCCAGCGATGCATTGTCTAAGCGGAGGAACGAACCGTTCTCGATATAAAGACTGCAATATTTGGGGCTCTCTTTCAGGCCAATGGTAAGTGCTTCCTTCAAAACATTGGCTCCGGGCAACCATTGGGTCGTAGCATACGACATCTTGGAGAAGTTCAGAACGTCATTCCCGCTCACACCCCGGAAGAAGAAGTTGAGTTCCCATTTCTTGTAATTGATTACATTCGAGATACCATAAGTAAAATCGGGCTGTGCGGAACCGATATAAGTACGGTCTTCGTCTGTCAAACCGGCTTTCCCGTCAATCATGTCGTCCATGATATACTTGCCGTTTTCGTCCAGTCCTTTACAAACCCATCCGTAGAAAGTACCCACTTCTTTGCCTTCTTCCACAATATGGGTGGTGTTGTTTGAACCACCTCTAATCCATGCTGAACCGGTTTTGATTGAGCTTGTTGTAAAGTTTTCGTTCGAAAGGCTTGTGATTTCGTTCTTGTTGTGCGCAAAATTGACGGTCATCGTCCATCTCAGGTCGTTTTTACGGATGATATCACCGCTTAACAATACCTCAAACCCTTTGTTAGACATCGAACCTACATTGGCCATCATAGTGGCTTTCAGGTACGGTGGCTGAGGAACCGAGTAGGTGTAAAGCAGGTCGTCGGTATTTTTATTGTAGTATTCGATACTACCGTTGATGCGCCCTTTCAGGAAACTATAGTCGAAGCCCACATTGAACATCGAGGTCTCTTCCCATTTCAGGTTTGGGTTTTCGTTCTGGGCAAATTCATACGCACTGTACCATTTTCCGTTGTCGTAATACTGGCCCGATCTGCCGTAAAGTGCCAACGAAAGGTAAGGATCCAAACCATCCTGGTTACCTGATGTTCCGTAACCAATTCTGAATTTTAAATCATCAAGGAAGGCAACATCTTTCAGGAACGACTCTTCTTTCATTTGCCAGGCTGCAGATACCGACGGGAATGTACCCCATTGGTGGTTCTTACCAAATTTTGACGAACCGTCGCGGCGTAGCGAAGCGGTGAGGATATACTTGTCCATTAAAGTATAGTTAACCCTTCCGAAGAACGAGATTAACTTGTTCATATTCTTTCCCGACCAAACATCGCCCGAACGGAGGTTTTCACCGGCACTCAGGTTATTATACCCAAACAGGTCGGTTACAAATTGCCTGTTCTGTGCCCCCATGTTTTGGTAGTAGTTGTCTTCGTACGAATAACCGCCAAGTACATTGAGGTTGTGTGCACCAAAAACTTTCTTGTAATTCAGGGTAGCTTCCAACAACTGTTTGTCCAATGTCCAAGATTCGCGTTTGGCATAACCGATATCGTTGCGGCCCCGTTCTGTGGTGGAGTTGTAATATTGACCGTAGTCATTGGTTTCGCGCTGTTTCAATAAGTTCAGGCTTCCAACCAAACCGTCCATAATGTCGAGGTCGGCTTTAAGGTTACCAAAATAGAGGCTGTTTTTATTTTTCTGTGTGTTGTAGGTAATGTTACGAACCGGGTTACCCTGGTCATATTCCTGATTGTCGTACCATGTGCCATCGCTGTTTTTGATAGGGTAAACAGGAAGCATATTGTAGGCCAATACGAAGTTGCGCGTATCGGTAGGCGAGTAGTCGCGTTGGGTAATTACTCCGGTGAATGTCAGGTTCAACCTGTCTTGCAACGCTTTTTGCGTAAATGTTAAACGTGCATTGTAACGTTCCAGATCGTTGTCTTTCACTACACCCTGTTGATCGAGATAGGAGATAGACGCCCTGTAGTTGTATTTCTCGCCGCCGCCCGAGAGCGAAAGGTTATGGTTCTGGGTTACCCCAGTCCGCATGATTTCATCAAACCAATCGGTATTGCCGCCCAGATCGAGGCCTGTTGTGTTAATGCTGTTGGCCGAGCAGTAGTCTCTCCACTCTTCGGCATTTAACAATTTGGGAATGTTTGTTACATTGTCAACGGCAACATATCCTTCGTAATCGACTGATGTTTGGTTTTTCTTTCCTTTTTTGGTGGTAATAAGGATTACCCCGCTTGCCGAACGTGAACCGTAAATAGCTGCAGCTGATGCATCCTTCAATACGCTTATCGATTCGATATCCTGAGGGGCTACTGAATTGAGGCTCATCCCCGGAACACCGTCGACAACGATAAATGGCTGGCTACTGGCGTTCAGTGACGAAGTACCCCTGAGCCTGATGGTTTGCTCTTTGGTAATATCGCCGCTACCGGTCGTAATGGTTAACCCGGCCACTTTCCCCTTCAACAGATCGACACCGGTACGTGTCACCCCTTTGTTGAAGTTTTTTTCCGAAACATTGGCTACCGAACCCGAAATTTCGCGTTTGGTTTGTGTGCCGTAACCTACAGCCACAATTTCGTTCAGGTTAATGGTTTCTTCGGCAAGCACTACATCGATGGCACTGCGGCCGCCAATGGCAATCTCCTGCGCCTGCATCCCTACAAACGAAACAACAAGCGTTTCGGCATCAGCCGGAATATTGATTTCGTATTTCCCATCCATATCCGAAACAATACCAATGGTGGTTCCCTTCACCAGCACGGTTGCCCCGGGAATGGCAACTCCCTTGGAGTCTTTTACCACACCGGTAACCTTCTTTTGCTGTTGCGAAGGCATATCCATCTGGCTGGGCGAAATCACAATCTGACGGTCGTAGACGTTGTATTTAACAGCTTCGCCATCAAAAACCTGACTTAAAATATTACTGATAGGCTGTTCTTTGGCATTGACATCAACTTTTCGTTCAACGTCAACCAATTCGTTGTTGTAGAGGAAGTAAAACTCGCTCGATTTTTCAATCTCTTTCAATACCTGTTTAACCGATGTCTGGTTCAGGTTCAGTGAAATGCGGGTCGATTGCGAATAACTTCCTGTGGCAAAAAGATTTAAGCTTGAGATAAGAATAATTAGTAAGGTAGCTTTCATAACCGTGAATCCTTTTTTTAAGACAATATAATACCTACTGTCCGGAAAGTTTAATCCGAATTTTTTCATAAGTTTGTGAATTAAATGTTCTAAAAATTAAGTTACTTGATTCGATAAAGGACATTTATCCTCCGGGAAGGTGCTGCAACACTTTCCCGTTTTGGTTTCTCTACGGGCAATGTTTCATAGGCAATGTAGTTTTCGTGTTTTGATCTCTTCTAATTTAATATGACGATTCGTTTGGTGTATGAGTTATCATCTTGCTTAACAGCTCTCTGTATCTTGTAATGCATCGGCGACGATTTACTCAGCAAATCGAGCACCTGCTCTATCGGCTCGTCGGTAAAGGTGGCCGTAAAATGGTAGTTTTTCAGTTTGGGGTTGTTTACCTGTACTTCAACATTGTACCAGTTGCCCAGCTTGTTGGCTACCACGCTGATGGGGTCGTTGAAAAAGACCAGTTTGCCATCTTTCCATGCCATATATTTTTCTAAATCTTCTTCTTTGCTGATACGTAGTTTGCGGTCGTTAAAATTGAACACTGCCCTTTCATTGGGGTTCAGTTCTGCGTAAGGGGTAACGCGGCTACCCGAAACCCGCTCAAGCTGCACTTTCCCGCAGACCAGCGTTGTCGACATCTCTTCGCCGTTCTCGTAAGCCTGCACATTGAACGCGGTGCCCAGCACCCTCACCTGCAAACTTCCCGTTTTGACAATAAATGGATTTTCAACATCTTTTCGTACTTCAAAAAAGGCTTCTCCGCTCAGGACAACATCTCTTGACCCTTCGCTGAAAACCGAAGGAAAGAGCAATCTGCTGCCCGAGTTGAGGTAAACCGTCGAACTGTCGGGGAGCTGAAACTTTGAACGGGTACCGTAAGCGGTGGTCACCTCCTGCATCACAACCTCCATTTTCGATGCTTTCCTGTTGTTCGACCCTTGATAAAAGAGCACGCCAGAGGTGATAAGGGCCAATGCCAAAACGGCTGCCGCAATATTCGACAATGGCCCGAAAAGTGATTTGCGGGCAAACGATGGCATTCGCCTTTTAGTGGCTTTCAATGCCTTTTCAGTGTCGAACAGATAATAATGGGTGGCGGCTCCGGCTTGCTGCCAAAGCATTCGATAGTCGTCAGCCACCTTCTGATGGCCGGGATCATCATTCAGCCAGTCATTTAGCTGTTTCTCTTCTTCGGTGGTCAATCGCCCCTCGAGAAACTTTGTTATTAATATTTCAAATTCTTCTTTCACCAGGCCGCTGTTTCAAAATGAATAATTTGTGTTCGATGGTGGTCCAGCAAAAACGTTAGTTGTACTTACAGGTTTGTCTTATTTTTAGATAAGACGAACAGCAAGGCTGCAACCCTACATCGGGAATGTTTTTTTTTGGAAAAATTAAAATGTTGTCAGGAAAAAGGAAGCAACAACCAGAAAATCGGCCAGCTCTTCGCGAAGGATTTTAATGGAACGGCCAATCAATGCCTCGACCCCTTTTACGGTGATTTGCATCTTTTCGGCAATTTGTTGATGGCTAAGCCCGTTGATACGACTATACTCGAAAGCTATCCTGCACCGTTCGGGAAGTTGCGCAATGGCTTGCCATAACCGTTCATCGAGTTCTCTGAAACTGACCTGTTGTTCTGTCTCGTCAGTCTCCAGGGCTATGGTGGGGTAGAGTGGCTTATTTGTTATTTTCCGGTGACGCAGATGGTCGATGGCCAAATTTCGGGCCATAAAAAATAGGTAAGCTGAAAGATTGTTGATTTGCTGAATTTTGTCTCTGTTTTCCCAAAACCGGAGAAAGCAGTCCTGAACAATGTTTTCGGTCTCGTTACCGTTGCCTACCATACGAACCACATAACCGCACAGCGGTTTGTAATATTGGCGGAAAAGATGGTCGAATGCCTGTTCGTCATCATTGGCCAATTGCTGAATAAAAAAATTGCCCGAAATTTTTTTATCAGGATCCATCAGGTATTTTTGAAATTTGTTGGTAGGTCAAATATAGATAAAAATATTGGCGGAATGGAATGATCTCTGTCAATTATGCTACTTTTTCGTCCTGCAACCTTTACATTCAGCCATTTTTTTTGGGAAAAGGCTTTTATTCCAGCGAAAAGTAACGATCGGGCGAAAAGCTTTTGCGATGGGCTGTCGCAAAAAAGAGATAGATTCCTTTCACTTCGTCTGCCTTCTCATTCAAAACAAGGGTGCCTCCGCCCGAAGCCCGCTGAAGCCACAACAGACAAGGCGATTTGTTTGATGATGGACAACAGCTTTCAACACTTACCGGCGAAGCCACCACTACGCTTGCCCAGTCGGTTGTCAGGTTCCTGAGGCACTTTTTTTGCTTTGTAACAGGGAAAGTGAAAAAACAATACATACGGGCATATTCATTCACCGAAAGTGTTAATAATATGTATATTGAATCGGGCCCGTAGATTTTTGTTGCGGTGTGTCGGGGTCTGGTTTTATCTATTTTTAAAAATGATATATCTAAAACCGAAAGCAGTGTGGGCAACATGTTATTACTTTTATCGTCGACTAAACTGATAACGCTCAACAGACAATTTGCCTTTATCGGCTGCATGGAATTCAGCAATGCGCGGCATCGTTAGCCGTTCGATGATGTTTGGATGAAAAAAATGAGATTACTCTCCCTGTCGTGTTATCTGATTTCAGTTTAAGTCACTATTAAATTGATTGTTGATTCAATTGGTAAACCGATTGGATGTGGACAAAAATAATGGCTAATAACAGAACTTTGAAACGAATGAACCCAATAGTCCTTTGGTTAATTGCCTGTCTGACTGTTTTTTTTAGCTTTCATCCAAAGCTTGGGGCGCAGGAGTCGATTTTGACAACGGCTTCCGATTTGTCCCGGTTTGTCCTTGCCGACAGTTCTGGATCAGCTGCGTTGTGGGTTAGCGGGACCGACTGGCAGGGGGTTAAGCAGGCGGCAGCCAACCTTAAAACCGATATTGGTCGGGTAACCGGAAGGGAGCCGGAGATTGTTGATGGTAGCGCTGTTCAGCATCAATCGCTGGTCGTTGTCGGGTCGGTGGATAAAAGCCCGGTAATCGCAACTTTGGCAAAAAGCGGAAAACTCGATACTGAAGTTCTTCGCGGGAAGTGGGAATCTTATTTGATTCAGACTGTTGAAGCTCCGTTTCCGGGAGTTGAAGAGGCATTGGTTATTGCCGGGAGCGATATGCGGGGCACCATCTATGGCATCTATGAACTTTCGCGGCAAATTGGCGTGTCGCCCTGGTATTGGTGGGCCGATGTGCCGGTTGCAATGCATGAATCTCTCTACATTCAAAACGGACGTTGGGTTTACGACAGTCCAAAGGTTAAATACCGGGGCATCTTTCTGAACGACGAGGCGCCAGCCCTTTCAGGTTGGGCTGCCGAAAAGTTTGGAGGCTTCAACCATCACTTTTACAGCCATGTTTTTGAACTCATTCTTCGGCTGAAGGGAAATTTTCTCTGGCCGGCCATGTGGGGCAAGGCCTTCTGGGACGATGACCCCGAGAATGGCCGTTTGGCCGACGAGGCCGGTATTGTGGTGGGCACTTCGCACCACGAACCGATGGGAAGGGCACAGGCCGAATGGCATAAGTATGGTTCGGGAGCATGGGATTACAACCACAATGCTTCGGAGCTGAAAGCCTTCTGGCGCGGAGGCGTGGAACGGAACAAAAACTGGGAAACATTGGTTACCATTGGGATGCGCGGTGATGGCGATGAGCCAATGAGCGAGGAGAGTAATATTGCCCTGCTCGAGAAGATTGTGAAAGACCAACGAAAGATTATCGGCGAGGTAACCGGTAGAAAAGCCGAAGAGACCCCTCAGGTGTGGGCACTTTACAAAGAGGTACAGGATTATTACGACAAAGGGATGCGGGTGCCCGACGATGTGACGTTGCTGCTGAGCGATGATAACTGGGGCAATCTGCGCAAGCTGCCCGGTATCGATGCCCCTGTTCATCCGGGTGGATATGGTATTTATTATCATGTCGACTATGTGGGAGGGCCACGTTCATATAAATGGCTGAATGTGACACAGGTGCAACGGATGTGGGAACAGATGAATCTGGCCTGGGTCCACAGGGCCGACCGTATCTGGATACTCAATGTAGGCGATTTAAAACCGATGGAATATCCCATCAGCTTTTTTCTGGATATGGCCTGGAACCCTGAACAGTTTCATTCGAAAAACCTGATTGAGCATACCGAACGGTGGTGTGCACAACAGTTTGGCGAACCCTATGCCAAAGAGGCTGCGCGTATCATCGACCTTTACACCCAATACAATCATCGGGTCACTCCCGAATTGCTGGATGCCATTACTTTTAGTTTGGAGAATTACAACGAATTTGAACGGGTGCGCAACGATTACCGCGATTTGACGCTTGATGCGATGCGGCTGTACAATCTGATGCCGACCGAATACAAAGATGCTTTCGACCAGTTGGTACTTTTTCCGGTGAACGCTTCGTCGAACCTTTACGAGATGTATTTTGCGGTAGCCAAAAACAGCCAATTGGCAGCCCGGCAGGATAGCGAAGCCAACCATTGGGCCGATGTGGCGCAACAGTGTTTCGACCGCGATTCGTTGCTTACGCTTCACTATCACACCACGATAGCCAACGGGAAATGGAACCACATGATGGACCAGATACGCATTGGATACACCAATTGGAACGAACCGCGTCAGCGGGTGATGCCCAAAGTAACCCGTATTAAAGTTTTACCATTAAATAACAATCATCTGGCTTTTGCCGAGGCCGATGGCTATGTTGCTATCGAAGCAGGGAATTTTCAGTCGGCACGCGGTACAGATAAAATCCGTTGGGAGGTAATTCCCGGTTTGGGAAAGACGGTTTCGGGGGTAACAACATGGCCTGCCAATCAATATCCTGCTCCGGCCGATTCGGTATATTTGGAATATGCTGTTAATTTTACCTCGACAGGCACTTTTGATTTGGCCGTTTTGCTTTCGCCTACGCTAAACTTCAACGGTAACAAGGGGTTGCGTTATGCCATTTCGTTCGATGGCGGGCCGGAACAGGTGGTAAATATGAATCAGAAATATGATATGCAGCAGTTTGAGCAATGGCAGGCAGAGCGCATCAACCGTACTGCGACCCAACATACGATTTCCCGGCAGGGAGTTCACCGGTTACGTTTCAGGGTGTTGGAGCCGGGTATTGTACTGCAAAAGATTTTAATCGATACCGGCGGACTGAAAAAGAGCTACCTGGGCGCACCGCAAAGTCAGCTGATAAAGTATTAAACATGAAGGGCAAACAACTGATATTTCTTCTTTTTTTCCTTATCCTCGCTACCGGAATGGCAGTGCCGGCCAGTGGTGCGGTAAAGCTTCCCCGTCTGGTGGGCAACGGGATGGTGCTTCAACGCGATATCCCATTAAGAATATGGGGCTGGGCCGATAAAAATGAACAGGTTACCGTTCAGTTTCAGGGTCGGATTCTCCGGACTAAAGCCGATAGTCATGGCAACTGGGCGGTAATGCTTCCGCCAACTGCGGCAGGCGGGCCTTTTACCATGAAGGTTAATGAGTTGGAAATAAGCGATATTTGGCTGGGCGATGTGTGGCTCTGTTCCGGGCAATCGAATATGGAACTGCCCATCCGCAGGGTGCTTGATGTTTACCGTGAAGAGATTGCCAAAGTAAATAATCCCCGCATCAGGCAATTCAGGTCATTCTCCAGAAACGATGTGATGGTGCCGCAGCATGATTATCCCGATGGGAAATGGCTTCCGGCTACACCACCCTATATCATGGATTTTTCGGCCGTGGCCTATTTTTTTGCCGACGATTTGTATCGAAAATATCAGGTGCCCATTGGGCTCATCCAGACGGCTATCGGTGGGTCGCCCGCCGAGTCGTGGTTAAGTCCCGATAAGGTAAAGGGGTACCTCGACGAGTGGAAGTTGCTGCAGTCGCAAACCCAAAAGGAAGCTCCGACGGATTGGTATGGGGAGGTGAACCGCACTGACCCCGGTACCGGGCATTGGTCGAAAGCAGGTACCGATGTCACGGACTGGGAAGAGATTTCGCTTCCCGGTTACTGGAGCGATAAAGGAGTCGATCTGATCAATGGGTCGCTTTGGTTTTATAAAGAATTTGAAGTGGCCGATTCGTTGCTGAACCGCGAGGCGGTGCTTCGGCTAGGCCGGATTATCGATAGCGATTCGGCTTTTGTGAATGGTACTTTCGTGGGAACCATCTCCTATCAGTATCCTCCGCGTATCTATAACCTTCCGGCGGGTCTGCTGAAATCGGGCAAAAATAGTCTGATGGTGAGGGTATTCAGCCAGGGGGGCAAAGGGGGTTTTGTGGAAGGGAAACCTTACAAAATCGTTGTTGGCAGACAAACCATCGACCTGACGGGCGACTGGAAATATCATATCGGAGCCAAACTGGCTCCGTCGGTGAGTGCAGGCAGCGGCTTGCAGTTTCAGCCGGGCGGCCTTTACAATGGG
>RRZU011724141.1_pt1 | contig 10149 bp, 11 predicted proteins | sample 2165561 | NCBI WGS metagenome assembly RRZU01 (sample SAMN10456909, study PRJNA506462) | wastewater metagenome | isolation source: wastewater sludge | place: USA: Moscow, Idaho
CCAGGGCTGCTCAGGCCGCTGCCGGCATCGCCAGGTGACCGCCGAGCGAGACGATCGTCTCGGCCAGGGCGGTGCGCCATGGCGTGGCGGCGACCCCGAGCTGCGCCTGGGTGCGCGTCGAGTCGACCAGGTACGGGCGCTCGAACTGGTGGGCGGTCTCGGTGAACTCGCGGAGCACCGGCACCGTGCGCAGCAGCAGACCCCGCCCGGGCAGCATCCCCAGCTTGACCTGCGGCCGTCCGGTGAGGTCGGCGAGGTCGGCGAGCGCCTCGCGCACCGAGCGGGCCGGGGCGGTCGGCACATGCCACGGCCGGCCCCAGGTGTCCGACGTCGGCGAGCTCGTGGCGAGCGCGGCGATGGTGGCGCACAGGTCGGGCAGGTAGGTCCAGCAGTGCGGCGCGTCGGGGTCACCCATGATCAGCCGCACCGCCTTGCCGGCGATCGCCGGGCGCAGCACCTGATAGCCGAGGTAGGAGTAGCGACCGCCGCCCGGGCCGAAGTAGTCGGAGGCCCGGGCCTCGGTGGCCCGCACCCGACCGGCCTCGTGCGCGGCCAGTGCCTCGGTCCACATGGCCGCCCGGGTGGCGCCCTTGTGCCCGGCCGGGGCGAACGGGTGGTCCTCGCGCATCGGTCCGTCGACCCGACCGTAGCCGTAGAGGTTGCCGACCGTGACGAGGCCGGCGCCGGAGTTCTCGGCGACGCGCAGGAAGGCTTGGGCCAGCGGTGGCCACGCGGTGGGCCACTTCGTGTAGGGCGGGTTGACCGCGTTGACCAGCGAGCCGGCACCGGTGGCCAGCCGGGAGAGCTGCGCCACCGCGTCCGGATGGGTGAGATCCAGGGCCGTTGCGGTGATCCGCGGGTGGGCCGGGCCGCGGCCACTGCGCGAGACGAGTTGCACCTGGTGGCCCTGCTCGGCCAACAGCATCGCGGTGCCACCGCCGATGGCGCCCGCTCCGACGACGACGTGCGTGGTCATGTGTCCTCCTGAGGCTCGACGTTTGATCAGAGAACGTTGTTCTCTGTTCATCAGGAGACCACGGCAGAGACCGACTTGTCAAGAACAGTGTTCTCGTTTGCTATGGTGGCCACATGGTCCCGCCGACGGATGGCTCGTGCGGCGTGCGCGCGACCCGCCGGGCGGCCGTCGAGGCCGACCTGCTCGAGGTGGGCCGGCGGCACCTGGCCGAGCACGGCGCCGCAGCCCTGTCGATCCGAGCGGTGGCCCGCGACCTCGGGATGGTGCCCTCGGCGCTGTTCCGATACGTCTCGGGGCGCGACGAGCTGATCACCCGGCTCATCGTCGCGGCATACACCTCGCTCGGGGAGTCCGTCGGCGCGGCCCACGCGGCGGCGCCGGGGCAGGACCTGGCGGCCCGCTACTGGGCCATCGCGCACGGGATGCGCGCCTGGGCCGTGGCCCACCCGCACGAGTGGGCGCTGATCTTCGGCTCACCGGTGCCGCACTACGACGCCCCGGGCGAGCAGACGACCGGGCCCGGCACCATCGTGCCCATGCTGCTGGTCGGGATCGGCGCCGATCTCTACGCGGCGGGGCGACGCAGCCCCAAGCCTTTCGCGGGCGCGGGCACGCTGTCCCGCGCGGCCACCGACCACCTGCGCGGGGCCGAGCCGGGGCGCATCGACCCGGCGGTGCTGCCGCCGGTCGCCTTCGCCAACGGGATCACCGCGTGGACCCTGCTCGTCGGCGCGGTGAGCAGCGAGGTCTTCGAACACCTGGGCGTCAACCCGCAACCGGACCCGCTCTTCGAGTATGCCGCGCGCTGCGCCGAGGCCATCCTCTTCGGCCCGGCACCGGCCCGGGCGGCCCGACGTGCCGATCGGCGGCCCACCGACCACCAGGGCGCACCGTGAGCGACGCGGTGGGCGCGCCGGTCGAGATCCGGCCGGTGGCCGATGACGAGTGGGAGATCGTCGCCTGGCTCTGGCAGCTGTTCCGCCACGACCTGGCCCTCGTCGTCTCCGGCCTGCCCTATGCCGACGGGCGCTATCAGTGGGCCTGGCTGCGGCCCTACCCGCAGCCCGACGGCGCCGGCTACCTGGCCTGGCGCCCGCATCCGAACACGGGCGAGGACGCCCCGGTCGGCTTCGCGGTGATCCGCGGGCTGACCGAACAGCGCCGCTCGATCGTCGCCTTCTGGGTGACGCCGGTGTTGCGCCGCAGCGGCATCGGGCGCGCCCTCGCGCTCGAGGTGCTCACGCGGCATACCGGCCCGTGGTCGATCGGCTTCCAGCACGACAACCCCGGGGCGGGTGCGTTCTGGCGGGCCGTCGCCGACCAGGCCTTCGGCCCGGGGCGCTGGCACGAGGAGCAGCGCGCGGTGCCCGGCCGCCCGGAGCTGCCGCCGGATCACTGGATCGACGCCGACCCGCCGCGCCCGTGACGTGCGCGTGACATGCTGGCCGGGCCGCGACACCGCACCCGAGGAGCCCGTATGCCGCTCGACGCCGACGCCCACCGGCTGGCCACCGGGCCCAATCTGGCCACCGTCGTCACCGTCATGCCCGGCGGCGCGCTGCAGGCCTTGCCGACCTGGATCGACTCCGACGGCGAGCGGCTGTTGGTCAACACCGAGCCGCAGCGCCAACGCAGCCGCAACGTGGCCCGCGACCCGCGGATGACGGTACTCATCCTCGCCCGCGACGACCCGTGGGACTGTGCCGAGGTCCGCGGAATCGTCACTGAGACGATAACCGGTGAGCGGGCTCGGGCGCACATCGACGAGCTGTCTCGGCGCTATCTCGGCCACGACTACACCAACCCGGTCGGCCCGCAAGGCCGGGTCATCCTCGTGCTCACCCCCGAGCGGGTCAACACCCCCGCGACGCGGGGTCGGCGCTGACGGCCAGCACGCAGATCCCCGCGCGACGGGGCACAATCGAGGGATGACGTCTCTCTACGACTTCTCCGCGGTCGACATCAACGGCGAGGACCAGTCGCTCGCGGCATACCGAGGCAAGGTCGTGCTCGTGGTCAACACCGCCAGCCGGTGCGGCTTCACGCCGCAGTACGCCGGGCTGGAGCAGCTCTACCAGAGCCTGCGCGAGGAGGGGTTGGTCGTGCTGGCCTTCCCGTGCAACCAGTTCGGCGGCCAGGAGCCGGGCAGCGCCGAGGAGATCCGGCAGTTCTGCCTGGTCAACTACGGGGTGAGCTTCCCGGTCTTCGGCAAGGTGCAGGTCAACGGCCCGCACACCGACCCGCTCTGGGTGTGGCTCAAGGCGTCCAAGGGTGGGCTGCTGGGCGAGCAGATCAAGTGGAACTTCACCAAGTTCCTCGTCGGGCGCGACGGCCAGGTGATCTCCCGGCACGCCCCGACCACCAAACCGGAGGATCTCGAGGCCGACATCCGGGCCGCGCTCGACGCCCCGACCGACTGAGCCGGCCGGGCCCGGCCGAGCCTGAGCGTCAGCTCCGCCCGCGTGGCGCGGCTCAGAGCCGGATGCTCACCCCGGTGAGCGCTTCGCTGCGCTCCCACAACGCTGCCGCGAGAGCGGCGTCCTGGGCGTGCTCACTCATCCGGGCCGGGCCGACCGGGCCCCGGGTCTCACCGAAGCGCTGCGGGCCGGTGTAGCTGCCCGACTCGGCGGTCGTCGCGGCATACAGGATCGCCTCGGCGCCCTCGGCCGGCCCGGGCAGCAGCCCGCGCATGACCAGCGGGGCCATCCGGCGTAGCACCGGGTTACGCCCGCCCATCCCGTCGGGGCTGGTGAACAGGTTCGTCCGCGAGACCCCGGGGTGTGCGGCGGTGGAGACCAGCGTCGCGGCCGCCGCAGCGGCCCGTCGAGCCAGCTCCAGCGCGAAGATGAGGTTGGCCAGCTTCGACTGCCCGTATGCCGTCTGCGCGCTGTACTGCTCCGGCGGGTTGCCCTCGACCAGCCGGGCGTCGCCCCGGTGATGCGCGATCGAGGACACCGTCGTCACTCGAGGCGTCGGCGCGGAGCGCAGCTGCGGCAGCAGCAGCCCGGTGAGCGCGAAGTGGCCGAGGTGGTTGGTGCCGAACTGCAGCTCGTGCCCGTCGGTGGTCGTGCGGTGCCGGGGCGGCGCCATCACCCCCGCATTGTTGACGAGCACGTCGATGGGCCGGTCGATCCGCTCGGCGAAGTCGCGCACCGATGCCAGCGAGGCCAGGTCGAGCTGCTCGACCTGCACCTGCCCCGGCAGACCGGCCAGCTGCTGTGCGGCGGCGGCGCCGTTGTCGGGGTTGCGCACCGCGAGCACGACCCGGGCGCCCCGGCTCGCGAAGGCGCGGGCCGCCTCCAGGCCGATGCCCGAGTTCGCCCCGGTGATGATCACGGTCCGACCGGTGTGATCGCCGATCTGGTCGGGCCTCCAGCGCATCTGCTCTCCCCTTCGTGACTGTGCCTGCAGAGTATGCCGCGGCCCCGCCACCTCCGGTCACGCCGCGCACGAATCGGGCCGGCCCGGTCCGGCCGGGTCAGCCGGATCAACCGGCGGTGCGCGCCTCGTGCTCGGGGCAGTCGACCCGCAGATCGGCGGGACGCAACGGCTGGTCCAGCAGGGCACACCAGTCACCGTCGGCGCGACCGCCCCGGAAGCGGCAGGTCTTGCACGAGCGGTCCAGCGCGATGACGCCGCGCTCGTGCAGTTGCGCGACGAGGGTGAGCAGCACGTCGAGCGCTGCGGCCTTGTCCCCAGCGGCGAGGGCGGCGAGCGCGTCCAGCGCGGCATACCGCTCGGCGAGCACCTCGCCGGCCAGCTCGGTGCCACGGGCCGTGAGTGACAGCAACCGGCGCCGGCCGTCGGCCGGGTCGGGGCGCTCGGTGAGCAACCCCTTGCGCCGCAACGCCGCAGCAGCATCGGCGACCGTCGAGGCGGCGACATCGAGACGGCGGGCCAGCTGGCCGGCCAGCGGCGGGGTGCGCCGGTGCTCGGCGAGGGTGAGCAGCAGGTCGACCTGCAGGGGGCTGAGCTCCCGACGTGTCGCGATGTCCTGCACGAAGGCCCGACGCCCCTGGGCCAACCGCTCGATGGCATCGAGCAACCGCGCGTCGAGGTCGGCGCCGGCTTGTGCCGACACACCGATGCCACGCGCTGGACCCCGCGGTCCCGCCACCTGTCCCACCACCTTCCACCCGCACTGCACTTTACAGGACTCCTATCTAACGGCATGCTAGGGCAATCCGATAGGAGTCCTACTCAAGGAGTGCCGATGTCCGACCCGTCCGGTTACCGCTTCCACGACCCGGCCCTGGCGACCAGCCCGGTCTCCGCCGACGAACTCGCCCTGCTCAAGGCCACCCTGCTGTGGTCCGATAACGACACCGCTGCGCTGCGCCGGGCCGGCGACATCCTGGCCCCGCAGGTCGAGCAGATCCTCGACCTCTGGTATGGCTTCGTCGGCTCCAGCCCGCACCTCGTCGCCACCTTCGCCGGCGCCGACGGCGCCCCCGACGGGGCCTACCTCGGCGCCGTCCGGGCCCGCTTCGCCCGGTGGATCGTCGACACCTGCCACGCCGAGCAGGACCAGGCCTGGCTCGACTGGCAGCACGAGATCGCAGTGCGCCACCACGTCACCGGCAAGAACCGCACGGACGGCGTCGAGTCCACCTCCGCCGAGGTGCCGATGCGCTACCTCGTGGCCTTCGTCGTGCCGCTGACCGTCACCATCCGCGGATTCCTGGCCCCGCATGCCGCCGACGCCGACGACCTCGAGGCCATGTACGGCGCGTGGTTCAAGGCCGTCACGCTCACTGCCGCGCTGTGGACGAGGCCGTACGCGTCTGGTTGGTGAGCCACCGGCTATCGGGCCGCGGGCACCGTGGGCCGGCTCTCAGGGGAGCAGCCCACGGTCCCGGGCCAGCGCGGCGGCCTCGGTACGGCTGGTGGCGCCGAGCTTGGCCAGCAGGTTCGACACGTGCACGCTCACCGTCTTGGTGCTGATCGACAGGGTGTGCCCGATCTGACCGTTGGTGCGACCGCGGGCGACCAGCTCCAGCACCTGCAGTTCGCGGGCCGTCAGGGCCACCGGGCTCACCGAGCCACCCGAGCGGTCCGCTCGTTGGCCGCCCCCTCCCCCAGCTGTCGCGGCTCCCCCTCCAGCCGCGGCACCCGCACCCCGGCGGCGCGGCACCAGCGCGTCGAGCTCGGCGAGCAGCGGATGCGCCCCCAGCCGCTGTGCTACCTCGCGAGCCTGCACTGCGCTCTCCCGGTATGCCGCGTCGCCGGCCAGGTGCTGCGCTTGTGCCAGGCGCACCAACGATCGGGCGGTCTCGGTGACGTGGCCGAAGCCGCGGAAGGCGGCCACCGTGTCGGCCCAGGTCGTGACGAGTTCGGCAGGGTCGGGGCGATCGGGCCGGTCGGCCCACCAGCGCAGTCGGGTCAATTCGGCGCGCAGCCGACGCCCCCAGGCCCACGTCTCCGGGTGGGCGCGGGCGAAGGCCTGCGGGTCCGCCGGCTCCGATCCGTCCAGCACCGATCCGTCCGGCTCCGATCCGTCTGGCACCGATCCGTCCGGCACGGCCCGACCGGCCAGCAGCTGCGAGCTGCCGAGCACGTCGGCGGCGCGAGCCGCCAGGGCACCGACCCGTTCGACGATCTCCAGCCGCAGTCCCGGGTCGGCCAGCCGGGCCGCGCTCGCCCCTTGGCCGGCGGCGAGTGCTGCGAGCCGCACGACGGCGTGATGGTGCCCCCAGGATCGGTCCAGGCTGGCCACGACGTCCTCGACGAGCGCCAGCGCGCCGAGAATGTCCCCGCGGTCCCCGAGCAACTCGACCCCGGCCGCGCCGGTCAGCAACGCACCGAGGCCATCGATGGGCCACCACTGCCGCAGCTGCGCCAGCTGCTCGTGCACGGCGGCATCCTCCAGGGACGCACCGTGGCTGGCCCGCACCCCGAGCAGGGCCGCGTCGAACAGTGCCCGCCCCGGCTGCGGCGGCCCCGGATCACCCACCTCGAGACAGGCGACCGCGCTCTCCCAGTCGCCGAGCTGGTGGGCCAGGATGCCGGCCCGCAGCCGGCATTCGCTGCCCCACGGGGCCCACTCCAGCCGCAAGGACCGGGCCAGCCGAGCCCCGTCCTCGAAGTGCGCGCGGGCACCCGCCAGGTCGCCGCGCCGCTCCAGGGACAACGCGAGCTGGAAGTGCAGCCGCAACCGGATCGGATCTGCCGGGTCGGTGCCATCGTCGAGCAGGGCCGCGACGTGGGCCTCGGCGGTGGCGGGGTCGTGCAGCGCCTCGACGACCTTGGTGAGCACGGTCCTCAACTCGGCTCCGAGTCGAGCCTCATGCCGCTGCTCCGCGACGGCGAGCAGCTCGTCGCCGAGCTGTCCCGCTGCCTGCCATTGGCGCGCGTCCACGAGCTGTTGCACGTGCGCCACCTGCACCCCGAGCAGCCGCGGGTCCTCGGCCGGCATGAGCCGTACCGCTTCGAGGGTCAGGGCCAGCCCGTTGACGGGCAGGTCGAGCAGTCGGGAGCGGGTCGCGTATGCCGCGAGCAGTTCGGCTCGGGTGCCTGGGCTCTGCCGGGATCCCGGGTGGTCGAGTCGATCCCGCAGCAGGCTCACCGCGCGCAGTTGCTCGCCGCTGACCTCGGCGGCCTCGGAGGCGCGCAGGGTGAGCTCGTCGACCGCCGGGTCGTCCTCCCCGAGCAGCTCCAGGGCCCGTTCGAGGTGTTGCAGGGCCTCGTGGGCACCGCCGATGCCGAGCGCCTGCGCGGCCGCCGCCCGGCTGGCAGCGACGGCGGTGGGCAGATCGCCGGAGGCCGCGGCGTGGCGGGCCAGTTCGGAGGCGGACCCCAGCTGGGGGCACTCGGTGAGCACCGCGGCATACCGGCGATGCAGGCGCAACCGTTCGCCTGGGAGCAGATCGTCGAGCACGGTCTCGCCGAGCAACGCATGCCGGAAGGCGTAGCCGGCGGGCCAGCGCGAGACCAGGACGTGGTGCTCGATCGCCGAGCCGACCGCCGCGTCGAGCCGCTCGTCGGGCAGCCCGGCGGCGCGGGTGAGCAGCTCGTGCGGGACGTCGCGGCCGGCGACGGCGGCGCAGCGCACGACGAGCCGCGCGTCGTCGTCGAGCAGCTCGACTCGTGCCTGCAACACTCGATGCAGACCCCCGGTGATCGGACGACCGGCACCCACCGCGGCGGCCAGCTCCTCGGCGAAGAACGGGTTGCCCTCGGCCCGGGCCGCCACCGCGGCCGCCGACGAGGGGTCCAGGTCGGTGTCGGCGAGCGTCGCGACCAGGTGGGCCACCGCGTCGTCGGGCAGCCGGTGGAGCTCGAGATGCCCGACCTCGGCCAGCCGGGCCCAGACGACCAGCGTGTCGTGCAGGGGATGGCGGCGGTGCAGGTCGTCGGAGCGATAGGTCACGACGAGCGACACCGGGCCCGGCAGGCCACGGGTCAGCAGCAGGGTCAGCAGGTCGCGGGAGGAGTGGTCGGCCCAGTGCACGTCCTCGACGACGACGAGGGCCGGGCCGGCCCCGCCCAGCATGCTGAGCAACCCGTGCACCCCCTGGGCCACCGCGCCCTGGCTTGCCTCGGGAGGCTCGGCGAAGACACCGAGTCCGGCTGCCGGGTCGGCCGAGACACCCGTTGTGAGCCGCCCCAACACGGGGTGCTGGCGCACGGCGGCCGCGTGGACCTCCGGCCGCTGGGCCTCGACCTGGGTGACGATGTCGACGAACGGGAGATAGGCCAGTGAGGCGCCGGCCTGGCCGACACAGTGGCCCACGACGACCGCCCAACCCTCCGCCACGGCCTGTTCGCCCACGGCGCTGACCAATCGGGACTTGCCGATGCCCGCGTCCCCGGCCACGATCACCCGTCCGCCGCTGTTGCCGGCGCCGTCGCGGCCCTCGCCGCCGGTGCTGCCATCGAAACCGACGGTGCGGTCGAGTCCGATCAACCCGGCAAGACGGGTCAGGTCGTCGTCCCGCCCGACGAGTGGGCTCGGGCGGGGCGGCATACGGCCGATTATCGCCGCACCCGCCGTTTCGGCCGGCGGCGCCGCAGTCATCGCGGCTCGGCGCGGCCGGCTTTCCGCTCACGGTGGGCGCGCAGCAGGATGGCCAGACTCGACGAGCGTCGCTCGCCGGCCCGACGACGGGCGCCATAACGCGCCTCGAGGTCGGCTCGGAGGATCTCGGGGTGGTAGCTCAGCAGGCTCACAGCCGGCTCCTTCGGTCGCACGTTTCGTTCGGACGACTCCAGGGTCGGTGGGTGAGGTAGTCGGCCACATCGGTCGACCTCCCTATCGGAGCAAGTGCTACCTCAGAGCGGTAGTGGCGTCGACGCCCACGAGGTGCGGGTAGCCGGACGCCCCCGCGCGTCGCCCGGCCGGCCCGGCCGGCCCGGTGGCAGCTGGACGCCGAAACCGTGTACGGCCAATCGCAGGACGACCGGTCCGGGAGCCAGCAGATCCTGCACCCGGGCGGCGGCGAGCGCTTCGAGCTCGGCGAGGCGGGCGGCATACACACTGGCGCCGTTGACTCGAGCGGTGTGCAACTCGCGGGTGTTGTGCCAGACCTTGCGTCGGGCCTCGCGCAGGAAGCGGCCGGTCGCGGCGCGATTGGCCGGCACCAACAGCCGGTCGAGCAGGGAGCGGGCTCCGCCGAGCGCTGCGTCCTCGGCCGCCACGCGCGACAACAGGATCTCGTCGATCCGCTCGTGGTCGCGCCGGCGGGCCGCCAGCAGTGCGGGATCGGCGAATTCGGCTGCCGGGATGACCGCGAGCAGGGCCTGCGGGAGGTCGTAGTTGATGTGGGCGTTCATCCCGAGCAACACGTGCCGCAGCGCCGGCAGTTCGGCCGGGGCCCCGAGGGCCAGGCGCCACGGCCGGGACACCGGGCCCCCCGACCGGATCCCGCCGAGCGCATCGAGGTAGAACAGCGCGAAGGCGGCGTCCCACTCGGCGACCCACGCCGGGTCCTCGAAGAGGTCCGTGCCGAGCGCCCGGTCGACCGCCTCGGTCGTGCGTCGATAGGTCGCCGCGAAGCCGGCCCAGGGGGAGCCACCCGCGAGCAACGCCCGCTCGTGCCGCCGCAGCGCCCCGGACACCAACGCCAGTGGCGTGCCTGCCTCGGGCGCGGTCACGGCCGAGCCAGCAGCGCTGTGGCGGCCAAGAGGTGCGCGCCCAGCCGCCGATCCCCTTGCACGGTGTGCGGCACCCGGTC
>RRZU010610227.1_pt1 | contig 10148 bp, 6 predicted proteins | sample 2165561 | NCBI WGS metagenome assembly RRZU01 (sample SAMN10456909, study PRJNA506462) | wastewater metagenome | isolation source: wastewater sludge | place: USA: Moscow, Idaho
GCCACCAATCCACACCGCAGAATCGGGTACTTCTCCTGCGCCCCACCAGGAAAGCAAAATACCAAAAATCGTTTCAAGCTGCGACAGCAATGAAATTTCGGGTGCATGCAATGCGCGCGATGCCACCATCAGCAGACTGCAGGGTATGGCCAGCTGGAACATGCCCAGCGTGCACAGCCAGACCATGTCCTGGGCGCTGGCCTGGAACGGCAACACGAAAGGCAGGCAAAATGCGGCCGATAACAAGGCGCCGATCAACAATGCCGGCAGCATGTCCCGTCCCTGTTCGTGAGCCCCTTCCAATCCTTTTGAGATTGCCTGGGTTTGCAGACGATGGGTGCGTTGCTTTTCGCGATGCATCAGCAAAAACTGCACCGAAGAGGCCATGGGCACCATCACTGCAATGCCAATACCCAGCATTTCCTGTTGTTTTTCAAGATTGAACTTGGCGGCATACATGTAGGCGACGCCCAGCACGGCTGCGACAATGGCCAGCCAGGTGCGCACCGGCAAGCGGTACCCCAGGAACAGCCTGCTCGAAAGGGCAGTAAACACTGGACCCAGGGCGGTCACGATCAGCACGTTGGCCACCGTTGTGAAGGAGATGGCCATCATGAATGCGGTAAACATGACGGCCCAGCACAGCCCTGAAAGCCACAGCAGCGGGTCCTTCCAGCGAATGCGCCGCCAGAAGCCCAGACCGCGCCAAGCCGTAAGCAACAAAATCATCGAAACGGCAGTCAGCAAGCTGCGCCAGAAGGTGATTTCCACCCCGGTGGCGTGCTGCACTTGCCGCGTGAGCACACCCGCCGTGGCCCATAACAGGCCCACCACCACCATCAGCAATACCGCAAAAGGACGCGAAACGGTTCTGGACGACAGGCGGGATACCAAGGATGCCCAGGAAGACGGCGGAGATGAAAGGCTGCTACTCATTCAAGGTTATCCTTCGCGGCTGGCGCGCTTGCGTTCGTGCTCCTTGAGATGGCGTTTGCGCAGACGGATGGATTTTGGCGTGATCTCGACCAGTTCGTCGTCTTCGATGAACTCCACTGCATATTCGAGCGACAGTTCAATCGGAGGGGTTATTTTGATGGCATCTTCCTTGCCGCTGACGCGGAAGTTGGTCAACTGCTTGGTACGCGTGGCATTCACCACCAGATCGTTGTCGCGGCTGTGGATGCCCACGATCATGCCCTCGTAGACCGGATCGCCCGCCTTGACGAACATGCGGCCACGATCGTCGAGCTTGCCCAGCGCATAAGTGATGATTTCGCCATCATCCATGGAAATGAGCACACCATTTTTGCGGCCGCCAATTTCGCCAGCGTAAGGTTCATACCCATCAAAAATGTTGCTCATCAAGCCGCTGCCGCGGGTAAGGTTCATGAATTCGTTCGAAAAACCGATCAAACCCCGAGCCGGAATGCGGTATTCCAGCCGCGCACGGCCCCGGCCGTCGGATTCCATATTGACCAGTTCTCCCTTGCGTTCGCCCAGCGCCTGCATCACGCCGCCCTGGTGGCCTTCTTCGATGTCTACGGTTAGCAATTCAACCGGTTCGCACTTCTGCCCGTCAATCTCACGATACACCACACGCGGCTTGCTCACGGCCAGCTCATAGCCCTCGCGGCGCATGTTCTCCAGCAGGATGGTCAGGTGCAGTTCGCCGCGGCCAGACACTTCGAACACCCCGTCTTCATCAGTCTCGCACACACGCAAAGCCACATTGGCCTGCAGCTCTTTCTGCAGCCGGTCCCAAATCTGACGGCTGGTGACGTACTTGCCCTCACGCCCGGCCAGCGGGCTGGTGTTGACGCAAAAATTCATGGTCAATGTGGGCTCATCGATCTTGAGCATGGGCAGCGGCTGCGGGTTGACCATGTCGGTGATTGTTTCGCCAATTCCCACATCCTCAATGCCATTGACCAACACGATGTGACTGGGTCCGGCCTCACTGACCTGCACGCGGTCCAGGCCCTGGAACTGATGAATCTGGTTGATGCGACCCTTATAGCTTCTGCCGTCCGGACCGGCCATCACCAGCACGTCCTGTCCGGCCTTGAGCGTACCCTGGGTGATGCGGCCCACGCCAATGCGGCCCACAAACGTGGAATAGTCAAGCGCCGAAATCTGCAACTGCAGCGGTGCTCCTGCATCGCCCTTGGCCGAAGGTACGTGTTGCAGGATGGTGTCGAACAGCGCCGACATATCGGTTCCCCACTGCGTGCCTGGCTCCCCTTCTTCCAGCGACGACCAGCCATTGATGCCCGAGGCATAAACCACCGGAAAATCGAGCTGCTCATCGGTCGCACCGAGTTTGTCAAACAGGTCAAACGCGGCGTTGATCACCTTGTCAGGGTTGGCGCCGGGCTTGTCAACCTTGTTCACCACCAAAATCGGGCGCAGGCCCAGTGCCAGCGCTTTCTTGGTGACGAAACGCGTCTGCGGCATCGGTCCCTCCTGGGCATCGATCAGCAACACCACACCATCAACCATACTTAATGCCCGCTCCACCTCTCCGCCAAAGTCAGCGTGGCCCGGTGTGTCCAGAATGTTGATGTGCGTACCCTTCCAGCTCACGGCACAGTTCTTGGCCAGAATGGTGATGCCGCGCTCGCGCTCGATGGCGTTGTTGTCCATCACGGTGTCAACCACTTTTTCGTGCTCGGCAAATGTGCCGCTCTGGCGCAGCAGTTGATCAACCATGGTAGTTTTACCGTGGTCAACGTGGGCGATGATGGCGATGTTGCGAATCTGGGAAGTCATGATGGTCAATTGGCTGAATGAAAAAAGAGGATTTTGAAAATGATGTCTTATGAATCAGGTAGAAAAATATTGCGCGCCCTGGTTCAGCGTTTGCGCAATTTCCACCGGGGTCAGCAGCCGCTCCGGAATCAGTTCACCGGCCACAATGCGTGCGGTTCCGAGCAGGGCATCAGGGTTGCGGCCATGCACAGCCACGGCTTCGCAATCGGGCTGCGGCACACGTCGGCGCATGCCGCTTAAAAAGCGCCCGGCATCTTCGGCCTCTAGGGTGACAGAAGTGTGCGTTGTCAACAGCCGCTCGACTGGAAGCAGGGCCGCAATCCGTTCGGCCTCATCCATTGCCTCCAGCGCCTGCAAGGTGATGCACTGGTCAGCCGTGAACGGGCCGGTCTGCACCCGGCGCAACATGGTCAAATGGCCGCCACAACCCAGCGTGTTGGCGATGTCTTCACCCAAGGTGCGAATGTAGGTGCCCTTGCTGCAATGCACCCGTAACTTCAGGTATGGCGCATCGCCCGTCAAAGCCATGTCGAGCAGTTCCAGGTCGTGGATCACCACATCACGCGCGGGGCGTTCGACCGTTTCCCCCGCGCGGGCATATTCGTACAGCGCCTTGCCGTCTTTCTTGAGCGCACTGTACATGGGCGGCACCTGGCGGATCGGGCCGGTAAAGCGGTCAAGCACTTCCACCACCTGCCCCACACTGCACGCAACGGGCCGTATTTGCACCACCTCGCCTTCCGCATCGGCCGTGGTAGTGTTCACACCCAGGCGAACTGTGGTTTCGTAAGTCTTGTCTGCTTCAAGATGCAGCTGGCTGAATTTGGTGGCCGCGCCAAAGCACAGCGGCAAAACGCCTGTGGCCAACGGATCAAGCGTGCCTGTATGGCCTGCTTTTTCGGCACGCAGCAGCCATTTGGCCTTTTGCAACGCCTGGTTGCTGGAAAGACCCAGCGGTTTATCGAGCAGCAGCACCCCATGCACGGGGCGACGCTGCACCCGTGCGCGAGGAGCAGCGTTCACGTTCAGTCTCCGTCTTTGGAGCGTGACGCCACTGCCTTGGCAATGAGGGCATCCATGTCGGCTGCACGCTCCTGCGTACGGTCATACACGAAGTGCAGCGTGGGCACTGTATGGATGTGCAGACGCTTGAACAGCCCATTGCGCAAATGGCCAGCGGCATGGTTCAGCGCTTCCTGTGTTTCCTCGGGATTGCCAGTCAGTACGCTGAAATAAACTTTGGCATGGGCATAGTCGGGCGTCACTTCCACCCCCTGTAGCGTGACCATGCCCACACGCGGGTCTTTCAGCTCGCGCGCAATCAACTCTGCCAGATCGCGCTGGATCTGGTCAGAGACTTTGTAATTGCGTTGCGTAGGCGATTTTTTCTGCGGCATGAGGACTTACAGGGTGCGGGCCACTTCGGTAACTTCAAAGAATTCGAGCTGGTCGCCTTCCTTGATGTCGTTGTAGCCTTTGAGTTTGATACCGCACTCAAATCCTTCCTTGACTTCGCGCACGTCGTCTTTCAGGCGCTTGAGGGATTCAAGATCACCGGTGTAAATGACAACGTTGTCGCGCAGCAAACGGAAGTTGGCCGAACGTGTAACATGACCCGAGGTAACCATACAACCCGCAACGGTTCCGATCTTGGACGCCACGAACACGGTACGGATCTCGGCCATGCCGATGACTTCTTCTTTCTTGTCGGGTGAAAGCATGCCGCTCATAGCCGCCTTCACGTCATCCACAGCGTCGTAAATGATGTTGTAGTAGCGAATGTCGACGCCATTGCCCTCGGCTGTCTTGCGCGCCTGGGCGTCGGCCCGGACGTTAAAGCCGATCACCACCGCGCCCGACGCAATGGCCAGGTTCACATCGTTTTCGCTCACACCGCCCACGCCGGCATACACCACCTGGACTTTCACTTCGTCGGTGCTGAGTTTTAGCAGCGACGCTGCCAGCGCCTCTTGCGAGCCCTGCATGTCGGCCTTGATGATAATGGGCAGATGCTTGACTTCGCCCGCCTCCATGTTGGCAAACATGTTCTCGAGCTTGGCTGCCTGCTGCTTGGCCAGCTTGGTGTCGCGAAACTTACCCGAACGGTAAGTGGCAATCTCTCGCGCCCGGCGCTCATCTGCGAGCACCATGAATTCGTCGCCAGCCTGCGGCACGTCGGTCAGACCCTGGATTTCCACCGGGATCGACGGGCCGGACGATTTGACCGGACGCCCATTCTCGTCGGTCATGGCACGCACGCGCCCCCAGGTCTGGCCGGCCAGCACCACATCACCCGTTTTGAGCGTACCGGACTGCACCAGCACAGTGGCAACCGGCCCGCGGCCTTTGTCAATCTTGGCTTCAACCACCAAACCCTTGGCCATGGCCTCTATCGGCGCTTTCAGCTCCAGTACTTCAGCCTGCAGCAACACGTTTTCCAGCAGTGTGTCAATACCCATGCCGGTTTTGCTCGACACTGAAACAAATGGCGAATCCCCGCCAAATTCTTCGGGCACCACCTCTTCAGCCACCAGCTCGCCCTTAATACGGTCGGGGTTGGCTTCGGGTTTGTCGGCCTTGGTCAGCGCCACCACAATGGGCACACCAGCCGCCTTGGCATGCTTGATGGCCTCCCGCGTTTGCGGCATGACGCCGTCGTCAGAGGCCACCACCAGAATCACGATATCGGTCGCCTGGGCGCCGCGCGCACGCATGGCAGTAAACGCTTCGTGACCGGGGGTATCGAGGAAGGTGACCATGCCACGGTCGGTTGTCACATGGTAGGCGCCAATATGCTGGGTAATGCCGCCGGCTTCGCCAGCAGCCACTTTAGCGCGGCGAATGTAGTCCAGCAGCGAGGTCTTGCCGTGGTCAACGTGGCCCATCACCGTAACGACTGGCGCGCGCGGCAACAGCTCTGCAGTTTGTGCTTCCACCTCTTCCTGGGTGAAAGCTTCCGGATCGTCCAGTGCTGCCTGAACGGCGGTATGTCCCATTTCTTCCACTACGATCATGGCCGTATCTTGATCCAGCGGCTGGTTGATGGTCACCATCTGACCCAGCTTCATCAACAACTTGATGACTTCTGAGGCCTTGATCGCCATCTTGTGCGCGAGCTCTCCCACCGTGATGGTTTCAGGCACGTGAATTTCCATCTGTTTGAACTCAGCCTGCACAGGCATAACAGCATCTTCCCGATGCCTGTCGCCGCGTCTGCCGCCCTTGGACCCGGAGCGCCAGTTGTTTCCAGCGCGGCCAATGCCGGCAGTTGTGTTCCCGCGAGTCTTGATCTCGCCTTTTTTCTTCTCGTCAGCATTGCCAGCCCAACTGGAAGACAGTTTGGCAGACTTGACCTCCTTGTTTGCGCCTGCAGCGGACACCTTGGTTGCGCCGGCAGGTTTTTCTGTCTTGGCTACTGCCGCTGGTTTGTGCAACGTGCCCTTGGCAGCCTTGGGTGCCTCCTCGGGCTTCTTGGCGGTCATAACCCTGGCTGGAGTATTGATCATGTTGCGGATGGCCTCGGCCTCTGCCAGAGCCTTGCGGCGGCGCTCTTCCAGATCGCGGGCGCGGGCAGCTTCCTCTTCTGCCTGACGCTGGCGTTCGCTCTGCGCATCAGCCATGGCTTTTTCAGCAGAATCAGCGGCTCCATCCGCAGCGACGACGTGGTCACGCTGCGCAGCTGCGGCCTCTTCGGCGCGAGCCCGTGCTTCCTGTTCTTCCCGCTGGCGGCGACGCTCCGCCAGCTCTTCTTCCTGTCGGCGGATCAACTCGGCCTGACGACGCGCATCTTCCTCGCGCCGCTGCAATTCGGCTGCGTCCACAACCGGCTCAGCAGGTGTTTCGGGCGCAACCACCGGCTCCGCATCTTCCCGCTTGATCAGGGTGCGTTTCTTGCGAACCTCCACCTGGATGGTGCGCGCCTTGCCGGTCGCGTCGGCTTGGCGAATTTCGCTGGTGGATTTTTTGGTCAGCACAATCCGCTTGCGATCGCTTGCGGCATGATTGCCACGAAGAAAATCGCGCAATTTCAATTTGTCGGCTTCGCTCAACTCATCGGAAGGGGCAAACTTTGCAACGCCAGCACCCCTGAGTTGCTCAAGCAGTTCCTGCGGGCTTTGTTTCAGTTCAGCTGCAAAATCTTCAACGGTATTTTTTGTCATGTATGCCCACCTTTCTCACGCCTGATTCTGCGTGAACCAGTGTTCTCGCGCCTGCATGATCAGGGCATTGGCTGCCTCCTGATCCTGCGCTGTAAATTCCATCAACTCATCAGTGGCCAGGTCAGCCAGATCATCACGTGTATGGACTCCTGCTTCTGCAAGCTTGGCAAGCAGTTCAGGGGTCATGCCTTTGAGATCACGCAAGCCCCCTGCCTCACCGTGCACCTCCTGGGCGATTTCCATGGTAAGCAAAGCGTCCTTGGCACGGCTGCGCAGTTCATTGACGGTCTCTTCATCAAATGCTTCAATTTCGAGCATTTCCTGCAAAGGCAGGTAGGCAATCTCTTCCAGACTGACAAAACCTTCCTGGATCAGAATGTCGGCAATTTCCTCGTCGACATCAAGCTTGCTCATGAACAACGCACGCAGTGCATGGGTTTCCGACGCTTGTTTTTCGGCCGATTCGGCCGCGTCCATGATGTTGATCTTCCAGCCGGTCAGATCGGAAGCCAGGCGCACATTCTGCCCCCCTCGACCAATGGCAACCGCCAGATTTTCTTCATCCACCACGACATCCATCGCGTGTTTTTCTTCGTCCACCACAATCGATTGCACGTTGGCCGGCGCCAGCGCACCGATCACGAACTGGGCGGGATCGTCGCTCCACAGAACAATATCCACGCGTTCGCCCGCCAGTTCGTTGGTTACCGCCGTGACGCGGCTGCCACGCACGCCCACGCAGGTGCCAATAGGGTCGATACGTGCATCGTGGGCGACAACGGCAATCTTGGCGCGGCTGCCGGCATCGCGGGCGCAACTCTTGATTTCGAGCAGTCCCTGTTCAATTTCCGGCACTTCGTTGCGGAACAACTCAACCATGAATTCGGGGGCCGAGCGTGAAAGCAGCACCGAAGCGCCACGCAAGGTGGAATCCACTTCCATGATCATGGCGCGCACCCGGTCACCCATACGGAAATTTTCCTTCGGAATCATTTCACTGCGGCGCAAACGTCCTTCAATACGGCCGCTCTCGATGATCAGGTCGCCCTTGTCCAGGCGTTTGACCGTGCCACTGAAAATTTTCTCCCCGCGCTCCAGAAAATCGCGCAGCAGCATTTCGCGTTCGGCATCGCGAATGCGCTGCAACACCACTTGCTTAGCCGTCATTGCACCAATCCGGCCAATCGAAACCGAAGGCACTTGCTCCTCGATGTATTCGCCTTCGGCAACATCCGCAACGCGTTCCTGCGCATCCATGAGCAGCTCTTCAGCATCCGGGTTTTGCAATCCCGCTTCGTTGGGAACCACCAGCCAGCGGCGGAATGTATCGTATTCTCCGGTGTCACGATCCATGGCGACACGAATATCCACCTCGCCCGGATACTGTTTCTTGGTAGCCTGCGCCAGCGCATGCTCCACTGCGCTGAACACAACATCACGATCAACATTTTTTTCACGTGCAATGGCTTCTACCAGCATGAGCATTTCACGATTCATCTTGTCTAACTCCATTCACAAATGGTTTGCACTTCTCGAAAGAAAATACATCACTGCAACCCAACGTCCGCGGCGCCCTTGCTGCGCCCCTTGAAATCGACCAGTGGAGCCAGCCGCACTTCGCGCACCTCATCGAGCGTGAACGCCAGGGCATGCATAGGCACCTCTTGTTTCAACCGCTTTTTGCCGATGCGCTGGCCAGGTTTTGGCGCCGGCGCATCCGACCAGACGATTTGCCAGCCTGACTCGGTTTTTTCCAGTGTGCCACGGAATTTTTTGCGGTTGGCGGCAAGCTGGCAGCTATTGGCGCCAACTGGCTGCTTTAAAGTTAAATCCACAGCCTGCCCGGCATACCGCTCAAAATCCTGTTCATTGCGAAGCAGCCGGTCAATGCCAGGAGAACTCACCTCCAGACGCTGATAATCAACGTCCTGCACTTGCAAGGCATACTGCAACTGACGCGACACCTTTTCGCAATCCTCTATCGTGACTGCACCGGTATCCACATGGACGTCCGCTTCTGCGTTCCCGGCTTTCGGGGGGGTATCAATAAAAATGCGCAACAAGCCACCGGCAGAGCGATCAATCTCTACCAGCTCCAGGCCCAGCGCCTGTACAGTTTGTTGCACCAATTCGTGTAAATTCACCCAGAATCCCCAATTCGATTACAGCGCGGCCTTAGACCTTTCCAGCTCAGCCTTCCCGCCGCAAGCAAAAAAAAAGGGCAGGTTTAACCCGGCCCATCCTGCATACTGGTCAGCTTTTTATTATATGCCAGATCACTAGGAAAATCAAACACCCCAGACAATTGGATACATCACTGGAAAACTGATGAAACGACTATGCGACAATAAAAAATTGTTCAAAAAGAAACGTCAATAACGCCTGCCAGGGTGTACGCGGCCGTTTACACTCCCGGTTAAAGCAAATACAAAGGAGCTTGTTCATGGGTTTTCTCAAAGGCAAAAAACTGTTGATTACCGGTTTGTTATCCAATCGTTCTATTGCTTACGGCATTGCCAAAGCCTGTCACGCACAAGGCGCCGAACTGGCCTTCAGTTACGTGGGCGAACGATTCAAGGAACGCATCACCGAATTTGCTGCCGAATTCGACAGCAAATTGATATTTGATTGCGATGTAGGCGACGATGAGCAAATTCAGCGGATGTTCGCGGACTTGTCAAAAACCTGGCCCAAATTCGACGGTTTTGTGCACGCCATCGGCTTTGCGCCGCGCGAAGCCATCGCCGGCACATTTCTCGATGGCCTGAGCCGAGAAAACTTCCGCACGGCCATGGACATCAGCGCCTACAGCTTTCCGGGTATGGCCAAGGCAGCCCTGCCCTACCTCAACGACCATTCCGCATTGCTGACCCTGACCTATTTGGGCGCCATCCGCACCGTTCCCCACTACAACACCATGGGCGTAGCCAAGGCGGCACTCGAGGCCTCCGTGCGCTATCTGGCCGAATCGATGGGACGCATGGAAGACGGTCGCAGCATCCGCGTCAACGGCATCAGTGCTGGCCCCATCAAGACGCTGGCTGCCAGCGGCATCAAGGATTTTGGCAAGCTGCTGTCGTTCATGGCCATCAGCTGCCCCTTGCGCCGCAACATCACGATTGAAGAAGTGGGCAATGTGGCTGCTTTTCTGCTGAGCGATCTGGCCAGCGGCGTAACTGCGGAAATTTCCTATGTGGACTGCGGTTTCAGCCAAACCGC
>RRZU010752304.1_pt1 | contig 10148 bp, 14 predicted proteins | sample 2165561 | NCBI WGS metagenome assembly RRZU01 (sample SAMN10456909, study PRJNA506462) | wastewater metagenome | isolation source: wastewater sludge | place: USA: Moscow, Idaho
GACACCGACGGCCGGGTCACACGCCAGCCCAGGTCTCTCAAGGTTGACTTCCCGGATCCCGAAGATGACCTTAGCGATAACTCCTTCTCCATCGACGCTGTCCCCGCCGTCCCGTGGGGCGAGCACTGGGGCATTCCCAACCGTGACCGTGACCTATGGAGGAGCGAGGAGAAGCGCTGGAGAAAGACCAGCCCGGTCGAGTGCGCCGAAGACACCAATGCTCTCGCGATCGCGAGCTGGAGCCCGACCGTGGGAGCCATCAACGCCTACAGGCCCGTTATTCGACTCCTCCGTCAGGTCCGCCACGCCCACCTCGGCGAGCAGAGACCCGGCGGCCTGTTCACCGAGGTCGCCGCCTACTACGCCTGGAAGGACCGGCTTGTCACGGGGTCGACCTGGGCCGAACTGCTGACGTCCACCATGGAACAGGTCGCCGAGCGGTTCGAGAGGTGCCTCGACGACGGCCTCCCCGACCCAGTACTCGGCGCGCCGATGAAGCCCGCCCTCGACTCCTGGGAGTGGAGCGCCGCCGCCGACGGGCTGAAGCATCTTGCCGAGCAAGCCCGCCAAGCGCTCGACTCAGAACGATGTCGTGCCGCGAGGAGTTGGCGTGACATCCTCGGCAGCAACGATCGTGGGCAGGTCCTTCCACTTCCAGAGGGATGCGACGCCAACGGGTTCCCAGTCGGCGCAGTTACTGCTGTCAGTGCAGTCGGCAGCAACGACCCCCGCGGGTTCGCCAGCTCTCTTCGCCCAGGCGACGGCACGTGTGAGTAGCCGGTGGAGACGTACGACGACGCCGCGTTCGAACGGTTCTGCTCCGGTCTCGTCAACGAAGGATTCTCCCCGGTTCGTGACAGCGCCCAGGCCAAATGGACGGGGCCGCTCCGCGAAAGCCTGCGGCCCCTCACTGATGCGACCCGCATGCAGATCAACTTCTATGAAGGCTGGCCCTTCCGGTACGCCCATGTAACGGTCCCTGGGCTCGCGACCGAGCACGCTGCCCAAGGCACCGTTTGTCTCTGGGCTGAGGACGACCCAGCACAGATCGCTGGTCGCGACCTTCAGGCGTTGTGGCATCGCGTTGATGAGTGGGCACACACAGTTCAGCGCGGCTTCCGCCTCGAAGACCGTGCTCTTGACGCCTATCTCCTCTTCAAGGGAGACACCTTCTACCAGGCCGAACTGCCCTTCCTCGATCTCATCCGAGCAGTCAGGCAGAGTCGTCGCGCACCCCTCTTCGCGACTATTCGAGGCGATCGAACTCTGATCGTTGAGTCGGCTCCTGCCTTCGGCGCGGTCCCCGATGAGAAGCCCCAGCTCCGAGGTGCGTTCTACCTTCGAGGACGTTTGGACAGCCTCCCGCGTGACCTCGACGACTTCCGCGCTGCCCTCAGCAACAAGCAGAACGAGGACCTCCGACGAGGTCTCGCCGCACGGACCGACGCGTCTCTGCCGTCTCCCAGCGGCGGTTACGACTTCGCAGTCCTCGCATGGCCCCGCCACGACCGCGATCACGACGCCATAGTGGTCATCTTCAGCGGCTCCAAGGACACGATCGAAGCCTCAGCCATCGTCGCCACTCCCAACGACATCGCCGCCCGACAACGACGAGCAGGGCCAGACGCCGCCGTACTCAAACCCAAGCGAGTCCTTATCGCAGGAGCAGGCTCCGTTGGAGGACACGTGGCCCTCAGCCTCGCCGCTAGCGGAGTTGGCAGCATTCGCCCTTATGACCGCGACTACCTCAGCACCGCCAACCTTGTCCGCCACGCCAGCGACAAGTTCGGCGTTGGTCACAGCAAGGCCGTCGCCATGGCCGTCACCATCGCCGACCATGCCCCTTGGACCACCGTTGAACCTATGACTGAAAACCTGTCCTACAAGCCCTCTGCGCTCACCGCAAGTATCGAAGGTTTCGACCTAATCATCGACTGCACTGGAACGCTCCCGTTCACCGCGGCCCTCGCCGAGATTTGCAGACGCAGCAACACACCACTCATCACCGGGGCGCTCTTCCATCAGGGAGCCATCGCCCGCGTACAGCGCCAAGCCGACGGCGACACGCCCATAGCGGCACGCCCCAGCGATCCGACCTACGACAACCTGCCGCCGGAAGACCCGCGCGACCCAGACGGAGGATTCCTCGAACTCGGCTGCACCGCACCCGTCAACAATGCACCGCCGACCGCCGTCCTCGCGACCGCCGCCGACATCGCCCTCGCCGCCGTCGACTTCCTCACAGGCCGCCGCCAGCGCGCCGACGAACGCATCCTGGTCTTCCGGCCCATGGCCGCCCCCCTCGATGCGACCGGGACTCACGACCACAATCAGGGCACGAGCGAATGAACCTCAAGGCCGCCATTCCCATCCTTCTACTCTCAGAATCCGCTCAAGCCTCAATGATCGCTGCAGCCGCCAAAGCACACCCTCTCGAGACAGGTGGCATCCTCGTCGGAGTCCACACTGACGGCGGCCACCCCTGGGTCACTAGCGCCATCGAGATCACAACCAGCGACCGAGGCCGCCACCATTACAGGATCCCGTCCGGTGCCACGCAGCCCGGCGTGCACTCGGCTCGACGAAGGGACCCACGACTTGGCTACCTCGGCGACTGGCACAGCCACCCTGCCGATATTGGGCCCAGTGCAACCGACCTAGCAACTCTCGCGTTCTACTCGATCAAGCATCCGCGAACACCTAACCCCACGCTCATCGTCGTCCGGAACACCACAGGCGGACGTGCTCTCGACGCCCGCCGAATCGTCAGCGCAAAGCCCCGCCCCTGCGAGCTCCACCTCACAGGCGATCTACCCCACGAGCCCCCAACCCTTGACACGCCACAAGGCGACCAGGCGCCAAAGGAGGCGGAATGACCATCAACCAGATGCCGAGCGCGAGCGGCGTCCGCATCGCCGGTGACGACTACCAATGGCTACACGGCTGGCGATCGTGCCTGGAAGCCCTCTACGAGAACCTGACCGGCTACACCGCCAACCCAATCGTGGCCGTCGGCGTCGAAGAACCCGGCGTCGGCAACGGCGACGACGTCGTTCTCCACCGTGCGCAGCCCCCGAACACCTACATCCAGGTCAAATACGCCGTCGACAACCGCTCAGCGGTCAACCTGGACTACCTCACGACCAGCGGCGTCCTCCGCAAGATGCACGAGACGTACGCCGCGCTTACCGCCGACGGGACCCCCGCACAGATGCGTCTCACCACCAACCGCAACGCCGACCCAAACGACATCCTCCTCGCCGACCGCGACGGACGCGACGGACGATTACTGCCCAGAGCGGAACAAGGCGGGCCCAAGTCCAAGCGCGGTAAAGCACGGGCCGCCTGGGCCGCAGAAGCCAAGACCGATGAGGACCATCTGCTGGAGCTGCTCGCGCATCTCCACTTTGACATCGCCTACGACCTTGACCGACTCCGCAGGGACGTCAGCCTTCTTATGACTGCCAACGGCCTCCGTTCGGACCGCGCAGCTGTAGTGATGGGCGCCGACTGGGTGTCCAAGCAGGTGATTGCAGGCCACCGTCGACTTTCGCTTGACGACATCCAGAGCGCCATCACCGCCCTCGACCTCCGGGCCGGATTGCCATGGACGACGGTCTCGGTCGCCACCATCACCCACGATGAGCTTGCAGAGCAGGCGGCAGTGAGCATCGACTGGGTCGACCGCATGGGCGGCGCAACGGAGTGGACACGGATCGAACCAGCGCCGCCTGCGACTTGGAACGACCTCGCCTCCGACATTCGGGCGATCGCCGGCCGACTCGGCACGAACAAGCGCGTCCTGGTCACCGGCCACATGCGTCAGGCGACCGGCTTTCTCGTGGGCGCTGAGCTACGCCGTGTCAGGGGATTCGAAGTAGGCGTCCGCCAAGGCGACCAACTCTGGACCGGCGAGGAACCGATCACCAACAACGTCATCAGCCACACCGAAGTGAACGGCACTGCTGTATCCGGCACGGCGATTATCGTCAACGTCGCCGCCGACGCGGCAGCCGACACCATCGAGTGGATCCGAGGATCCGCCCTACCGGTGACGAGAATCCTCACAGCCACCCCCACAGCAGGCTTCGGGCCAAAGGCCGTCCCCACCCCCGGCGCCGCAAACAGCCTCGCCGTCGCCATCCGCGACGTTGCTCGCCGTCACTCACGAAACGGTGACCTGCACCTGTTCCTGATCGGCCCCCTCGGCCTGGCGGTACTCCTTGGACACCACTGGAACAGGCTCACCACGACGCACGTGTACGAACACCTCGGCGGCACCGACTACACGCACGCGTTTACCGTCGAGGCCTGACCCCAGCTCTTCGGCTTCGAGAACAGGCAACAACTACACCTGCACATGCCAGACGCATTGACGGGGCCCAGCGGAAGGTGCGTCCTTCTGCCGCCGATGCAGCATCGTCGAGGGACGTAGCGAACCAACGACCACCGGTCGCAGTGAACCACCCTGGGTCTGGTGGAGGCTCGTTCTATTGGATTCCTACCCCGGCGGGGTGGGCTTGTTGGGCAGCATAGAACGCTGCTTCGTACTCTGCTGGCGGGATGTCGCCGTAGTGGCCGTGTAGCCGGGTCTCGTTGAACCAGTGGACCCAGGACAAGGTGGTCAGCTCGAGTTCGTCGACGTCGTCCCAGCCTGGTTCGGGGCTTCTTGCCGTACCGGGCGCCTTCCCAACCCTGCTCGCGATAGAGCCGTTCGATCGTGCAGCGGGCCACGTCGTGGCCCTTCGCGCGCAGGTACAGCCACATCTTGCGCGACCCGAGCGCGGCGACCAACGCCTTGGTGGTCCTCTCCTTGACCATGACCGCCACGACCTCCTCGTCGCGGACCTGCCGGGCCGTGGGTGTCTTGGCCGCCCACTCGTAGTACGTCGACGCAGAGATCTCGATCCCGTGCTCGGTCAGCACGGTGCACATGGGCTCGACACCCCACCGCAGCCCGCCCGCGGTGGAGTCCTTGTGCTCGCCGATGAAGGCGATCACCGTCGCGCGGGCCGGTCGAGCTCGGCCGCGAAAACCACCGAAGCAGCCTTGAGGATCTCATTGGCCCGGCGCAGCTCGGCGACCTCGCGCTTCAGCTTCGCCACCTCCTCAGCCTGCCCCGTGGCCACCCCCGGCCGCGATCCGGCATCCACCTCCGCCTGACGCACCCAGTGCCGCAACGTCTCCGCGGTCCCGATCCCTAGCTTGTCCTTCACCGCGACGATCGCGGCCCACTGCGACGGATACGACGGCCGCACCTCAGCGACCATCCGCACCGCACGCTCCCGCAACTCCAGCGGGTACGGCTTGACATGACGTCCCATGACGGGATCCTCCCAACTCCGGGAGTCTCCGGACACGCCGGGAGGTGTCAGGCGGACTTCACCGCCGTCGCGCTGTATCGCCTCGATCGGGCACTCCCGACCGACCTCCGAAGCGTGGAAGCGAAGTTGCTCCGTACCCTCATCGCAGAGCGAACCCCCTTGCTTCATCACGCTTGCCAGGGCGGAGTGGACGCAAACACCCAAACCCTGCGCGTCGGACCCGAGCCTCCAGCGGACGGCGAGGCCGTCTGGGATTACCTCACTTGCCTCCTATCCGGTAACCCCGTCGAAGCGGCACTGCGCGACCTTGAGCGCGTCTTCCCTAACTACGAGATCACCCACCTCCACGATGAGGTATTCGCGGTTCAGGGAGGCTTCCCCAACCCTGTCAGGGCGGCTGCCGACGTGCTCGAGCAGCTCGACGCTCCACAGGTGGCCGCTGTGGTCGCAACCAACGGAACTGTCACGGCCACGCTCATCAAGAACGGCAAACGACTGACCGTCGTCCGTGACGGCCAAGGACCTCGAACCTACGCGAGTTCCCTCATCGGCCCGCTCACTTCGATCACGAGCCTGGCATCCGGCGGCGAGACTGCCCAACGACATCGGCTGAGGCGAGAGCCGCTACAGCAGGCTTCTCCGGAAGCCCGGCAAGATCTGCATGCAGCCGGCCTGGAATGACTCGCACCCCCAAAGGGAGGCTACGTTTCCGCCATGGACTTCGTTCTCAACGGACGCACGCACCGCCTCGATGCTGAGACTGCACGAGTCCGCGTCCTCGGGGTGCCTGCGCAGCCCATCCGGACACATTGGGTCGAAATCGACGGCCGCCGATGGCCCCCGAAGCAGGCCTTCAGGGTCGCTACGGGGCTCACTGACGAGCCCTTCATCAGCCACTTCGCACTCCGCGTCTTCCAACGTCTCGGCTTCCAGACCAGTGCGATTCCTGGGCAGTCCCGCCCGCGCAGCCTTGAAGCCGCCCAGCCCGAAATATTGGACTCGAGGGAGACCGTGGCCGCCCCAACAACTGACTCCGCCCTCGCCTTCGCGACCCTGGACGGATTCCTATCCGGTGGCTCCCTCACGGCTACCATCGCCGAGCTCGAGTCATCCCTCGACGGATCCGACGCAGAGCAGATACAAGAGATCCTGCAGCGGTCCGGCCTTGACGAGGTCCTCGTCGACAGTGCCCTAATCGTTCGAGAACGCGTCGGCATGATCGACACGTTGATCCACGCAGCAGTCATCACCCAAGTGCTGCCCCTGATCCTCGAGCCCGGCGAGACCCTGATCAAACGCCCATCCCTCGGCGCGGGCAACGATCCCGAACGAAACTTCGACTTGGAGACCTCTCATCGCGTCGCCGAGTTCAAGGTCGCATCGTGGAAAGGACGCGACGGAATGCGCCAACGCGGTCTCTTCGCCGACGTCGTCGGACTCTCGCTCGACACCACCGGACGTCGCCGTCAAGTTTTCGTCGTCGGGGAACTACCGGTCAGGTTTCTCAGGACAAGCCGACGGAACGCCGCCAAGACGCTCTCCAAGGCTGCCATCAAGCTGCGCACACCCGATGGGCTCAACGCCAGCACGACAGTCTCCGAGTTCACCGCAGCGGCTGCCATCGAGATCATCGATCTGCGCACGCTGCTGCCGAGGCTCAGGTAAGTAGACACGGCCCGGCATCACTAGGAAGCGGAGCAGATGGTTGTAGACACATCAACACGCATCTCGTCGGAAAACGCCCGAGTGGGTGCAAGTAGCTAGTCCGCGAACATCCTCTTCATCTGGTCTCGGGCGTTCTGGTCCGTCTCGGCGATGAGGCTACGCACGAAGGCACCCCACCAGATGACCTCCTTCTTGAGGAGCTTGTCTTTGGTCGCGCCCGTGTGCACGGCCTGGCCGCGTGTTGCTACCAGCACGTTGAGGGCGTGCGTGACGTCCAGCGTGTCGTCGGTCGAACGTATGGGAGATGTTTGAAGGATGCGCCATGAGGGCGCGGACCCGGTCTCCTGTGATGAGTCTTGAGCGCCGGGGTCGTGAGAATGCGGACAGCCGTCCGGCCGCGCCCCAGCGGGGGAAGTCACGCGGCTCCGGGCAAGCCAGCATCGGGATGGGCAAGGATCGCCACCTCGCCCTCATCCCGACGATCGGACATCGCAAGCTGTAGTCCGAACGGCCCGAAGACGCCCGGGGAGATCGGCCCGCGGGCCTGGTGAGGAACCAGCAGGTTTTCGATCATGGGTTGTGCGACATCGAGGCCGACACCATGCACCAGTCCGCCGAGCAGTGCGCCGCCTTCATCGTCGAGACCATCAGACCGGTATGCCGTGCGCCCGCCTCCGCGTCAAAGTCCTCGTCGACTTCGAAGAGGCTTCCCTGGTTGGGGTCGGTCGCCGCTTGACCGTGGCGTGCCCAACTTCTACGGCAGAGAAGCACGCGAGCCTGACGCACTCACATGCCGCTCCGCGCGGCATGGGAACGCACGCTGATGGCCCAAAGGCGTCGGGCCGTCGCTGATTCAGCGCTCGTCGAGGAGCGGCAGGTCGAGGTCGTAGGCAAGCACGATGGCTCTGGCGAGCAGCGCTTCTTGTGAGCCGCTCAGGAATCCCACCGTCCTGCCGAGCAGTGTGGCCGGAATCGTGACGACATTGTCGATCGACACCGCCCCCTCATGATCCAGACCGTTGGCCGGCCCGACGGGAACCTCGCTGGACAGACCCTTCACCGTCGAGGTGATCGGTGCGACGGTCACTTTCGTCATGGCCGATCGGGCCGCGTCTCTTGTCAGGACCAGGACGGCGCGCGTCTTATCCAGCCGGGCCAGACAGATCTCACGCACGGCTTCAGGGCTCAAGCGTCGCGTGCGCAACGGACCATGACACAAGATCATCCAGGTCGTCGGCGGTACCAACCGTGCGCAGGGTCTCCGCGTCCTGCACTGCGGCCTGCCACCGCATCTGTCGTTCCACTGCGGCGGCCACCAATGCCGCGCGGCTCGGTGCCTTGCCGTCAGCCACGCTGGCGTCGAGGAACGCGACCATGTGGTCGGGGAGCCGTACGGCGATCTGGGTGGTCATACCCTCATGATATCGAGATGCATCCCAAAGCGGTATGCACTCTCCGCTGCGGTCAGCTCACTACGTGATGACACCTGGGCCACTACGGTTCGGCCATGGACCTCACCACGGAACAACACCAGTTCCGGTGCTCCTCCCTAGCCACTCACGAGCCGGAGAGCTGTCCCGTGGGTCCTGTCACCGTTGCCAGTCCTGGGAACCCTGATGTGGCTGACCAGCTCATCGACCTCCACCGGTAGGGGTCCAACGAGGCGGACGCCAAGGGTGGCGAACGACCCGTTCTGCCGCGGTCGGCGTGGTGTTCCTAGGTGTCGCCGGTGTCGCCGGGCCGAGGAGTCACACTCACCCGCGTGACGAAGATCAGTTCCTTGCCGGGGCGGTCCGGTGCGTCGCGCACGTCCACCACCTCGAAGCCGTGCCGAGCTAGGTCACGTGCGATCTCCTCCTGATTGCGGAACCGCAGGGTCGAACCGGTCCATAGAGTCTCACCATCGATCTCGGTCCACCCCTCGAAGGACACCAGCGGAAACTCCACGGAAGTCACCGACCGCGAGACGATGGCTGACCTCCCGTCCGGCAAGGTCACTTCCGTCGGCGGGAGATCCCACTCCTCCCAGGCCCGGGCTTCGGGCCGCCGAGTCTCGAAGACGAGCCACCCGCCAGGTCGAAGGCAGCTGCGGATCGACGACAGGGTCTCGTGCCAGTCTTTGTCGCTGATGAACACCTGGGCGACATTGCCAGTCATCACGGCAAGGTCGACGGTCGCATGGTGGTCTCTCAGCACCGTGGCATCCCCGAGGAGCCAGCGCAGTCGCTCTGCGTTGGTCTTGCCCCGAGCCACCTCCAACGACGCAGCCGCAGGATCCACTCCCACGACAGTTTTGCCACCCTCGGCCAAGCGGACCGCGAGCGAGCCTGTCCCGCATCCAATGTCGACGATACTGTCGGCGTCGACCTCCTCCGCGATCGACAGGTACAGATCCAGATCCGAGCGATCGCCGTCGAAGAAGTCATACAAAATTGCCTGCTTCGGGTCCGCAAAGGCGTCGTCAGGAGGGCGCACGCGATGAACGGTAGGTGGCCACAGGGGCCGAATGCACTCCGTTTCCCGATGAACCTCTCATTCACCGTCGGGGTGACCTTTGCGACGAGCGACGTGGAGGTGGTCAGTCGGCGGATGCGGTGGCACGTGCTCGTCCACTCGATCCTGTCCTTCGCCTACAACACCGCAGTCATCGCGATCGTCGTCAACGTCGTGAGCAACTGACGCTTGCCCCTCCCCGGCGCGGACGGTCCGCAGCGGGTCCGACGAAGGTGCACGGTGGCGCGCCCAGGTCACCTCATCGCTCTCGCCGGCGCTACGGAGCCCCGCTGCCGCCCAGTCGGTCAGTGTGATGCGAGGCGGCTGATGGCGTCACTGGCAACGAGGAAGCCAACGACCCCCATGACCCACCAGAGTGCCGATCCGGACTTCCGATCGAACCAGTCTGCGGCGCGAGTCAGCGGTCCCTCGACTCGCGAGCCGGCACCGAGCCTCAGTGCCAAGAGGGCCAGCGCGGGCAGACACATCACGGCGACATACGCCGCGAGCGCGGCCACCTTCACCGGACCGGGCGCGACGCTCGAGCTCACCATGCCGACGGCCCCGAGATAGAGCAGCATGCTCGCCGCCCCGACGAGCCCGGCCGCCCACGCAGCGCCGACAACCACCCCCCCCCGCGCCGAGAGCCCCCGCTACCGCTCGCCC
>RRZU011170829.1_pt1 | contig 10147 bp, 9 predicted proteins | sample 2165561 | NCBI WGS metagenome assembly RRZU01 (sample SAMN10456909, study PRJNA506462) | wastewater metagenome | isolation source: wastewater sludge | place: USA: Moscow, Idaho
AATTGTAATAACAAAAAATAACAACTTATTTGTTGTTTTTTATCGCAGTGGTTTTCATGGACAAATCCAAAAAAGTTGAATTTGAATCATTCCAAGTATTGCGGTGACAGTCTATCTTGAGCCACTGCAGGCTGGACAATAATAGACATTGGCGGAGCAGCTTATCGAGTCACAATACCTGCCGTTATACAAATAGCTTTATTAAGAATAAAACAAAATGCTAATATAATTGATTAAAATGGCTAACTAGATGGGCCAGTATGCTATTTTGTGTAAGTTACCTTCGTCACAGATGGCCGCGTAATCGGCCATCAAAGTGTATCGTAAACCAATTCTGAACCGCCCCGAGTATTTCGGAGGCAGTTTATCTTGATTCATGCCACTTCAGCTGACTCTTTCAGTTGGCGACAATATGCCATTTCTAATTTTGCTATTAATTAATATTATTCATATAGGATATAAGAATATTCATAATATTAAATTGAAAATCACCTTTACATTTTGTTATTGATATAAAATACTCAATGTAGTAACATATCTACATATATTCATTGGAGCATGTGACATGAAAATGAGTAGCAGAGAATTCAATCAAGACGTTGGTCGAGCAAAACGGGAAAGCTTAGCTAGTCCTGTCATCATCACTGAGCGAGGCAAACCTTCTCATGTGTTAATTAACTATGATGAATATTTGAAATTAAAAGGCTTTCAGCCAAAAATCATTGATTTACTAAGCTTAGATAATGATATTGAGTTTGAGCCTGGCAAACTCAGTATTTCACCAAAACACGTGGACTTAGATTGATGCTATTACTGGATACCAACATTGTTTCAGAATTACGCAAAGTCAAAACCAATAAGGTTGATGAAAATTTTAAACGATGGGCAGAGTGTTTAGATGCTAACAATCTCTATATTTCAGCCATTAGCATCATGGAATTAGAAATGGGCATCTTACAAAAAGAAAGAAAAGACACCATCCAAGGCGATATTTTAAGGCATTGGTTCGAGAATAAAGTCATACCTGCTTTTGCTGGCCGAATATTGCCGGTTGATACCAAAGTAGCTTTGGCTTGTGCCAGATTACATATTCCCGATCCACGCTCCGAACGTGATGCCTTAATTGCGGCAACCGCATTAGTTAATGGTTTAACCGTAGTGACTCGAAATACGAAAGATTTTGAACAAATAGGTGTCACTTTAATCAACCCATTTTTCCCATCCTGAAAAATGGGGTTGGTTGTTTTATACTGATTTGATATAAGAATAAACCGTCATTCTTGTGATACCAAAAGCCTTAGCCACGCTGGTCTTGCTCTCTCCTGCAGCAATGCGCTGTTGTAACTGCTCGACTTGCTCTGGTGTTAGCTTAAGTGAGCGACCTTTGTATTTGCCCTTGGCTTTGGCCAGAGCAATGCCTTCTCGTTGGCGTTCACGTATCAATTCCCGCTCAAACTCACTGATGGCCGCCAGCATGGTCAGCATCATTTTACTAATCGCATTGTCATTGGTATTTGGGCTAAAGGTTAGGCCTTCTTTTAAAAACTTGATGACCACACCTTTTCCATTAATCTCTTTGACCAAATTCTGTAAATCAATATTGTTGCGGGCCAAGCGATCAATTGATGTGACCTCAATGATGTCATCACGGCGAATGTGCCTCATCATTTCTTGTAATTTAGGGCGATCAACATCTTTGCCTGACACTTTATCAATAAACAATTCATCACAATGTTCCAGCTGTTCTAACTGCCGTTCGACATTTTGATCAATGGCTGATACTCGGACATAACCGACAATTTGACCCTTCATAACCCAATATCCTAAATTTTGTAATATTAGAATTATAAGATTTCATTTATACACTGTATATAAATAGATTTTTTAATTTTTATACAGTATGACGATTTGTTGATTTGATTGGATTTTGGACGTTCTAAGGTTTAGGTAGAAAATGTAAAAATAGGGTCTACTTTAAAAATACAAAATATACATAAAAAACTCCCATTAAAAATGGGAGGATTACCATAGGTCATTACATTATACAGCCCCCAGCAGAGTTGGCACCTAGAGTCAGCTCGGCAGCATATCCATTCTTCATCTCCCATACGGCATTATCCGACTCTAGATTAAAAGCTCACTCCTTCGCAACAACTGTGTCGTAAAGACCGTAATGAGTCAGCCCCTCGTGACTCTCGATACCGGTATATCGTAGCGAAGCATCCTCGTAGCGGCGGAATGCAAAGACGGCTTCGTTCATGCGCTCGGTGTTAAACACCTTGAGCCGAATAAGCAGATGGAAATCCGCAACGGTCAGACCGGTGACAGAATGGAACAAGTCGGGCTCCAGCTTAGTGATAACGTCCTGTAACGTGTTTTCACGGAAGTCCGTCAAATACATGAAGGCCGGAATCCGGGTAGCGAACTTAATCAGCTTTTCCTGAACAAGTTTGCGCTTGGATTTGTATTCTTTCTCTTCCTCGGTCAACTCCTTCTTTTCTTTTGGGGACAATTCGCCACCTTGCTCCTTAGCCTTATCTTTGAGGTTTTTGACCACATCGCTCTTATTAATGATAGTTTCAATAATGTTATCACCAAGGGAGCGCCAGCCCTCGATTCGATCCACTGCCGCCATCGCCTCGGGATTGTCTAGAATGCGCCGCAAGGTGTCGTTGTCGACATTAACCAGCAGAGCGGACTCCCATTTGCGAGCCAGCAATGTGGCCGATGTTCCAGCCATCGCAATGTCGAGGATGCCGCCCGCGTCGATTTGGGTCATGTTTGCGCCGTCATAGGCGAGAACGGGTAGGAACGAGACAAGCTCACGCACGGAGTTTTCTGGGTTCGCCTCGCCGGGCGACAGGCCAATGCTATATTCAGATAACTGCCGCAAAGCACGCGTCGGCGCAAAGTCAAACACGAAACAAACCGGCTTGAGGATTTCTTCCTCGTTCGGGTTATCGCCGTTGGGGTTCTTAATCGACCACGGCGACTGCACCCGGAACGCCGCCTGAAAATAAGTTTCCGGTGATTTGAGATTACGTAACATCAGGATGGATGACCATTGCGCCACGGTGACGCCGGTGGTCAGCTTTCCGCATGACAAAGTGATGGTTTTGGTGTCAAAACCGCTGCCAACCGCCTGCCGAACGGGTGGCAAGGCATCCAAGCCGATGCCCGCCGAGGCACCCGCCGACACGATTATGCTGTAGTCGTGCCAGAATACATTATGCTTCTCAGCTAGTAAATTCGCCATAGCCCAACACGCTGAGACATTGGGCAGGAACCAGAAGGAATGTTGCAGGTAAGGCAATAGCCGAATATCCGAATACGGAAAGGGCGGACGGGAACCAATTTTCAGGCTATCGACCGCCTGCGGTGCATAGCCGCCCCGGATGATATCCAGCCATTTCTGCACATCTGTTTTGTGTTTGAACACGGCTGCTTTGCCGCTGCCAGTCGCAGCGAAAAAGGAGTTCAGGTCGAACTCATCAAACTCCCCAGCACTGGCAACCGCCAGTAATTCGTCAGGCATCTGATAGGTTAAAAGCCGCATTTGCGGCAACGCGGCATAGGGATTACGCTTATCTGGATTCTTCGCTGCGAACTCAGCCTTGGCTCGTTGTTCATCAGTGTAGGTCCAGTTGAATATTTGTTCCTCTATGAACTCACCAGTAGCAAGCGCCTTGAACGGAGTGCCAGACAGATAGAGATAGGCACGTGTAATGATTGGTAGGAACTCACCTTCACCGAGAGAAAGCTCTTCAAGATTCTCATCCACCGACTCAAGGCTGGGAGTGAACTCAAAGCTGGTTTCCTTCTTGGCAACAGCGGATTCCTCGCCTTCAAACAGCTCCTTGGCCGTCTCGCGCCATGCGCCGAAATGATATTCATCGAACACTACCAAATCCCAGTTGATTGTGTGAATCCATTCGTTGCGCGGTTTGATATTGCCCGCCGCGTCACGCCCTAGCAGGTCTTGGAACGACCCGAAATAGACCAAAGGCGTGTCTACGGAAATCATACGCGGGTCACCCACCCCACCACCCGATTTGCGCGACAGATAGTGCCAGCCGTCGAAATCCACATGTGTTTCAAGATCAGTTTGCCATGCGTCCTCAACGGCGGGCTTGAAAGTCAGGACAAGAACGCGCTTGGCGTCCAGTTTCTTTGCTAGCTGGTAGCTGGTGAAAGTTTTGCCGAACCGCATTTTTGCATTCCAGAGAAAACGCGGAACGGCGCCAGCGTCTTCCTGCCAACGGGATTTATAATAAGCATAGGTCTGCTCGACCGCACGTGCTTGCTCATCGCGCAGCGGGAAATCCTCATGATGGCTGCCGGTAAAGTGCTGGCCGGTGCGCAACTCGGCAAGCACGGTTTTCACATCGGCAACCGTGCATTGCATCCATTCAAGCTGCGGGTTCAAGAATCCCCTGCGCTTCAAGGCTTCGCGCACGGAGTAATCGGTGATGATACTGCCATCGTCTCGCTCTGCACTTTCATCCAATTCGATGGTGTAATTGGTGATGGCGGCAGTTTTAAGTTGTTCGGCCACGCGCTGTTTCACGTTGCGGGTGGTCTGCCCGACTTTCAGTAGCCCGCTATGCGTGTCGGTAGCGATAGCATAGGCATAGATACGCGGGCGCACATCCGATTTCGGCGCGAGGATTTCCGCGATGGTGGGTTTATTCAAGATTGGCCTCCAAGGGTCGAACCACCTTCTCGATAAAGTCTATCTCGTCGTCTGTAATGCCGTATTTCTGATAGAGCTCAGCATCCGTCCAGCGTTGTGTCCATTGCTGAGTCGGCACGAAAGTATAGACTTTGCGCGTGGTATCTTGCGACGGCTTATGTAGCAAGATTAAGAGCCGCGTGAGCCGACAAGACAGATAAGACAGGGCGCTTTCGGCTTCGGCCTTGGTGTCAAATGGGCCGATGCACAGGTAGGTTTCCGACGAAATTGAATCCGGCTCGCCAAGGAATGGCGTACTGATAATGCGATGCGGGTATGTGTCGCGGTTGCCGGTCCCCGGCGCGGCGCGACCTGTAAATATTTTCCACTTATCGACATACTGCTTGCCGGAGGTGAAGGAGTTTCGCGCAACATAGCCCGTTCCACCATTCTGATAAATCAGCAAATCATCGGAGGCATTTTTCGTAGGCTTGCCTTTGAAGGTGGTCTCCAGCCCGAACGGCTTTCTCGAACTCACCAGCCGATCAAACCTCAGATTTTCCGGCAGCATGAGCGATTGCGTTTGACCTGTCTCGGCTTCCACGACTTTTTTGAGAATCGACAAGCCCTGATTGAAGCGAATGAACACGTCTACCCCGCCTTCAAGAAGTTCACGGCTGGCAGTTGAAGGCTGTTCGTTATTGAAATGTGTGGTGACGGAACACTGTCCGCGATTGTCGCGGTCCCACAAAAATATACAGATACCGCCTTTCAGGCCGACTCCCGGAAACACGTCCGATGCGCTGAGATAGTCGTCTATAGACCGTAGACGATTATCAGTCAGCATCGACTCGCGGAACTCGTCTAAACCTTTTCCCCCCGCGAACCAGCGGGCGGGAATAACCATCGACAGATAGCGTGGCTCCAATGCCTTCGCCTGCGTCACGAAATGCTGATAAATCGGAGCAGCGCTCGTGCCGAAACCGTCATCGGCAAGCTGATACGGCGGATTCCCGATAATAACGTCAAACTGCATGTTAGCTCCGAACAGCTCACCCATGCGAGCCTTAATGTCATTAGTGTGGATGAAGGCATAGGCGTGTGTTTCAAGGTATTCGCCGCGATCAAACGCCTGCTGGGCAGCACCGCAATACGTGCATCGCCCATCTTTCCATGTGTGGTCGATTCGCTGAAACCAGATATTTCCGCTGTCGTTAGTGAAGCCTCGCGCTACTGAATGTTCGCCGTTGGCATGTTTGGAACAATAAAGGCTTCGCCGCGCCAACAGGCTGGTCAACGTCGTAATCCCGATGCCGAACACTTGCTGCGTCAGGACATGATCGACACGTGTTTGTAAATCGGGAATTTCATTCGCAAGCCCAGAGATTAGCCGCGTGGCAATCTCCCGCAAGAAGACCCCGGATTTGGTGAATGGGTCAAGAAATGTGACCGTTCTATCCGTCCAAATGTTCGCTCCCTCATTGCTATCGGCCCATTTTTTCGCCAACCGATCAAGCATATAGTTGGCGAGTTCGGGTGGAGTGAAAACCTCGTCATTTGAAAGGTTCGCAATACAGGTCAAAACATCGGGGTTACGGCCCCGTAATGTAAATCCAGCCTGTTCATTCATACAATCCTCCCATATCGCCGCTGACACGTTCCGCTAGATCGCGCAGCGATAATGGAGGACATGATGAAATAGGCGTAAAAATTTCATGCTTTCCGAGTCCGGCAAACAACGAACCTTCGGCACTGAAACTGGCCATGCTGGTCAAAACATCAAGGCGGAAGTCACGGCGCTGAAACTTACCCTTACCAAGATAGCCCCATTCAACCACGTTGATGGGCAAACCCGTGGTGTCGCGCATAGTCATGGCATCGCCATGAACAAGATTGAGAGACAACACGAAAGAAGCGGCGCGATAAGCCTCCTCGTCCTGGGCGAGGAAATCGGCAAATACTTCCAGCATATTCGCGCGACACTCGACGATATTGTCCGCTAGCAATTCGATGCCATAACAGCACATAAGCCCAAGTAAGGCATAATGCCGTCGCTCAAAATCGGACTTCCCAAATTTCAACTCCACTGCAGCCAGCTTGCGTTGCAGGATTGGTACAAGAAAGTTGCCGATTCCGCAAGCAGGCTCCAGAAAGCGCGCGTCAATCCGCTCCGTCTCTCCCTTCACGAGATCAAGCATTTTTTCAACGAGCCAAGGCGGTGTGAACACCTCACCGTGATCTTCAACTCGCTTTTTAGATTTGATAAGGTTCATAAAAAATGGTCTTCTTTAGTCATCTCGCAAGATGCCTTTCAAGCGCTGCATTGATGGTTTTGAACAGGCGTTCAAACTGGTCTTCGCTTCCCACTGGCAACACGGACGACGGGTCGCTTGCCATCTTTTGTAGGAACAACCTTGTCGGGCGCGTTTTGTGAAAGCCTATCGACAGTGAATCTAACGCCGCTTCAAAGCGACGGGCTATGCGAGGAATGTGAGCATTCAGTTTCAGCGTATTGCCTTTGAGTTCCTTGGCGTAGGCTTCGCGCACAAGTGCCTCGTAAACCGCCGGATCCAACATATCTTCAATGTCGGCTTCGGCGGGTGGTACTTCAAATGCCTCACTCGCGAAAATGACACTATCGGACCGAATAAGTTTGCCCTTGACCAAATCATCTCGCGTTGCCTTAGCGTCCTTTTCTTCATCGAATAGAACTAAGACCTTCAAGTGTTCCGACGTCAGTAGTGCCACCATATAGTGAACTTTTTGGGCACCCCCAGCTGGTGTTATGGTCAGCCGCTCATCAAGACCGACTTTTCCTTGGTCATTTAGATACGCGGAAACTGCCGACAGAATCCAAAAGTCGGTGACGCCTTCAACGACCAAATTGTTCGGTCCGATAAACAGGCTTTGGGCAAGGTCATATCCAAGAGCTGCCTGCAGTGGGAACAGGGTGCGCGCATCACCGTTTGGATCGTTGGAAACGGTCGTGCCTTCTTCTTCGGCGATGTTAACCGTCCGAACCCAATCCAACTGGTGCGTTGGAACCATGAATGGTGAATGCGTCGTATAGACGATTTGGTTGGAGAAATCGTCCTCTAGATGATGAAGCAAATCACCTTGGGAGCGTGCATGGAGATAAAGGCCGGGTTCGTCCAACAGCAAAATCGCACCATCGGCTTCGCCGTCTTCTGTGTCCGCCGCAAACACGATGTAGAACGCGAAGAACCATTGGAAACCACGGCTTCTTTCATCAAGGTTTACTTCAACGTCATACGTGCTGTTGGGATCGGAAATCAGCGTATCGAAGTGTTGCGCGTCTAGGTTGAACCGCACCTTCAATTCACGATCCTTCCAACGCTTACGAATGGCAGTCGTGACAACAGCACCGGCGCGGTTCGCCAACTGCCCACGTGTTTCTTGGTCGTTGCTTTGCAACAGTACTTGCAGCTTTTCGGGACTTAATCCCGCGACCTTGCACAGTTTTTCAAAATTTATGTCAGCGGCTGTTTGCTGCCCTTCGCCCTTACGTTTAAGAAACTTCGCAATATCTTGATGACCTTCTATTTCGGGATAGTCTTCAAGATACATGAACATAGGCAGGCGTTCGATAATCCAACTGCGCGCCTTTGTGTGGGCTTCCTCGTTTCCGGGGATGGCTTCGGCCATTTCTTCCAACGCGACGATTTTTTGGTCCTGTGCGTCAGTAAGTTCGGTGTCTGCCGCTGCAAGCGCCTGCCGAAGCGCGGCAAGAGCCGAGGTCGCCGATTCTGCCCATTTGGCGGCGTTCGCCCCAGTGCTGATAGCACCAACGAATGCGCCTGAGGCGCGCTCTAATTCGCCCTTAGCATCGTCCGTCAACTTCGCCGCTTTCGCTTTCACCGCCGCGTCAATCTTTCGCACTTCGGCCTTGATAGCCACAAGGTCAAAAGCTGATTTCTGTGCGTCGATATCGACGTAACGCTTGTCTCCATAATAACGGCCAATCCTGACCTCCGATACGCCTTCGGCAGCTGGCCAAATCTCTGCAATGTGGCGTTGTTCATATTCGCTCAATTGCCAGATGGAGTCGACAACTGGGGTGTTGTCGTTGCATTCCGAAAGCTTCCGATGTCGCGGAAAATCCTTAATGGGATTAAGCGCCTTAAAGCCGTCCGCCGGGTTCAAGCTATGCAGCGCCCGCAGCACGTTCGACTTGCCGCTTTCATTCCGCCCCAAAAGAGCGGTGATACGTGAAACGTCGATTTCACCGCTATCGTTGATTGAGCGAAAATTCCTTACTCGAAAAGATTTGAGTTCCACTGGTTGCCCCCTTTTAAATGTGAAGATATCAGTTGCACCCGTTTCAGCTTGGCAAACACATCACGCAGTTCAGCGAGGCCACACAAAAAAATGACGGCGTGACGCAATCAAGTTGGTGCTCGGCTTCAGGTACGGTTACATCAGATCAATGTCGCGGTCTGTGCCGCTGTTGTTGATCAGCTTCATGGTTGTTATTCCCCCGAGTGTATGTCCGAGGCAGCTACAAAAGGTGCCAACTGCGCGGCGATCCACTCGTCGATATCGCCCCGCTTGAAACGCCAGTTGGCCCCAACTTTAAAGCCAGGTATCCGGCCATCCACTGCCAAACGATACACAGTGCGTTGGTTGACTCGTAAGTAGTCGGCCACTTCCTTTACGGTCATGATGTTATCGGTAGTATTGTTCATATACAGGCGCGACTCTTATTAGGAAACAAAATACAATTATGTACATTGTAGTCTAGTAAAGAATAAACTACTAGGACCTGTTAACACTACAAGCAAGGCTCTGTCGCATTAAGAAGCACAGGCTGATTTTAGTTTGAATAGGCCAATCATTAGCCAAACAGGGAGTAAAAGCTAAGCACTGGATTTTGATAGCTTCCTCGAATGGGTATTTGTTTTTTATGCAGCATGTGTAAGATTTCGATTCCAGAGATGATGGTTTGGGCGGATTTAAAACTTTTGAATCCCAGCATTGGTCGGCAGCGTTTTTTGATGAACCTATGGTCTTGCTCGACAATATTGTTCTTATACTGGCATTGGCGTATCTTAAATGTAAAGCAATATGGCTGGGTTAAAGTGACCAAAGCGGCGGTGTTGGCTTTGCTTTTATCAATGTTGATGGTATGCGGAGAGCCATTTTGATGCAGGTTTTGTCTGAAAAACTTAAGAGCGGACTTTTTACTTCGATGCTGGCTGAACATGAAATCAAGAGTACATTGGCATTCACTGCCCGATACAAGTAAGTCCACTTGCCTTTGACTTTGATGTAGGTTTCATCAACATACCAAGTGCCACCGCTATAGATGGTTCTGTGCTTCTTTGAAACCTTTACCAGTAAAGGCGATAAGCGCAACACCCATCGGTGAATGGTGGAATGATCAACACCAATGCCCCGTTCCAGCATCATCTCTTCTAAATTGCGTAAACTCAGCCCATAGGCCAAGTACCACCT
>RRZU010711229.1_pt1 | contig 10145 bp, 8 predicted proteins | sample 2165561 | NCBI WGS metagenome assembly RRZU01 (sample SAMN10456909, study PRJNA506462) | wastewater metagenome | isolation source: wastewater sludge | place: USA: Moscow, Idaho
TCAACCATATCAATTTGAAATGCTATCTTGCTGCCTTAACAAGTTATTTATAAATAGCTCTCTAATTTTTTTAGAGATATTTTAAAAGCTAAAGCTAACCAGCTAAAGCTGGTGGTTTTAACCTTAAATATGGAAATAAAGTGTATCTTCAGCCAATCAAGCCCTAAATCAAAAAAACAAGGCCGGATTTTTCAATCCGGCCTTGTTTTTTACGCAAAATATATTCAATAGCATCTATTGGCTTTATCAAACATTCCGTTTTTACTCCTCTTCATCGCTCACACGCACGCTGTGGTCAATCAAGCTGGGGCGTACAAATGCGGCGGCTGACGAGGAATTCTTGCCTTCGCTTAAGCGTGCCAGATAGCTTTCATTCACATCGCCGGTGATGTATACGCCGTTAAAACAAGAGGTTTCAAAGCCTTCGATGGCCGGATTTAAGGCGCGCACCACGGCTTCCAAATCGGCCAAATCTTGAAACACCACGCCGTCGGCACCGATTTCTTCGGCCACTTGCTGCGGGGTGCGGCCATTGGCAATCAGCTCTTCGCGGGTGGGCATGTCGATGCCGTACACATTGGGGTAGCGCACTTCGGGGGCGGCAGAGGCAAAATACACTTTGCGTGCGCCCGCTTCGCGTGCCATTTCCACAATTTCGCGGCTGGTGGTGCCGCGCACAATCGAATCGTCTACCAACAACACGCTTTTACCGGCAAATTCATAGGCCATCGGGTTGAGCTTTTGGCGCACCGATTTTTTGCGCGTGGCTTGGCCGGGCATAATAAAGGTGCGGCCGATATAGCGGTTTTTGAACAGCCCTTCGCGATAAGGTTTGCCCAAATGCTGTGCCAGCTCCATGGCGCTGGGGCGGCTGGTGTCGGGAATCGGCATAATCACGTCGATTTCATCCAACGGCAGCTCGCGGCGCACTTTTTCGGCCAGTGCCACGCCCATATTCAGCCGTGCCTGATACACCGACACGCCGTCGATTACTGAGTCTGGGCGGGCAAAATACACATATTCAAACAAGCAGGGGTTAAGGTGGGTTTGCAGGGCGCATTGGCGGCTGTGCAAATGGCCGTCTAAGTCGATAAACACTGCTTCGCCGGGGGCGATGTCGCGCTCGTATTCAAAGCCCAAGCTGGGAAAGGCCACCGATTCGGAGGCCACAATGTAATCGGTGTGGCCGTTTACCTGTTTTTTGCCCAAACACAGGGGGCGGATGCCAAAAGCGTCGCGAAAAGCCAACAGGCCGTAGCCCGCAATCAGCGCCACCACGCCGTAAGCACCGCGGATGCGCTGCTGCAAACCGCTCACCGCGCCGAAAATATTGTCCAAGCTTAAACGGGTGCTGTTGCCCACTTGCAATTCCAGCTCGCGGGCAAACACATTGAGCAGCACTTCGGAGTCGGAGCGGGTATTGATGTGGCGCAAATCGGTGAAGCACACGTTTTGATATAGCTCGTCGGTATTGGTGAGGTTGCCGTTGTGCGCCAACACAATGCCGAAAGGCGAATTCACATAGAAAGGCTGCGCTTCGGCGCTGCTGCCGGCATTGCCCGCGGTGGGATAGCGCACATGGCCGATGCCCACGCTGCCCACCAAGTCGCGCATATTGCGGGTGCGAAACACATCGCGCACCATGCCTTTGCCTTTGTGCATATGGAACATATTGCCTTGGGCAGTCACAATGCCCGCCGCATCTTGGCCACGGTGCTGCAACATTTGCAGGCCGTCGTACAACAGCTGGTTAACCGGCTCATGGCCGACAATACCCAATACACCACACATAAACGGTTTTCTCCACAGCAAAAGGCATGATTAATAGAAAGATTTAATAAAGTGCAGTTACTTACAAACAGTTTTGTTCAGGCTGCCTGAAACGCCAATGGATTGCTAAATCCAGTTTATCCGCAATGGTTTTACCGTTCAGGCAGCCTTATTCAAGTGTGTCGCACGATAGCGCAAAGGTTTCAGGCAGCCTTTTAATATAATCAATACCTCATTTAAAACAATAGGCTACCTGAAAAGTTTAATGTGTTAAACATTGGTTTTTTCACCCTGCCCGCTTACAACGGGTATTTCACCTGCTCGGCCACAAAAGGTGGCAAATACGGCACGGTGAGCTCGGCCAGTTGTTCAAATACAAAAGCGGTTTGCGCCTGCTGCCATTCCGGTGTTTTGGGTAAGTCGGTAAAGGCGCACACCAATACCGCCAAAGTTACCAACAACACGCCTTTGGCCGCGCCGAATACGCCGCCCAATACGCGGTTGACGCCGCCCAAGCCCACTGCGGTGATGGCCGAAGTAAGTAAGGAGCGCAAAAAATGCTGCAACAGCCACGCGGCCACAAACAGCAGCAGAAATGCCACTACCACCGCCAGCGCATGCGGCTGGATGCTGCTTAATGCCATATCCGCAAACGGTGCCGCAAACAGCTTGGCCACCATAAAGGCCACCACCCAAGTAATCAGCGAAGCCACCTCCGCCACCACGCCGCGCACCATCGACACCAACGCGCTGATGCCGATTAAGCCTAGGGCGAGGATATCGAATAAGGTCATTTATTGGCCAATCACCATGCCGTCCAAACCCTGTGCGCGGATACGGTTGAGGTTTTGCTCGGCTTGGGCGCGGCTGGCATAGGTGCCGGTGCGCACGCGGTAAAGCGTACCCTTACTGGTTTCGCTTTGGCTGATGTTGGCGCTCACTCCGGCGGCGGCCAGCTTTTGCTGCACGGTGCGCGCCTGCGCTTCGCTGGTGTAGGCGCCCACTTGAATCAGTGCTTTACCATTGTTTTGCCGGCCATCCAAAATCGCTTGCGGATTGGGTTTGGGTGCCGCCGGTGCTTGGGCGGCGGCTTTATTGTTGAGGATTTCCTGCGGGCTTAATTTGCCGGGTGTGCCGGTGGCGGGCTTGGGTGCCGCCGGTTTGGCGGCGGTATTGGTGGCCGGGCGTGCAGGCGGTGTTGGCTGAGCTGCGGGCTTGGTTTCCGGTTTAATTTCGGGTTTGGTTTCGGGCTTGCTGGTGGTTTCGCTGCGTGCAGGTGTGCTTGGCTGTGGTTTGGCACTGCTGCTGGGGGTTTGCACACGGGTTTCTGCCTGCACCGGCGTTTGTTGAGACGGCGTGGCAGTGGGTTTGGCCACCACCACCGGCGGCAGGCTGCCTGAAGAAACAGGGGCAGGCTTGGCGGCAATAGTGGGGGCGGCTTGACTGGCGGCTTGATGCTCCGGCTCAGGCTGCGGCTCCAATACCGTGCCGGGCGCCAAATCGGCGCTGCTGTCGCTGGCGGCCACTACATCGCTGCCGGTGCTGACGCTAATGGCCGAAGCATCGGCATTCAAGCCGGTAATCACCACTTCTTGCTGTTGGTTGGCGGGGGTTTTGTTTTGATTTAATACGCTCAGTAATAAGGCGGCCGCCGCGGCCACCATCGCCACCGCGCCCACCAGGCGGCGGCGGTTTTTGCGTTTCAGTTGTTCGTAGCTGTCTTGCGGATTGAGTGAAGCCATGTATGATTTTCCTGCGGTTTTTTAAGAGCCGGTTTATGTGCCGGAAACGGCATGGTGCCAATGGTTAACAGGCGCTAAGCCAGCGCCAATACCTCGGCCACGGTATGAAAAGACCCAAAGGCCACAATTCTATCATTTTCGCCCGCTTGCGATAAGGCGGCTTGCCAGGCTGCCTGAATATCCTGATACACCACACTGTTTTCAATACCATGCTCGGCCAATTTGGCTTGCAATGTTTCGATATCCAAGCCACGCGGCAGATGCAAGGGGGCAATCAGCCAGTGGTCGAACTGGTCTTTTAAAATCGCCAGCACGCTGTCGATGTCTTTGTCGGCCAGCATACTGAACACTGCTAGCCGTTTTTCCGCATACGGCAAGGCCAGTAGGCTTTGGCGCAAGGCGCGGGCGGCGTGGGGGTTGTGGCCAACATCCAGCACCCGCAGCGGGCGGCCGGGCAATACTTGGAAACGGCCCGGATTGCGCACCCGCACCAAGCCGCGCTTGATGGCGCCGATGTCCACCGGCAGCCGCGCATCCAAACACGCCAATGCGCTTAAAGCACAGGCGGCGTTTTGCAATTGGAAAGCGCCGCGCAAGGCCGGTATCGGCAAGGCATGGCGGGCGCGGCTGCCGCTGAATAAAGCACTGGCTTGCGGATAAAAACGGTGCGACCACTGTAATTGCTCCATTTTCTGCCAGCCAAAATCCACCCCGGCCACCAGCAAATCGGCACCGATGGTGTGCGCATAATCGCGCAAACTGGCGGGCACCGGCACTTGCGCACAAATCACCGGCTTGCCCGCGCGCATAATGCCGGCTTTTTCCCGCGCCACTTGTTCCACCGTGTCGCCCAAATAAGCCTGATGATCCAAATCCACGCTGGTGATGACCGCCACATCGGCATCAAACACATTCACCGCATCCAAGCGCCCGCCCAGCCCCACTTCCAACACCATCACCTCAACACCGGCGCGCATAAACACGTCTACCGCCGCCAAGGTGTTGAATTCAAAATAAGTAAGCGACACATCGCCGCGCGCCGCTTCGATGCGCTCAAAGCTGGCGATAATGTCGGCATCGGCCACCGGCTCGCCATTCAGCGCGATGCGTTCGTTAAAGCGCAGCAAATGCGGGCTGGTGAGCGTGCCCACTTTGTAGCCTGCTTCGGTGTAAATCTGGGTTAAATAAGCACAAACCGAGCCTTTGCCGTTGGTGCCTGCCACGGTAATCAGCGGGCAAACCGGGCTCAGCCCCATGCGCTGCTTCACTGCCGCCACCCGCGCCAGCCCCATATCAATCAAACCGGCGCTGTGGGCGGTTTCCAGATGGGTAAGCCATTGGTCTAAATTGGAAAATGTGTGCATGATGTTTTGATGGGGGTTTGATTTTTAAATAATTGATGTTACGCAGTTGTATATCAAGGCTGCCTGAAACGTAAAACCGTCATTGCCGAACTTGATTCGGCAATCCATTGACAGGAAATTACAGAATATATCATCTGTTTTAAAATCAATGATATTGATGCTATTTTTGTATTGCTGTTGTGTCGGTTTATTTTCACCGTGGATTGCCGAATCAAGTTCGGCAATGACGCATTCGATGGTTTCAGGCAGCATTTGCCAATAAGTGCTTAACTTCAGTTAAATAGCTGAAGTTACACATTCATTACATTAAAGGCTACCTGAAAGGCACGATTTAAGCCTCGGGCGGCTCCTGCGCCCAACGCGCCCAAACCTTCAAGCGCCGGAACGCTTCTGCGTCGGTCATGTCGGCGCTTACCCAATGGCGCAGGCGCCGATTGCCGATGTCCCAATGCAATACCAGCGCATGGCGCAATACCAAACTGCCCGGCTGCAAAGTGGCCGCATAAGCCACGCCGTTGCCGGTAAGCACCGCGGCGCGGCCATGGGCGTCTACATCAATGCGCAATACCGTGTCGGCATGGCGGCGGCATTGTTGATGCCATGCCCACAGCAGCGAACACAATAGGCCGATACACAACAGCCAGCGCGGCCAGCCGTAAAAATAAAACCATGCCAGCCACGCGGCCATGCTGTGCGCCACCAGATTGGCGGCACACCAATAGCGCGACGGGCGCAAGGCTGCCTGAAACGCCTGCACCGGCCTACATCATATTGTCGAACACGGGCGATACCTGCAAATCGGCGTCTTCCATGTCCAGCACCATATCGTGGATTTCCACCTCAAAAAACGCCCAAAAGCCTTCCGCGCTCATGTCTTGCGGCCATTTTTCCGCTTCCACTTCCCAACCGGCCACTTCGGCTTCAAAAATAGCGCGGCTGCGCTCGCCGATATAGCCCATCACCGCTTCCGGCGTCTCAAATTCGGGCACCAGCAGCGTGGTGCAATTGCTGCGCAGCTGCGCCAAGGTGAGGTCGGGCATGTCTTCGTCTACACTTTTCAGCCAAGCCAAAAAAGCCGCAGTGGGCTTGAGCACCACGGCGGTGCGGTCAACAAAATACATGGTGCTTTATCCTTACAATAGGAAGTGGGTACTTATACCAATCATAAAAAACAAGATAACAAGGCGGCGAGCCGTAGACAGTACAGGTAGTACGGCAAGGCGAGCCAACGCAGTTAGGTTATTTTTTAGGATTGGTATTAACGGCGCAAACAGCTGCCATTGTACTGCGCCCGCCGCTTCTTTGCAGCGCTTTATGCCGCCGCCCAAAAGGCTTTTGCCGTACAATCTGTTTTTTCTCTCGCCACCCTGCTCTTATGAACACGCTGCAAAACCATCTTCACGCGCTAGGCCAAATTTTGGCTGCCAATGAAATCATCACCGATGCCGCTGCCATGGCGCCGTTTTGCCTCGATCAGCGCCGCCGCTATCAAGGCGAAGTGTGGGCGGTATTGCAACCGCGCTCGGTGGCCGCGGTGCAGGAAATCATGCGCTATTGCTTTGCCCAGCAGATTGCGGTTACCCCGCAAGGCGGCAATACCGGTTTGTGTGGCGGTGCCACCCCACACGCCACGGTGGCCGGGCGCGGGGTGATTTTGTCGCTGGGCAAGCTCAACCGTCTGCGTCAGTTAAATTTGGCCGACAACAGCCTTACCGTAGAAGCGGGCATGGTGCTGGCCGATGTGCAGCGCATCGCCGCCGAAGCCGGGCGCTTTTTCCCGCTCAGCCTAGCCAGCGAAGGCTCGTGCCAAATCGGCGGCAATATCGCCTGCAATGCGGGCGGGCTGAATGTGGTGCGCTACGGCACCGCCCGCGATTTGGTGCTGGGGCTGGAAGCGGTGCTGCCTAACGGCAGCTTGGTGAGCCAGCTACAGCCTTTGCATAAAAACACCAGCGGCTATGAATTAAAGCAACAATTGATTGGCAGCGAAGGTACGCTGGCGGTGATTACCGCGGCCACCTTAAAGCTGTTTGCACCGCCGCAAAGCGTTTGCACCGCTTGGGTGGCGCTGGGCAGCATTGATGCGGCAGTGGATTTGCTCGCCGCGGTGAAAAATCAATTCGGCGAGCGCTTAAGCAGCTTTGAGTTAATCAGCGATTACGCCCTAAGCCTCTCCAGCACCTACAGCCAGTTGCCCCCACCCTTGGCCGGGCAATGGCATGTGTTGCTGGAGCTCACCGACAGCCTTGCCGCTACCGATTTAACCGAGCCTTTGGCCGAATTGCTGCACCGGCAAGGCTGGGACGAAGCGGTGGTGGCGCAATCGCACGCCGAGCGGCAAAACTTGTGGACGCTGCGCGAAAATATTTCCGCCGCCCAGCGCAATATCGGCGCCAGCATCAAGCACGACATCGCCCTGCCGATTGCTGCTGTGGCCGCCTTTGTGCCCGCTTGCGCCGATGCCATCCGCGCCCGCTTTGCCGATGCCAACATCGTGGTATTCGGCCACTTGGGCGACGGCAGCCTGCATTACAATGTGTTTTTGCCGCAAGTATTGGGCAATGAAGTGTATGCCTATGAAGATGCCGTGAATGAATTGGTGTATGAACAAACCTTGGCGCTGGGCGGCACCATCGCCGCCGAGCACGGCATCGGCCAGCTTAAAAACCACTGGCTGGCGCGCGTGCGCAGCGAGGCTGAATTGGCCTGGATGGGCGCCAATAAGCAGGCCTTGGATCCGCAAGGGATTATGAATCCGGGCAAATTGCTGCCGCAATAGGCTGCCTGAAAACACCCATGCGGCGCTATTCGGCCATCGGTGCCGATGCCGCCATTGCCGGGGCGGCTATTGCTGATGCGGCCACTGCCGATGCCGTTGCCGGTGTAGGCACATCGTTTGCTGGGCGCGTATGCAAATCCTGCAGCAAGCGTTGATATTCCGGTGAGCCGTTAAGCAAAGTGGCGGCGGCGGTTTTCAGGTTGCGCACATCCTCGCGCGGCAGGTAGAAGGTGGTGGGGATGCGTGCCACGCGGTCACGCAAGGGCGAAGACGGCAAATCCAACAGGTTGACACTGATAAAATACAGCGTCGGATCATCCGCCGAGCGCTTTTGGTTCAGAGAATCGATATATTGCTGGAATTGAAGCTGGGTTTCGTGTGAATAGCGGTCGATGGGGATATTCACCACCGCATTCAGCACCGCACCAAAGCCAGGCACATCGGCGCTGGCATCAATGCCTTGGCTCATTTGCGTTTGCGCGTTCACATTAATCAACACCACTTTACTCACTTTGCCCGGGGCAAATTGCTGATACAGCATATCGCGGTTATAAATTTCGGTGGTGTCCAACAGGCTACGCAAGCCAAGATTATCGGTGAGCCCGCCGTCGAGCAAATGGATATAAGGCCGTTTTTGGCTGTTTTGATATTGGCGGGCCAAGCGCACGTAACTTTGTTTGATGTTAAAGCGGCCGCTATTGGCTTCTGCCGCGGCCTCGGCCAATTCGGGCGGCAGATGATAGCCGCATTGGCCGCCGTGGTTATTCAATGTGAGCGGTGAAAACACCATCGGCACGGCGCTGGAGGCAGCCACCGCGCGCGACACCGGCATATCGGTTAAATCTACGCACAGCACATCAAAATATTCCTGCAAAAAATCCAGCCGGGTGCCCAAGGTCATGTCGGTGGCACTGATCACCACAAACGGCCCTTGGCGCCGACGCAGCAAATCATCATAGGTGGCGCCGTGAAACAGTTGCAAATCCAGCTGTTCTTGCAATAAGTCGCCACGGCCAAACTGCGGCGAGGTGAGCCGTGGCCAGTTGGAAACGGAAAACACCTGCTGCATCAGCACTTTTTGAAAATTTTGGCTTAAAAAACGACGTTCAAATCCCGGAATCACCGCCGGGCCGTGCAGGCCGTAATAGGCCGCCAATACCGAGCCGCCGGAAATGCCGTAAACCAAATCCACATGCTCTGTTAAGCTGCCGGTTTTATTGCCGATGCGCACCTGCTGCCGATTCATTTCTTCCAGCACACCATAGCCGAATGCGGCCGCACGGGTGCCGCCGCCGGAAAACATTAAAATCATCAACACATCATCGTCTTTATCGGCTGCATATTTGCGCTGCGCGGCGGTTTGCAGGCGGTAGCCTTCTTCTGGGTTGATGTGGTCGATGCTGCGCAAAGGCTGGTATTGCAATGCACTGCAAGCACCCAGCAGCAATGGCAATAGCAGCAGGCCGATGCGACGGCGCCAAAACAAAGTAGGCAAAAAGCAAGGTTTCACGATGTGTGTTTTCCACGTTTGATGTCGAGCGCAAAGATAGCCGAAATTGTTTATTTTTACCAGCCTTAACCTTAAAAACAATATTCACCTTTTCAGGTAGCCTTTAATTTAATGAGAAACGCTGCCTGAAAAAAATCAATCCTTCACAGGCTGCCTGAAAGCAGGCTCTGCATCTTGGCCATCCCAGCCGCCGCCCAAGGCTTTGTAGATATTGAGCAGGTTTTGCGCTTCGGCCAGGCGGCCTTGGATTTGGCGCTCGGCCAAGTCTTCGGCGTTTAGGCGGGCGCTTAAGCTGCGATCAAGGGTGAGGTGGCCGTAGCGGAACAGTTTGTCGGCACCGGTGGCTTGTTGTTGCGCTTGTGCTACTGCATCGGCCAGCCAGCGGTTTTGACGATTGAGGCTGTATTGTAATTGATAGCTGCTGTCCACTTCGGCCAAGGCGTTGAGGATGCTGTGGTCGTATTGTGCCAGCGCTGCGCTTAAACGGGCATCGGCGGCGTCGATATTGCGCTGGATGCGTCCGGCGGTAAAAATCGGCAGTGTTACCCCGGCGCTCACCAAGCCGCCCAAGCTTTTCATGGCGGGCAAGTCGCTGTCTAAGCGGATGCGGCCGGTTTGCCACACAAATTGGATATCGAAGCGCGGCAGCAAATCGGCACGCGCACTGGCCAGTTTGGCGCTGTAGGCTTGCACCGCGGCACGGTTGGCGCGCACATCGGGGCGGCGCTCCAGCACTTGCAGCGGCTGTTGGCCGCTGGGTGCGGCGGGCAGATTGGTCAGCACATCGGTGCCAACATCGGGCAAGGTGAAGTTTTGCGGGATTTGGCCGGTGAGCACGGCCAGTATGCGGGTGTGGGCATCGGCTTGCGCTTGCAAGGTGGCTTGCTGTGCTTGCAGTGCGCTTACTTTGGCGGCAATGTCGCGCACATCGTAGTCGCTGGCCTGCCCGGCATGAAAGCGCCCTTGGCTGTAGCGGTGCA
>RRZU011322307.1_pt1 | contig 10145 bp, 5 predicted proteins | sample 2165561 | NCBI WGS metagenome assembly RRZU01 (sample SAMN10456909, study PRJNA506462) | wastewater metagenome | isolation source: wastewater sludge | place: USA: Moscow, Idaho
GACCCAGAACTATCCGTCGCCCCGGGGTCATCGGCTGCCCCGGGTGCGTCGGCCGGCGAGGCGGACGCCCGACCGGTCACCGAGCCGCTCGACCGTGCCGGCCTGCGCGGTCCCGGGTCCGGCCGCGAGTACTCCGGCCTCGAGTCCTCCGACCCCGCCGGCGCGTCGCCGGCACCGCGCGGATCGGTGGGCGGGCCCACCGATCCGGACGCATCTGCCGGTGCACCAGGCACACCGGATGCCTCGGAGGGCGCTGCCGGCAAGCCCTCGGGGCCGGTCGCCGCCCAGGAGGCTCCCGACTCTGCGCCTGCCGAGCCTTCTCCCGGGGTCGAGTCGGCCTCGGACCGCGCGGTCGCGCGGGCGGCCCGCGCCTCGCGGGCGCCGGGCGCGCGCCCTTCCTCCTGATCCGACGCCCGAGAGGGGCTCTGCGACGTCGCCGTGCGCGCCGAGGTCCGGCGCGTCGGCCCGGTGACACCCGCGCGCGTCGCGGCCTCGAGCTCGCCGTGCAGCGCCTCGAGCTGCGCGCGGATCTCCTCCTCGGCGGCGCGCCCCTGGGCGGGCCGCACGGTCTCCCCCGTCTCGGCGAAGTAGAAGACGGCGTCGACCTCTTCCAGCGGCCGACCGGTGAGTCGGGCGTAGGCGAGGCGATAGACGGACAGCTGCAGGCTGCGGGCCGCCAGGGCGCGCCCGGTCGGGGGGCGGGCGTTCTTCCAGTCGACGATGACGACGCGGCCGTCGGGCTCGTCGAAGACGGCGTCGAGTCGCCCGCGCAGGGAGATCCCGTCGACGACGGTCTCGACGGGCAGCTCGAGGGCACGCGGGGTGCGGCTCGCCCACGGGCTCGCGAGGAAGCGCTCCTTGCGGGCCTGCAGGATCGCCCCGTCCTCGTCGGCTTCGTCGCCGGCGTCGACGAAGCCCGGGAGGTCGTCGAGGTCGACGATGCTCGCCCGGGCGAAGTGTTCCTCGATCCACCCGTGCAGGAGGGTGCCGCTGCGGGCCGCCTTCGAGGGCCGTTGGGGCACCGGCCGACGGAGCTGGAGCAGGAACTGCGCCGGGTCGGCCGCGAACCGCACGAGCTCCGAGGCCGACAGGTGGGCGGGCTGCTGTGTGTCCCGTCCCGCCGCGGAGCGCTCACGAGCGGCGAGGAGCACGTCGATCTCGGTCTCCAGGGTGGCCAGGTCGAGCGGCTCGTCGGGCTCCGGCGAGAGGCCGGGGGTGTCCGGCTCGGCAAGGACGTGCGGATCCGGCGCCGGCCACAGGGCTGTCGTCCCCTGGGCGGTCGCGGGATTCAGGACCGGGGTGCCGTCCGCGGGCGGCATGGGCGCCCAGTCGAGGATGTCGACCTCGGGGGCGCCCTCGAGGATCTCGGTGAGGAACCGCGAGGTGATCCGGGGCGAGGCGGCCTCGGTCCAGACCGATCCGGCGAGCAGGAGGTCGTGGCGGGCCCGGGTCAGGGCGACGTAGGCCAGCCGCCGCTCCTCGGCGATTGCGTGCTCCCCGCCGGCCTGCGCGAAGTCCTCGAGCCGGTGCTCGAGGTCGTCGAGAGCGGGGGCAGCCCGGCGACGTCGCCGCGCAGGCCGTAGGGGATCCGGTCCAGCCCGGTGGTCCAGCCCCGATCCTTGGGCTGGGCACTCGCCCAGGCCCCGTTGCGGGCCAGGGTGGGGCCGCAGCGGAACGACGGGAACGACGCGTCGACCAGGCCCGGGACGGCCACGACATCCCACTCCAGGCCTTTGGCGGCGTGCACGGTGAGCACCTGGACGGCGTCCTCGTTCGTGTGGGCCGCGGGCGTCTCGAGGCCGCGCTCCTGCTCCTTGGCGGCTTCGAGCCAGGCGAGGAAGCCCTCGAGCGTCGGCCGGTCGGCCGCGGCCTCGAAGTGTGCCGCGACGTCGAGGAAGGCATCGAGGTGGACGCGTGCCGCCGCCCACGGGACCTCGGGGCGGGCGAGGACCTCGACGTCGAGCCCGAGCGCCTCCTCCGCGATCCGTACGACGTCGACGAGCGGGGCACCGAGTGATCGACGCACCTGGGCGATCGCCTCGGCGAGGTCGGCGAGGCGACGACGACCCGTCGGCGACACACGCTCCCCCGCGGCGGTCTGCCACGCCGGCGGCGGGAGCGCGCTGACCGCCTCGACGATGCTCGGCAGGTCGTGCACCTCGGTCATCCCACCCAGGGCCATCCCGGCCGTCCCCCCCGAGACTCCCGCGTCGGCACCAGGGCTCGACACCGCGGGCCCGTCCGCCTCGCCTGCCTCGCTGTCGGTCGACGCCGCTCCCTTGTCGGGGGTCGGCGCTCCTGTCGGAGTCCGCTGTCCGGCAGGGGCGGTGAGCGCGGCGCGATGCAGATGCCGTGCCCACGCCGCCAATCCGTCGAGATCGGCCGCGCCGAGGCGGACGGCGGGGCCGGTGAGCAGGCGCATGAGCATGTCGCCGCGCGCGGGGTCGCCGGCCACGGCCAGCAGCGCGTGCAGGTCGGCGACCTCCGGGGTGAGCAGCAACCCGCCGACACCGACGACCTCGACGGGCAACCCTTCGGCGCGCAAGGCCTCGACGAGCGCCGGGAACTGGGCCCGCCGACGGCACAGTACCGCGGCGCTCACGCCCCGGGCCCCTGGGTCGCTCCGCGACGCCCGCCACCGCTGAGCGATCCACGCGGCGACCCCCTCGGCCTCGGTGCGCATCGTCTCGGCGCGCAGCACACCGACCCGGCCGCGGGCCGCCGCCGGGGCGGGCACGAGGCGCGCCACCGGCACGGTGCTCGCCCGGCTCAGCGGCTCCGCCACGGCGTTCGCCACCTCGAGGACCGCCTCGTCGTTGCGCCAGCTCGTCGACAGCTGGAGGGTCGGTACCCGCCCGGGCGGGCGCCCTGATTGTCCCGTCGGCTGAGCCGCCCGGTCCTCGGTCTCTCGTCCTTCCGGGGGCTCGGTCGGGGCCTCTGTCGGGGGCTCGGTCGGGGGCTCGGTCGGGGGCTCGGCCAAGGGCTCGGTCGAGAGCTCGGTCGAGGTCTCGACCCACTGCACAGCCGGTGTCGAGCCCGCGCCTCCGAACCGGCGAGCGAACCCGCCGAGCGTCGTCGCGCTGGCACCGCGCCACCCGTAGATCGACTGGTGGGGGTCACCGACGGCCATGACCGGCACGGCGGCCCCCCGCGACGTCGCGACGGTGTCGCCCGGGCCGACGAGCGGCTCGGTGGCGGCGAAGAGCGCGTGCAGGAAGCTCATCTGCGCCTCGCTCGTGTCCTGGAACTCATCGAGCAGCACGAGTCGATGGCGGGAGCGCTCGCTCAGCGCGACCTCGGGGCAGGTCATCGCGAGCCGGGCGGCGAGCGCCATCTGATCGGCGAAGTCGACGCAATCGCGGCGCCGCTTGAGCTGCGCATAGCGCCGCACGAGCGGCAGGATCGCGCGCTGCTGGCGGGCGTGCGCGAGCAGCGCCGCGACCTGCGCGGGGATGCCGCGGCGCCGGCCGCCGAGGGGCTTGCTCCCGATCTGCTCGGTCAGCTGCGCGAGCACGGCTTCGACGTCGTCGATGTCGCGCAGGTGCTCGGCCAGCTCGGCGGACAGGGCGAGGACCGCCGCGGTCACGGTCGACTCCGCGGCGTCGAGCCCCGGCACGGGCTCGTCGTAGGTGACGACCGCCTCGTGGGCCAACTGCCACGCGCCGGCCTCGGTGAGCAGCCGGCTGTCGGACTCGACCCCGAGCAGGAGTCCGTGGTCGCGGACGAGCCGGCCCGCATACGCGTGGTAGGTCGAGACCGTCGGCGCGAGGACGAGCGCGTCGCCGCCGGGCGGGCCGGTCTCTCGCGCCCACGCTTCTCCCGAGGACGACTCCCCCGCCGGAGCGGCCCCCGGCGCGTCCTCGATGGCCTGACCCACCTCGGCGCCGCAGAGCGCGGTGGACCCGGCGGAGCTCGGCTCGTCGGTCGCCTCCGGGGCCCACAGCCCGCTGCGGGCGAGGTGGCGCAGCCGCCGTGCGATGCGCTCCGCGAGCTCGCCGGAGGCCTTGCGGGTGAAGGTCAGCCCGAGCACGTCCTCGGGTCGCACGAGGTGGTTGGCGACGAGCCAGACGACCCGGGAGGCCATCGTCTCGGTCTTGCCGGAGCCGGCGCCGGCGACGACGAGCATCGAGGTGAGCGGGTGCTCGATGACGGCGACCTGCTCGGGCGTCGGTGGGGGCAGCTCGAGCGCCGCCGCGATCCGCCGGGCGCTGATCACGTCGCTCACAGCTGCCACCCCGCGTTCTGCAGCGGGCAGGAGTCCAGCGCCGGGCATCGCCGGCAGGCGTCGCCGGCCCGCGCTTCGAAGGTCGACGCGGCCATCCCCTCCGCGACCTGGGTGACCAGGGACTCGGCCCACATCGGGTCGTCGTCGACCGGCAGACCCTGCTGGGCCTGCAGCGTCACCGTGGATCCGGCGGCCCGGCCGAGCTGCAGGAGGGCCGCGCCGCCGCTGGAGTCGCCGAGCGCGTCGAACGCTCCGCGCGCGATGGCGACCTGGTAGGCCCCGAGCTGCGGCAGCCGCTCCACCTGCGCGCGGGTGGGCTTGGTCGCGCCGGTCTTGAGGTCGACGACGCGCAACCGGCCGTCGCCGTCGCGCTCGAGGCGGTCGACGCGGCCGCGGACCGTGGCCCGCCCTACCTCGACCTTGGCCTCGATCTCCTTGGCGACGACCTCCCAGCCCTGCGCGCGGGCGTCGGCGTCGTAGCGGGCCAGGCGCGTCAGCATCTGGCGCGCGAGGTCGAACTGGCGCTGGGCGAGCCAGCCCTGCCCGAGGGACAGGCGCGGCCACCGTTCATGGAGCGCGTCGAGCAGCGCCGGTTCGTCGCCGTTGTCGATCTCGGCCGCGATCTCGTGGACGAGGCTTCCGACGGCGGCCGAGCCCGTGTCGTGCGCCGATCGGCCGCCGCACGAGGTGAGCAGCCACCGCAGCCCGCACTGGGTGAAGGCCTCGACCTTCGACGGCGACACCGGCACCTGCTGATCCTGCGGCCGCAGCGGGCGGTCGTCGCTCACCGGGCGCCCGGTCCACCACCGACTCGGCTCGGCCGACGACACCCCCGCCTCCTGCAGCCGGGCGAGCTGTCCCTCCAGCAGTGCCCGAGACTCGGTGTCGCAGCTGCGCCGGCTCAGCTCCCGGCGCAGGTGCGCGACGACGGCGGTGAGCGTCAGGGGCCGCAGTGCCGCGGTGTAGGCGCGCTGCGGGTCCTGACCCACCGCGCCGGGCGTCGTCGGAGGGTCGATGACGTCGAGATAGGGCGAGGGCTGGGTCTCCTCGTCGCGCACCGCGGTGACGAGGAGCCGGTGCGACGCGCGACTCACGGCCATGAGCAGGAGCCGGGCCTCGTCCTGCCGGGTCATCCGCAGCCGGTCGTGCGAGTCCGGCGACCCGTAGCCGGTCATCACGTCGACGAGTTCGCTCACCTGCAGGATCGAACCACGCAGGCGCAGGTCCGGCCAGACGCCCTCCTGCACGCCCGCGACGACGACGGTGTGCCACTCGCGACCGACCGCGCCCGCCGGCGTCGTGAGGGTCACCTCGTCGGCGCGGACACTCCCGGCGACGAGGCTGTCGACGGCGACCTCCTGCGCACTCAGGTGCTCGAGGAACATCCGCGGGTGGCGCCCCGGGAGCCGCTCGCCGTAGCGGCGGGCCGCGTCGAAAAGGGCACACACGGCGTCGAGATCACGATCGGCGCGCCCGGCGGCGACCCCGCCGCGCAGTGCCTGCGCCCGCCAGGTGTCGCTCACGTCGACCGCGCTCCACACGGCCCACAGCACGTCCTCGCTCGTCCCGCCCTCGGCGGCGGCCGCGCGACCGGCCTCCAGCGCCGCCCGCAGGCGCAGCAGCGGAGCGGCGACCGCGCGATCGCATCCGTCGATCCGTCGGGTCGCCGGGTTCGCCGGCTCCGAGGCCCCTGACTGCTCAGAGCGCGCCGAGGGCTCTGACGCCTCGCGGGGCGCCAGGGCCGCCTCGAGGAGCTCCTCGCTGCTGCGGGTGCCCCCGGCGGCGAGCTCGACACGGCGCAGCTCGCGGCGCACCCGGCGGACCGACAGGGGGTCCGCGCCGATGAGCCGCGAGGTCAGCAGGTCGACGATGTCGTCGCAGGGCACGGGGGCATCGGGGTCGAGGGACGCGGCGAGCAGACGCAGCATCGCGACCACAGCAGGCTCCTGCGAGAGCGGCACCTTGGCGCCCGGCACGCCGACCGGGATCCCTTCGGCGAGCAGCGCCCGCCGCAGGGTGGCACACCGGTCACCCCCGCGGACGAGCACCGCCATGCGGCTCCAGGCGAGCCCCTCGAGCAGGTGGGCACGGCGCAGCGTCGTCGCGATGTGCCGGGCCTCGTGCGCGGCGCTCTCCAGGACCGCGGCCTCCATCGCGCCGACGACGGTCGACTCGTGAGCCGTGACGCCACGGTGCACCGATCCGGCGCTCGCGCCGACGTGGGCGCGCACGCGCCGGGCCGCGGCGAGGAGGGCCTCCCCCGCTCGATAGGACGTGGTCAGGTGGAAGGTCGGGGCGCCCGCGCCGTCGACGCGGCTCGCACCCACGCGCGCACCGGTCGCCTCGGGAGCCTCGGGCGTCTCGGCAGCCCAGTCGCGGGCCAGGAAGTCGACGCTTCCGCCGCGGAAGGCCTGCGTGCCGACGTCCGGATCGCCGACGAGCAGGAGTGGCACGCCCGCGTCGCGCAGCGCGCTGACCAGCCGCGCGCCCGCGACGGACAGCTCCTGGGCGTCGTCGACGACGACGAGACGCAGTCCGTCGCAGATCAGCCGGCGCACCTCGTCGTCGCTCGCGAGGATCTGGGCCGCGGTCGCGACGAGGCCGGCCGGGTCGTGGGCGCCGGGGTGGGCGAGCCCGAGGACCTCGTCGTACTCCTGAAGCACGTCGGCGGCCGCGCGCCACACGGGCCGCTCCTGCGCGGCGCCGAGCTCGCGCAGTGCGTGGGCGTCGAGGCCGTGCTCGGCGACCCGCATGAGCAGCTCGCGCACCTGCTGACGGAAGCCACGGGTCGTCCGGGCCTGCTCCAGGTGCGGGGGCCACTGGGGCGCCGCACCCCGACCGGCCTGATGACCCGCGAACAGCTCGGACAGGATGACGTCCTGTTCCGCGCCGGTGATGAGGTGCGGCTCCGGTGCTCCGAGAAGCCGGCTGGAAGCCCGCACGACGGCGAAGGCGAGAGACTCCGGCGTGCGGGCCAACGGCTCGATCGTCGTCGCGCCGAGCCGCGCGGTGATCCGCTCCCGCAGCGCGGTGGCCGCGACACGCGAGGGGGCCAGGACGAGGCACTGGCTCGGGTCGAGGCCCCGCACCGTGCACGCATGGACCACGTGCTCGACGACGACCGTCGTCTTGCCGGTGCCCGGAGCCCCGAGGACGCGCGCGAGCGGCCCCACGTGGGTCACGGCAGCCTGCTGCGCCGCATCCACGCCCGACCCTGCAGCTCCTCCCGAGCCCGGCGCCCCTAGCGGGCCCGCGACACCCTTCGACGGCGACGAGGGCGCAGGGGACGTAGGCGCAGGAGACGTGGGCGCAGTGGGGCCCCCGGAGGACACGACGGGCGTGGCTGCGGTGGCGGACGGATGCGTCGACGCTGCGTTCTCGATCACGCTGCAGATCACACCACCCACCACCGACAAGGTTCGCCGACCCCGCCTCGAATGCCTCTGACCAGGCCTGATACTCCCGGGTCGAGGACCCGGGCCGTGCCCTGCCGCGGACCGGGCCACCACCGGGAGCCCGCCGGAGGTGGCTAGGATCGAAGGCCTGTCGGCCGTTCGCATAGGAGGGGAGATCCGTGGCCACCGAAGAGCACCAGGGCGCCAACGGAGCCCGCGGCACACGACTGCCGCGGTCGGCGCGGCGCGCCCAACTGCTGGAAGCGGCCCGATCCGTCTTCGTCGAGCGCGGCTATCACGCCGCCGGGATGGACGAGATCGCCGACCGGGCCGGGGTGTCCAAGCCCGTCCTCTACCAGCACTTCCCCGGCAAGTTCGAGCTCTACCTCGCCCTGCTCGACGAGGCCGATCGCGAGATCGTCGACGCCGTGCTCGAGGGGATGAACAGCGCCACCGACAACAAGGAGCGCGTCAAGGCGACCGTCGCGGCCTACTTCTCCTTCGTCGCCCGCGAGGGCGCCTCCTACCGCCTCGTCTTCGAGTCCGACCTCGCGAACGACCCGCAGGTGCGCGAGCGGATCCAGGAGGTGCAGGGCCACTGTGCCGAGGCCGTGGCCGACGTGATCCGCCAGGACACGAACTGCACGGCCGACGAGGCGATGCTCCTCGCGACCGGGGTCGTCGGCATGGCCCAGACCGCGGCGCGGCAGTGGCTCTTCGACCAGGTGATGCCCCAGTCCGAGGCCGTGCGGCTCGTCGCCGACCTCGCCTGGCGCGGGATGCGCGGACTGCCGCGCACCGAGGACCCGTCGACCTCTGCCGCGACGCCCTCCGGCCGCGCGACTCAGACGCCACACCCCAGGGCCTGAGCGGCCTGCGCGAGGCCCGGTCTACGCTTGGCGATACCCGTGCCGTCCAGCGCGCGGGGCACCATCCGCAGGAGGAGACCGGCGTGGAGATCAAGATCGGCGTGTTGCACTCGACCCGCGAAGTCGTCGTGGACACCGAGCAGGATGCGGCCGAGATCGAGTCGGCCGTCACGCAGAGCCTGTCCAGCGGCAGCCCGCTGCGTCTCGTCGACAGCAAGGGCTCCATCGTCATCGTCCCGGCCGCCACGCTCTCCTACGTGGAGATCGGCACGACCCGCAAGGGCGGCGTCGGCTTCGGTCAGCTGTAGCGCGCGGGCGATCGGTCCGGCCCGCCGCCAGCCGGCAGGTCATCAAGGCGGCAGGTCAGAGGCCCGGCCGGTCCGATCGCAACGATTTGGGGTATACCGCCGACGCGGGCGTGTGATCCGCCCACGGCGTGGGCAAGGGTGAGGAGACGACCTCTCTCGGGGTCCTCGGAATCGGGCCTCCTACCGGAGTCCTGCGACGAAAAGGAGTTCACACCCCATGCTCATGACCATCCTCACCGCCGTCGTCGTCGGAGCGATCATCGGCGGTCTCGCGCGCTTCGTCATGCCGGGCCACCAGAACATCTCGATCCTCATGACGATCGTGCTCGGCATCCTCGGTTCGGCGATCGGCTCCTGGCTCGTCTCCTCGCTCGGCTACAGCAACGCCAGCGGCGGCATCGCGTGGATCGCGGTCTTCGCCGGGGTCGTCGTGGCCGCCATCCTCATCGCGGTCTACCTCAAGGTGACGAGCGGCCGCAGCCGCGTCTGACCACCCCGCACTCGCGCGAGGGGCTGCACCGTCGGGTGCGGCCCCTCGCCGCGTGTGACCACCGCTGCAGGCCACGCGGGCCACCTGCATCCATCGCAGGCAGGCGGACCTGCGGTGTCGCGGTAGACTCGCAGAGTTCATAGGTGCCCGGTCGGCACGACCACGACGTTCCCGTCGGCACGTTCGGAGTCCTTTCCGCAGACGTCGCCACGGGCCACCCCGCCCCGCAGACCCGTCGGTCCTGCGGCGAGCGCCGGTGACGAAGACCTCCGATCGGCCCTGACGACTGCGCCGCGACGTGCCCGCCTCGAGGTGGGCGCCGGCGACACAAGCGATCGAGAGACTTCATGGAGCACAGCACGGACACGGCTGCGGAGCAGGTGCCGCAGGAGCCGGAGACCACCCCCGCACCGCCCGCCGAGATGACCTTCGGCGACTTCGACGTCCACCCCGACATCGTCGGCGCGCTCGCCGACGCGGGCATCACGACGCCCTTCCCCATCCAGGCGATGACCCTGCCGGTCGCGCTCTCGGGGCACGACATCATCGGCCAGGCCAAGACGGGCACGGGCAAGACCCTCGGCTTCGGCGTGCCGCTGCTCGACAAGATCGTGCCGCCGAGCGACCCGCGCTTCGCGGAGCTGCCGCACGCCGGCAAGCCGCAGGCGCTCGTCGTCGTGCCGACCCGCGAGCTGTGCACCCAGGTCACGAACGACCTCAAGCGCGCCGGCGCCCGCCGCGGCATCCGCGTCGAGAGCATCTACGGCGGTCGCGCCTTCGAGCCGCAGGTCGAGGCGCTGCGCCGCGGCGTCGAGGTCATCGTCGGCACCCCCGGTCGCCTCATCGACCTCAACAAGC
>RRZU011395055.1_pt1 | contig 10145 bp, 7 predicted proteins | sample 2165561 | NCBI WGS metagenome assembly RRZU01 (sample SAMN10456909, study PRJNA506462) | wastewater metagenome | isolation source: wastewater sludge | place: USA: Moscow, Idaho
ACGGCCTGCGCTGGGCGGTCTGAACCCCTTTCACTTTTTCCCCATCCACGGACTTTTCAAGGAGAAAACCATGTCCATCCAAGCCATCAACGTACGCAACCAGTTCAAGGGCAAAGTGCGCGAAATCATTCGCGGCGATGTTGTCTCGGAAGTCGATGTCGAAACGCCCTGGGGCGTCGTCACCTCTGTCATCACCACCCGCTCGGTGGACGATCTGGGCCTGGTCGTCGGCTCGGACGTGGTGGCGCTGGTCAAGTCGACCGAGGTGTCGATTGCCAAGCTGTAGTGGCCAGTCTTTTGGGGAGAAGCGCTGCGGCAGATTGATTTCTGAGCTTGCTTTGATTGAAGCAACAAGAAAACACTGACTTGGTCGCAGCGATAGCCACACCCTTTGATCCAGCCTCCGTTGACTCAGCGTTACGCTGGATTTGTCTGGTGGCGCTGATGCACTGACCCAGTTGCTGTCAATCCCAAATGCTCAACTTTTGCGCAGTCGTGAAGGCTGTCGCATCAGTTGGCAAGGCTTCTCATGCGCATGGTTATTTGATGGAAATCATTGGGCTGTGTGTTGGATCTCTCGCTTTTGCAAACGATATGCACACTTAGGGCGGCTAAAAAACTAAGAAAAGCTGCCATGGAGAGGCGTTTCGCAGCAGACAGTACAAGCGGTACGACATAGCGAGACAACGATGCCAGGGAGTTCTTTTCGCCGCTCTTGTCACCAGATGTCTGCAATGGGGTCTACGGCTTTCCATCTCTTCCCGACTGGCCATTGCAAAGAGCCACATCAAAACCTTCGGCTACCAAAGCGATTCACCATGAATTTCCAACAATTGCGATCTGTTCGTGAGGCTGTGCGTTGCGGGTTCAACTTGACCGAAGTTGCCGCATTGCTCTTCACCTCACAACCCGGGGTGAGTCGGCAAATTCGTGAACTCGAGGAAGAGCTAGGCATAGAGATATTCGTGCGCGCCGGTAAACGATTGACTGGCCTCACACCCCCTGGTCATGCAGTGCTGCCGATCGTAGAGCGACTGCTACAGGATGCAGACAACCTCAAACGTGCTGGGCTTGATTACAGCTCCAGCCAAGAAGGTCGCTTGTCAATCGCCGCCACCCACTCGCAGGCACGTTACGCCTTGCCCCATGTGGTGCGCGACTTTCGGGCCATGTTTCCGCAGGTGTCACTGCACCTCCACCAGGGCTCGCCCAAGCAAGTGGCGGAGATGCTGCTCAGCGGGGAGGCGGACATTGGAGTGGCCACGGAGGCGCTGTCGCACTATGACGCCCTGGTCACGCTGCCTTGCTACCGCTGGACGCACAGCATCGTGGTGCCACCTGGCCATCCACTGCTCGATCTGCAGGAGCCCGTTACTCTGCAGCAGCTGCAGGCCTTCCCTATCATCACTTACGAGCTGGGTTACACAGGCCGCTCGCACATCGACGAAGCCTTTGCCCGCGAGGGGCTCAAGCCCGATGTGGTGCTGTCTGCCATGGATGCCGACGTGATCAAGACCTATGTGGAGCTGGGCATGGGCGTGGGCATTGTGGCCTCCATCGCGGTAGACCCCGAGCGTGACCGCCTCCTGCGCATGCTGGATGCGCGCCACCTGTTCGAGGTCAACGTCACCCGTCTAGGCGTACGCCGTGGTACCTGGCTGCGCGGCTATGCGTATAGCTTCATCGAAACCTTTGCTCCCACCCTGACCCGCGAGTCCGTTGAGCACGCCGTTCGGGATATGCCAGCGCAGGAGTGAACAGGGGTGCATCCTAAGGCGGGGAGATGCGGTGCATATCCATATCTGTTTTGATTCCTTCGCGAGGCGAGCAGGCCTTCCTAAGCTGCGTGCACGACCAGCAAAGGCTTGCGCCGAATGCTGGATTTTATTCACCACCGCTAGCAGGCTGCTCCATGAACCAACCCCATTCTTCTCCTCTCTCCACTGCCTCATCCCACTCCCGTCAACTGGTCTTCGGCTTCGTCTTGCACGGCGTGGGTGCAGGCTGGGGCGACTGGCGCCATGCCAACGCAGTGGTCGATGCCAGCGTGAACTTCGGCTTCTACAAAGAGCAGGCGCAACTGGCCGAGAAGGCGCGGTTTGACTTCCTATTTGTGGCAGACAGCGTGCACATCACCGAGCGCTCCAGCCCGCACTACCTCAACCGCTTTGAGCCGCTCACCATTCTTTCGGCCCTGGCCGGGGCCACTGCGCACATCGGCCTGGTGGCCACGGTGACGGCCAGCTACAGCGAGCCCTTCACGGTAGCGCGCCAGTTTGCATCGCTGGACCACATCAGTGGTGGCCGTGCGGGCTGGAACGTGGTCACCTCGTGGCTGGACGGCAGCGCCCGCAACTACAGCCGCAAAGAGCATTACGACCACGGTGTGCGCTACCGCTTGGCGCAAGAGCACCTGGACGTGGTGCAGGGCCTGTGGGATTCGTGGGAGGACGATGCCCTGGTGCGCGACAAGGCCACAGGCCAGTTCTTCGACCCTGCCAAGCTGCACCGGTTGGACCACCAGGGAGAGTTCTTTTCGGTGGAAGGGCCGCTGAACATCAGCCGTTCGCGCCAGGGGCAGCCGGTGATCTTTCAGGCCGGTGCGTCAGAAGACGGCAAGCGCTTTGCTGCACAGCGGGCCGATGCCATATTCTTTCACGCCGATACGCTGGAAGAAGCCCAGGCCTACTACCGCGATGTGAAGGCCCGTGTGGCTGCCGAGGGGCGCGATCCGGCCAAGGTGTTCCTGCTGCCCGGCATTCGTCCCATAGTGGGACGCACTGTCGAGGAGGCCGAGCGCAAGTACCAGGAGCTGGCGGCACTGGTACCCATCGAGAACGCCATTGCGGCACTGGCCCGGCCGTTCAACGACCACGACTTTTCCCAATACCCGCTGGACGCGCCTTTCCCCGACCTGGGCGACCTGGGGCGCAACAGCCAGCAAAGCGCCAGCGACAAGATCAAGCAGCACGCCAAGGCCCACGGCCTGACGCTGCGAGAAGTGGCCCTGTGGCACGCGCGCCCCAAGCGCACCTTTGTGGGCACGGCAGAACAGGTGGCTGACGAGATTCAACGCTGGTTTGAGCAGGGCGGGGCGGATGGCTTCAACTTCTTTGAGGCGCTTCCCAACACCTCGCTCAAAGACTTTGCCGAACTGGTGGTGCCCGTGCTGCAAGCCCGCGGCATCTACCGCAAGGAGTACACAGCCCCCACCTTCCGGGGCAACCTGGGCTTGCCTGTGCCTGCCAACCGTTACACCGTTGCGCGTGCAAAGTCGGGCACAGTGGCGGGCAAGCTGGCAGAGCGTTTGCCCGAAGCAGTGGCTGCATAGTTCGCATGGGGCACCGTCCCTATGCCCCGCTCAAAAACAAAAGGCCCGGAGTGAAAGCTCCGGGCCTTTTTGTCTTGATGCCCCAGCGGTGCAGGGCATCCGGCCATCCGGGCGATCATTCAGATCACCCGAAAGCCGTGCGTGCCATCGCGCCCCAGTTGTTCCACCAGTCCAAACTCCCATTCCAGATACGCCTGCATGGCCTCGCGTGGACTGTCCGTGCCTTCGTAGGGGCGGCGGTAGCGATCAATGCGCGGCGAGGCCAGGCAGGTTTCGCCTTGTTCCAGTGGCAGGCCCTGGGCAATCCAGGCCAGGGTGCCACCCTCCAGCACCTGCACCGTGGCACCGGTGATGCGGGCCACATCCACCGCCGCGTAGCGGGCCAGCAGGCTGCTGCCGCAGGTCAGCACATAGTGCTGCGCACGCGGAATCGCCTCCAGCGCCTGCTCTAGTTGCGACCGCAGCACAAACCACGCACCGGGGATGTGGCGTAGCGTGTAGTTGGCGCTGGTGGTCATGTCCAGCACCACCGTCTGGCCCGGGGCCTCGCGCTGCAGGCGTGCAGCCAGGTCGGCGGGGGTGATCCACTGGGCGGGCTCCAGCAACTCCGGCACGGGCTGTGGGGCCGGGTGGGTGTCGTGAAAGTCTGCCGTCTGCAGGCCGTCCAGCACCCACACATCCCAGCCCATCTGGGCCAGCCACGATGCACTCATGTTGGCGCGCACTCCATCGTCGTCCACTAGCACCAGGCGGGCGCCGCGCACGGGGGCGGTGTGGTCGGTCTCTTGCACCAGTTGGCCGCCGGGCGCGTTGCGAAAGCCCGGCACATGGCCACGGGCAAACTCCTCGGGCGTGCGCACATCCAGCAAATAGGTGGTGCGCTCGACCTGCGAGGTGAAAGCCTGCAGGTGCTCAGTGCGGGCGCGCTTCACCCCGGCGCGGTCGGCCACGCGGCGGGCCGCCTGGGCTGCGGTGGCGCGCTGCTCGGGCGTGTCTTGCGCTGGCTGAGTGTCAAAGCGTCGGCTGGCGCCGCGCTCCAGCTCCTGCCCGGCCAGCAGCCAGCCAATGGTTCCGTTGCGCAAGGCCGCCACCGGGTTGGGAATGCCTGCGTTGATAAGCGACTGCGTGCCGATGATGCTGCGCGTGCGGCCCGCGCAGTTGACGATGATCTGCGTCTCAGGCCGGGGTGCCAGCGCCTTGGCGCGCAGCACCAGCTCAGCCCCCGGCACGCTCACGCCGGTGGGGATGTTCATGGTCTGGTACTCGTCAAACCGGCGTGCGTCCAGCACCACCACATCGGCCTTCTGGTCGATGAGGGCCTTCACTTCTTCTGCGGGCAGCGAGGGCGTGTGGCGCTCGGCCTCCACCAGTTCGCCAAACGATTTGCTGGGCACGTTCACGTCGATGAAGATCTCGCCCCCTGCATCGCGCCAGCCTTGCAGGCCCCCGGTCAGCAAAGCCACATCGGTGTAGCCCAGGCGCTGCAGGGTGCGTGCTGCCGGTTCTGCCAGGCCTTCACCATCGTCGTAAACCACGATGGCCGTGCTGCGCCGGGGGATGCGGGCGTAGACCTCGATCTCCAGCTTGCCTGCAGGGAAGTTGGCGGCAAACAGCGGGTGGGCCTGGGCAAAGGGGTGCTCTTCTCGCACGTCGATCAGCGCAATCTCTTGCTGGGCGAGCAGGGCGCGGCGCACGTCGGCATAGCTTTTTTGCGGCAAGGGGCGCAGCTCTGGTGATGGTGCTTGGGTCATGGATGGTGTAGATGAAAAATTGGGAACGGGTGGATTCATTGCCCACGCAGTGCAGCATTGCGCTCGGCTGAAAGATCCCACAGATTTGGCAGCTCGGTATTGCTGTAACCAGAAACAAAGGGCTTGCGCGTGCCGTCTTCGAGGTACACCGAGCGCTCCACTGCGCCAATGTTGGCACCATAAACATGGATGCTGATGGACGTTTGGTTAGCCAGCGCGTTGCTCACGCGGTGCACATCGCCAATTCGAGGCGACACCGCTTCCACTTGTCCTGGCATCAGTCGGGTGGGGGTACCTTCGGGTGCCCAGCGGCCCTCCGCAGTTTTGACGTAGTGCTGGGCTGTCTCCGCGCCGCGCAACATGCCAATCAGGCCCCACACCGTGTGGTCGTGGATGGGGGTTGACTGGCCTGGTCCCCACACAAAGCTCACCACTGAAAAGCGCCCCAGTGCATCGGCGTGCAGCAGGTACTGCTGGTAGCGGTCAGGGTTGGGTTTCGCATAGGCGGTAGGTAGCCAGTCGTCACGTGCTACCAATCGGCCCAGCAGGGTGCCCCCGCGTTCCAGTAGTTCGGGCTCCGTGGGGTGGCGCTGCAGCAGCGCGGCCAGTTCCTGCACAAATTCGCGCAAGCGGGCGATAGATTGGGAATTGCTCATGCTCACATTGCACCGCTATTTGGCTTTCTGCACTGCTGAAAGTTTTGCATATCGATGGGTGATTTTGTTCGTTCTCTTGTTCGGTGGTTGGCCTTGAAATAGCGCCACTTACGGCAGGCGTGGTTTCGCCCATGCTTTGGCTCATCAACGGTTTTCAAGGTTCACTAGATTCATAGGAGGTTCATATGAGCAAGGATCAAGGGGCGTCAGCAGTCTCGGGTGGTTGGTCGCGGCGGCGAGTCCTGCGCACGGCAGCAGGGGTCGGGGTAGCCGGTGCAGCGGCTGCGGTGGGAAGCAATGTGCTGGCTCAGGGAAGCAAGCTTCGCCCGCTCACGCTCGCATGGAATGCCAATGCAGTCTGCCTGTCTGCTGTACCCGTAGCCGTTGAGCGGGGCTTCTTTGAGAAGCAGGGCCTCAAGGTCGAGTTGGTGAACTTTGCAGGCTCCACGGACCAATTGCTCGAAACCATTGCCACAGGCAAAGCCGACGCGGCCGTGGGCATGGTGCACCGGTGGATCAAGCCGCTGGAGTCGGGCCTGGATGTGAAACTGGTGGGCAGCAGTCATGGCGGCTGCTCGCGCCTGGTGGGCTATGGCCCGGCGGGCATCACCAGCATCGCCAAGCTCAAGGGCAAGACGATTGCGGTGTCTGATCTCAACAGCCCCGGCAAGAACTTTTTCTCTGTACTGCTGACCAAGGCTGGGCTTGACCCGGAAAAAGACGTGAGCTGGCGCCAGTTCCCCGGCGACATGCTGGGCCTGGCGGTAGAAAAGGGCGAGGCCCACGCCATTGCCGATGGCGACCCCAACCTGTTCCTGATCGAGCGGCGCACCAAAGGCCTGGTGGAGCTGGCCACCAACCTCTCGGGCGAATACGCGGCCAAGACCTGCTGCGTGGTGGGCGTGGGTGGCAAGCTCATCCGCTCGGACAAACCCCTGGTGGCCTCATTGGTGCGCGCCATCAACCAGGGCTCGGAATTTGTGGCCGACTACCCCAACGAAACAGCCCGCATCTACAGCCCCTATTCCAAGGTGCCGGTGGAAGACCTGCGCGCCGTGCTGGGCACCCTCACGCACCGCAACCACCCCAGTGGGGTGGCGCTGCAAAAAGAGGTGGAGTTCTACGCCCGCGACTTCAAGCTGGTGGGCGTACTCAAGCCCAGCACCGATGCGGCGCGCTTTGCGCAGCATGTGACGGTGGACGTGCTGGCCTGAGCGCGCGCAGGAGTCGCACCATGGCACACAGCACCACCCTCACACCCACGGGCTTGCCTGTGGCGGTTCCTTCTACGTCCTCTTCATCTTCCTCTTCATCTCCGTCCGCCTCTTCACGGCCATCTCTTCCTGCTTCAGCGCCCACCGCGCCCAAGGCCGCGCCTGTGGCCAAGGCGCCCCAAGCACGCCTTGGGTGGGCGGGCTTGTTTGCCGCACTGGCTTGGACGGTGTTGGGCGCCATCACCTGGTTCTGGCCCAACCTGCCCGTAGGTTTTAGCGACTGGGCCTACACGCAGGAATTTGCCGTGGCGGCCTGGGGCGTTGCGGCCGTGCTGTGGCTGGCGTTGGCCTGGCCGCGCTGGCTGGGGAGCCAGGCTGCACGCTTGCGCAGCGCAGGCCCCTGGCTCGGTGCCATTGCCGTCGGCCTGGCGGTGTGGGAGGTCTACACCGCCAAGCTGGGCACGCTGCCCCCACCCTTCTTTGCACCGCCGCAAAGCCTGGCCGAGGTGTATGTGACCGACTGGGCCCGGCTGCTCGACAGCGCCTGGAACTCGCTCAAGCTGCTGGCGCTGGGCATTGCGGTTGGTGCCAGCGTGGGCTTTGTGGTGGGCGTGCTCATGGGTTGGTCTCGCCGTGCCAATTACTGGATACACCCCGTGCTGCGGGTGCTGGGCCCGGTGCCCACCACGGCGCTGCTGCCAATCTCGTTTTACTTTTTCCCATCGAGCTGGTCCACCGCCATCTTTCTGATTGCGCTGGGCACGGCCTTCCCGGTGGCCATCCTCACCTGGTCGGGCGTGGCGAGTGTGCACAAGAACTACTACGACGTGGCGCGCACCATGGGTGCATCGCAGTTGTTTCTGGTGCTGCGCGTTGCGATTCCGGCCTCGCTGCCGCAGGTGTTTGTGGGCCTGTTCATGGGGTTGGGCGCGGCGTTTTCCACCCTGGTGGTGGCCGAGATGCTGGGCGTCAAATCGGGCCTGGGGTGGTACCTCACCTGGGCGCAGGGCTGGGCCAGCTACCCCAACATGTATGGCGCGCTCATCATCATGGCGCTGCTGTTTTCGGGCGTGATCTCGCTGCTGTTTGTGCTGCGTGACCGGGTGCTGTCCTGGCAAAAGGGGATTGTGAAATGGTGACCTCAACCCACGCCCCTGCGGCCCCCACAGCGGCAACGGCGGTAGCTCAGGCGTCCTCTGCCAAGGGCGCGCGCATTGACGTGCGCAACGTGAGCCACTGGTTTGACCTGCCCGGCGGCGCCCTGCAGGTGATTGACGAGCTGGACCTGGCCATTGAGCCCGGCGAGTTCGTGGCCCTGCTGGGCCCTAGCGGCTGCGGCAAATCCACGCTGCTGCGGCTGGTGGCGGGGCTGGAGCCCGCCACGGCGGGCGAGCTGCTGCAAGACGGTGCGCCCATCACCCAGCCCGATCCATCGCGCATTGTGGTGTTTCAAGACCCCACGCTGTTCCCCTGGCGCACCGTGTGGGACAACGTGGCCTTGGGCCTGCAGGCGCGGGGCTTGCTCAAAACCCACCGCCACCGCGTGGACCAGGCCCTGCAACTGGTGGGGCTGGAGGCCTTTGGCAAGGCCTTTCCGCACCAGCTCTCGGGCGGCATGGCGCAGCGCGTGGCGCTGGCACGGGCCCTGGTCAACGACCCCAGCCTGCTGGTGCTGGACGAACCCCTGGGCAAGCTCGACTCTCTCACCCGGCTTGCCATGCAGACCGAATTGGTGGAGCTGTGGCAGCGCACCGGCTTCTCAGCCCTGCTGGTCACGCACGATGTGGAAGAGGCCCTGTTCATGGCACAGCGTGTGGTGGTGCTGTCTGAGCGGCCCGCCACCATCAAGCAGGTGCTGGTCAATGATCTGCCTTACCCCCGCCACCGGGGCCACCCGCGCCTGGCCGAGTTGCGGCATCAGGCACTAGCCTTGCTGGGGCTGGACGCGAGTTGGTGACGGCAGCGGTGGACGTTGCTGCGCCCCCCTGCGTGGGCACTGCGTGATGGCCTGGACTGTGCCCGCTGACTGGCTGGATACCGTGCTGGCCCTGGCCCAGCGCAGCCAGCAAGCCCTGCAAGCGGCACTGCATGCCGTGGGTTGGCTGCCCGACGTGCACGGCCAGCCCGCGTGGCCGTGGGCGCAGCGCCTGGCGGCCGAGGTGTTGGCGCAGGAACCCCAACTGGCCCGCCAGACCGCCGTGCTGCTGGCCTGTGTGCTGGGCCTGGGTCTACTGGCCCTGTTGGCGCTGCGCTGGCGGTGGGCGCGCTGGGCCTTGGCCCCAGCCCTGTTGCTGGTTGTCACAGCCGCCCCGTGGTCGGTTTTGGTCTTGTTACAAGCCCCGGCGATGCCCACCAGTTGGCACCGTTCGCCCACCGGATTTACGGTGCAGTCCATCACGCAAGGGGCGCACATTTACCAGCAGCAGTGCGTGCGCTGCCACGGTGTCGATGGCAAGGGCGAGGGGCCCGATGCAGCCCGCCTGCCCATGTGGCCACCCAACCTGAATGGATCTCTGCTGTGGAAGCGGCTGGAGGGCGAGCTGTTCTGGCGTGTGCGCCGCGGCATGCAAAGTGCTGCGGGCGTGCAAACGATGCCAGCCTTTGCCGACCTGACCGACGAGCAGGTGTGGCAGGTGCTGGACTACCTGCAGGCCCACGCCGCAGGCCAGTTGCTGCGCGACACCGGCGCATGGGCCCAGCCCGTGCGCATGCCCCAGGCCCGGGTGCATTGCCGTAACACGGGCGCCACGAGCGTACGCCAGCTGCAAGGCCAGCGCCTTCGCGTGGTGCTGGGTGGCAATGAGGATACGCTGCCGCCAGATGACCCGCGACTGGTCACCCTGTGGGTGCCCGCCCAGGCGGTGGCGGGTGACCCTGCCGACCGCGCTGAATGCGTGGTGCAAGACCCCCAGGCATTGCCCGTGCTCGCCTGGGTGCTGGGGCAGGCGGCGGATGATGGCAAAGGCCCGCAGGGCTCGCAAATGCTGGTGGATCGCAATGGCTGGCTGCGCGCCCGCGCTGCGCCAGGGCAGGGCGGCTGGTCAGAGGACGACTTAGTCTGCCGTGCGTCCGTTTCAGCCAATTCAATGCTCACCCGCCCGGCAGCATCTGCGCAGCCCGGCGCTGATGGACTGGAAGTCCTTATTCGCCGTATGGACGCCGAGCGTGTGCGCCCCCGCCGGGGTGGTTTTCC
>RRZU012854005.1_pt1 | contig 10143 bp, 9 predicted proteins | sample 2165561 | NCBI WGS metagenome assembly RRZU01 (sample SAMN10456909, study PRJNA506462) | wastewater metagenome | isolation source: wastewater sludge | place: USA: Moscow, Idaho
GGGGCCGAGGTGGTCGAGAAAACACCAGGCACCGACTTTGCGCAGCGCGCGTTGGGGCACTGCGCGGTACACGGGAATTCCGCCGACATCGGCGAGGCGGGTGGGTAGACGCTGAAGTGATCCCCCCCCTGAGCGGCTGTTGCCGCTTCCCCCGTGCGCCCAGCATGGGCGCACACCTGCGGGTGCAAGTCCCGCTGCGAGCTGGTCACAGTGAGCAAAGCGAAGCGCAACTGCATGAGGGTGACCGATTGTGGGAAGGAAGCGTGGAGCATAAATCGTGAGCCGATGAACAAGAACTGCATAGAAGGCGCTGCCAAGCAGGGCGAGCGGGCATGAAACCGCAAAGCTCTTGTGACCAAAGCGAGGTGGCGTAGATGCGGCGGTTGTGCGATGAAGGTGTGCGTTCTTACCTGGGGAGATCTCGCCTTATGGGTGAAAGCCCGACAGCAGCGCTGGAGCGAGAAGTCAGCAGAGGCCGTAGTAGCTGGAGCCGGGGCTGCTGAAGCCAGAAGGCGACAGCGAAGGGCCGAACGAGAGTAAGTGACCGAGGACGAGGAGATGTCAAAGGCCATGCGTCAGATGCCGGCAGCGTCCGGGCGGGTGGGCGTAGCACGCGGTGAAGCTGCGTGCGATCGCTGCCAGCGACGAAGCCTGCGGCCCGCCCCTTGTGAACACCAGGGCACAGGGTCGGCAAAGCCCAAGGCAGGCACCGGTGGCCTGCTGGAGGTGGCGCTGACGAGACAGAACCTGCAAGCAGCATGGAAACGGGTCAAAGCCAACAAAGGTGGCGCCGGGGTGGATGGGCTCGACATCGAGCAAAGCGCCCAGGTCATACGCCAGCGCTGGCCCGAAATCCGTCAAGCGCTGCTGACAGGACGCTACCGGCCCAGTCCGGTACGCAAGGTACTGATCCCCAAACCCGACGCTAGCCAGCGCGAGCTGGGTATCCCGACGGTGACAGATCGCTTGATCCAGCAAGCACTGCTGCAAGTGCTGCAGCCCCTGATCGAGCCCACTTTCAGCGAACACAGCTACGGGTTTCGCCCCGGCCGGCGAGCGCACGACGCGGTCAAAGCCGCGCGCAGCTACGTGCAGTCGGGCAAGCGCGTGGTGGTGGACGTGGACCTGGCCAAATTCTTCGACCGGGTCAACCACGACATCCTGATCGACAGGCTCCAAAGGCGCATCGACGACGCTGGCGTAATCCGGCTGGTGCGGGCGTACCTGAACGCCGGGATTATGGATGGTGGGGTCGTACTCGATCGCCACCTGGGCACGCCGCAAGGCGGGCCGCTCAGTCCGCTGCTGGCCAACGTGCTGCTCGACGAAGTAGACAAGGCATTAGAGGCGCGGGGCTACAGCTTCGCGCGCTACGCCGACGACTGCAACGTCTATGTGGGCAGCAACAAGGCTGGCCAACGGGTGATGGCGCTGCTCAGGAGGCTGTACGCCCAGCTGCGGCTTCAAATCAACGAAGCCAAGAGCGCGGTGGCCAGCGCCTTCGGGCGCAAATTCCTGGGCTATGCACTGTGGGTGGCCAAGGGCAAAGAAGTCAAATGTGCAGTGGCCAAGAAGGCGCTGGACAACTTCAGAGCCCGCGTGCGGCAACTCACACGCCGCTCGGGTGGGCGCAGCCTGGAGCAGGTGGTGGACAAGCTGCGGCCCTACTTGCTGGGCTGGAAGGCGTACTTCGGGATGGCGCAAACACCACGAGTTTGGCGAGCGCTGGACGAATGGCTGCGCCACCGCCTGAGGGCGATCCAGCTCATGCACTGGAAGCGACCCAAGACGATCTACCGGGAACTCAAGGCCTTGGGGGCATCAGAGGATGTGGCCAAACAGGTGGCGGCCAACTGCCGTCGCTGGTGGCGCAACAGTGGCCTGCTGCTCAACAAGGTACTGACCATTGCGTACTTTGACCGGTTGGGGGTGCCCAGGCTGTCCTGACCTCAAACTCTCGAACCGCCCGGTGCGGATCCGCATGCCGGGTGGTGTGGCAGGGGTGCAGCCTATGATGGCTGCCCCCTATGCCGATGCAACCCTGTACAGTGACTGCCACCATGCTTGCCCGCCACCACGACCCCATCGCCGCCATTGCCACTGCCCCCGGACGCGGAGGCGTGGGCATCGTGCGGGTGTCAGGCAAGGGCTTGCAGGGCCTGGTGCAAACGCTGTGCGGGCGACCACTCACGCCGCGCCAGGCCACCTACCTGCCGTTTTGCGATGCCGCCGGACAACCCATAGACCAGGGCCTGGCGTTGTACTTTCCGGCGCCGCACTCCTATACCGGCGAAGACGTGCTCGAACTCCAGGCCCACGGCGGCCCCGTGGTGCTGCAACTGCTGCTGGCGCGCTGCCTTGAAGCGGCCAACCAGCCCGACCCCGCCAGCGGCCAGCGCGTGCTGCCCGGCCTGCGTGTGGCCCAGCCGGGCGAGTTCACCGAGCGCGCTTTTCTCAACGACAAAATTGATCTGGCCCAGGCCGAAGCCATTGCCGACCTGATCGACGCCAGCACCGAGGCAGCCGCCCGCAGTGCCAGCCGCTCGCTGTCGGGGGCGTTCTCGCACGAAATCCATGCGCTGCGCGATGCGCTCATCCACCTGCGCATGCTGGTCGAGGCCACGCTCGATTTTCCTGAAGAAGAAATCGACTTCCTGCGCAAGGCCGATGCGCACGGGCAGCTATCGAATCTGCAGCAGACCCTGGCCTCGGTCATGCAGCGGGCACGCCAGGGCGCCTTGCTGCGCGAGGGCATCAAGGTGGTGATTGCGGGCCAGCCCAATGCGGGCAAAAGCTCGCTGCTCAACGCGCTGGCGGGGGCCGAGCTGGCCATCGTCACGCCCATTGCGGGCACCACGCGCGACAAGGTGCAGCAGACCATACAGATAGAGGGCGTGCCGCTGCACATCATCGACACCGCCGGCCTGCGCGAGAGCAGCGACGAGGTCGAGCGCATAGGCATCGCCCGTGCCTGGGAGGAGATCGCGGGCGCCGACGCCGTGTTGTTCCTGCACGACTTGACGCGCATGAATGCTCCCGAATACATAGCTGGTGACGCTGCCATCACAAGCGATCTGGACCAAAAACTGCCCGAAAACGTGCCGGTGATCGACGTCTGGAACAAGCTCGATGCCAGTACGCACCAACCGCCCCAGGCGGTCGCCGGGCACGAGGCCGTGCGGCTGTCGGCGCGCACCGGCGCCGGGCTGGACACCTTGCGCCAGCGGCTGCTGCAGGTCGCCGGCTGGCAGCAGGGCGCCGAAGGTGTGTACATCGCGCGAGCGCGCCACCTCGAGGCCCTGCGCGCCGTGGACGCACACCTGATGGAGGCGGCGGCGCAGCTGATGAGCGATGGCCCCGCGCTGGATCTGCTGGCCGAGGAGCTGCGCCTGGCGCAGAACGCGCTCAACAGCATCACCGGCGAATTTGGCGCGGACGACCTGCTGGGGGTGATTTTTTCCAGCTTCTGCATCGGCAAGTGAAGCGACGTTTTTGTGAACAAAAGTAATGCGTGCTTGTGTGAACGGCACGACCACGTTACTTTCGCGCGCGATGAACGTCGCCGCCATTCCCACCCTCAAGGCCCAGCTGATGGGCCTGGTGCAGGCCATCAGCCAGGCCGCCACCGAAGACAGCATGGGCAATATGCTCAGCTCCGAGCAGTGGGATCTGCTCCTGCCCTATCTGCGGCCCATGGAACTGCCGGTCGGCCAGGTGTTGTTTGCCCAGGGCACGACCGAACGCACCCTGTACCTGGTCGAAAGCGGCAGCCTGACCGTGCACTATGAGGACGAGCAGCAGCGCGTGCGCCTGGCCATCGTCGGCCCGGGCTCGGTGGTGGGCGAGGGCGCGTTTTTCTCGCACCGCCCGCGCAGTGCCACGGTGCAGGCCGGGGCGCCGACCAGGCTGTGGAACCTGACGGCGATCCGCTTCGCGGAGTTCGCCAACCGCAACCCGGCCGTGGCCCTGCAGCTGGTCATGGCCATAGGCGCCGTGCAGGCCAAGCGCCTGGCCAACCGCCGCCGCCGCGTTGCATCCACCTGACAGTCCCACGCCCGGCGTGGCGTTGATGCTGGTGCGCAGTACACTTACTGACAAATTTAGCACTTCTTCGCGAAGGCAGGTATGTCATTGTTCAGTTGGTTCACTCGCAAATCCAAGCCCCAGGCACCGGCCGCAGCCGCTGCGGCACCCGGTGCCCATGGCAAGCCGTTGCCATCCTCGCCGTCGGCGCCCTCGCAGGATCAGGTGCGCAGAAGCGAGCGCACCGAGCGCCGCGAGCTGCTCTACACCGCGGTGCGCGACGCCATGGTGCGTGCCGGCGTGCTGTCGGCGGGCTACAAGTTCAAGGTGCTGTCGCTGGATCAGCGGGGCTCGCAGTTCCTGGTGATGATGGATCTGGCGCCCGAATATGGCGGCGACATGGGTCGTCTGGGCGAGATCGAGACGCTGATCGCCCAGTCCGCCAAGACGCGCTTTGGTATCGGCGTGCCGGCCGTGTATTGGCGCACTAATGCGCAGATCGTGGTGGGCGCCGCGCTGCGCCAGGCCGTGGCAGGTGCGCCAGCGCAGAGCCGCGTGCCCGAATTCACGGCAGGGGCCGTTGCGGCCTCGCCGGTCGTGGTCGCTCCGCGGCCCGCGGCAGCGCGCCAGGCCGCCCCACGCCCGACCGCATTGGTGCCGCCGACGGTGCCGGAAGTGGCGCCGGGCAGCACGCGCTTCGACCCCATCGAGGCCGACGAGGTCGCGGCCTTCAAGCAGGCGCTGGTGAATGCCGCCGGGCGCGCGCCCCAAGCCCCGGTGGAGCCCGGCGTGGCCACGCGCAGCGGCCCGCTGCTGCCGCCCAGCCCGGCGCTGACCGGCTTCGAGGACACGGTGATGCCCAGCCAGGAGGGGCGCAGCCCCGACCTGAGCAGCACGCAGTACGGAGATCTGCGCTGAAAACGGCGGCCTCAATGGCCGCCGAAGTCCACCAGGGTAAACAGCGGCAGTCCGCTGGCGCGCAGGCGCGCCGAGCCGCCCAGCTCGGGCAGATCCACAATGGCCGCGCCCTCCATGACGCTGGCGCCCAGCTTTTCCAGCAGTTTCTTGCCCGCCATCATGGTGCCGCCGGTGGCGATCAGGTCGTCGATCAGCAGCACCCGGTCGCCGGGCTGGACGGCGTCGGCATGCAGCTCCACGGTGGCGCTGCCGTATTCCAGCTCGTAGGTTTCCTCCACCGTGGTGAAGGGCAGCTTGCCCTTCTTGCGGATGGGCACAAAGCCCAGGCCCAGCTCATAGGCCACGACCGAACCCAGGATGAAACCGCGCGCATCCAGCCCCGCCACCACGTCCGGGCGCAGGGCCGGGTCCATGTAACGCTGCACGAAGGCATCTATCAGCACGCGAAACACCTTGGGGTTCTGCAGCAGCGGCGTGATGTCGCGAAACTGCACACCCGGCGCCGGCCAGTTGGGCACGGTGCGGATGTGCTGGCGCAGGTAGTGGGTGACGTTGAGATGGGGCATGGCTTGTCGCAGGTCGGGTCAGGGGCGGCGCAAAGTGTAATCAGCCGCGCAACAGTTTTTCTTCCGCCAGGCTCAGGGCCGTGGGGTGACCCGACAGCACCAGGGTGTCGCCCTCGGCCAGTGGCGCCTCATCGTCGGGGCCGGACATGCGCCCGCTGAACCGGCGCACGTTGATCAGGCGCGCGCCCATGGCGTGCAGCGTCAGCGTGGCCAGGCTGGCGCCCACCGCTGCGGCACCCGGGGGCAGGGTGATGGAGTACAGGCGCTCCTGGTCGCGCTCGCTGACGGTGTCGTCATCGGCGCCGTGAAAATAGCCGCGCAGCAGGCCATAGCGCTGCTCGCGCTGGCCCTGCACCAGGCGCAGCACGCGGCGCATGGGCACGCCCACCAGGGCCAGGGCATGGCCGGCCAGCATCAGCGAGCCCTCGATGGCCTCGGGCACGACCTCGGTGGCGCCAGCGGCCTGCAGCTTCTCCAGATGGGTGTCGTCCTCGGTGCGCACCACCACCGGCACTTGTGGTGCATGGGCGCGCGCATTGGCCAACACCTTCAAGGCGGCGGCCGTGTCCAGATAGGTGATGGCCAGGGCCGCGGCCCGGCCCAGGCCGGCGGCCTTCAGAGCCTGGACGCGCGTGGCATCGCCAAACACCACCGAGTCGCCGGCGGCAGCGGCCTGGCGCACGCGGGCCGCGTCCAGAGCCAGCGCCATGTAGGGGATGCCCTCGCGTTCGAGCATGCGCGCCAGGTTCTGGCCGCAGCGGCCATAGCCGCAGATCAGCACATGGCCGCTGGTGTTGATGGCCTGGCGCGCAATGCTGGTCACCTGCAGCGACTGCTGCAGCCAGTCGCTGGCCACCAGCTTCATGACGATGCGGTTGCTGTACTGGATCAGGAAGGGCGTGGCCAGCATGGACAGCACCATGGCCGCCAGCACCGGGTTCATGAGCGCCGGCGCCAGCAGCTCGTGCGTCTGCATCAGCGACAGCAGCACGAAGCCGAATTCGCCCGCCTGCGCCACGTACAGCGCGGTGCGCAGCGACACGCCGGTGGTGGCGCCCAGGCCGCGCGCCAGGGCCACGATGATGGCGGTCTTGATGAGCAGCGGCGCCGCCAGCAAGAGCAGCACCAGCGCCCAGCGCTCCACCATCACATGCCAGTCCAGCATCATGCCCACGGTGATGAAGAACAGGCCCAGCAGCACGTCGTGGAAGGGGCGGATGTCGGTGCCCACCTGGTGGCGGAACTCCGTCTCGGACACCAGCACCCCGGCGATGAAGGCGCCCAGCGCCAGCGACAGCCCGGCCAGCTCGGTCATCCAGGCCAGGCCCAGCGTGACCAGCAACAGGTTCAGCATGAACAGTTCGTCGCTCTTGCGCCTGGCCACCAGGGTCAGCCACCAGCGCATCACGCCCTGACCGCCCACCAGCAGCACGCTTACCAGCACCATGGCCTTGAGCAGGGCCAGGCCCAGCGCCAGCAGCAGCTTGTCGGGTGACGAGCCCAGCGCCGGTATCAGCACCAGCAGCGGCACCACGGCCAAGTCCTGGAACAGCAGGATGCCCAGCACGCGCCGGCCATGCTCGCTCTCGAGCTCGCCACGCTCGGACATCAGCTTGACGACGATGGCCGTGCTGCTCATGGCCAGCGTGCCGCCCAGGGCCAGGGCGGTCTGCCAGCCTATGTCCCACACGCCACCCAGTCGTGCCAGCAGCAGCAGGCAGGCGGTGAAGGCCAGCATGGACAGCAGCACCTGCAGCAGCCCCAGGCCGAACACATGGCGGCGCATGGCGCGCAGCTTGGGCAGGTTGAACTCCAGGCCGATGGTGAACATCAGGAACACCACGCCAAACTCGCCCAGGTGGCGCACGCCCTCGGAGTTCTGCGTCAGCGCCAGCGCATGCGGGCCAATGAGGATGCCCGCCGCCAGATAGCCCATCATCGGCGGCAGCCGCAGGCTGCGGCAGGCGACCACGCCCAGCACGGCAGCCAGCAGGTACAGCAGCGTCAGGGCGAGTGAGGACATGCCTGATCCTAGCCGAGCCGGGGGCGGGCCGACCGATAGAATTCGCCCATGCCCAACGCCCCATCCGCCCCCCCGCCCTTCGATGCCGCGCAGGCCCTGCGCCTGGGGCGCGAGACCTTCGATATCGAGGCCCAGGCATTGCAGAGCCTGGGCGCGCGCCTGGGCCAGGTGTTCGTGCAGGCGGTGCAGCTGCTGCTGGCCACGCCCGGGCGCGTGGTCGTCATGGGCATGGGCAAGAGCGGCCATGTGGGGCGCAAGATCGCCGCCACGCTGGCATCCACCGGCACGCCCGCGTTCTTCGTGCACCCGGCCGAGGCCAGCCATGGCGACCTGGGCATGGTCACGCGTGGCGACCTGCTGCTGGCCCTGTCCAACAGCGGCGAGAGCAGCGAAATCACCGTGCTGCTGCCCATGCTCAAGCGCCAGGGCGTGCCCCTGATCGCCATGACGGGCGGGCTGCAGTCGTCACTGGCGCGCCATGCCGACCTGGTGCTGGACTGCAGCGTGGAGCGCGAGGCCTGCCCGCTGAACCTGGCCCCGACCACCAGCACCACGGTGCAGCTGGCCATGGGCGACGCGCTGGCCGTGGCCCTGCTGGACGCGCGTGGCTTTCGTCCCGAAGACTTTGCCCGCTCGCACCCCGGCGGTGCGCTGGGGCGCCGCCTGCTGACCCATGTGCGCGACGTCATGCGCAGCGGCGAGCAGGTGCCGCGGGTGCTGCCGCAGGTGGACTTCAGCACTCTGATGCGCGAGATGAGTGCCAAGGGCATGGGCGCCGCCGCCGTGGTGGACGAGGCGGGTCGCCCCATCGGCATCTTCACCGACGGCGACCTGCGCCGGCGCATAGAGGCCGGCGCCGACCTGCGCGGCATGCGCGCCCAGGACATCATGCATGCCAACCCCCGCACCATTGCCGCCGACGCGCTGGCGGCCGACGCCGCGCAGCTGATGGAGCAGCACTCCATTACCAGCGTGCTGGTCACCGAGCCCGGCGGTGTGCTGGTGGGCGTGGTGCATATCGGCGACCTGATGCGCGCCAAGGTGATCTGATGCAACAACCCCTGCCCCCGCTGCGCCCCGTGCTGCAATTCGCCCCAGCGCTGCTGCTGCGTGCACAGGATGTGCGCGTGGCCTTTTTCGACGTGGATGGCGTGCTCACCGACGGTGGCCTGTACTTTTCCGAGGCCGGCGAGACCTTGAAGCGCTTCAACACCCTGGACGGCCATGGCCTGAAGCTGCTGCAGCAGGCCGGCATCACCCCGGCGGTGATCACCGGGCGCGATTCCCCCGCGCTGCGCCTGCGCCTCGCGGCGCTGGGCGTGGTGCATGCGCGCTTTGGCACCGAGGACAAGCGCCCGGCCGCCGAGGCCATCCTGGCCGAGCTGGGCCTGGCCTGGGGCCAGGCCGCCGCCATGGGCGACGACTGGCCGGATCTGGCCGTGATGCGCCGCGCGGCCTTTGCCTGCGCGCCGCCGCAGGCCCAGGCCGAGGTGCGCGCCGTGGCCCACCATGTCACCGCCGCGGCCGGCGGCGCGGGCGCTGCGCGCGAGCTGTGCGACCTGCTGCTCGTCGCCAGCGGCCGCTATGCCGGCTTGCTGGCCGCGCACGGCGCATGATGAGCAGCCTGCGCCGGGCCTGGGAGCGCCTGACCCTCTACCTGCCCGTGCTGCTCATGGGGCTGCTGGCGCTGGGCACCTGGTGGCTGGTGCGCAACGCACCCCAGCCGCAGCCGGCGGTGGTGGAGCGCCCGGTGAGCCACGAGCCCGACTACTTCATGCGCGACTTCGCCGTGAAAAACTTCGATGACACGGGCCGCTTGCAAAGCGACATCCGTGGCCAGCTGGCGCGCCACTATGCCGACAGCGACCAGTTGGAGATCGACCAGGCGCGCATGCGCTCGGTCAGCCCCGAAGGGCGCGTGACCACGGCCAGCGCCAACCGTGCGCTGACGAATGCCGATGGCAGCGAGGTGCAGTTGTTCGGCAACGCCATCGTCACGCGCGAGCCCCTGGTGCGCAAAGGCCAGGCCACGTTGCCGCGCCTGGAGTTCCGGGGCGAATTTCTGCATGCCTGGGTGAATGATGAGCGCGTGCGCTCCAACCAGCCCGTGACCCTCAAGCGCGGCTCCGACACCTTCACCGCCGACAGCATGGACTATGACAACCTGGATCAGATCCTGAACCTGCGCGGGCGCGTGCACGGCACGCTGCAGCCGGCGGCACGCCGCTGAACCCCCAGATTGGCCATGCCCGCGCGCCCCCTGGTCTTCATCACCGGCGCCTCCAGCGGCATAGGCCGGGCGCTGGCCGAGTGCTACCACCGTGCGGGCTGGCGACTGGCCCTGGTGGCGCGCCGCGAATTTGAGATCAAATCATGGGCTGACGCGCTTGGGTTGAGCGCAGACAGCTATGAAATTTATGGCGCCGACGTGAGCCAGCCGGACAGCATCATCGCCGCCGGCCAGGCCTGCCTGGCGCGCCAGGGTCTGCCCGACGTGGTCATCGCCAACGCCGGCATCAGCGTCGGCATGGACACTGCCGAGCGCGCCGACCTGGACGTCATGGCGCGCGTCTTTGCCACCAACAACCTGGGCCTGGCCGCTACCTTCCACCC
>RRZU011358824.1_pt1 | contig 10142 bp, 10 predicted proteins | sample 2165561 | NCBI WGS metagenome assembly RRZU01 (sample SAMN10456909, study PRJNA506462) | wastewater metagenome | isolation source: wastewater sludge | place: USA: Moscow, Idaho
ATTGCTTCTCTTCGTTATACTAATGAAAAACTAAATGGTATCTTAGAAAGGATTTTAATAAAAAATGAATACTCAACGTAACTATCCTAATGATTTCGAAAAAATTATTAGGAGACACAAAAGAAATAATCTGTTAAAAATGATTTTCACAAGCTTTATAATATCGTTATTAACAAATAAGATTCTATCAATATCGGAACACTCTCGAAGAAGATAAATTTATTTATAAATAATAAACAAGAGCACCTATGAAAATATCCATACGTGCTCTTGTTTACAAGGTTGAAATATCAATGACTTTATCTGTTTTTTGTGCCAGTTCTAGGTCATGTGTTACAATCAAAACCGTTTTATTATATTCATCTCTTAACAATTCAATATTGTCATAAATTTTAGAGGCTAATTGATGGTCTAATGCTCCTGTTGGTTCATCACACAGTATAAGTTGGCTTGGTTTTAAAATAGCTCTTGCCAAAGCGACACGTTGTTGCTCACCACCTGATAAAGTATTGATTTTTGATTTCTTTAAATGGTTTAACTCTAGCTCATCTAATACTAAATCAAGTTTATTTTTTTTCTCATTAGTGGATAAATCTGTAAAATGTAAAGATAATAAAAGATTCTGAGTGACTGTCATATCATTTATAAGAGCGTAACTTTGAAATAGATAAGATATTTTATTTCTTCTAATTTGAGTTGCTTTTGAACTATTGATTTTAGGAAGTGTATTTCCAAATAGTTCTATACTTCCAATTTCAAAATCTTCTAATAATCCAATTATATTTAGTAAAGTTGATTTTCCAGAACCAGATTTTCCAACTATTGATATTATGCTTCTTTCAGGAATTTCTAAATTGAGATTTTCAAATACTATTCTATCCCCAAATTTTTTGGTTAAATGATTAATTTTAATAGCTTCCATATTATTCTCCTATGTTTTCCGTATGTGTTGCAATAAGTCGCTAACATCTCGCTTTTTAATAAAGCGCCCTATTAAGACTAATTGTATAATAAGCATTATTGATAACATCAGGATACCAATTTGTGACTGATAATAGAAAATAAATAGTAACTGAATAATACTAGTTATCACTATTAATAATAATGGTAATCTATAAACCTGCCAAATAGAGTACCCTAGCATTCTTTTTACAACTATACGTTCAAAATTAGATAGTTTGTAAACACTTATAACTGTTTCTAAGAAAATAATAAGTAAAATAATTAAAATGAGCAAAAATCCACCAAAGAATGCTAAAACTTGTAACATAGTCTGGATTTCACCATCAATATATTTTTGAACAGAGCTAAATGTAACCTGATTATCTTCTAAATTATATTGATTAAGATAATCATTCTGAATATAATTACTATTTGTTTTATTTGGCTTAATTTTAATATAAGAATTTTCTAAGCCACTTACAAATAGACTATCTATTTCAAAGTATGTCATATTTGAACTAGTAGCAAGATAAATAACTGGGGCATTTGTTTCAATCTGTGATTCATTCATGCTCCAAGTGAAATAATTTGAATTTGGTGTATATGTAATAAATTCAAATTCCCTATTTTGGACAAATTCAGTTTGAATATCATCTTCAGAAATTCCTGATAAAGTATTTCTTTCAATTAAAGACTTCAAATTATCCAACTGTCCATTTGTCCATGTGTTTGGAACCAAATAAATACGAACTCCATTCTTAGCTTTCTCAATAATATCATTGCTAATAGAAATCCCTAATTCATTAAGATAGTTTGGAGACAATGTAAAATACCAAAATGGTTCTAAAGAGGCTCCTTCTTCATAATAATTAAGTACATCATCAGAATAATAAGTCGTGTTAACAATATATACACCGTCACTATTTTCCACCGATTTGTACCAGTCATACATATCCTGAGATAGTGTGGAGCTTTCATGACGTAAACTTGACTCATCATTTCCTGTTGCCATTGATGAAATAATTTTATAATCACTATAACTTGACCAAATTCTAGAAGAATTTAAACTGCTTTTAATATTAGCTATAGGTGTATCTAAATAAATACTGATACCCGTAACTAGACTGGATATTCCTAAGTAAGCAATAATTGACAATATTAAGATTGATTTTTTAGAAAATCGTTCTTTTATAGCATCTACAGGCTTCGTTTTCCAAACTATAAATGAAGAGGCAACAATACCAATTCCCACTATAAGAATATTTAGAATTCCTAAAAAACATAAAATAGATAAAAAAGTTAAAGAAACAAATGAAAAACTAGTAAGGAGCAAGCCTAATATAATAGAAAAAGGAACGCTAAGTAAAGAAGTATACATTACTGTCTTGAATAATTCCTGAATAAACTCTTTACTTGACCAGCCTAGCATAGCTAGTTTACCAAAATCTGACATAGATTTTATAACTGTTATTACCAAAATTGAAAATAGTAATAATGCAGTAGTAATAAAAGTTCCTAATAAAATAGTATCTCTCAAACTACTATCTATGTAATATCCACTTTGTTGTACAATTAAATCATCTGTAGAAATTCCAGTTACATTGGAAAGTCGTTCTAAAAAGCTTTCTTGTTCATCATAATTCAGCCCTACTACTTTATAGTTACCATTTACCTCAGAACTTTCAGCTAATTTATAAGAAAGCTTGGAAATCGTTATATTATCTCCAAAAATAAATTTGGGCAAATCTGATATTTGATCGATAGACCCTTGGCTGTAACCCAAAACATCAGATTGGTTTTCAGAAGTTAATAATTTCTCTAAATCGTCTACTGTAAAGATGCTTTGTCCTAAAAATTCAAAATTTAAAGTTTGTGAATTTGACGAAACATCACCTAGTATACTAATCTCAATTCCATTAAAACCTGATTCATCACTATTTGCGACCTCCTTAATGAAAAAGAGACGATTTGTACTCGCCTCTTCTTCTATGAAGTCCAAAACTTCCACGCTTTTTGATTTATCTAAACCACTCAAATAAAACGAAAGAGAATCTTGTGGAAAATTTTGTATTCTACTGATAAGTGCAGAATTTAATGTTAAGAGAGTAACAACTGTTATAAGTAAACTTTGAAGGAAAACTAGAGCTATCGTGATGAACCTATTTATCCTACTTTGTACCATATGTTTTCTCCAAAAAAACAATAATTATTTTACATTCCAATAAGCAACAGCTTGACCTAATCCAACATATTGCTTAGCATTTGCTGTTACACCTGGACTCTTCCAACCAGAAAATGTGCTATTTGCAGTAGCTCCATGAGTATAAACGGATGTTTGAACAGTTGAATAACTATAAACACCTGCAGTTCTACCATGACTCCAATAAATTGCTGTTCCATTATAATACACAGTATCAGCAAGTACTGTTACAGCTGGAACAGAAAGCCCAATTGCTCCCACCAAGGATAGTAATGCAGCAGACTTCTTTACTTTTTTAAAAATTTTCATAATCAAATCCTCCCTATTCTTCAAAAGAACAAGTTAACACATATGATAAGAGTTACTTACATATTACTCCTCCCCACGCTTTTTGCATTTATCTTGATTTAAATTATAATACACCCTTTTATTTTTGTCAACGTTTTCATTATAAAAAAATAATTTTTTTTATTTTATATTAGTTATTTTATTTTTAAAGGTGAACGCTTGGCTCTTTTGAAAATTTTTATTAGTTATCTCAAAAATTGATATCGCTCTATCACAGCTCTGTAAAGCCTCTTGTCTTAATCCTTCTAAAGACATAAGTTCAGCCTGCTCTAATAAAAGTTCTCCCAAGTAAAACATACTTTCTTGTGATATTAAATAGTCTAATGCCTTAGAATTGTAATCTAAACTTTTAGAATAATTTTTTTTACTTCTATAATTTCTTGACAAGTAATATAAACCTGTTATTTTAAATTTTACACTATTTGAAGTTAATATATTATCCTCAATTTGCAATAATAATTCTAATGACTTTTTCAAGTTATTTATGTCATAGTACATAATTGCTAACGATTGAATAATTCGGTCGTATAATTTTAAGTTTTTAATACCTTCATTTATCATGGATTCTAATTTTTTTACTGCTTTTTCTTTATGGTTGTAAAGGTAAAATTCTGAAATAATTTGAATCCATTTATAATAAATTTTCTCCTCGCTATTCAATTCATCATAAATTATTAAATTTTTAATAATATTATTTAGTGTGTGATAGTCCCTTTTATAATAAATCTCTTGAAATTCTTCACTAAAGAAATATTCTTTTTTTTCAGTAGCTAAATCGAATTCTAAAACTTTTAGTATCTCATTAGTTGGTATTTCCAGCCTTTCACAAAGCAGAAAAAAAATTTCCATTGAAGGGGTTGTCTCTGAATTTTCTATTTTACTAATAATAGCTTGTGTACAAATTCCTCTGGCTAACTCTGATTGAGTAATACCCTTTTTTTTTCTATATGTTTTAATTAAATTCGAAATATTATATTTCATTTTTGACTTACTCCTATATTATAAAAATAAAATTGTTTAACAATATATACCCGTGGTGCTAGTTAATTTCAAAATAGCGTAAGTTATGAGCTAGAATAATTTGTTCAATTCGTAACTATAGTCCGGAGCTTGCTAATAAAATTATCTGTGGTAAGAATTATTGAATAAGATAACGTGTTTTCCCTCCTTCAAAATTCCTTTCAAATATATCACTTTTCAGCCCAGTTAATCCAATCATCATAATTTGTTTGATTATATAATTCAATCAACTTTGGGCGTAAAGACTGCATAGCATCAACTAACTCATAGCCATAATGAAATTGTGAAAAAGGCATGTTGGTTAATTCAAGTGACAGATTAGATAATAGTTGCCGTGTTTCCTGACTATCCTCCAAGATATTAATTAATTTTCCCAAAAGAAAGCTGTCATCATAATGAACTGGGCTGCTACCAGCTGGAACATCTCTTTTGATAAGCTCCTCGCTAATATTCTGAACCTCACTAGCGATAGTTTCACTAGTCAAGTCCTTTAAATCTCTCACTAATTGATATGTTGTATAGATAGTATTGGTTACATAATTTACGGCTTCCATTAGCTGTGCTTCTGAAAAGTTGGTATGAGTAGCTAAATAATCTTCTGCCCTCTGTTTTATATCCTGTCTACTAAGCTTTTCAAAAAAATCAAAAAAAACATTCTCAAGGTAACCTTCATCTGGATAACCTGTTTCACTTTTCCAACTTATCTCTATGCTCTCTCTGATTAATCCACCTTGTTCTTTAATAACTCGTTTAGGATTATTTTTCAATCTAAAAAGCTCTTCTTCGATTTGTTGAGGAAGATTGGGGTGCTCTTTTAAAAAGATACCATATCCGATTTTCTCAATATAACTAGCAATATAATCAGTAAGCTCGCCATAATAAAACCAATCAACTGGCTTTCCATACAGTCTAGAGACTTTTTCCAAAACTTCTAAAGGGGCTAAGTTATCTCCCCTAACGTAGGCATTGATAGTGGGTTTCTTTAAACCTAGTCGTCGACCAAATTCCGAAAAAGAGAGTCCTAGGTCATCTTTAACCTGCCTTAACCGCATACCTACTGCTTTTTTATCAGGCTTCAATACCTCAAACATCGTTTTCTCCTTGACTTTTTTCTTAATTATATCACAAAAGGTTATAATTTCGTATATTTTTTTGAGGGAAATGCTTGACATCGTATATGAAATAGTATATGATAATAACGAGTTAAGAACTCAAAAAAATTTTATATCAAACGTATATAATATCGTATATCGAAGACTGAGGAAGGATAAAAATGGCAAATTCTTATAATTATGCCCAAACGATTGAACGGGTCTCTGGTTTGAATTCAGTCTCTACACTGAAAAAATGGCGTTTAAAGATTGAACAGTTAACAGGACATACCTTTCAAGAAGATAGGATACGAACAGGAAAACGTTCTTATAGCAAAGTTTTCCTCTTTACCGCTGACGATATTGAAAAGCTCCAACAAATTGCAGATACCAAAGGAAGGATTGGACTTGATAAGGCAATCCTAAAAGCTTATGCCCCAAGTAGAGCTTCCCCTTTATCCATTAGCCAAAAAATTAATCGCTTAACGTTTCAACTAAAGAAATTAAGTCAAAGAGTAACCGACTTAACACAACAGGAACAAGCATTAGCTATTCGTATGGAACAGTTAAGTGAACAGATTGAAGATTTGGAGAAATCAAGGAATAAAAAGTTGTTTGGGAAGTGAGCACGGTTAGAAGCACAACGCCATGGGCGAGTGTGGGGAAACACGGTAGCCCATAATGGCGTATCGTGCTTGGACGGGCGAAACTTCCCCTACATTAGTACCCCAATTACTAATAGGGGGTACAAACGTACACGAAAGTAGGGTTAAACCCTTGATACATTGGGGGTTGAAGGCAATTAGTAGAACTAATTGCTAAAAACCTTTGAGGGCGTAAGAATTAATACCAATTCTATGTACGTTTTAAAAAAACACTATAATTATTTTAAGAATAAAAAGGAGACATTCTATGTTAAATTTAACAGATACGACGTTTAAAATTGGAGAATTGAACTTGGATAAAGCCCAGTTTAACCTTCCTAAAAAAGTCGTTATTCTTAATGCTCGTATAGTCTATAAGTATTATGAAGTTAATGGTGAAAAAGTCAAAAGTGATGAAATCACTAAGATTGTTTGTAATGTGCAAGATGCAGACAAAGTAAAAGTTCTAAAAGAGATGAACATTGCCATTGAAGACTTAAAAGCGGTGACACTTGAAATTTATGACAATTTAGATAAAATGACAAAATTAGCTGAAAATGACGGTTTATTAGATAAAACCGTTGAACTCATTAACCCACAAGTTCGATTGCTATGGAACATGTCAAGAAGTAGTTGGTCTGGAGTGAAATTAGTCACAGATGACCTTAAAGTTCTTGGAGAATAGCATGCAAAATAGCGTAAAAATTGATTACTTCGCTGTCACGGTTAAAGAAACTTCACCAGAGAAAGTATTAGAAGATATTTTATTAATGCCCCTTGAAAACTTTGCTCTTCTTCCTTGGGGGCATAATAAATATCAATTTCATTATGCCTGCTCTGAAATTAAGGTTTATTTTAATCAAAAGCTAAGCAATATGGGGGTTTATGTAGAGTTAAAAGGTCAAGGCTGCCGACAATATGAAGAATTCCTCAATGGCAATGAAAATAATTGGGTTACCTTAGTCAATCGGTTATACCAGTATCAAGTAAATTTCACCAGAATTGATATTGCTAATGATATTTATGATGATAGCTTATCTATTCCTACCATTTATGATTATTGTCGTCGAAAATTATGTGTAACTAGAGCACGACATTATGATTATTATGAAAAAGGTGAATTAGAGACGGGAGAACGTGTCGGTGAAACTGTTGTTATTGGGGCTCGCGGAAATCAACAATGGTGTGTTTACAATAAACTTATGGAACAAATTGGTAAAGGGAAAATTATCACAGATAAAGAAACATGGATTAGAGCTGAACTAAGATGTTGGCAAGAAAAAGCTAATATTATAGCAACTCAAATTCAGTCAAGAAAGCCCTTAGTTGCCATTTACTTTGAGGCTATTAATGGACATTATCGCTTTGTGACCCCTAATGCTAAAGATAAGAATAAGCGCCGAAGAAAAAATGTTAAGTGGTGGCAAGAGTATGTTCAAACAGAGAAAAAAACTATTTTGAGTATCAAAAGGGATAAACCGACCTTAAAACAGTCAGAGGTTTGGACAGAAAAGCAAGTCTCAAAAACATTAGCTAAACTTTATATCGCCAAATATGAAGCTTATAGCCAAGAGAAAGCTGAAACGTTTATCCAAAACTTATTAAGAATGGGCATGGAGAAATTATCAGAACTGGACGAAAAGGAGATTGAACAGTATATCCGTGAACAGCATAATTCTGATAATTGGGGGATTAAAAAAGACGACTTACCCGAAAAGTAAATCGCCTTACATAAAAATAACTACTAATATTATAACATGAAACTATAAAAAGAGAAAGGATAATCACAGTTGAGTGGATTAGAACTAGTAAAATTACAGAAAATTGAAGAACTATTAAATGTACTTCTAGAAGTTACAACACAATATAATAGCAACTCTCCAAAATTAGACATTATCACTCAAAAAGAGCTATTAAAACAATTGCATATTTCGCCTAACACTCTTAAAACATGGGAGAATAAAGGCTTACAACGTTTAGAACCTCCCATTGAAGGAACTCGGACAGTTTACTATCAATTAAGTAGTGTTTTACAATTCTTAACTCATTAATTAAAATATGCTAAAATAGACTTATCCTAAAAGGAAAGGGAGAAAGTCTATTTTTTAGCCTCATTCGTGATTATCCGATACGAAAGGGCTATTATGAAAACTGAAATAATTGAACATCACAACAAAAAAATTATTAAAAAGATAAAAAATAATGGTGACATTTCCTACTCACTTAAAGGTGCTTATTTAGGAATAGATAATAAAACTGGAAAGCAAGTTACAACTACTATTACTGCCAAGACTTTAAAAGCACTTGATAGAAAGTTACTCCAAGCTAAACTTAATTTTGAAAAAAATGCTAATACTAAGCAAAAAGTCGTAGTAATTAATCGTTTTAGTGACCTAGTTGATATTTGGTTTAGTAACTTTCAAACTTGGGTATCATCTCAAAATACAGTTAACCGTGTAAAAGGTTATATTGATACTTATATCAATCCACAATTTGGCGACTATAAACCTGATAAAATTGAATCTACTGATATTCAATTGTGGGTAAATGAACTTGCTATAAAGTCACAGCAATCTATCGCTAAAGGAAACAAGCGCGCACCAAAAGGAAGCTCCAAAGAATATGGTGCAATTATCCATAAACTAAGTGATATTTTTGATTTTGGAATAACACATTTTGGATTAACTACAAATCCAGCAAAAACCATCACTATTCCACCAAAGCCTAAGGCGAATAAAAAACGTATCATGGTTCTACATGATAAAGAACTAACTAAATGGATAAACTATCTTAAAACCTTACCTAATACGAGAGCTAATCGACGTTTTATAATTATTTGCGATACATTATTAGCTTCTGCTCTACGTATTAATGAACTTCTAGCTCTTGATATACAGGATTTAGACTTTAGTACAAATGACATTATCGTCTCTAAAACATTAATATGGAAAAATGCTAATAAAAAATTAGGAATAAAGGGAAAAGTTATTTGTAAAATGACTCCAAAAACAGATTCTGGTTATCGTAGAACTCCTGTGCCACTTCCAACTTTAATGCACCTAAAAGAATTTCATGATGAAATGAATACTTATTTTGAGCAACATGGGCTTCCAAAATCAGATTTGATTTTTCCCACAATCTATGGAAATTATATGTGTGATAGAAATGAACGAGCCACATTAAAAAAACGCCTAACTGAACTAGGTTTACCAGATTATGGCTTTCACTTATTTCGTCACACTCATGCTTCGCTTATGCTCAATGCAGGGGCGAATTGGAAAGAGCTACAAGAAAGAATGGGACATAAATCAATTTCGACAACCATGGACTTATATGCAGAACTCGCCCCTCATAAAAAATATGAAGCTGTTGATTTATATTTAAATAAAATAGCAGAGTTAACAAGTTGATATATAATCTCTACCTTTTTCTCTACCTTTCCTTTATCAGAAAGGTAAATATCTCTATAAATATTGATACATCAATATTTATGTTAAGGTTAAAAATAGATTGCTTTATCTTTACTGAAGTGAAGTAAGACAACATACAGAAAGCCTATGAAATCAAAGTTTCAAAGGCTTTTTTCTTTTGATTTTAGCAAAATAACTGAATTTTAACTGATTAAAATAAATCAAATAATTATTTCTGCTAAATCTATCATAGCCTGTTCAATCTTATGTAGAACATGCAGATAATGAAAGGAACACTTCGAATGAGGTGTTCCTTTTTATTATTGCTCTTTCAGCATGAAATATACTCAGTTAAAATTTCCATTCTTCTTGTATTTCTAAGAACGCATTTTTCAACTCTCCAATTGTTTTATATCTATAATTATGATTCGCGTGCAATCCCTTTTCCATAAATTCCTTTAATTTGGGGAAATCGAATCTATTCATA
>RRZU011627299.1_pt1 | contig 10142 bp, 9 predicted proteins | sample 2165561 | NCBI WGS metagenome assembly RRZU01 (sample SAMN10456909, study PRJNA506462) | wastewater metagenome | isolation source: wastewater sludge | place: USA: Moscow, Idaho
CGAGGTTAAGAAGTGTTTCAGATATGGGAGTAAATGTTATTCAGCTAACACCAGTACATACTTCGGCGTACCTCGTGCTAGACCACTACGATGTGTCATGGAAGTATACTGGTAACACGAGAGAAGAACAGGGCACAAAAGAGTCTAGGATTGCATATTTCAAAAATTATGTAAATTATGCTCATAGACTAAAAATGAAAGTCATCATGGATTGTGTATATCACGGTACTGCAATAAATAGTCCGTTAGTTCAACAGCACCCGGACTGGTACAAACGCAATCACAAAGGAGATTTGGTAATCAACAGATTTGGATTGCCTCAGTTAGACACTTCGAAAGAGGAAGTCAGAGCATATATAAAAGACGTTACCAAATATTGGATAGAGAATGTTGGTATAGACGGATGTAGGGCTGATATGGCGCATTCGGTTCCGTTATCGTTTTGGGCAGACCTAAATAACGAAATGAAAAAAATAAAATCATCGTGGACTATGGTTGGCGAAGCCTTTGGTACCCAAGCAGAGTATGCACAGCCCTACTCAGAGGGCTCTCTTAAGGGTGTTTATGGATTTGATGGGGTTTATGATTTTTATCACCAGAGTGTAATACGTGGCATTGTCGACCAGAAGCGAAAAGCATCCGAAATCGAAGCGGCCTGGAATGCAAGACCCAAGTACCACAGAGAAAACTTTTATAACATGATTGATGATCATAATATCACAATACGTTCAGCTACCCTTAGCGGTGGCAATAGTGGCATGGTGGCCGCTATGGCAGTCAACTTTACACTAGACGGAATGCCATTCATTTTTAACGGACAGGAAATCGGCGATACAACGGAAGGCGGTCCACAAATTGACGAAACACGCTATTATTCATGGGAAAATCCTCCACATCCAGAGAATAGGAAGAAGTTTAAACAGCTAATTTGCTTGAGACGTAACAACAAATCACTCAGTAAAGCGACAACAGTTTGGAATAAAACCAGTGATCCTGATGGGGTTGTATCATACACTAGAACTAATGGTAAAGAGAAGACATTGGTAGTAGTGAACCTGTCCAATAAAAAATGGTCCGGCACCGTCAACGGAAAGTTGCCATCTTCAGTGTTTGATATGATATCCAGAAAAAATTACAAGACATCTGGTAAGTCTGCCAGACTATCCTTAAAACCGTTCTCCTATTTCGTCGCGAATGCTTCGGGTTCTAAATCCAGCAAAGCAATCGCATTACAATGCTCTAGATAGTAAAAGTGATTTTTTTCGGGTTTCTATTTAAAAACCCAGATTCTTAACGGTTTGTTTTAGATGGATTGATAAAATTAACAGATGAGTATAGAGTATCATCCATGGACGGTGCATCAGCATTAGTAAAGTCATTAGAAAAACAAGGAGTCGAATACATCTTTGGCTACTCTGGTGGCGCTGCGATTCCTATCTTTGATGCTCTGGTAACTACGAAAACTAAGATTAAATTTGTCTTGGTGCGTCATGAACAGGGTGCGGCTCACATGGCTGATGGCTATGCACGTGCCACTGGCAAGCCCGGAGTTGTGCTGGTTACTAGTGGCCCGGGCGCCGGCAATACCATAACTGGTCTGATGACTGCCCAGATGGATAGCGTGCCCATAATTGTAATTTCCGGGCAACAAATTAGACCAATGCTGGGAAAAGATGCTTTTCAGGAAGCGGATGTTTTCGATATATCTATGCCAGTTGTCAAACACAATTACCTAGTTCAGGATGTCAACGAACTGCCGACAATAATCACTGAAGCCTTCGCCATCGCTACAACTGGCCGCCCCGGAACAGTACTTATCGATGTGCCCAAAGATGTTAGTTCCGGAGAGTTTAGTGGAGAGTTAAATGATATTTCCATTGATTTGCCTGGTTTTCAGCCGAAACCTATAGCTAGTGATTCAGATTTGAAAAAGGCTGCAAAATTGCTTAATTCTGCAGAGAGGCCAGTTATATTGGCCGGGCATGGGGCAATGATCAGTGGTGCAGATAAAGAAGTTGCAAAACTAGCCCAAAAAATTGATGCATACGTGACTACAACACTTTTAGGCAAAGGCGTTTTTCCTGAAGACGACGACCGCAGTCTGGGGATGATCGGTATGCACGGTACGGCCTATGCGAACAAGGCAGTTGTGGCTAGTGATCTTGTATTATCAATCGGTTCACGTTTTGATGATCGGATTATAGGCCAGGCTACTGCCTTTGAAAAAGATACTAAGATAATTCATATTGATATTGATCCTTCAGAAATTAATAAAATGATTCAAACAGATGTTGCACTAGTTGGTGACGCCCGCGAAACTCTACAAAGCCTTTTAGAGCAAGTTTATAAAAACAACCACCCTAAATGGGCAAAACAAATCAAAGAATGGAAAAGTCAGTTTCCTCTTGATCACAGCAGTATTGACAGTGGAATAACAATGCAAGAGGTCATGTATGAAATACACAATCAGACCAAAGGCAGGGCTATCGTTGCAACGGATGTAGGCCAACACCAAATGTGGGCGGCTCAGTTTATGAAGTCTAACGAATCGTTTAATTGGCTCAGCAGTGGCGGGGCCGGGACGATGGGCTATGGTCTGCCGGCAGCAATCGGTGCCCAGTTTGCCCGACCAAAAGACTTGGTTGTGGCTATTGTTGGTGACGGCGGTTTTCAGATGACAATGTACGAGCTAGCAACAGCGGCACTGCACAAATTACCAATAAAAGTATTCATAATGAACAACCATTACCTTGGGATGGTGCGTCAGTGGCAAGAACTGTTTTATGACAACCGAGAGAGTGGTGTGGATTTGCAGGGTAACCCAGATTTTGTAAAACTGGCGGAGAGCTTCAAGGGCATAAAAGGCATCAATATAGAATCTAGGGACCAGGTAGGTTCTGGAATTTCCGAGGCTCTCGCTTATAACGATGGGCCGGTAGTCGTTAATGTCGAGGTGGTAAAAGCTGACAATGTTTACCCAATGATACCTGCAGGGCTACGATTAGAAGACATGCTAACAGGACCGGTTGACGAAAAATTAGAGAAACCAACAGGAAGCACATAAAATGACTGGTAAAGACGAACACACCATTAGTCTAATCGTGAACAATAAACCAGGTGCTCTAATTCGGGTGGCGCAGGTGTTTACTCGCCGTTCTTTTAATATCAACTCTATTAATGTTTCCCCAACTCTTGATGGCAAATACAGCCGAATGACTATAACCTCTTACGGTGCCCGTGAAACAGTCAGACAAATAGTCCTGCAGCTCGAAAAGTTAATCGACGTAATACAGGCAATTGAACACACTCAAGAAGAGACTACGAATAGAGAACTAGCCTTGGTAAAAATTGAATGCGAAAATAGCCAAGTACTACAAAAAGAGCAAATACCGAATGTTGACTTATTGATTGTTGAGGAGCTAGAAAATCACGTCATACTCCAGCTGACTGGCGAGACCGACTCTATTGATGCCGCAGTCCTGTATCTAAAAGTTAACCATAAAATAGTCGAACTTCTTCGTAGCGGAACTGTCGCTATTACCCACGCTAATATTTCCTATACATAGATTAACTAAACACCAAGGGAGCGAGATTATTATGGCGAATGACTTTACCAGCAAAGTTTTCGAAAAAGAAAAAGTAAGTTTTGGTGGGGTAGATGAATATATTGTTCGCGGTGGACGAGATTTATTCTCGAAGCTCCCAGATGCATTCGCTGGCATCAAACAAATTGGAGTTATTGGGTGGGGGAGTCAAGGCCCTGCTCAGGCTCAAAACATACGCGACTCACTAGAAGGTACAGATATAAAAGTAGTAGTTGGACTTCGAGAAGGTTCGAAATCTGCGGAAGATGCTCGCAGGGCAGGTTTTAGCGAAAACAAAGGTACTTTGGGTGAAATGTTTGAAGTAGTCGCGAACTCTGATTTTGTAATCTTGCTTATTAGCGATGCTGCGCAAACAATGCACTACAAAGACGTTTTCAAGAAAATGAAAAATGGAGCAACTCTCGGTTTTTCTCATGGTTTTTTGGTCGGGTATATGGCGACAGTTGGCGACAAGTTTCCAAAGAATATAAATGTGGTAGGTGTCTGCCCCAAAGGAATGGGCCCGTCAGTTCGTCGATTATACGAACAAGGAAAATCAACCAATGGTGCAGGGATTAATTGTAGTTTTACTGTCGAACAAGACATTGACGGTCGAGCGACGGACATCGCACTTGGATGGTCTGTAGCCCTTGGTGCGCCTTTCACATTTTTGACCACCCTGACTAACGAATACAAGTCAGATATTTTCGGCGAGCGTTGCATACTGCTCGGTGGTATTCATGGTTTGGTCGAAGCAACCTATGCGTATTATCTCAGATCCGGGGTTGCAGCAGAGGATGCGTTTGGTCGCACTGCCGAAAGCGTAACCGGTAAAATCTCCCAGTCAATATCACATAATGGTATTTTGGGTTTGTATGATGACTTGAGCGCGGAAGATAAAAAGGTATTCGAAAAGTTTTACAGCGCCAGTTACCAGCCACTTTATGAAGTAATTACAGAGGTTTACGAAGAAGTTGCAAGTGGAAACGAAATAAGGTCAGTTGTTCTGGCTAACGACCGCATCCAACGTTTTGGTTGGAGTAAAGTAGATGGATCTAGCATGTGGCGAGTCGGCGAAAAAGTTAGAAAAAATAGAGTTAATGGCAAAAATAGCGCCGGGCTTGATGCCGGTATGGCAGGCATTTATGCTGCCGGCATGATGGCTCAAGTCAATGTGCTAAAAGAACATGGCCACGAGTTTTCAGAGATTGTTAACGAATCGGTGATTGAAGCCGTTGATTCGCTAAACCCATATATGGATTACAAAGGCGTAGACTATATGGTTGATAATTGTTCTACGACTGCACGTCTCGGTAGCCGGAAATGGGCACCACACTTCCACTATGCACTTGAACAAGGTGCTTTTCCGGTGCTAGAAACTGTAAATTCAGAGGAACAGATAAAAGCTTTCAAAGCCCATAAAGTCCACCAGGCACTAGAGACAGCGCTAAAATACCGTCCATCCGTAGATATTGCCGTAAAAGGCTGACTGGGACAATATAGTTATTGATTTAGTATTTGTACCGGGCGTATACTATAGGTAATAACTAAACAGAGGAGGGCGCTTATGTTAAATGCATTAGCTCAAGCTACTTATACGTACACAACTACTAACGTAACAGGTGACGAAAAGGGCGCAGTAGCTGCAATGTTAGCATTCATGGCTAGTATGTTCATAATAATTATCCCACTAGTGATATTTGCAATTGTTTGCATGTGGAAGGTTTTCGAAAAAGCAGGGGTAGAGGGTTGGAAATCAATCGTTCCGGTTTACAACGGCTGGGTAATGGCAGAAATTGCCGGCAAACCAGGCTGGTGGGGAATTGTCGGACTTGGTGGCATTATTCCTTTTCTAGGCATATTTGCTTCTATAGCTGCCATGGTTCTATATGTACTTATTGCTATAGAATTAGCTAAATCATTCGGCAAAGAACCAGTTTTTGCCCTAGTGCTAATTTTCTTAAACATAATAGGATTCGCAATCTTAGCCTTCGGTAGCGCAAAGTACGTTGGCCCAGGCGGAAAAGCGTCTGCAAAACCAGCAGCACCAGCAAAAGCCTAAAACAAAATAGCAAAAACTTAACAGAGGGGATCAAACTAATCTCCTCTGTTTTTATGTTACAATTACATCTTATGAAGAAGTCACTTAATGGTTCCGAACTAGCTGGCTATATAAAAGAAAGACAAGCAAAACAAGTACGTGGTTTAGTACAAGCCCGAAATATCCAACCAAAACTGGCAATTATTCGAACCAATCCCGACCCAATTGTCGACAGCTACATGCGTTTAAAACAAGGGTATGGTAAAGATGTCGGTATAGATGTGGATGTACATACAATTGATCAGGCCGACGCAATAGCAATAATCAAACAATTAAATAAAGACCCTTTGGTGAATGGGATTATTGTTCAGATACCGCTTCCAGATCCAGATCAGACAAAAGAAATTCTAAATAAAGTGGCAAAAGAAAAAGATGTTGATGGCCTGCGTGATAATTCTGATTTCGAACCAGCAACGCCGATGGCGATAAATTGGCTATTAGCTGGGTATAATATTGATCTAAAAGGCAAAAATATTCTGATTGTTGGCAGTGGAAAACTGGTCGGCGCGCCACTATCAAAAGAATGGAAACAGCAAGGCCTCTCAGTTCGGGTAGCCAACCTCAAAACAAAAGACCTAAAACCATTGACGCTAAATGCAGATATTATTGTCTGTGCCACCGGCTCGCCTGGGCTGATAAAAAAAGAAATGGTAAGGCCGGACGCAGTCATTGTTGATGCTGGTGTGGCTACTGATAAGAATGGATTATTGGGTGACGTAGACCCTGGTGTGCGAGATTTGCCCAACATCGTAATCACACCAGAAAAAGGTGGAGTAGGACCGCTCACTGTTTGCGCACTTTTCGAAAACGTAATCCGTAGCGCTCAAAACGTCGCTAAATAGACTGAATGGCATCGACAAATATTGGATATATATCATCCGGCATTTCATGTGTCGACAGGGCTCTAAAATCGTAACTATCTGGTAAATCAAAAACATATTTACCAAGTTCGGTGTATATTTTTTGTGCTAATCTCATAGCCTGACGTGATTCTTTTACTTCGCCGACGCAGTCCAGTGGTTTGTCGCCCATTATTCCAAGCAGTTGCCTATAAGTTTTTTCTAGGCCAGGGTCTAGCAACAAGTTTTTGCCGCCCCATAGTGTTTCCAGTTTTTCACGTTCCACGAAAGGCGTTAGCATCAAGAACACAAAGGCACATTTTGAACATTCCCCGCACCAAAATATAGATTTCTCTCCACGTCGAAAACCCTGGTTACAAGAACTAAAAACATCTTTGTATTTTTCAAATGCAATTTTGCTAAATAATTCAGTTACCCTTAGTTCGCTCAGTGGTCGAAGTAATGAGTAATAACGTAGTGTACCAGAATAGTTATGTGCGAGCAGCCTTTGATGATCGCGTTCAAACTCTTGAGATTTCGAGTATTGATGATTAATTGAAACGCCTTTGTATTCTAATGTTTCTTCATTTGCTGATTGTTCGTTAGATACGACCACATCGCGTTTCCCTGACAGTACCGCCAACACAACACCAACTGCACCTGCAATTGCCGAAAAGGGTACATGACCATTCAATGCTTCTGGGTCGGTTATTTCGTAAACACGTTTATCAACCTCACGGCGTACATAATAATGATCAAGACCAATTTTATCTACCATGGGCTTGATAATCTCTGGGAAACTACCCATATTCCAGGTAACAACATCTTCGCGTTTTCTTAAAAGCTCAACAGTGGTTAAAGAATCTTTTCCACCGCCCAAAGCGACCAACAATCCTGAACCTTTACTTGTCACTGGATTGGTTTTTTTAGAGTTAACAGGGAAAACTATTGGCGTTGTTGGATCTAGATTATTAACATACCAAAATTCACCTAGACCTTTTTGGTAGGTTTTGCTAAAAAAACGAGCCAGGTATTCATCGAGCTCCCCAGATCTGACGACGATTTTTGGCGGTATGTAGGTCTTGTAGTACGAAACACCGGCTATAAAAAATAAATCCTGAATGGCTCTGTCTAGAACGACGTTATCAAAATCAGAAAATTCACAGTCAAAAAAATATTTTTCACAAAATTTGATATCGTCATCAATACAATAATTTAGACTCAGAGTTTTAGTTTTTTTATCAAAAGAATAAGAGTTAAATATAAATGCTTGATATTTGTTCGTCATAACGAATTTACTTCAGCCTTAAATTGCAAACCTCGATCTTCAAAATTTTTGAACATGTCAAAACTAGCGAACGCTGGCGAGAAAATAACTGCGTCATTTTTTCTTGCCAAGGCAAAAGATTCCGAAACAATCGCCTTCATGGTTTTTGCGCCTGATGATACAAAGTTTTTATATCCACTTTGTTTAAAAATGTTTGCAACACGTTTGGAAGAATCGCCAATCAACATAACCTTTTTGACGCGGTCACTTGATTTGATGGCGTCGACTAACTCTTGCATATCAAGCCCTCGGTCGAACCCCCCGATTACCAGTATTTGCGGATGTTCTATTGCTTTCATTGCCGCCAACGTTGCGCTTGGGTTTACGGCATACGAATCGTTTATGAACCACACGCCTTTGACTTGCTTTACGATTTCTATCCGGTGGGGAAGCCCAACGAATGAACGAACAACGTTTTTGATAATATCTGCAGGCTTGTTGCTAGTTGATGCAACGATATGCCAAGTTGCTGCTACTGCAGCACATACATTTTCTAGATTGTGCCGGCCTAGCAACGCTACGTCATCAACATCACAGACTTTTTTACCTTCAAAATATATGTGGTCGCCTTTTACATACGCTCCACCAAGATTAAATGGATCTTCTCCGATGTCTGGTACTTCGTAAGATAATCTGTGGGCAGGTGATACGTCTGCAACCTCTTCAGAGTATAGATTACTAGCGTTAAAAACAGCCAGATCGGTTGATGTTTGGTGAACAAATAGTTGTTGTTTGGCCCTTATGTATTCCAACATATCTTTATGCCAATCCAAATGCTCAGGTACAATCATTAAACAAACAGCAACTTTGGGCGAGTACTTAAGGTCTATTAACTGAAAATTTGCTAGTTCCAGAACTACCCAATCTTCTCGTTTAATTTTATCTTTCAGTAGTTCTAATGGGGGGGTTCCAATATTTCCGCCCAAGTGGACTTTGTGCCCTGCTGCTTCCAGAATTTTGGTAATTAGTGTGGATGTGGTTCCTTTGCCTTTGGTGCCAGTTACGCCAATAATATTTTTAGTAGGGCAGACTTTGAAAAATTCGTTGGTACTGGAAGTTACTTTTTCCATTACTTCTGGATGTTCTGTGTTACTGGCCAGAATATCCCTAGGGTGAATGATAGGCGATCGCATGATGATGTCATAAACGTGCAAATCATCTAAGTAGTCAGTCTCAAAATTCGTCTTGGCGCCTTTTGGCACTTCGACAATGCTACTGTCGCAGATCGTTATTTCGTTATCCCCATGATCCCAGTATTCATAGGCAGATTTGCCCTGTTTTCCAAAACCTAAAATCGCAATTTTCATGTATGTATTGTATCAGTTGTCAGCTATTTTAGTTGTTCTTTGACCAGCTCGGCTACTTGACGAGGGGTCATGTCGGCTTTCAATATTACAGCCGAAACACCTAATTTTTTAACTTCTTCAGGGATTTCTTGCTCACCCATGTTGGTCAAAATAACAACCTTTATATTCTTGCCCCAACTGGTGGCACGTAGTTTCTTCAGCATTTCATCGCCGTTCATCTCTGGCATCATCAAATCTAGCAAGATTATATCTGGCTTCATAGTCTGAGCTAGTTCTAGGCCCAATTTTCCATTTTCTGCGGTCTCGACGGTATAGTCTTCGCTCTCGAACTTGAAGCGGTACATTTGAGATATAGCTTGATCGTCTTCGATAATAGCTATTTTTGCTGGCATACAATCATTGTATGAGAAGTCTGCATATAACTCAATGATTTTTGACAATGCCCGTCGTACAATAATTTATTTATTGCAAAATTTTAGCAATTTTTTCGACAACCTGAGCCGGAGTATACTGTGCCTTTATAATAAATCCCGATATATTGTAGCTAGATATTTTCTTCGCTACTTCTTCTTCACTGACGTTGGTTAGAATAACAACCTTTATATTCTTGCCCCATTCGGTAGATCGGAGCTTCTTGAGCATTTCTTCGCCACCCATTTCAGGCATCATTAAATCTAGTAGTACTGCGTCAGGCTTCGTTTTTTCTATAACAACCAGGCCCTCTAATCCATTCTCGGCAACGGATACTTCATAACCAGCATGAACGAACTTTATCTCGTACATTTGGGAAATAGGTTTGTCATCTTCTACGATTACTATTTTTTTTGACATAAAAGTTTCTTTCTATTAAAAACAGGAACGACTTGCTCGCTAAAAAGCATGGCCGTTCCTGTTTTGTTTACTAAAGTACTATTTACCGTTATAGGCCTAGCTAGTTAATTTGTCAACCTATTATCTCCCGCACAAGGGTTACAATCTGCGACG
>RRZU012722104.1_pt1 | contig 10142 bp, 11 predicted proteins | sample 2165561 | NCBI WGS metagenome assembly RRZU01 (sample SAMN10456909, study PRJNA506462) | wastewater metagenome | isolation source: wastewater sludge | place: USA: Moscow, Idaho
TAAGAGGTCAGTATGTTTGGCTTGTCGGTCAGTAGACGAGTGTAGTAATCGTTTTGAAATATGCGTATCGATGTAGTGATACTAAGTTTATGTAAAATTAATGCGTGTGAACAAGATAGTTTTATTAAAAATATATTCTTTGACTTCTACAAACCGCTCTTGCAACATATTAAACTCATCATCAAAATTCTTACTAAAATTGTTGATAAATTCATAAAAGCTCAAACTTCCTAGCTCATTATATTTAGCAGACTCAGAAAAATAAGCTGTAACCCTACTGGCAGCAACTTGCTGAGCATTTCTAATTAAAGACATTTCCATTGAAGCTTTTATCTGATCAACTAGTTCTTTGATTCGCTTTTTATTAACAAATAAACTATTATGCATTATTTCTGTTAATAAATTTGTCAAACTAGGAATTTTTTCAATTAAAGCTTTTGCTTTAATCTTAAACTTAGGATAATATTCACTATAGTTTTCATCTTTGCTATAAGCATATAAATCAAATCCAATACCACCAGTATTAATATTGATTTCATTTGCCAAATCAGCATATTTATAATTAACAGTATCAACTTTACCTAATAGTTCTGAGAACAAATAAGTATAATGAATTAAATTTTCCGGTAAAACCCCGGCATCAAAATATAATGATAAATACGCAATTTTATTAGTATTTAAATTATGTAATAAAACTTTAGTCTCTGCTTCATTTTTCTCTTGGAAAACAAGCTTTTCTGAATCCTTATTAATATCAGAAATTTCTAATAAAGGAATACTAGCCAAACTTTCCGGTGTATCAGGCTGTTCTTGGCGTTCTTTAAGCTGCGCAGTTTGCAAAATCAACTTATCTATTTGTTCTACACTTAAATCTTTTTTCACAGCTTCTAATTGTGCTTTTATTTCAGCTTCTTTTTCCTCAGCTAAGCCTTTCTTTGGTTCCAATATAACTAATGTTTTGTGAGAATTATTTAATATCTTATTTTTAATTAAATTCTCAAAATAATTATTATCTTTCTCATTTTTAATTGTATTTAGAATAGTTTCATATTCTAAATACATAAATGGATCTTGGTCATACAACCAACTGGTCATACACTTTATATTATAAATTAGACCTTTCGGGCTATGTCCAAAGTCAGCTTCTCTTAATTTAAATTCCAATAATGAGATTGAAGCTTCGATCAACTTTTTATCAATACCATTTTCCACCAATTCATTTAAGGTTTCAGTTATAACCTTAATAAAATCAGCTTTTTTCTCTTTATTTGAGCCATTTAAAATGATACTAAAGGTAGGTTGTAAGATGTCATTATTAAACATACTCAAAACATCTTTACCTAATTGAGCATCAACCAATGCCTTTTTTAGTGGAGCAGCTTGTGTTTTTAACAACAAATGCTCTAATATTTGGAAAGCAAGCATTTCTTCTGCTTCTTTAATATCACCCACAATATAGTTTAAACTTAAAAATGTCTTATCATGCAATTCCTCATTTGTTGATACAGGATAATAGTCATTTTTTTCAACACATTCAGTAAACAATTCTTGCTTATCAATAGCGGAATTAACGCTTAAAGCTGTAAAATTACTTAAATACTCTGTGTTAAGAAATTGTAGTTTTTCTAAAATATCCATTTTACCATACAAATAAATATAACTATTGGAAGGATGATAATATTTAGCGTGAAATTCTAAAAATTGTTCATTAGTCAAATCTATAATTTCATCAGGATCTCCTCCTGATTCAAAGCCATAAGTAGAATTAGGAAATAATGATGAGAAAATTTTACTGTCTAAAATTGATTCTGGCGAAGAAAACACGCCTTTCATTTCATTATAAACAACACCTTTATAAGTTAACTCATCAGCCTTGTCTTCTATTTCATAATGCCAGCCTTCTTGCATTAATATCTCTGGATACTTGTATATATTAGGAAAGAAAACTGCATCTAAATAAACATCCATAAGATTTTGAAAATCTTTATCATTTCTACTAGCTACCGGATACATAGTCTTATCAGGAAAAGTCATCGCATTTAAAAAAGTATTCAATGAACCTTTTACTAATTCTACAAACGGTTCCTTTAGATTGAATTTTCTCGAGCCACATAGCACTGAGTGCTCTACAATATGCGCAACCCCCGTATTATCTGCCGGTGGTGTTCTAAAAGAAATAGAAAAAACCTTATTATCATCTTCGTTTTCCAAAAACAACAATCTTGCTCCAGTAATTTCATGTTGAAACAAAAATGCTTCTGTCGCAATTTCTTTTATTTTTTTTATTTCCTTTAATTTAAAACCATGATAAATGTTATTTACTAACAAATTATTCATCTAATATCCCCCAATCATTTATTGCCACGATAACTTTGTAATTAAAAAACCGATACTAAACAGCACTATTATAAATTTAATTAAAACTCCCATAATTTGTCCTTTAACAATCGCTTTAGCAATAATTTTAGCACTTTCAATATTTTTACTTTCATTATATTCAAAGTAAAAAGCTGTTAAAAAACCACTTAAAATAGCCCCAATAATTGAACCTATTCCTATTAATACTATCGAACCTAAAACGCCACCAATAATCATTGCAATGCCAGTAAAAATGACAGTCTTAGTTGAAGCACCCTTCGCTTTAGCTAAAACCGGTCCATTAATAAATTCAATTACTTCACCTATTATTAACAAGACTACTACTATTAAAATATCATAATAAGTTAAATGAATAAAATTATCATACAAACCATATAGTAACATGCTAATTAACAGCAAAATGTTGCCCGGTAAACTTATTATTGTTAGTAAACTACTTATTAACAATAATATTATAAAAATTATGTTCGCAATTATTAAAAATCCATCCATAGATACTCCTAATTATACTAATATTATATAAAATTATGATTTTTCCTGTTATTTTTATTATTTTTATAATAATTATTTAGTTGTAATATTTTTAAATGATTTACCATGTAAATAATGATATGCAAGTATCATTGCAATAACAATGATACTTAAAAGCTTATACATTCCACTAAAGCCGATATAAGGTATTAATAATCCAATAAAATAAGGTCCTATTCCTACGCCAAAATCTAACGCAAAGAAAAAAGTAGCGGTGGCTAAACCCATTTTATGTCGTGGTGATTTCTTAGTGGCAATAACTTGCGAGCTAGACATAACAGTACCAAATCCTAAACCAATTAAAGCTCCGGCCGTAAGAAATAAATAGTCATTATAACCTTCACTTAATAAAAATAAACTAATACCATAAACAAACAATGCTGGATACATTATGAAATTATCACCTCTTAAATCTAACAATCGTCCGGTAAAAGGTCTTGAAATAATGATAAATACAGCATAAATTAAAAAGAAAAATTTCGCCGCTAAAGCTAAATTCAAACTTAAAGCATAAGAATTAATAAACGTAAGAATACCAGAAAAAGCAATTCCCATCACAAACATAATCAAGGAAATTGGCAAGGCTTTTTCTTCAAAAAAATCTTGCCAATGTAAATTTTTAAAGGAATTTCTTTGCTCTATACTCAGTTCAACATTTTTTATCTGTGCTAAATAAAGACATATGATACTGATCATTGCTAAAATATTGCAAGCTAAAAAAATCATTTCAAAACCACAATATTGCATTAATACAATTCCCAATAGTGGTCCTATCGCAGTCGCTAATGTCGAACTAAGCGAAAAATAACCAATTCCTTCACCGCGTTTAGCCAAAGGAATATTATCAATAATAATAGTCTGAATAGCAGTATTAGCAGCCCCAAATGCTCCCCCATGAATAAACCTTACTAAAAATAAGAACTGCAAATTATCTACTTTCCAATATAAAAAACTTAATAAAAAGAAAAGAAATAAACTTCCATATACTACTTTTTTTCTGCCAATTAGTTCAATGTATCTGCCAACTAACAGTCTAAATCCTAATGCCCCTACGACAAAGACTCCACTAGCTAATCCAGCTTGACTTTGATTAGCTTGAAATTCCTGTACTGAAAACAACGCCATCGTTGTCATCAACAGATAAAATACCATGGCGACAAAAAAACTGGCTAATGATATAACGACAAAGTTTCTTGTCCATAATCTTTCTTGTTCCAATTACCCACCTATATTATAGATACTAAAACCATTAGCAATATCATATCGATATTGCTAATGGTTTTAAAACTCTATTCCTTTTTGCGCTTTTATTCCATTTTTATAATGATGCTTTAATTCTTTCATCTCCGTTACCATATCCGCTCTAGAAATTATTTCCTCTTTAGCATCACGACCTGTTAATACTAAATGCAATGATGAATCTTTCTCATCCAGTAGCTTCAACACTGAATTTAGCTCTAACAAATCATATTTTAGGGCATAATTAATCTCATCTAAAATAATCATATCCCATTTTTTTGATTTTACTTCTTTCTCAGCTGTTGTTAATGCTTCTATCGCAACAAATTTATGTTTTTCCTTTTCCTCAAGGTTTTTATTAGTAAACCCTTCCCCTAATGGCATAATGACAATATTATCATCCATTTTACTAATTGCCGCTAACTCTCCATACTTCCAGCTACCTTTAATAAATTGCAAGATCAAAACCTTAAGACCTTGCCCCCATGCTCTGATTGCTAAGCCTAATGCCGCAGTCGTTTTTCCTTTTCCGTTGCCAGTATTAACAATAATTAATCCTTTTTGCAAAGTTTCGCCCCCTATGCATATTATATAATTATAATACTATATAAAAAAATAATAAACCCGCATTATTTAGAATACAGGTTTATTATTAGGCTTATTTCTGTAATATTCTATTAGCAGCGTCAATTAGCTTATCTCTTCTACATTTAGCTTTATAAAAATAATTATAAATATTATCACGATCATTATTTTTAATATCAGTGATAACACCAGTAATTTCAGTTTGCAGTTTTTCTAATTCGATAATGATATTATCAGCATTGGAGATACAAATATCTGCCCACATATCAGAGTTAGAAGAAGCAATTCTCGTCGTATCTTTAAAGCCCCCACCAGCTAATTTAAGCTTATTATCAACATCGGTTTCTGCGCTACCTAAGATATTGACCAACCCTGCTGCGACAACATGAGGAACGTGACTAATAACAGCCGCCACAGCATCATGTTCTTCAATACCCATCGTTGTAATATTCGCACCTGTTACTTTCAATAATTCATTTACAAGCTTTACCGATTTTTCCTTCTTAGCTGTTTGTGGAATTAAAATATAGCCTTTATTTCTAAACAACTCCGCATTGGCTGCTTTAATCCCGCTTTGCTCGCTACCGGTCATCGGATGTCCAGCAACATAATCAATATCATGTGGTAATATTTGTTTTAGTTTTGACCAAATAAAGCCTTTAGTACTACCAACATCAGTTAATATTGCATCGGGTTTTAAGTATGGTAAAATCTTTTCAACCATTGGAACTATTTGCAAAACTGGTGTACATAAAAACACAATATCAGCTTTTTTAATATTTTCATCTATTAAATTACTAGCATAATCCACAAAATTATTTTCAACAGCAAAGTTTGTTGTAACGATAGCTTTATCTATTCCTATAATATAAACATCATTTTGTAAATGCTTTTTTATTGCTAAGCCTAGTGAAGCACCGATTAGACCTAAGCCAATTATGCAAATGTTCAATTTACTCATTTTATCTTCTTACCTACTAAATTAGCATATACTGAAATTTCATCCATTAATGTTTGGAAATCACCAGGATTCAAAGACTGTTTCCCATCACATAACGCAATTTCAGGCTTTGGATGAACTTCAATCATTAAACCATCAGCACCAGCTGCAATCGCTGCTCTAGACATTGGTAAAACCATACTACGACGGCCTGTACCATGACTCGGGTCAACGATAACCGGCAAATGCGATAATTCTTTAATAGCTGCTACAGCGCCAAGATCTAACGTGTTTCTAGTGTAAGTTTCATATGTTCTAATACCACGCTCACATAACATTACATCATAATTACCTTCACTCATAATATACTCTGCCGCATTCAACCATTCCGAAATTGTTGCAGAAATGCCTCGTTTTAATAAGACTGGTTTTTTTGCTTTACCGACAGTTTTTAACAGTTCAAAATTTTGCATATTACGGGCACCAACTTGTAGCACATCAGCATATTCACAGTGTAAATCTATTGCATTTACATCCACAATTTCCGTAACAATTTTCAAACCATGTTTTTGACCAGCTTCAGCTAACATTTTTAAGCCTTGTTCAGCTAAACCTTGGAAATCATATGGTGAAGTACGAGGTTTAAAAGCTCCGCCTCTTAAAAACTGAGCCCCGGCAGCTTTAACAGCTGCAGCGGCTTCGAATAGTTGATCGCGACTTTCGACAGCACATGGTCCTGCCATTACCGTTAAGTTATCGCCACCAACCATAACTCCACCAATATTTAAGATTGAATCTTCATTTTTAAATTCACGACTCACTAATTTATAACTTTCAGTTACGCTAACTGATTTTTCCACACCTGGCAATACCTCGATTTGCATTTGAGAAATAACCTTTTTATCGCCAATAACACCAATAATAGTGCGTGATTGTCCCGCTGATAAATGAACATGTAACCCACGTTCTTCAATTTTAGCAATTACATTATCTATTTCTTGTTGTGACGCTTTTGGACTCATTACAATAATCATCTTTATTCCTCCTAAAATTTAAAATTAGATACAAAAAAGCTCGCCCCTAATCAGGGACGAGCAATATATACCCGTGGTACCACCCTGCTTGCCAGAAGCAAGCCACTCTCTTCAAGTACTTAAATACTCTAGCCTATGATAACGGTGGCACTCCGACAAAACCTACTTAGTAAACTGTTCAGTTCGTTGCTCCCAAGTGTATTTCAATTAGTTATTTTACTGAGTTCCAGCACCCTCAGCTCTCTGAAAAAACGCACTAACTTACTTTTCTTGTTCCTAGCATTTGTTAATATATTAATGATTATTATAGATATATATAAATCATTTGTCAATATTTTTTTAAATTTCTCTTTCCATGGCAATTTCATCGCAATTAGGAAACTTCGGACAATTAATACAATCCTTCCAAACTTTATGAGGTAATTTATCTTTATTAATCTCATAAAAGCCTAACTTACCAAAAAACTCTGGCTGATATGTTAATGTAAATAAATTTTTAACACCTAATTGTCGTCCTTCTTCAATAAGCATTTCAACAATTTTCCTACCAACACCTTGTTTTTTCATAGTTGGCGCAATCGCCATCGTTCTTATTTCTGCAAGTTTATCCCAAGATAAATGAAGTGCTCCAACGCCAACAACTTCATCATCTTTTTCTGCAACAATCATATCGCGTAAAGATTCATATAACATATTACGTGAACGAGCAAGCATTAAACCTTCTTCGGCATAACGATTAACTAACTGAAAAATCGCCTCAACATCGTCAAATGTCGCTTTTCTAAACAACATAACTCATCCATCCTTTTATTTTACTTTCCGCTACTTGGACAAAGCTCCGCTAACTTACAACTATGACAAAGTGGCTTACGAGCTTTACAAATCAAGCGACCATGCCAAATCAACCAATGATGTGCGGCTGACCACTTATCTTGCGGGATAGCTTTCATTAGCTTTTTTTCGACCTCAAGTGGCGTAAGACCTTGCGCTAATCTTAACCGATTAGAAACACGAAACACATGCGTATCCACCGCAATTGCCGGTATATCAAACAAAATACTTCTCACTACATTAGCTGTTTTTCTGCCAACCCCTGGCAATTTAATTAGTTCATCAAAATCACTAGGGACAACTGAATTATATTGACTGCTTAAAATTTTACAAGTTTCATGAATATTTTTAGCCTTGCTTTTATATAGACCGCAATCTTTAATTTGTTCTTCTAATTCACTAACCGTAAGCTGTAACATTTTTTCTGGAGTATTATACCGCGGAAACATCCGTCCTGTTGTAATATTAACTCTAACATCAGTACATTGTGCTGATAAAATTACCGCGATTAACAATTCAAATTCCGAATTATACTTTAAAGCAGGTTTTGAATCTATATATATATCTTCTAATATTTGTAGCATCTCATGCTTTATTTTTTTTGTAACATACACAAAATCACCTATTAATTAGTCAAACTACGAACCGGAGCAGGAATTCGTCCACCTCTAGCAATAAATGCATCTGAGCTAAAATTATTAACTTTTAAAATCGGACTATAACCTAATAGCCCACCAAACTCAACATTATCGCCAACTTTTTTCCCCGGTACTGGAATTATTCTAACAGCAGTAGTTTTATTATTAATCATCCCGATAGCTGCTTCATCCGCAATAATACCGGAAATCGTAGAAGCAGTAGTATCACCAGGCACTGCAATCATATCAAGACCAACCGAGCACACACAAGTCATTGCCTCTAATTTTTCAATAGATAAACTGCCACACTCAATCGCCGCAATCATACCAGCGTCTTCACTAACCGGAATAAATGCACCGCTTAGTCCTCCAACATGAGATGAAGCCATTAAACCACCTTTTTTAACAGCATCGTTTAATAGTGCTAACGCCGCCGTCGTACCTGGAGCACCACAACTTTCTAAGCCCATTTCTTCTAAAATATGTGCCACACTATCACCAATTGCTGGTGTCGGTGCTAAGGATAAATCAATGATCCCAAATGGAACGCCCAAACGCTTAGAAGCTTCTTGCGCTACCAATTGACCAACTCTTGTAATTTTAAAAGCGGTTTTCTTGATAACTTCAGCCACTTGACTAAAATCAGCGCCACGATAATCTTCTAATGCTTTTTTTACAACGCCGGGACCACTTACCCCAACATTAATTACTTTATCAGGTTCACCAACCCCATGAAAAGCACCCGCCATAAATGGATTATCACTAGGAGCATTGACAAACACAACTAATTTAGCACAACCAATTGCTTCACGATCACGCGTAAGCTCAGCCGCACGTTTAATAATTTCGCCCATTTCTCTAACACAATCCATATTAATACCAGCTTTAGTTGAACCTAAATTAACAGAAGAACAAACTCTATCAGTAGTTGCTAAAGCTTGCGGAATGGAATTTATTAAAATTCTATCACCATTAGTATAGCCTTTTTCTACCAGCGCCGAAAAGCCACCAATAAAATTAACGCCAACCTCTTTCGCCGCGGCATCTAACGCCTCAGCAACCGGCACATAACTATCTGTTTTACAACTTTCAGCAGCAATTGCAATCGGCGTTACAGAAATCCTTTTATTAATGATTGGAATACCATATTCCGCTTCAATATCTTCACCAGTTCGCACTAAAAATTCAGCGGAACTAGTAATTTTATCATAAACATTTTGACAAAATTGCTTAATGTTAGGATGTGCACAATCTCTTAAACTAATCCCCATTGTAATAGTTCTAACATCAAGCTTATTCTCGGTAATCATTCTATTAGTTTCTAATATATTTTTAATAGTTAACAAAGTAAAGTCCCCTATTCTTTTCTAAATTTTATGCATAATATCGAAAATATCTTCATGCTGAACCTTAATATCAAGTGCTATTTCTTCGCCTTTTTCTTTCAAGATTTGTTGTAAGTCCTTAATACTCATTTTGCTGTCTTTCATATCGGCAATCATAATCATATTAAAAAAACCTTCTAAAATATTTTGGTTGATATTTAAAATATTAACTTTATTATCAGCTAAAATATTGCTAACCATTGCAATAATCCCTACACGATCTTTTCCAACTATTGTTACTACTATTTTCATTTTAACTGCCCCTTTTAATTTAATTTTACTGAAGTTTTCGCAGGCTCATCCACAAACTCAATACATTCTAAAGTATCACGAAGTTGTGTTTTAATATTATCAATATATAATTTGCGTAATTTCGCTTGCTCTTTTAACTCAATTTCCGAAAGACCAAATTCACGTTTTTTACGTGCTAATTCATTTATTCTTTCAATAGTTTCTTTAGTAATCACTGTAAAAACTCCTCTTAAAGCTCAAATTTAAAAGCAAAGACCGAACAACAAACTAAATCTGTTCTTCAGTCTCTGAAAATTTATTATGTTTCCATTTAATAATAATTTACTTA
>RRZU011156185.1_pt1 | contig 10141 bp, 8 predicted proteins | sample 2165561 | NCBI WGS metagenome assembly RRZU01 (sample SAMN10456909, study PRJNA506462) | wastewater metagenome | isolation source: wastewater sludge | place: USA: Moscow, Idaho
AGCCAGCCGGGCGAGCAGCACTTGCCGGTGCTGACCGGTCCGGTCAGCCTGGCGCCGGAACTTCTGGATTATTTCCAGCAGGCAGAAACGACGCTGAAGCCGCTTGGACGCTGGCCGAAGGCGGTGACGATGTCGCCGCGCCAGGCCTTGCAGTTGCGTCTGGACGACGGGATGGTGGTCGAACTGGGGCGTCAGCAGAGCAAGGCGCCTTTGCAGCAACGTCTGGAGCGCTTTGCCGAGCACTACCCCGGCATGATGACGCTGCTCAACAAACGGGCTGGGGTGGTGGATATGCGGTATCCGAACGGATTTGCGCTGCGCGTTGCCGCAGCGCCGGGTAATGAGGGTAAAGGGAAACCATGAGCAGGGAAAGCAAGGAAATCGTCGTCGGGCTGGACATCGGGACGACCAAGGTCATTGCACTGGTCGCTGAAATCAACCCGGAAGGGCGACTCAACATTATCGGCATGGGGTCGCAGGACTCGCGCGGGCTGAAAAAAGGGGTGGTGGTCAACATCGAGGAAACCGTCACGACCATTTCGCGCGTCCTGCAGGAAGTCGAGTTGATGGCCGACTGCAAGGTCAAGGATGTGTATACCGGGATCGCCGGGAGCCATATCCACAGTTTCAATTCGAACGGTATGGTGGCGATCAAGGACAAGGAAGTCACCTCGATGGATGTGGATCGTGTCATCGAAACCGCACGCGCCATGCCGATCCAGGCTGACCAGGAGATCCTGCATATCCTGACGCAGGAATTCATCATCGACGACCAGGACGGCATCCGTGAGCCGATCGGTATGAGCGGCTTCCGGCTGGAAGTGAAGGTGCATATCGTCACCGGTGCGGTATCGGCCGCGCAGAACATCGTCAAGTGCGTGCGCCGCTGCGGGCTGGAGGTGAATGATCTGGTGTTGCAGCCGCTGGCCTCCAGTTTCGCCGTATTGTCCGAGGATGAAAAAGAGCTCGGGGTGTGCCTGATCGACATCGGCGGCGGCACGACCGATCTGGCGGTGTGGACACAAGGGGCGATCCGCTATACCTCGGTGGTACCGATTGCCGGGGACCAGATTACCAACGACATCGCCATGGCGCTGCGCACGCCGACACGCGCGGCCGAAGACATCAAGCTGCGCTACGGCTGTGCGCTGTCCGATCTGGCTGACCCGGAGGATGTGCTGGAAGTTGCCGGAGTCGATGATCGTCCTTCACGCAAGCTGTCGCGGCGCGCGTTGGCCGACGTGATCCAGCCGCGTGTCGAGGAATTGTTCGAGCTGGTGCAGGCAGAGTTGCGCCGCGCCGGTTACGAGGAGGTGCTGTCTTCCGGCATCGTCCTGACCGGCGGCTCTTCGGTCATGCCCGGCATGATCGAACTGGGCGAAGAAGTGTTTCACATGCCAGTACGTCTTGGTGTTCCCAAATACCAGGGGTCGCTGGCTGATGTTGTCCAGAATCCCCGCTTTTCCACCGCCTGCGGTTTGCTGCTGGAAGCTCAGGCACAAAGACGGCGTGGTCTGAAAGTGCGCGAAACCCGCGACATGAAGCAAATGCTTGGCCGGATGAAATCCTGGTTCGAGAAGAATTTTTAAGCCCTGACCTTTCACGTTTCATTTTTCACAGTTTCAGAGGAGAGCACCATGTTTGAAATCATCGATAAAGAAGAGAGCAGCAGCGATATCGGGACGGTCATCAAGGTCGTCGGCGTCGGTGGTGCGGGTGGCAATGCCGTCGACCATATGATTCGCGAAGGCGTGATGGGCGTTGAGTTCGTGGCTGCCAACACCGATGCACAAGCGCTCAAGCGCAGTGTCGCGCACAAGAAACTGCGGCTCGGCAAGAACGGGCTGGGCGCTGGTGCCAAGCCGGAGGTCGGGCGCAATGCGGCGGTGGAAGAGCGTGAACAGATTGCCGAGGCGCTGACCGGCGCGCACATGGTGTTCATCACTGCGGGCATGGGCGGCGGTACCGGAACCGGGGCCGCGCCGGTGGTGGCCGAGGTGGCGCGTGAAATGGGCATCCTGACCGTGGCGGTCGTGACCAAGCCCTTCAGCTTTGAAGGCAAGCGCCTGAAAATTGCCGAGGCCGGTATTGCCGAACTGCAAAAGAACGTGGATTCGCTGATCGTCATCCTCAATGAAAAACTGATGGATGTACTCGGTGACGATGTTTCGGTGGATGAGGCTTTCAAGGCTGCGGACAACGTGTTGCGCAATGCCGTGGGCGGTATTGCCGAAATCATTACCTATCCGGGGCTGGTGAACGTCGACTTCGAGGACGTGCGCACCGTGATGAGCGAAATGGGGATGGCGATGATGGGCTCTGCCAGTGCCTCCGGTGTGGACCGGGCGCGTATCGCGGCCGAGCAGGCGGTTGCATCGCCCTTGCTGGAAGGGGTTAACCTCTCGGGCGCCCGCGGCGTGCTGGTGAATATCACTGCCACACGCAGTCTGCGGATGAAGGAGGTCAACGAAGTGATGAACACGGTGAAGGCGTTTGCCGCTGATGATGCGCACATCATTTTCGGTGCCGTGTACGACGAAGGCATGGGCGAAGAAATCCGCGTGACGGTGGTGGCAACCGGGCTGGGACAGGCACAGGCCCGCCGCCAAGGCTTTACCGTGGTGGATACGCCGGTCCTGCAGGCCACCGGAACCGAGGGAGGGTATGCGCACAGTGTGGCGACAGGACACATCGACTACGACGTTCCGGCGATTGTCCGTAAGGGACGCAGTACGACGGTCGAGGCCCTGGCCAATAGTGGCGTTGACCGCTACGACATTCCGGCTTTCCTGCGCAAGCAGGCGGATTGAGTTTTCCCCCCGCCTTGGGGCGCCTTCTCCCCTTTGCCGGGAGAGGGCGAGGAAAGCGCTGCGTCCGCTTCTACCGTTCCCCGGGGGGCCTCAGTTGCTGGTTATGGCTTGCAGTGCCGCCACTTCCCCCGTGATCTGCTGGCGGCGCTCAAAACGCACCAGCGTGCGGACGCCGATGCGACGCAGTCCGGACAGCGCCAGCGCAAAATGGCGCCCGACCTGATGAGGTGCGTGGGCGTCTGAGCCGAGTGTCAACGGCACGCCGCTCTCCGCCAGTGCGGCAAGGGTGTCCCAGCCAGGCATGAACTCCTGCGCTGGATTGTCCAGTCCGGAGGTGTTGATCTCCACCGCCATGCCCGCTGCCAGCAGGTCGGGAATCAGTGGTTCGATATAAGACAGCAGACCGCGCTGCGGGCGAAAGCCCATTTTCTTGGGTAAGTCCAGATGGCCGACGATATCTGCAAAACGCTCGCGGATCATCAGGCCGAGTTGGTGAAAGTAAAGCTCACATACGTCATCGCCGGACCATTGGGTGTATAGCTCCGGTTGCTGAAGCTTCTCAAAGCCAATGTGATGTACCGAACCAATCAGATAGTCCCAGGGGTAGCGTTCTTGCGTTGCGCGGGCGACTGCCAGGCGGGCGGGGATGAAATCCATCTCCATGCCCAGCAGGATGCGAAAGGGGTGCGGGCCATCACAGTGATAACGTGCCTGCAGTTGCTGCACATCGGCGACATAGGCATCCAATTCCTCGGCCAGCATGGCGTAACGTTCATGGGTCGCGTTCAGCATCCAGTGGCTATGGTCGGAAAAACCGAAATCGCTAATGCCAAGCGCCCGCGCGCGCTCGACATAGGCTTCCATCGTCCCTGTGGCGTGCAGGCAACGAACGGTGTGGTTGTGTAAATCCATCAATCCTGACATGAGGCTTCCTCGGCGTAGGGGTGCCGGAGGCTTGCCCGGCGTTAAGGGCTGGCAGGGGTAAGGCGTGATTTACCCGCAGGAGGTCGATATCGGCAACGACGGAAGGCGAATACGCCAGCGCCGTCGGGGTGGCAGCATGGCCGCCGATTTCAAGAGCGAAAGTGTACTCGAAGATACTGTAAAGCAGAAACGGGCTATCGTGAAGGTGGTGATCCTGCCGTCGCGGCCCAGTCGTTATAGCTTTCGATGGGCAGGGGGCGGGCAAAATAAAATCCTTGCGCCGTATCACAACCAAACTGCGTGATCATTTCAGCCTGTTCCTGGCAGTCAATGCCTTCACAAACCACGTGCATGTTCAGGAATTTTGCAATGTCGATGACCTTGGCGAGAATCTTGTGCTTACGCGGACTCAGCAGGAATACCCGGTCAATCTTGATGGTATCCAGCGGAAATTCTGCAACCATTGCCAGTGAAGTGTAACCGCTGCCGAAATCATCGAGCGAAATTCCAAACCCTTTTTCCTTGGCTTTCATCAGTGTGTCAACAAGAAAGTTGTCATTGATGAATTCAATGAAAGCAGTTTCGGTAATTTCAAGTTCAAGGCGTTGTCGGGGGACGCCGTAGCGATCGGAAATTTCCACCAGCTTGTCGATAAATTCCATGCTGATGAAATGTTTTCGTGAAATATTGACGGAAATGGGGAGGGCGCTCTTGAAGTGCGCGTTGTCGGCATTGTCGTGTATTGCCTTGCATACAACTTCGAAAACATACATGTCAAGTTGGCGGATAAAACCATTTTTCTCAAAGATGTCAATGAATTCCGAGGGCGGCAGAATATTGCCGGCATCATCCCGCCAACGGGCCAGTGCTTCACTGCCCTTGAAGGTTCCTGTTTGCAGGTGATACTTTGGCTGAAGATAGACCGCAAATTCCTGGTTTTTAAGCGCCGAGGCCATGCGATCTTCAATATCCTTTTGATGCGTCAGGCGGTCATGAATCTCATGGTCATAAAAGGCGAAATGCCGTTCGCTGCTGTTTTCTATGGATCGTCTGGCGATTTGGGCGCGGTCATAAACAGGGTTGATGCCCAGTGTCGGATCGTCGACAACGTAGATGCCGAAATAGAGAAAAATCTTGTTCGGTGCCTGTGATTCGTTCAGCTTGTCGGCAAACTCCCCCATCCTGCTGTTAATGATTTTCTCTGCGGCGTAGTCGATTAGCATGACAAAATTAGCATGACAAAATTGTCGGCGGAAATCCGGGCAAACGAGCGCGGCGAAAACACGGGTTGGGCAATATTGGCAATGGCGCACAGGAGGGCGTCACCGGCCTCGTAACCAAAATTTTCATTGAACATCTTGAAGTTACGGATATTGAAGGCGACGATCGTGTAATGAAATGGTTTGCTGTTTTCAGCGAACAGTGTTTCACATTCGGAAACAAAGCGGTTGAAGTTACCGCCGCCGGTAACCGGGTCGGTCAGAAAGGTGCGTTCCCGTTTTTTCTGGTTGATTTTCTCGTTGACGTAATAAGAGAGGAGCGCAATGCACAGGATGACTGCCAAAAGATATCCCGTATTTTTTTTCAGGAAAGCGCGCAGGGAAATTTTTTCGACATAATCAATCAGCCATTTCCTTTTAATGCTATCCAGTTGGTCGCTGGCAGAGAGATCAATGATGGCCCGGTTGATGTCGCGCAATAATGGGTTGCCTTTTTTGACGCCGATGCAATAGATGCTGTTGTTGAGTACCGGGCCGGTCGCATCAATATGATTGATATCGAATGCAGTGGTCAGTTTTTTTCCGGTCAGGTAGGGGCAATGGCGAAATCATTGATTCCGGCGGCGACTGACTTGAAGCATTCGCTATAGGTGGGAAAAAAACTTGTGTTTTTTTCCAGGTTATAAGGAATGATGAAAGCTTCCTTGATGGCGTCGTTTTCGATTGTGCAGAGTTTTCTTCCAAAGAGATTTTCTATTTTTATATCCTTGCGGGAGTCGCCAAAGGCGACATAGGCATCATTGGTCAGCGGTGTGGAAAAATCGATTTTCGACAGTCTTTTTTCACTATAGGTCATGCCGGTCAGGGCATCGATTTTTCCCTCGTCGAGTGCTTTCAGGGCATCATTCCAGGTCATCAGTCTGAGATCGATGTTTTTCTGCATTCTCTCGCCGAGCGCGTAAATGAGCTCCACGTCATAACCCTGGGATCGCCCATCCTCGGCAATGAATGAGTAGGGAGAGTAGTCCTTGTCAGCAGCGACAATAATGCTTTCTTTCGTGTGGCTTGCTTTCCCGGGGACGTCAGCAGCGTTGGTGCAAAATGTACACGCAAGGGTGAAGGAAAGCAGGAGTGATTTCAGCGTACTTTCAAGCCAAGGCATCATGTGCAGTTCATCCTCTGGTCGCGACAGGCTGGTGCCGTTTTGTCATCTTGATCAATCAGCAATCCGGCCTCGTCTTCTTGCCTGTGCTGCTGCTTTTTTCAATTCTATCCGTTTCCAGACAGACCATGACATCAAAATAAATCAAAGACGATGCTGCAACATAAATTCGTCTATGCCTTTGATGTTGATTATATTTTTTTGCTTGCCAGCATGGCCTTCATTGCTGCCAGACGGGCGCTGCCGCTGGCCTTGTCGGGCAGGGTTTCATGTTTGCCACCGGAGAAACACAGGTCTTCCTTGCCCATTTCGCCGATGAAGCGCGAGGCTTCGGCCGGAATCCATTCCTTGCCCTGTTTGCGCCGGATGCTGTAGCTGATGTGTAGTGAACGTTGGGCACGGGTGATGCCTACATACATCAGGCGGCGTTCTTCTTCGAGCTTGGCCGGTTCCAGCGATTCGCGGTGCGGCAGCACGCCTTCCTCCACCCCGATCAGGAAAACATGCTTGAATTCCAGCCCTTTGGCGGCGTGCAGGGTGGACAGTTGTACGGCATCCGGCTGACTCCCATCCTCCTGTTTGTCGAGCAGGTTGATGAGCGCGATCATCTGGGTGAGTTCGATCAGGGTCTTGCCTTCTTCCTCGCCTTTTTCTGCCAGCCATTTGACCAGACTCTGCACGTTCTCCCAGCGGGCCAGCGCGGCGCGCTTGTCGGCTTCGTCGTACAACCAGGCTTCGTAGCCGATGGCAATGAGCAGGTCGTTCAGTACCGTCTGCACCGGTTCGCGGGCGGCCCGGTATTCCAGGCGATTGATGAACTGGCAGAATTCCAGCAGGGGCGCGAGTTGCCGGGCTTGAACCTGCTGCGCAAAGCCTTCTTCAAAGGCCGCGGCAAACAGGGAAATCTGTCGCCGGCCCGCGTAATTGCCCAGGGTTTCGAGCGTGGTGCCGCCGACGCCGCGCCGGGGCGTGGTGACGGCGCGGATAAAGGCGGGGTCGTCGTCGCTGTTGGCCAGCAGGCGCAGGTAAGCAGTGATGTCCTTGATTTCGGTTTTGTCGAAGAAGGACTGGCCGCCGGAGAGCAGGTAAGGGACGCGATGGTCACGCAGATGCTGTTCCAGCGCCCGCGCCTGGAAATTGCCGCGATACAGGATGGCGTAATCGGAGAATTTGCTGCGGTGCTCGAAGCGGTGGGCCTGTAGCTTCATCACCACCTGTTCGGCTTCCTTTTCGTTGTCCTTGTATTCGGTGATGCGGATCGCTTCGCCTTCGCCGTGTTCCGACCACAGTTTTTTCTCGAATAATTTGGGATTGTTGGCGATCAGCGCATTGGCGGCGCGGAGAATGCGCAGAGTCGAGCGGTAGTTCTGTTCGAGTTTGATGACTTTCAGCTGCGGGTAATCACGCGGCAGGCCGCGCAGATTTTCAATGTCGGCACCTCGCCAGCCGTAAATCGCCTGATCGTCATCTCCCACCGCCGTAAAGGCGGCGCGCGGCCCGGCCAGGAGTTTGAGCAACTGGTACTGGCAGGCATTGGTGTCCTGGTATTCGTCGACCAGCAGGTAGCGCAGACGGTTCTGCCATTTTTCGAGGATGGCGGGATGGCGGGTGAATAGCTCGACCGGCAGGGCGATCAGGTCATCAAAATCGACAGCCTGATAGGCTTTCAGGGTGGCGGCATAGCTGACGTAGGCGAGCGCGGCGAGTTTTTCGGTTTCGTTCTGGGCGTTTTTATGGGCCTGATCGGGTGAGATCAGCGCGTTTTTCCAGTTGGAAACCAAGGATTGCAGACGGCGGATTGTCGCCTTGTCGACACTGCCGGAGAGGTCGGAAAAAATGCCGAAGCAGTCGCTGGCATCGAAAATCGAGAACTGCGGTTTATAGCCGAGGGTTCTGGCCTCCTCGCGCAGGATGCGTACCCCGAGTGAGTGAAAGGTGGAGATGGTCAGCCCGGCGGGTTTTTCCTTGAGTAACGCGGCGACACGCGCCTGCATTTCACGTGCCGCCTTGTTGGTGAAGGTGATGGCGGCGATGGTGGCTGGTTTGATACCGCATTCGTTGATGAGATAGGCAATTTTCTGCGTGATGACGCGCGTTTTGCCGGAACCGGCACCCGCCAGTACCAGCAAGGGGCCATCAAGATAGCGGATGGCCTCGCGTTGCGGTGGGTTGAGCATCTTTATGGAGGACGAAAAGTGAAATGTGAAAAGTCCGGAGCCTGCGGGCGTTACTGCACCTCATGGGCAGAGTCCGCTACATGGCGGAATCGCGTTGCGAAACTCCAGCGGCGGATTCAGGGCCGCTTTCACACGTGATTGAACAAAAGTATCAGCAGCAGCACCGCGATCAATGTCAGCAGGAAATTCTGGCGGCGGGCACCCGCCTCCAGGCGGGCGATCAGCGGGCTGAGGTCGGCGGGTTTTTCCTGCGTCAACGCCTGATGTACGAGGCGTGGTAGTTGCGGCAGACTGTGCGGCCAGTTGGGTGCTTCCTGCTTCAGACCGTCGAGGATGGCGCGCCAGCCCAGTTGCTCATTCATCCAGCGTTCGAGGAAGGGCTTGGCGGTGGTCCACAAGTCGAGGTTCGGGTCGAGTTGGCGGCCTAGTCCTTCCACGTTGAGCAGGGTTTTTTGCAGCATCACCAGTTGCGGCTGCACTTCAACCTTGAAGCGGCGTGATACCTGGAACAGGCGCAGCAATACGCGGCCAAAGGAGATTTCGTGGAGCGGGCGGTCGAAAATCGGCTCGCAGACGGAACGGATGGCCGCCTCGAAGTCGTCGACGCGGGTCTCCGGTGGCGCCCAGCCCGCTTCGACGTGGCCTTCGGCGACGCGCCGATAGTCGCGGCGGAAGAAAGTGAGCTGATTCTGCGCATGATAGTTCTTGTCGCTATCGGTCAGGGGGGCGACGATGCCGAAATCCAGGGCGATGTATTTGCCGTGATGCACTTCGTCGGTGGCGACGAAAATATTACCGGGGTGCATGTCGGCGTGGAAAAAGCCGTCACGAAAGACCTGGGTGAAGAAAATTTCGACACCGGCGCGAGACAGGGCTGTGAGATCAATCCCGGCGGCCCGCAGCGCCTCGTTCTGGCTGATCGGGATGCCGTGCATGCGCTCCATGACCATCACCGAAGTCGTGCAGAAATCCCAATGCACTTCAGGCACCAGCAGATTGGTCGATTTGGCAAAATTGCGCCGTAGCTGCGAGCAATTGGCTGCTTCGCGGATCAAGTCCAGTTCGTCGTAAAGGTATTTGGCGAATTCGGCGACCACCTCGCGCGGTTTCAGGCGTTTGCCGTCCGCCCAGACGGCTTCCAGCAGTCCTGCCAGCGTTTCGAGCAGGGCCAGGTCGTGGTCGATGATGGCACCCATGTCGGGACGCAGGATTTTTACCGCGACTTCATGGCCGCCATCTTCCGGGCGCAGGCGGGCAAAGTGCACCTGCGCGACCGAGGCGCTGGCCACCGGTGTTTCGTCGAATTCGGCAAATACGGCGCTGGCCGGGTGACCATAGGCCGCTTCAATCTGGGCGTGAACCTGCGCAGTGGAGAAAGGCGGTACCTGATCCTGCAATTTCGCCAGTTCATCGGCCAGATCCAGCGGTAACAGATCGCGGCGTGTCGACAAGACCTGGCCGAATTTGACGAAGATCGGACCCAGTGCCTCCAGCGCCTGCCGCAAGCGTACCGCCCGTGGTTCGCTGAAGCGTCGCCTCCAACGGCTGGCGCGCAACAACAAGGCCAGGCGACCACTGGTTTCGTGTTCGAGAATCAGCGCGTCAATACCAAAACGGCGGACAACACGGAGGATTTTGACAAGTCGGAACAGGCGCATGGGGCAGCAGGCGGTAATTCAAAGCACGGAGTTTATCCTTAAAACCTCCTGTTCTTGCATCGCTACGTTGCAAGCCGCGCTTTCTGTCGGGACACAAACCTGTCGGCGATGCGCCCGGATGGGCCTGTACGGCGTGCTTCCTGTAGAATCGCGGCTGTTTTTATTTTTTTGCGTGCAGCCGGATGGAATA
>RRZU012300064.1_pt1 | contig 10141 bp, 9 predicted proteins | sample 2165561 | NCBI WGS metagenome assembly RRZU01 (sample SAMN10456909, study PRJNA506462) | wastewater metagenome | isolation source: wastewater sludge | place: USA: Moscow, Idaho
ACTCGGTATCACGATTGATCGGTGCGCCGCCGGGTTACGTCGGCTACGAGGAGGGCGGTTATCTGACCGAAGCCGTCCGGCGCAAACCCTATTCGGTGATTCTCCTCGACGAAGTCGAAAAGGCGCACCAGGATGTCTTCAACGTTCTGCTGCAGGTTCTCGACGACGGCCGCATGACCGACGGGCACGGTCGGACCGTCGACTTCAAGAACACCGTGGTGGTGATGACTTCGAATCTCGGAAGCCAGATGATTCAACAGATGGCGGGTGACGATTACCAGTTGATCAAGCTGGCGGTGATGGGTGAAGTCAAGAGCTATTTCCGGCCCGAGTTCATCAACCGCATTGATGAAGTGGTGGTATTTCATGCGCTCGAAGAGCAGCACATCAAGTCGATCGCCAGGATTCAGCTCGCTTACCTCGAACAGCGCCTGGGGCAACTCGAGCTGAAGCTGGAAGTCGCCGACAGCGCCCTGTCAGAACTGGCGACGGCCGGTTTCGACGCGGTCTATGGTGCCCGCCCATTGAAACGTGCGATCCAGTCGCAACTGGAGGATCCCCTGGCCAAATCGATTCTCGAGGGGCGTTTTGTTGCCGGCGACACGATTCGCGTCGCTTGCGACAGTGGCATCATGCGCTTTGACACGGCTTAGAAGGATGTTGCATGGCACGAAGCTTGCTAATAGTTGTCTGTAGTATGAGCCCGCAAGGCCTGTGCAAGCAATCGGGACATTGCATCGTCTCTGTCCACCTGGAAAGGAGTACACATGAACATCGTCTATAACAGTCAGCAGTACGCAATCGTTGCTTACCCGGTGCAGCAGGGTTTCGAGCTGGTAGACAAAGCGGCCAGCCGCAGCCTTTTCGTTCAGGGTTCGGTGGCCCGGGATTTGCGCAAGGCCATAGACGATATTCCCGACAACGAGCGTGACGAAGAATCGATTGACGCGCTGCTCGACGAGTACTGCGCTGGTGCGGCGCGGCCGATCGTGGTGCACTGAATTGGTGCCAGGATGCGCTCCCGGCCATGCACTGCGATTGACTGACGCCGGGATATCCGGGGCGTCACGAACAAGCCTGAACACCCAAGGGCAGGTCCGGCCGAGCAGGGCTCTGTTTGCGAGCGTATAATTGTCGGCAGAAGCAGCTTGTCAACCAGAACTATTCTTTGGGAGGAGGCCAGATGGCCTTGTACGAATCCGATCACACCAAGTTCATGCGTGAAATGATGGCCCAGCATCCCGAATGGGCCGAGGATCAGCGCCGCGGCCGGGCGATCTGGTGGGACAGGAAGGTCGACCTGAGCGAGCAGAAGTCGCGCCGGGAGGCCAATGAACCGCATCGATCCTATCCCTACGACGTCAATTTCGACCTGCAGTAGCCGCCAGACACAGAAGCGGCCGGACGAATGTCGTCCGGCCGCTTCTTCTCGTTGGCGGGGCCGAAGGCTTTGGCTGCGCCGAGTTTGAGGCGTTGCCTGGTCCCTGGCCCCTGAAAATTTTCCTAGTTGTTCAAGGGCTTGATGACGCGTTTGACGGCCGGGTCGTCGGGGTGCGGGTGGATCGTGAAGCCAAGCCTGGTCATCAGGTTGAACATCTTGGTGTTCATCGACAGCACGTCGCCGACGATGGTACGGTAGCCTTTGACGCGTGCACAGTCGATCAACGCGCTCATCAGCTTGCGGCCGACACCGTGTTTCTGCCAGTCATCGGCAACGGCCAAAGCAAACTCGACGGATTCGCCGTCCGGGTTGGTGACATAGCGGGCGACACCGATCTGCAACTCCTTGCCATCCGCGTCGGGGAGGGTCGCCACCAGAGCCATTTCGCGGTCGTAGTCGATCTGGGTGAAGCGCACCAGCATGGTCTGCGTCAGTTCGCGGATGGTATCCATGAAACGGTAGTACTTGCTTTCGTCGGACAGGCCGATGACGAACTGCTGCTCGCGCTCGGCGTCTTCCGGGCGGATCGGTCGAATCGTCACCGTCCGGCCATCCGGGAGTTCCCATTCCTGGATCAGATGTGCCGGATAGGGGTGAATCGCCATGTGCGCATAGCGGTCGCCCGAGGGTGCGGCATAATCAATGACGATGCGCGCATCGGCAGCGATACCGCCATTCTCATCGACAATCAGCGGATTGAGATCGAGTTCCTGCAGCCAGGGAAGTTCGCAGATCATCTGTGAAACATGCAAAAGCACGTCTTCGAGCGCTTCGAGGTTGACCGCCGGCATGTTGCGAAATTCGCCGAGCAGTTTGGAAGCGCGCGTCGAAGCGATCAGATCCCGCGCCAGGAAGCGGTTGAGCGGTGGCAGGGCAACCGCCCGGTCGCTGAAGACTTCCACTTCGGTACCGCCGGCGCCGAAAGTGATGATCGGACCAAAAATCGGATCACGCGAGACTCCGATCATCAGTTCGCGGCCATTCGGGCGTGCCAGGTACGGTTCGATTGAAACACCGTTGATACGCGCCGTCGGGTGCCGCTTCTTTACCGTTTCGAGAATGTCGTGATAGGCATTGCGAGCCGCCGGGGCGTTGCTGATATTGAGCCGCACGCCGCCCACTTCGCTCTTGTGGATGATGTCCGGCGAATCGATCTTCATGGCGATCGGAAAACCGATCTGTTCGGCCAGCAGCAGCGATTCGGTCGGCGTGTGCGCGACCATGGTCTGTGCGACGGGGATGCGGAAAGCCCGCAGGATGGCCTTCGATTCCATCTCCGAGAGGACCTTGCGCCGCTCGTGCAACACTGCCTCGACCAACATCCTGGCCCCTTCGGTTTCCGGTCGGGAATGCTTCGACAAGGGTGCCGGGGTCTGCAGCAGGAGCTTCTGGTTCCAGTAATAGGTGGAGATATGGTAGTACAGCTCGACCGCCGTTTCCGGCATGCGGAACGAGGGAATACCGGATTCTTCGAGCAACATGCGCGCCTCCAAGACCTGTTCCTCGCCCATCCAGCAGGTGAGAATCGGCTTGGCGGTCAGCAGGTCGACTTCGATCACCGCCTTGGCGACTTCCATCGGCTTCGTCATGGCCTGCGGCGAGAGCATCACCAGAACGCCATCGACGGTGTCATCCTCGGCAACCGCCAGGATGGCTTCGTGATAACGCTTCGGGGTTGCATCCCCTTCGATGTCGATGGGGTTGCGTTGCGACCAGGTGGGCGGCATCTTCGAATTGAGTTTCTGGATGGTACTGGCAGACAATTCGGCGAGCGGAATCTCAAGGTCGCCGGCACGATCTGCGGCCATCGCCCCCGGTCCGCCGCCGTTGGTGATGATTGCCAGGCGCTTACCTTGCGGGCGGAATTTCGAGGCCAGCGCCTTGGCCGCATAGAACAACTGGCCGATGTTCTTGACCCGCACGACACCGGCGCGGCGCACGGCAGCCTCGAAAACGATGTCGGAGCCGCCGGGCATTCCCGAGTGCGTTTCGACTGCCGCCAGCCCGCCGGCGTGACGACCGGCCTTGAGCAGCACGATCGGCTTGATGCGCGCCGCCGAACGCAGCGCGCTCATGAAGCGGCGGGCATCCCGAATGCCTTCGACGTAGAGCAGGATGTAATGAGTGAGGTTGTCGTAGATCAGGTAATCGAGGATCTCGCCAAAATCGACATCGGCGGTGCCGCCCAGCGAGATGACGCTGGAAAATCCGACGCGGTTGCTGGTCGCCCAGTCGAGAACCGCCGAGCAGATCGCTCCCGATTGCGAGACCAGCGCGAGATTGCCGACATTGGCGTAGACATGAGCAAAAGTGGCATTCAGTCCGAGACTCGGGCGAATGATCCCCAGACAATTCGGACCCAGCAGGCGGACTCCGTAACTGCGGGCAATCTCCATCATCTTGCGCTCGAGCGCCGCTCCCGAGTGACCGGTTTCGGCAAAGCCGGAAGTGATCACGATGGCATTCTTGACACCACTGCGACCGCATTGCTCGATGATTTTCGGGACCGTTTGCGGTCTGGTGACGACGACGGCCAATTCGACGCGGGCGCTGATCTCTTCGATCGACTTGTACGCCTGCACCCCCTGGATCGATTCGTGGGCAGTGTTGATCGGGTACAGTCGTCCTTTGTAGCCGGAATCGAGAATGTTCTTGAACAGTACATTGCCGACCGAATTCTCCCGGTCGGAAGCGCCGATGACGGCAACGGACTTGGGTTCAAACAGGGTGGTGAGATAGTGATGTTCTAGCATGAGGATTTTCGCCGCTTGTTCGAGAGGCGCCATACGGGTTGATGTTGCGCTGCAACAATTTTACCACAGATGGCCTGGCAAGTCTCTAGGGAGAAGACCATAATCCCCTCATATTGCGAAATTTGGCACACTGGGAAGACCGCCGGAGGCAGAAGAGGGCATGGGGCGATCCGGAGCCAGCTCGGGAGGTGCTTGGCCGAAACATTGCCGGCGTGACGGCAGCAACTTAGCGAACCGGCGCTGCCAAATCGCGGTCAGCGAGTACGCTGTCGATGTGGATGTCGGATTGCAGGACACGGTACATCGGGCATTTGTTGGCAATCGCCAGCAGTTTGCCGCGTTGTTCGCCTGTCAGATCGCCGGCGAGAGTGATGGTGCGCGAGATTCGATCGATCTTGCCATGTCCGTCGACCTCGATCCGGTCGTGCATCAGTTCGACGCTGACACCGGTGAGTGGCAAGTGCTTGCGTTCGGCGTACATGCGCAGGGTGATCGAGGTACAGGCGCCGAGGCTGGCGAGCAGGAAATCGAAGGGCGTCGGGCCAGCGTCGCTACCGCCCAAGGCGACGGGTTCATCGGCAATCAAGCGATGCCTGCCGGCACACACCATTTGCTGGTAGGGTCCCAGCCCGTTCTCGCTGACGACGATCGAATGTTCGTGCGGCTTACTGTTCTTGTCCTTGGTCATGCGCTCATCTCCAGATCATCGGAAACATGATAAGGGAAGGAAGCTCCGCCCGGACAGTTTCTTTTTGCTGATTATCTGCCGCAAACCCGGCGAGCCAGGGCGTCGATGCCGGCAGGTGTCAGATCGTCGGTGCCGATCCTGAGCGGCGCACGGTATCCGGCGTAGTTCTGCTGCTGCGAGCGCTGGTACAGCGGGTCATAATGCAGGGCCAGCAGCTCGCCGACCAGTTCGCGCCAGCGCCCCTGTTGGATATGTCCTCGCCAGCGCAGCAGCGTCTCCGTGCTCTGCAGATGTCGCAAGGCTTGCAGGCGGGCAGTCAGCCAATCGGGAGCGGTCAGGAAGTAGGCATAATCACGCAACAGGAAATCGACGCGCGCGGCGAAAGACGCTTCGATGTTTACACACTCACCGGCGCGCATGCTCTCGATCAGTGCGCTAGGGAGCTGTAGCGAACCGATCTTGCGGCTCTCCGCCTCGACATAGACCGGCCGATCCGCAAGCAGGCGCTGCAGCGCGGTGAGCAGGCGGGATTCGAACATCTTTTGCGAGGGCTGCGGGCAGTCCGGCAGGACGCCAAGCACCGAACCCTTGTGACAGGCGAGATCTTCGAGGTCGAGCACCTGTTCTCCGAGTTGCCCGATGGCCTGCAGGATGCGGCTCTTGCCGCTGCCGGTGGCCCCACAGATGACCTTCAGTTGCAGCGCCCGCGGCACTTCCGACAGACTCTCGATGACCAGTCGGCGATAGGTTTTATAGCCGCCTTCGAGTTGCTGCGCATCCCAGCCGATACGCCGCAGGACGTAGGTCATCGAGCCACTGCGCTGGCCGCCACGCCAGCACAGGATCAAGGGTCGCCAGTGCTTCGGGCGGTCGAGAAAGCGGTCGCGCAGATGCCTGGCAATGTTCTCGGAAACATGCGCAGCACCCACCCTCCGAGCTGCGAAAGGGGAGACCTGCTTGTAAAGCGTGCCCACTTCGATGCGCTGCTGGTCATCGAGTACCGGACAGTTGACCGAGCCGGGAATATGGTCCTCGGCAAACTCGGCGGGGGAACGCACGTCGATGATCTCGTCAAAGGCAGAAAAATCGCTGATTCGCTGGAGGCTGACGAGCTCATGTTTCATGCGGAGGAGGACATTCGTTGATGGCCGACTATTTTAGCAGCGGTGCGAGGCCACGCCAGACGTTGTTGAGCAACAGGGGTTGCGCTTCAGCGGTCGGATGCAGGTTGTCGGCCTGGAATAGATGGGCTTCCGTTGCCACGCCCTCGAGCAGGAAGTCTACCAGCGCGGTCTTGCGGGCTTTGGCCACTTCATCGAAAGCATGATGAAACTGCAGGGCATAGGTGCCGTAGTTGGGCGGTATGCGCTGGCCGACCAGCAGCACGCGTGCGTTCTTCTTCTGGGCGCTGGCGACGATGGCGCTCAGGTTGTCGCGCAGTTGTGCCACCGGCAGGCCACGCAGGCCATCGTTGGCGCCCAGGGCAATGATCACTACCTGCGGCGAGTGCCTGGCCAGCGCCGCGTCGATGCGGGTCCGGCCACCGCTGGTGGTTTCTCCCGAGATGCTGGCATTGACGACGCTATAATCGAGCTTCCTTTCCTGCAGGCGTTTGGCGAGCAAGGCGGGCCAGGCGGCGTCCTGGCGGATGCCGTAGCCCGCCGACAGCGAATCGCCGAAGACGAGAATGGTTTGTACTGCCTGTGCTGCCGGGGCAAACAGCATCAGTCCGGCGAGCAACAGGCTGCGGTAATTTGGGATACAGGACATGGGTCGAGACGCATCGATGGTCATTGAGGTGAGTGATCTCGCCAAACGTGTGGATAACGGTGGCGAGCCGTTGACCATTCTGCACGAGATTTCGTTCGCCGTCGCCCCTGGCGAGACGGTGGCGATTATCGGGGCCTCGGGTTCCGGGAAATCCACCCTGCTGGGCCTGCTGGCCGGACTCGACCTGCCGAGCAGCGGCTCGGTGTCGCTGGCGGGCGAGGATCTCGGTGGCCTCGACGAAGATGCACGGGCGGTATTGCGCGGCCGCCTGCTGGGTTTCGTCTTTCAGACCTTCCAGTTGCTGCCGTCGCTGAACGCCATCGAAAACGTGATGCTGCCACTCGAACTCGCCGGCACAGCCAATGCCCGCACCGAGGCCGAGTACTGGTTGCAGCGGGTCGGGCTGGCGCACCGCCTGCGGCATTATCCGAAACATCTTTCCGGGGGGGAGCAGCAGCGGGTTGCACTGGCCCGCGCCTTTGCACCGAAGCCCCGGCTGGTGCTCGCCGACGAGCCGACCGGCAATCTCGACGCCGCCACCGGTCATCAGGTCATCGAGTTGATGTTCGCGATCAATGCCGAAAGCGGCACCACGCTGATCCTCGTCACCCATGACGAAGAAATTGCGGCGCGCTGTTGTCGCCGGCTGCGGATGCACGCCGGGCAACTGGAAGAGATTCGCTGAGCAGGATTTCGCTCGCGGCTGCGACACCGCTGCGGACTGCCGCTTCAAGCGTTGCCGGATACTCGGCGCAGACATAGTCGCCCGCCAGCCAGCAGCCGGCGAGTGCGGTTCTGACACTGGGCCGGCGCAGATTGGGGCGACAGCAGAAGGTCGCACGTTGCTCGCGGATCACCTGATACCAGAGGACCACTGGTAGTCGGCGATCGAGTGTGGCGGCGAGTTGGCGGTGCAGTGTGGCGGCCAGCGCGGCATTGTCGAGTTCCTCCCAGGCACCATGACCACTGAGAACGAAGGCCAGGACTCCGGCGGTGCCACAAAGCGCGCCGCGATCAAAAACCCACTGTCCGACCTGTGCACGAGCACGATCCTCCAGCCCGAGCATCGGCAAAGGCAGGCGTACCTGCGGTGGATAGCCACAATAGACGGTACCGATCGGCTCGAAAGCGTACTCGGCAAGCAGTTGTGCGCTGGCGATCGTTTCGGCGTGCCGGACAAGCAGCGCTGCCGCGTGTTGCGGGCCGACTGCGACGACGGCGTGGTCGAAGGACTCGCCACGGATGCCGGGGCCGGCGTCAATCGCTTCGACGCGGGTCGACACGCGGATTTCCCCGCCACGCGCGCGAATGAAGTTCGCTGCAGCGGTCGGGAATAGCTGGTCGAGGTCGGCCGCCGGCAGCAGCAGATCGGTTGCCGCCCGCCCACTGCCGAGACTGTCGCGCAAGGTATGAACGAAAATCTGCGCCGAGGCCTGCGCCGGTGCGGTATTGAGCGCCGCCAGGCAGAGCGGCTCCCAGAGGTGGCGGCGCAGGCTGCCGCGCTGGTCATGGCGATCGAGCAAGTCCTTCACCGTGCAGTCTTCACCGATCCGGTATGCCGCCCCCTGCAGAAAGCGCATGAAGCGAACGGCGCTGATCTTTTCGCTCAGGCTGGCGCCGCGCGCTGCCAGCAGTCCGGCCGCCAGGTGCCATGGCGAGGGCAGGCGCGGCAGCCGCAGGTGAAAGGGAAGCGGCTGGCTGGCCGGGAAGCTCAGTTCAAGGGGCAGACGCTTGAGCAGCCGATCCGGGTCGGCGCCGACTTCCTGCATCAGGCGCAGTGTCTCGCGATAAGCGCCGACCAGGATGTGCTGCCCGTTGTCGAGCCGCTGTCCTTGCACTTCGACGCTGCGAGCACGGCCACCGAGTTGCTTCGCCGCTTCGAAGACCGTCACCCGGACGCCAGCTTTCGCCAGTTCGACGGCAGCGGACAGACCCGCCCAACCGCCGCCGATGATCGCTGCTCTCATCCACGCACCCAGGTCCGCCAGGCGATCCACAGCTTGCGCAGCGGCGTCAGCGAAGTGCGCTGGGTGAGAACCTGACAGCCATCGCGTTTGATCTCGTCAAGCAGGGTGCGATAGATCGCCGCCATCATCAGACCGGGGCGTTGTGCCCGGCGGTCAGCCGCCGGCAGTTCGTCGAGGGCCAGGACATAATAGCTCTCGGCACGTTCGATCTGGAAGTCCATCAAGCGGCGGAAGTTGTCCGAATGGCGGGCATTGAGGATGTCGGCGGCGGTCACTTCGAAACGCTGCAGATCCTCGATGGGCAGGTAAATGCGGCCCATGCGCGCATCCTCGCCGACGTCGCGGATGATATTGGTGAGCTGAAAAGCGACGCCGAGATCGTGCGCATACTTTTGTGTCTTGCGATCCTGGTAGCCGAAGATTTCCGCGGCGAGCAGACCGACGACTCCTGCGACGCGATAACAATAGAGCGACAGCGCCTTGAAATCCAGGTAGCGCGACTGTTGCAGATCCATCTCCATGCCATCGATGATTTCCTGCAACTGTTCCTCGGGTAGATGGAACTCGGCGCTCGCCGCCTGCAGTGCCTGGGTCACCGGATGCTGCGGCTGGCCGGCGCTGAGGCGGGCCAGTTCCTGTCGCCACCAGGCCAGCTTGGTCGCGGCAAGCTGCGGATCCTGGCATTCATCGACGACGTCGTCGACTTCCCGGCAGAAAGCATACAGCGCCGTGATCGCGCGCCGCTGGTTCTGCGGCAGGAAGAGAAAGCTGTAGTAGAAGCTCGAGCCACTGCGTGCGGCTTTCTGCTGGCAATATTCGTCAGGGGTCATTCGCAATCTCGGGATTTCCACAGGGCCGCCATTCTCCCACGACTTACATGCCCAGCGCGCGTCCGCCGATGCGCAGCCAGTCGCGCGCGCCGAGCATTGGGCGGTTCCGGAAGACGTCGCCGCGGACGCGCTGAATCCTCTCCAGGATGCGTAGCCCCCCCTGTACCGTCAAGCGAATCTCCCAGCCCATGCGGCCCGGCAGTTGCTGGACCAGCGGTGCGCCCTCGCTCATCAGGCGGCGCGTTCGTTCGATCTGAAAATCGAGTAGCGCTGCCCATGCCTCGCTCCAGCACCCACCAGCGATGTCTGTTTCGGCGATGCCGAAGTATTCAAGGTCGCCAAGTGGCAGATAGATGCGCTGCTTGTTCCAGTCAATGGCGATGTCCTGCCAGAAATTGACCAGCTGCAGGGCGGAGCAGATGCAGTCCGAGCGGTGCAGGTTTGCTTCGCTGTTCCGCCCGACCAGGTGCAGCAGCAGCCGGCCCACCGGATTGGCGGAACGTCGGCAGTAGTCGAGGAGTTCCGGGTAATCCGCATAGCGCTTCTTGACGACATCCTGCGCAAAAGCGTCAAGCAGGTCGCGCAGCAACTGTACGGGCAGATGCCACTCCCTGATGATCGCCGCCAACTCCGCGAAGTCCTGCCTGGCCGGAGGTTCACCGCCCTCGATGCGGTCGAGTTCCTCCCGATAC
>RRZU013489053.1_pt1 | contig 10140 bp, 12 predicted proteins | sample 2165561 | NCBI WGS metagenome assembly RRZU01 (sample SAMN10456909, study PRJNA506462) | wastewater metagenome | isolation source: wastewater sludge | place: USA: Moscow, Idaho
AGCGCGGACCCGGCCGACCCCGACGACGGGCTCGCCCCCATCGAGGCGATCGAGGCCGCGAGGATCTCCGACGCGCAGGCAGCCCTCGCCGGGCTCACCGGCCCCGGCGACGACCCGGCGCTGCACCGGCTCCTGCCCGACGCCCACCGCGACGACCCCTTCGCCGCCGCCCAGTTCCGCCAAGGCGCGGGGGAGGCGGTGCGCGCGGGCAAGGTGGCCCGGATCGACGTCGCGCTCGCCGCGCTGGAGACCGCGGACGACCGCGGGCGAATCACGTTGCCAGCCGAGACGGCTGCGGCCTTCCTCGTCGCGCTCACCGACGTCCGGCTCGTGCTGGGACAGCGCCTCGGGCTGCGCATCGACGGCGACGTCGAGGCCGTCGAGGCCGAGCTGGCGAACGCGCCGGAGGACGATCCGCGGCTGCCGCTCGTGCTCGCCTACGACTTCACGACGTGGCTGCAGGAGAGCCTCGCGGGCGCGCTCCTGCCCTGAGCGTGGACCGGGCCGTTGCGTGATCGTGACAGGCGGGTTTTGGCAGGTCGGTGGAAGTCGGCGCCACCCGTAGGTGAGAATCGCGCTCACGACATCCCGTCCAGGAGGCTCATCGTGTCCAGTTCCCCCCGTCGCTCTGCGGCCCGCCCGCGCGCGGTCCGCGCCCTCACCGCAGCCGCCTGCGCGGCGATCCTCCCCGTGGCGCTGGCCGCGTGCGGTTCCTCCGGAGGTAACGCAGGCGGGTCGGGCGGCACCGCGAGCTCCGGCGCCGACGGCGGACTCCAGCTCGTCAACCCCGGCAAGCTGACCGTCTGCACGCACATGGCGTACAAGCCGTTCCAGTTCAACAAGGACGGCAAGATCGTCGGCTTCGACGTCGACATCGTCGACCTCGCCGCCAAGGAGATGGGTCTGGAGCAGCAGATCGTCGACATCGAGTTCCAGCAGATCTGGTCCGGCGCCGCGTTCAAGGCCAAGAAGTGTGACATCGGCGCAGCCGGCATGACGATCACCGACGCCCGCAAGCAGTCCGTCGCGTTCTCGGAGCCGTACTTCGACGCGACCCAGGCCCTCATCGTCAAGAAGGGCTCGGGCATCACGGACCTCGCGGGCCTCAAGGGCAAGAAGCTCGGCGTGCAGACCGAGACGACCGGCCAGGAGTACGCGACGAAGAACGCGGGCGCCAACGGCTACGAGGTCATGGTCTTCGACGACCTGCCCCTGGAGGTCAACGCGGTCAAGTCCGGCCGCGTCGACGCCGCGATCAACGACAACGGCGTGCTCTTCGACTTCGCCAAGGACAACCCCGACACCGAGGTCGTCGCCGAGTTCGACACCGGTGAGCAGTACGGCATCGCGGCGAAGAAGGACGACCCGAACGCCACGGCGATCCTCGACAAGATCAACGCCTCGATCACCAAGGCGAAGTCCGACGGCGCCTACGACGAGATCTACAAGAAGTGGTTCGGCACCGCGCCGACCAAGGCGACCGACGCGGCGACGCCCGCCGCGAGCCCGTCGTCCTGACCCGCGTGAGCACGACATCGACGCAGACGGGGGGAGCGGCTCGGCGCCGCTCCCCCCGGCAGCGTGCCCGCCAGTGGCGGATGGTGCAGTACGCGATCCTCGTCGTGCTGCTCGTCCTCGCCGCCTTCACGGCGAACTGGCCGCAGATCATCGACGTCTTCTTCCGGCCCTCGCTCGTCGCCGAGACGATCGGGCCGCAGCTGGGCCGGGCGCTGCTCAACACGATCGTCTACACCGCCGGCGCCTTCGTCATCGGTGCGATCTTCGGCACGATCCTCGCGCTCATGCGCCTCTCGGAGATCGCTCCCTACCGCTGGCTGGCCCGGGCCTACATCGAGTTCTTCCGCGGGCTTCCGGCGATCATCGTCTTCATCGCGTTCGGCCTCCTGCCGCTCGCCTTCGAGGGCCTGGTCATCCCGTTCGACCCGTACGGCACCGTGTGGGTGGCCCTGGGCATGGTCGCGAGCGCCTACATGGCCGAGACGATCCGCGCGGGCATCCAGGCCGTGCCCAAGGGGCAGGTCGAGGCCGCCCGGTCCCTGGGGATGCCGGCGGGCATGGCGATGCGCAAGATCGTGCTCCCGCAGGCCTTCCGGATCATCCTGCCGCCGCTGGCCAACGAGCTCATCCTGCTCGTCAAGGACTCCTCGCTCGTCTACGTGCTCGGTCTGGCCGCGGGCGGCTACGAGCTGACGAAGTTCGGTAAGGAGCTCGCGAACTCCAACGCGAACCTCACGCCGCTCGTCGTGGCCGGCTTCTGCTACCTGCTCATCACGCTTCCGTTGACGATCCTCGTCGGTCGCCTGGAAGCCTCATCGGCGAAGGCGAGGTGAGCCGCGTGACCGGCTCGAACGCGGTCGGGCAGGGGGAGGAGGTCGTCGTCGTCGACGGCCTGCACAAGTCCTTCGGCCAGCTCGAGGTGCTCAAGGGCATCGACACGGTGATCCGCCGCGGTGAGGTGGTCTGCGTCATCGGGCCCTCGGGCTCGGGCAAGTCGACGCTCCTGCGGTGCGTCAACCTCCTCGAGCAGCCGAGCGCCGGGCGCATCGTCGTCACCGGTGAGGAGGTGACGGACCCCGACTGCGACATCGACGGGGTGCGCCGCAAAGTCGGCATGGTCTTCCAGTCGTTCAACCTCTTCCCGCACCTCACGGCGATGGAGAACTGCACGATCGCGCAGCGCTCGGTGCTCGGGCGCAGCGCCGCGCAGGCGCAGCAGGTCGCGCAGGCCAATCTCGACAAGGTCGGGCTCGGTGACCGGGGCGCCTCGCACCCGGCCAAGCTCTCGGGCGGCCAGCAGCAGCGCGTCGCGATCGCCCGGGCGCTGTCGATGGACCCCGAACTCATGCTCTTCGACGAGCCGACGTCGGCGCTGGACCCCGAGCTCGTCGGTGACGTGCTCTCGGTCATGCGGCGCCTGGCCGCCGAGGGCATGACGATGATGGTCGTGACCCACGAGATGGCGTTCGCGCGCGACGTCGCCGACCGGGTCATCTTCATGGACGGCGGGGTCATCGTCGAGGAAGGCGATCCGGCCGACGTCATCGGCAGCCCGAAGGAGGAGCGGACGCGCACCTTCCTCCAGCGGGTGCTCGACCCGACCCACGTCGACACCGGCGCGGAGGACGCGGCGCACGCCGCGCGGCACGCGGCCGACATCGCGGCGGGTGATCCGGGCACACCGGCCTAGGCCCAGCCCACCCTCCTCGCGCCGGCGCTGCGCCCGGTCGCGGGCCACAACGGAGCTGGTCGCAGGCCCGCGGGGCGGTGATGGTGTCCCATCACACGCCCTGCGGGCTCGGTGATCTGGGCGAACCGCCCATATCCTCGCAGGTGTGGACGCTCCCATCGGTATCTTCGACTCCGGCTACGGGGGGCTGACCGTCGCGAGGGCGGTGCTCGACCAACTGCCGCACGAGTCGATCACCTACCTGGGAGACACCGCGCGGGCCCCCTACGGCCCGCGCCCCATCGCGCAGACCCGTGAGCTGGCCCTGGAGTGCCTCGACACCCTCGTCGACTCGGGCGTGAAGCTCCTCGTCATCGCCTGCAACACCGCGAGCGCCGCGATGCTCCACGACGCGCGGGAGCGCTACGACGTGCCGGTCGTCGAGGTGATCCGGCCGGCGGTGCGTCGCGCGGCCGCCGCGACCCGCAACGACCGGGTCGGGGTCATCTCCACGCTCGGCACGCACCGCTCGCGGGCCTATCCCGACGCCTTCGCGGCGGCCCCGCAGCTGCGCGTCGTGAGCCGCCCGTGCCCGCGCTTCGTCGAGTTCGTCGAGGCCGGGGTGACCGGCGGCGACGAGTTGCTGGCGGTGGCGCGGGAGTATCTCGACCCGCTCGTCGAGGCCGACGTCGACACCCTCATCCTCGGCTGTACGCACTATCCGCTGCTCACCGGCGTCATCTCCTACGTCATGGGAGACCTGGTCACCCTCGTGTCGTCGGCGGAGGAGACGGCCAAGGACGTCTACCGCGTGCTCGCCGATCGCGGCGAGTTGGTGCCTGCGGCGCTCCCGGGTGAGCCGGCGGTGACGCCGCGGCACGAGTTCCGCACGACGGGGGATCCGGAGGAGTTCCGCCGGTTGGCCCGACGCTTCCTCGGCCCGGAGGTCGACGAACTGGCCGTCGAGCGGGAGCGGGTGCTCACGTGAAGCTCCAGGTCATCGGCTGCTCGGGCAGCTTCCCCGGGCCGGAGTCGCCCGCCCCGTGCTATGTCGTGAGCGCCGAGCACGAGGGCCGCACGTGGCGTGTCGCGCTCGACTTCGGCAACGGGGCCATCGGGGCGATGCAGCGCCACCTGGACCCTCGCGATCTCGATGCGGTCGTCCTCACCCACCTGCACCCGGACCACTGTCTCGACCTGTGCGGGCTCAAGGTGATGCGGTGCTACGACCCGCGCGGGCTGCCCGATCACCCGCTGCCCGTGCACGCACCGGCGGGCGCCTCGGCGCGGATGGCGCGGGCCTACGGCGTCGACGCGCCGGAGCCCCTCGAACCGTGCCTGGAGTTCCACCCGCTGAGCGCGCGCGAGCCCGTCGAGATCGGCCCGTTCCGGATCACGCCGATACCGGTGCTGCACCCGGTCGAGGCCTACGGGCTGCGCGTCGAGGCCGACGGCGCGGTGCTGGCCTACACCGGGGACACCGACCTGTGCGACGCGCTGAGCGAGCTGTGCGTCGACGCCGATCTCGTGCTCGCCGACTGCGCCTATGTCGACGGCCGCGATGACGACAAGGTCGGGGTGCACATGAGCGGGTCGCGCGCGGCCCGGGCCGCGGTGCGGGCCACGGGCGTGCGGCGCCTCATGCTGACCCACCTGCCCGCGTGGAACGACCCCGACGTGTGTCGGGCCCAGGCCGAGACGGTCTGGCCGGGGCTCGTCGAGCTCGCCGAACCGGGCGCGATCTACGACCTGTAGCCGAGATGCGGGGCGCGCCCGCCGGGAGTACTCCGGCGTGATCCCAGGTGGTCCCTGCGGGGTCCGCGCCGGTCGATAGGGTGAGACCCATGCTTCGACACGACGGCCGTGCCCCTGACCAGCTTCGGGACATCCGGATCACCCGCAACTGGCTCGATCACGCGGAGGGCTCGGTGCTCGTGGAGTTCGGGCGGACCCGCGTGCTGTGCGCCGCGTCGTTCACCCCTGGGGTGCCGCGCTGGCTCAAGGGCCAGGGCAAGGGCTGGGTCACGGCCGAATACGCGATGCTGCCGCGCTCGACGAACACCCGCAGCGACCGGGAGTCGGTGCGCGGCAAGATCGGCGGCCGCACCCACGAGATCTCCCGCCTCATCGGGCGCAGCCTGCGCGCGGTCGTCGACACGAGCGCGCTCGGGGAGAACACCGTCGTCCTCGACTGCGACGTGCTCCAGGCCGACGGCGGCACCCGGACCGCGGCGATCACCGGTGCGTATGTCGCGCTCGCCGACGCGATCGAGACGGGCCGTCGGGCCGGTGCGGTGAAATCCTCGGCGCGCCCGCTCAAGGGCTCGATCGCCGCGGTGAGCGTGGGGGTCGTGGGCGGTGAGCCGGTGCTCGACCTGGACTATGTCGAGGACGTCGGCGCGGACACCGACATGAATGTCGTGATGACCGGGGACGGGCGCTTCGTCGAGGTGCAGGGCACCGCCGAGGGCGAGCCGTTCGAGCGCGAGACCCTCGACCTCCTCCTGAGGTTGGGGACCGTCGGGTGCACCGAGCTGACGCGCCTGCAGGAAGAGGCTCTCGCGATGGGATACCCCGCGTGAGCGATCGGATCGTCCTTGCCACGCGCAATGCCGGCAAGGTGCTCGAGCTGCGGGCGATCCTCGCCGACGTGCTGCAGGAGCTGGGGGCCGAGCTCATCGGTGTCGGCGACCTGCCCGACGTGCAGGACGTCGTCGAGTCGGGCGTGACATTCGAGGAGAACGCGACACTCAAGGCGGTCACCGTGGCCCGCGAGACGGGCCTGCCGGCGCTGGCCGACGACTCCGGGCTGGCGGTCGACGTGCTCGGCGGGGCGCCGGGGGTCTTCTCGGCGCGCTGGGCCGGGCGCCACGGCGACGACCCGGCGAACCTGCAGCTCCTGCTCGACCAGCTCGCCGACGTGCCCGACGCGCACCGCGCGGCGGCCTTCGTGTGCTGCGCGGTCCTCGCCCTACCCGACGGGCGGACGCTGTCGCGGCACGGTCGCTTCGAGGGGTCCCTGACCCGGGCGCCGCGGGGGAGCAACGGCTTCGGCTACGACCCGATCCTGCAGGTCGCGGGTCGATCAGAGACCGCGGCCGAGCTCGACCCGGCGGAGAAGAACGCGATCTCGCACCGGGGGATCGCCTTCCGAGCGCTCGCCGAGGCGATCCCGGACTTCCTGCGCGGCTGACCTGCCCCGGACGCGGTCGGCGACATCACGCCTGACCCGCTCAGTCCGCGTCCGCGCCTGCATTAGGCTCGGCGCTTGCGCGGGAGTGGTGAAACTGGCAGACACGCAGGATTTAGGTTCCTGTGCCCGAGAGGGCGTGAGGGTTCGAGTCCCTTCTTCCGCACCGATGACGGCCTCAGGCCTGGTTCGCGCCTCGACCCTCCGGACTCTGCGTCGGAGCCTGCGTGGCGGGCGTCCCCTCCGGCGCGGGTGTCGGGGAGACACATCGCGTCCCGGCGAGGGCGGCGACCTCGGCCTCGGTGTCCGCCGAGACGGCCCAGCGACGCGTGTAGAGGTCGAAGAGCGCCATGGCGGTGGCCGCGACCGGCACGCCCAGGGTCGCGCCGACGAGGCCGAAGAGCTGGGCGCCGATGATCGCCGAGCCGAAGGACACGGCCGGGTGTACGTCGACGGCCCGTGAGCTGATCCGCGGTTCGATGAAGACGTTCTCGATCTGCTGGTAGACGATCGCGAAGAGCAGCACCCACGCGCCGTCCGCCGGCTCCCCGCTGCCCAGACCGACGACGACGGGCAGCGCGATCGAGATGTAGGTGCCGATCGTCGGCACGAACTGCGCGACGAGCCCGGTCAAGCTCGCCAGCGGCAGCCAGTAGGGCAGGTCGATGGCGAACATGAAGACGCCCATCGCCGCGCTGTTGCTGAGAGCGAGGCTGCCGCGCGCCCCGCCGTAGCCGCCGACCTTGCCGAGCATCGTCTGCCAGATGGTGAGGAAGACGACCTGGTTGCGAGGCGGGAGCAGGCCCGCGATCCAGGACCGCAGCCGAGGCAGGTCGATCGAGAGGTAGACGAGGAAGAACGCGAACGTGAAGATCTGGAAGAAGCCGCTCGCCGCGCCCCCGAGGATCTGCAGGAGGCTCCCCGCGACGGAGGTCGCGTACGTCGTGACGTCGTGGGAGCTGATCCCCAGATCCGAGAGGATCGTGTTCATCGCGTAGTTCGTGCCGAACGTCGTGTTGATCCACGACAGGATCCCCTCGCACGCTCCCGGCAGCGCGGTGATGAGCTGGGCGAGCTGCTCGGCGAGCATGCTGCCGAAGGTCCAGAAGAAGGCGACGAGGAAGATCGTCGTGGCCCCCAGGGTGAGCGCGACGGCGGCCAGGCGCGGCATGTGGGCGGCCAGCCGCCCGACGATCGGCTCCATCGCCAGCGCCATGAAGAACGACAGGCACAGCATGACGACCGTCGAGGCCGCGTGCGAGAGGAAGAACGTGCCGAGCCACACGAGCAGCCCGACGGAGACGACCACCCAGGCGGCGCGCCACGTCGAGCGCAGGTCGAAGACGACGCGTCGGCTCACGTCAGGAGACGTCGATCTTCAGGGCCTTGGCCAGGGACGCGACGTGCCCGGTCGCCTTGACGTTATAGCGGGCCAGTTCGATGACGCCCTGCTCGTCGATGACGAAGGTCGAGCGGATGACCCCGACGACCTCCTTGCCGTAGAGCTTCTTCGTCCCGTACGCCCCGTAGGCGCTGAGGATCTCCTTGTCGGGGTCGGACAGCAGCGGGTAGGTGAGCGACTCCGCTTCCGTGAAGCGCGTGAGCTTCTCCGGTCCGTCCGGGCTGATGCCGACGATCGCGTAGCCGGCCTGCTGCAGCGGGGTGAGGGCGTCGCGGAAGTCGCAGGCCTGCGTGGTGCAGCCCGGGGTCATCGCGGCGGGGTAGGCGAAGAGGATGAGCTTGCGGCCGGAGTAGTCGGCGAGGCTGACGATGCTGCCGTCCTGGCTGGGCAAGGAGAACGCGGGGGCCGGGTCGCCGGGTTGCAAACGGGTCATGCGGGGTAGGTTATCGTCGCGAAGAGTGCATGCTGCCGTGCCGTCCGAGCGCACCGTCTGCACACACCGGCGGAGCGCCGCACGGGACGGGCCGGCACCAACGGTCACCACCGAAAGGACACCCTGATGGGTTCGCAGGACAACAGCTCGGTCAGCCGGATCGAGAGCGACATCGAGCGCACCCGTGCACGGCTGGCGGCCACGGTCGACGAGCTCGCCTACCGGGTGCAGCCCTCGACGATCCTCAAGCGCGAGACGGACGCGGCGAAGACCTCGTTCTACAACGCGACGCGCACGAACGACGGCGCGATCCGCTACGAGGTCGTCGGGCCCGCCATCGCCGTCGTCGTGGGGCTGTTCGCGCTCGCGGTCTACCGCCGCGTTCGTGGCTGAGCGCTCCGAGCCTTCCGCGGCGGCGAGCGAGCCGCACCTGCCGATCCGCATGCTGCACGACCGCGTCCTCCTGCGCCGCGAGGGAGACGGCGGCGAGCGGCACAGCGGTGGAGGTCTGCTCATCCCGGCGACGGCGAGCCTGGGCAAGCGCCTGTCGTGGGCCGACGTCGTCGCCGTCGGTCAGCACGTGCGTCAGGTGGCGCTCGGCGACGGGGTCCTATTCGACCCGAGCGAGGAGGCCGAGGTCGAACTCGAGGGCGCGAGCTACGCCCTTCTGCGCGAGCGCGATCTGCACGCCGTCGGGGCCGCCCGCTCCGACACCGGCGCGACGGGCCTGTACCTGTGACTCCTGGATCTGCCGGCGTCGCGGGGACGGGCCCGTCTCTGGTTTTTTCGCGACGTGATCCCGGCCACGTGCGGATCGGTCGGGGCCGTCGCCGCAAGCCTGTGACCAGCGGATTTCACACTGCGGCGGAGGGTGATGTAACGTTTTTCCTCGTTGCGCCATTAGCTCAATTGGCAGAGCAAGTGACTCTTAATCACTGGGTTCGGGGTTCGAGTCCCTGATGGCGCACCACACACGAAAGGCCTCGCGAGATCGGGAGGCCTTTCGTCGTTCCGGGGCCGGTGACGCGGTCCGGGCGGGTGCCGGAATCACCGCTCAGCGGCGGCGATCCGAGCGCAGGAGCAAGAAGACGATGACGCCGAAGACGAGGGCGCCGATGCCGCCGAGGGCGAGCATCATGTAGGCGCCGTCGTTGCCGGCGGTCGACTCCGCCGCAGGCGACGTCGCCGTGATCGTCTTCGGTGCGCCCGGCTGGGCGCCCGACGTGGCGCCGGGCGTCGCGCTCCCGGGGGTCGTCTCGGCCGCTGTGGGGCTCGCTGTGGCCGGGCGGAAGGTGAAGGTGACCTCGCCGGCGACCGGGTGGGAGTCGGCGCTCACGACGCGATAGCGCACCGCGGTCTGCCCGGGGGCGAGGTCGCGGGGGAGTGAGGCACTCACCGACGGCCCGTTGACGGTGCTCTCCAGGCGCGTCGTGGCGCCGGCGGCGTCGACGAGCACGACCTGCGCCGCGAGATTGGGGTCGATGTTCTCGTTGAAGACGAGCTCCACCTTCGGCGGCAGGTTGACGACGACCGACCCGTCGCTCGGGTTGCTCGACCGCAGCGCCGCGTGCGCCTGGGCCACCGGTGCGCTGAGCACCCCCGCGCTCAGCGCGACGACCAGCGCCAGCAGCACGACCCAGCGCGAACGAGTCGCCGCAGGACCGCTGCGCCCCACACTCACCCCCTCGCGCCGAGAGCGGGAACGGAGGGGACGAAGCGAGAACCTGGCACCCTTTCGCGGCGCTGGCTGACGGTGGCCGGAACTCTACCCGCCGCCCCTGTAGGGGCTCTGGGGCAGCGGGACACACGCTGGTCGCCGTCGGGCCGTGGCATCGAGCGGCTCACGTGGGTACATGGTGAGCACATGGCGGGTGTTCGAATGGCGAAGGCCCCTGACCTTGCAGGTCAGGGGCCTTCTCTGTGGGGTG
>RRZU011073414.1_pt1 | contig 10139 bp, 7 predicted proteins | sample 2165561 | NCBI WGS metagenome assembly RRZU01 (sample SAMN10456909, study PRJNA506462) | wastewater metagenome | isolation source: wastewater sludge | place: USA: Moscow, Idaho
AATATTCGTCGACAAGACGCAGCGGCTGTGGCGAAGGCTGAGCTGGCTGAGCCGGTGCGCGCGCCTCGATCCAAGCGTGAACCGGTCGAGGTGGTGGAACCCTCCGGCACGGCAGCCGCTGCACCTGCCCCGAAAGTCGAAGCGCCCAGCGTCGACATTGCTGCGGTCGTCAAGGACTTCTTGTCGCGCGAGCCGAAGTCAGTAGCTGAGTCGCAGCGGCTGATCAAGGGTTTATCAGATGAGCAGTTGCGTGAGTTCGCCCTGTCGCTGCCAACCTTGCGCGATGCGAAAGGAACGGTTGCAGAGCAAGCGATTCGCACCCTGTCTTCCGAGAAGGGTCTGACCGCCGAGTGGGGTCAGGCACAACGCGGGCGCGCGGGCGTACACTTTGACGGGCAGCGGTTCAAACTAGCGTCTGGCGACACACCGTTCAGCAAGCAGCAGACCGGTAAAGGCCGTGAGCTTTTTGAACAAGAGGTCAACGAGATTGCCCGTAAGCTCCTGGGCGACGTCATCCCCGCCAAGATGGTGGACTCCCTCGGGGTGGACAAAGATGGGCTGCAGATCATGGGTAAGTTCGTCGACAAGGCGATTGAGATCGCCAGGAACGGTCCCGATCAGGCGGGCACCCTGCACCACGAGATCTGGCACGCTGTCGAGGGCATGCTCAAGGACATGGGTCCGCACGGCGAGAAGATCCTCGCCGACATCCACTCGCACATGACCACCCCTTTGATGCGCGAGGCTCTCAAAAACGCGTACAACGACGAAGGGGTCAACAGTCAGCTCGGCAGCATGTCAGAGCGCGCAGCGTTCGTCTTCCAGAAACTCTCCGAGGGCAACGGGTTCCCGCTGCCGAAAGAGACAAAGACCATTCTCCAGCACCTGGGCAACTTCGTAAAGTGGGTGGCGAACAAGGTGGGCTTCACGACGACGACGACTGCCGAGGAGCGCAGCAACAACTTCATGGGCTACGTGATGCGCGGCGACTTCGCACGCGACATGGACAACGCAGCGTCGGTGCGCAAAGGCCTCGGCGAGAAGAGCGGCGACAACGTCGTGCATCAGGCCGGCAAGATTCTCAAGCCAGGTCTCGAAGCCCTGAGCGCGGTACTGCAGCACACCAGTACGCGGGTGGCCGATCTGAAAGTGCCAGAATACGATACGGTCATGGAGCTTCTCACCGGCAAGGAGGGCAAGGGTGGGTACATGAACGACAAGCGCCGGATGGAGTATGCCTTCGACAACGAAATTGGTGTGCAGATTAAGGGAATGTCCGAAGAGCAGATGCAGGAGTTCCGCAAGTCTGACAAGCTCAAGGCGTTTCAGGGTAATGTCGAGCAGTACATGCTCGATGCAGGTATGGACAAACAACAAGTCCTGAGCTTCTACAAACACCTCGAAACGCTGAACGCCGACATGGTTGGGAAGGAGATGGAGGCGTTTGTCACCGACCTGATCCAGCACGGCGGGTTTAGGGACAAGGTCAGCGAGGCGCGTACGCTCGCCAATCAGATTTCGGATCGAGGCTTCTACTACGACAAGGACCGCGAGCTTTTTCCGAACCGACCCGACCTCAAGGATAAATGGTCAGAACGTGACTTTACCCAGAGCGTGGCTCGGTACATTCAGCAAGCTGTATACCATGCAGAACGCATGCGCGAACGCGACGGGGTCGACGGCAAGAAGTATCGTATGAACGACATCAAGGCGCTCCTCGAAGCGGGGGATGCGAAGACCGACATCGGTGGTCAGGAGTTGATGGTTGACACTCTCGCTGCGTATGAAGGTACTCTCGGTGCAAACAAACTATCTCCAGGTCTGCGCAAGTTCATGGGCAGCTTGTTGTTCATCAACAACGTGCGCCTGTTACCCAAGGCGGTGTTCAGCCAGATGCTCGAACCGATGCAGCTCGCTCTGCGCAAAGGCAATATGGGCGGTACGCTGGACACGCTCTGGCGCGGCATCCGTGAAATGCCCAGGTCGTTCGACAAACTCGACGCTGGTTACACCGTCGATAAGTGGGAGGCACTCGCCAACCAGATTGGCACCGCGCCATCGCGCATCATCGCTAACGTCATGGCGCAGATGCAGAACGGCATGACCCTGCCCGGCAAGATTGGCCACTGGAACGATCAGTTCTTCAAGCTCAACTTCATGGACCAGTGGAACCGGTCGATGCACATCGAAGCGACCAAACACAGCGTGGAGTTTCTGAGGGAGCACGCAACGATCGTCCGCACGAGCAAGAACGCAGAGATGGTCAAACGTAGTCAACGTTACCTGAATGAACTAGGTGTCAAGGAGGGTGACATTAAGTTCGACAAGGACGGTGGATTGTTCATTGACTACAAGAACGTCGGTAGCGACCGTGTGGCGCGAGCAATCTCCCAGTACGTGAGCGAGGCGATGGCGCACCCCGACGCTGGCAGCAACCCGATGTGGATGAACGACCCAAGGTTTGCCCTGCTCGCGCAGATGAAGCGTTTCACCTTCGCGCACAGCCGGTACGTACTCGACCGCGGCATCAAGGAGTACAAGCTCGGCAACGCCTTCCCGCTCATCCCTGCTGTGCTGGCCATGCCGTGGATGCTCGCGGCAGACGGGCTGCGCGACACGATCACGATGACCGACACCCGCTACAAGAACAACTGGGGCCTCCTGGACTACGCCGAGCACGCGTGGGGACGATCGGGCAACGCTGGCAGAGGGCAGTTCCTCGGTGACATCGAGCAGTCGGTGCGGCATGGTGGCAGTGGTCTGGAAGGTGCGGCGGGTCCGACAGCAGAACTCTTCGGACGCTTCGCCCGCGGTATGCACACTGGTCAGTGGTTCGACTCGATGGTGAATCAAGCGCCCGGTGCGCCGATGATCATGCCTGACTGAGGCGTTTTTAAGAGAAAAAACAATCCCCCCAGTTTCCAATGGGGATAGCACTTCGGCATAACCTAGAAGGCAAAAATATTTGCCAAGTGCAGTTTTATTAGCCTGACAGAGTGCGAAATAGCACGTAAGTCATTGATTCTATTGGGGCGTCAGAGACTCGAACTCTGGACCTACGGATTAAGAGTCCGCTGCTCTACCAACTGAGCTAACGCCCCACGTGGCGCCCACTGCACGACGCAGCAGGCGCTTCTTTCGACTGGTGGGTCGGGTGGGATTCGAACCCACGACCAATGGATTAAAAGTCCACTGCTCTACCGACTGAGCTACCAACCCTGCGAAGCCGCGAAGTATAGGGAAGGGCCTGAGGAGTGTCAACGCAAGCGGGCGCTTGTGCATCCCGTTGGCCTATCCTCTGGCGGCTGATTCAGATTCCGCCTCCACAACTGGCCGGGCAAAAAAGAGGGCGCCACGCGGGCGCCCAAAGGGAGAGACAAACGCTTGCGTTGCTCAGTAGTGGTAGGCCGATTCACCGTGCGAGGTGATGTCGAGGCCTTCGCGCTCTTCCTCTTCCGGCACCCGCAGACCAATCACCATGTCGACCAGTTTGAAAGCCACCAGCGACACGACACCCGACCAGACGATCACCGTACCAACACCCCACAACTGGCTGATGACCTGAGCCGTCATGTCGTAATCGCCGACCTTGTTGAGTACGTAGTCATAGACGCCAGTGCCGCCAAGGGCCGGATCGGCGAAGACACCGGTCAGGATCGCGCCGAGCATGCCGCCGACGCCATGCACGCCAAAGACGTCGAGAGAATCGTCAGCACCGATTATTCGCTTCAGCCCATTGACACCCCACAGGCAGATCACACCCGCCAGCAGGCCAATGGCAATGCCGCCCATGACGCCGACGAAGCCAGCTGCCGGGGTGATCGCCACCAGGCCGGCCACCGCTCCGGACGCTGCACCGAGCATCGAAGGCTTGCCCTTGATCATCCATTCAGCCAGCATCCAGGACATCGTCGCACACGCCGTGGCTACCCAGGTATTGACCATCGCCAGCGCTGCGCCACCGCTTGCTTCGAGGGCCGAACCGGCATTGAAGCCGAACCAGCCAAACCACAGCAGGGAAGCACCGATCATGGTAAAGGTCAGGCTGTGCGGAGCCATCGATTCCCGACCGTAGCCAATCCGCTTGCCAATGACGATCGCTCCGATCAGCCCGGCGATGGCGGCGTTGATGTGCACCACGGTGCCACCGGCGAAGTCGAGTGCACCCTTCTGGAACAGGAAACCAGCCGTCTTGGTTGCCGCCTCACCAGCCGCTGCGTCGATATAGGCATCCGGACCTGCCCAGTACCACACCATGTGCGCCATCGGCAGGTAGGAGAGCGTGAACCAGATCACCATGAAGACGAGAATCGCGGCAAATTTCGCGCGTTCGGCGAAGGCGCCGACGATCAGCCCGCAGGTGATCGCTGCGAAGGCGCCCTGGAAGATGACATACGCCAGTTCGGAGATGACTACGCCCTTGCTGAAGGTGGCCGCGACCGAGTCGACGGTGATTCCCTTGAGGAAGACCTTGTCGAGCGCCCCAAAGAAGCCGCCACCTTCGGTGAAGGCCAGCGAGTAGCCGTAGATCACCCAGAGCACGCTGATCAGCGAGAAGGTCACGAAGACCTGCATCAGCACCGAGAGCATGTTCTTGGTACGGACCAGGCCGCCGTAGAACAGCGCCAGCCCGGGGATCGACATCAGGATGACCAGCGCCGCGCTGGTCATCACCCAGGCGTTGTCGCCCTTGTTGGCAACCAGCACCGGCGCTGCCGCCGCCGGTTCCCCACTTGCCGTAGCAGAGGTCGGTGCAGCCGTGGAAGCGGTCGCGGCGGTGGCTGCAGGTTTGTCGTCGGCCCAGGCGGGAGCGCCGATGCTGACGGCGCCGAGCAGGGCGAGGATGGCGAATATACGTTTCATGTCTTGCTCCTCACAGTGCTTCTTCACCGGTTTCGCCGGTGCGAATCCGAATGACTTGTTCAATTGCCGAGATGAAGATCTTGCCGTCGCCGATCTTGCCGGTGCTGGCCGATTTTTCGATGGACTCGATCACCTGTTCGAGCAGGTTGTCGCTGATCGCCGCTTCGACCTTGACTTTCGGCAGGAAGTCGACAACGTATTCGGCGCCGCGATACAGCTCGGTGTGACCCTTCTGGCGACCGAAGCCCTTGACTTCGGTGACGGTGATTCCCTGCACGCCGATCGCCGACAGCGCTTCTCGTACTTCGTCAAGCTTGAAGGGCTTGATGATGGCGGTTACCAGTTTCATGTTGTACTCCATGGGTTGGGAGGGGAAAAAAGAAATACTGAATACCCAAAAGCACATCCTGTGCCAGCATAGAATTTTGTGATTCTTCAGCTCGTTGCCGGTTGATCGCACGCTCAGACGGCGTTTGCTGCACTGCGATGAAGCAGCCATGGAGCACGCTGCACCGCGGCGGTGCGTTATCTGTCCGACGCTGTGCGTGTGCTACACTCGAAGCATCCGTAAACCATTTGTTCCCCTTGGTGACTGCCATGCTTGACCCCAAATTTTTTGAAGACCTTGGCGCTCGTCTGAACGCCATCATTGCCGCCAGTCCGGCCGCCGATATCGAAAAAAACGCGCGCGCGCTGCTGGCTAGCGGCTTTGCCAAGCTCGATCTGGTCAGTCGTGAAGAGTTCGATATCCAGTCGCAGGTCTTGCAACGCACCAGGGAAAAACTCAAGGCGCTCGAAGCGCGGCTGGACCGCCTGGAAAGCCCGCCGGACCAGCCGGACTGAGGCGGCGCAGCGGCGGGCGAGCGCTCGTCGCGCCTCGCCGCCGCTGCGCGAATTGCTGATCGCCGCGAATGCCTCTCGCCATTGTCCATAGCCGCGGCCTGGATGGCCTTGCGGCCCCGGAAGTGGCGGTCGAGGTGTATCTTACGGGTGGTTTGCCCAGCGTTACCCTGGTCGGGTTACCCGATACCGAAGTCAAGGAAGCGCGCGACCGGGTGCGGGCGGCACTGCAGAACGCCGGCTTCGAATTTCCCCGCAAGCGCATTACGGTCAACCTCGCCCCGGCTGATTTGCCCAAGGAGTCGGGCCGCTTCGATCTGCCGATTGCCCTCGGCATCCTCGCCGCCTCGGGCCAGATTCCGGCGCAGGCGCTGGCCGGTCATGAATTTGCCGGCGAACTGTCACTCTCCGGCGAATTGCGGCCGATCCGGGGTGCCCTGGCGATGGTCCTTGCCGCTGGTGGCATGGGGCGCAGCTTTGTCCTCCCGGCCAGCAGTGCCCGCGAGGCGGCGCTGGCCAGCCAGGTACGGGTGTTCACCGCGAGTACCCTGCTCGAAGTTTGCGCGCACCTGACCGGGCAGGCGGCGCTGGCCGAGTGCCTGGCCACCGAAGAGTCTCCGGACGACGGCAACGACTATCCCGATCTCGCCGAAGTGCGCGGCCAGGCTCAGGCCAAACGCGCGCTCGAAATTGCTGCCGCGGGGGCGCTTTCGATCCTGCTTGCCGGCCCCCCGGGCACCGGCAAGTCGATGCTTGCCAGTCGGCTGCCTGGCTTGCTGCCGCCGATGACACAGGCTGCGGCGCTCGAATCGGCGGCCGTGCTGTCGCTGGCCGGACAGTTCCGCCCCGAACTTTTTCGTCGTCATCCCTACCGGGCGCCGCATCACACCGCATCCACGGCGGCCTTGGTCGGTGGTGGCAGCGTCCCGCATCCCGGCGAGATTTCGCTGGCTCATCAGGGCGTGCTCTTTCTGGACGAGATCCCCGAATTTGACCGCCGGGTGCTGGAAGCGCTGCGCGAACCACTTGATTCTGGCCGTATCCACATCTCGCGCGCTGCCCGGCAAGCCGAGTTCCCGGCTCAGTTCCAGCTCGTCGCGGCGATGAACCCGTGTCCCTGCGGTTATTACGGCGATTCGCGTGGACGCTGCCGGTGTACGCCGGACCAGGTCCTGCGCTATCGCGGCAGGCTATCCGGTCCGCTACTCGATCGCATCGATCTACAGATCGAGGTCCCTGCGGTCCCTGCGGAAGTGCTGCAACACGCACCCGACGGCGAAGCGTCGGCGGTGGTGCGGGCGCGCGTGGCGCAAGCCCGCCAGCGCCAGCTACAGCGTCAGGGAAAAGCCAACGCGCGCCTGAGCACCTGCGAAATCGACCAGTACTGCCAGCCCGAAGCCAGCGCTGCAGCGCTGCTGAAGCATGCCATCAGTCGCTTCGAACTGTCGGCGCGCGCTTTCCATCGTTTACTCAAGGTTGCCCGGACGATTGCCGATATAAGTGCTAGCGACGCCATCGAGGCGCAGCATGTTGCTGAAGCCGTGCAGTACCGTCGCTTCGCGAAGGATTGATGTGCCCCACTCCAACCCGCCGGCCGCGCCGCGCGGCATAGCCGGTTTACTGGCCTCGCTGGCCTCGCTGGGCCCTTTCTCGATCGACACCTATCTGCCGTCGTTCAACGATATCGGCGCATCGCTGGGGGCGACCCCACTTGAGGTGCAGCAGACGCTGACGGCCTACCTCCTGCCATTCGCGCTGATGACCCTGTGGCACGGCGCAATTTCCGATGCGCTTGGCCGCCGCCGGGTGGTTCTGGTGACCGTTGCGCTCTTTGCCCTGGCTTCGGCCGGCTGCATGTTCGTCGCGCGCATCGAAGATCTGTGGTTGCTGCGCGCCCTGCAAGGGATGACTGCCGGTGCCGGCATGGTCGTCTGCCGGGCGATCGTCCGCGATTTGTACGATGGAGCGCCGGCGCAGCGGCTGATTTCACAGATCACGATGATGTTTGCCCTCGCCCCAGCAGTTGCGCCGGTGCTCGGCGGCCAGCTGCAACTATGGTTTGGCTGGCGCTCGGTGTTCGCCTTCCTGGTGCTGATCAGCGCCGCGCTCTGGCTGGCTTGCTGGTTCCTGCTTCCGGAAACCCTGCCGCAGCACCGACGCCAGTCGCTGCACCCCGGCTATCTGGTTCGCACTTACTGGAAGGTGCTGACCTCCCCCGCCTTCCTGCTGATCTGCGGCGCGCTGGCATGCAATTTTGCGGCCTTTTTCATTTACGTGCTCTCGGCTCCGGTGTTCCTGATGCGCCATCTCGACGTTCCCGCAACCGGTTTTCTGTGGCTGTTTGGCCCGGCGATGAGTGGCCTGATGCTCGGTGCGTGCCTGTCCGGCAGACTTGCCGGCAGGCTTTCGCCGCTACGCACGATTGCCGCAGCTTATCTGTTGATGATCGCTGCAGCCGCAGGCAACATCGCTCTGAATCTGGCTTTGCCGCCAGCGCTGCCGTGGAGCGTGCTGCCGATCTTCGGCTTTACCATAGGGATGTCCCTGGCAATGCCCTCACTGACCCTGCAGGCACTTGAGCTGTTCCCGCAACAACATGGCCTGGCCGCTTCCTGCCAGACTTTCCTGCAGTCCGGTTGCAACGCCCTTGCTGCCGGTCTGATTGCCCCGGCGCTGTGGGGGTCGACGCTGACACTTGCGCTCGGGATGGGCGGTTTGATGTTGCTCGGTGCCTGTGCCACCGTGATCCAACAGCGGCGAACGCCGCCTGAGGCGCAGCTGCTCTGCCTGCCGTAGGTCCGACTTCGTCTATACTCGTGCCTTCGTCGAACCGAGTGGAGCCGATCAGACATGTTCACGAAATTCTTCGCCAGCATCCTGCTTGCCGGCTTGGCCGCGGTCGTCCTGGTCGCTTGCGACTCCGAGAAGTTGAGCCAACTCAAGCCCGGCGTCACCTCTGCCAGAGAGGTGCGCGAGATCATGGGACAGCCCAACCTGGAGTGGAAGAATGCGGATGGGACGCGCATCTGGGAATATCCTCGGATGCCCGAGGGAATCGTCAATTACATGCTGGTGATCGGCAGCGACGACGTCCTGCGCGAGGTGCGTCAGGTGCTGACCGAAGAAAATTTCGCCAGGATCAAAGCGGGTATGACTCGCGATGAAGTCCATCGCCTGCTCGGCCGCCCGGCACATCAGCAGTACTTCTCGCTAAAGCAGGAAACCGTATGGGACTGGAAGACCAAGGTCGATGCGGGTATGGTCTGGTATTTCAATGTTCATTTTAACGAGGATGGGGTGGTGACCAAGACCAGCACCAACTTCGTCCCGAAGGGTTAGGCGGCGGCGTTGAACAGCGGCCTGGCGGCGCACCGCCAGGCGCCAGCAGCCTGGGCTTGCGGGCGCGCTGATCTTCCGGAACCGCGGAGTTGCCATGCGTGGCCTGCATCTGATCGCCGAACTCTACGAGTGCCGCTGCGAGTCCAGCCTGCTCGATGACGCCGAAACGCTGCGGGATCTCTGCCTGGCCGTTTGTACGACACTTGGGCTGACGCCCGTCGGGCAGGTATTCCACCAGTTCGGCAGCCTGCGGGGACCGGCTGGTGCGACGGGCGCAGTGGTGCTTGCCGAATCGCATCTTGCGGTGCACACCTGGCCGGAGGCGAGGGCGGTGACGCTGGACCTCTACGTCTGCAATTTCAGCCAGGATAACGGCGCAGTGGCGCGTAGAGCATGCCAGCGATTGATCAGCGCTTTTGCTCCCTCGCGACTGCTGCAGCGCGAACTGGAACGTGGTGTTCCGGGCCTCGCCGGCGAAAGCGAGTGGCAGGTCTAAGCGGGGGTATACTCGCGTTTTCGCCAAAAACCTCAGGGAGCCTGCGTGGAATCGCTGCGTATTACGCTTGAACAATCCGAGATTCCGACCCACTGGTACAATATCGTGGCCGACATGCCCAATCCGCCACTGCCGCCGCTGGATTCGGACGGTCAACCGGTGTCCCCGGAGCAGATGGGCAGAATCTTTCCAATGGCGATCCTCGAGCAGGAAATGTCGGCCGAGCGCTGGATTCCGATCCCCGACGAGGTCCGCGAGGTGTATCGGCTGTGGCGTCCATCGCCGCTGATTCGTGCCCGACGCCTGGAAGAAGTGCTCGATACCCCGGCGCGCATCTACTACAAGTATGAAGGCGTTTCTCCGGCCGGTTCGCACAAGCCCAATACCGCCGTACCCCAGGCCTTCTACAACAAGCTGGCCGGCACCAAGCGGCTGACGACGGAAACCGGTGCTGGGCAGTGGGGCTCGTCGATCGCCTTCGCCGGCCAGATGTTCGGCCTGCCGGTGCGTATTTACATGGTCAAGGTTAGCTATGACCAGAAGCCCTACCGCCGTCTGATGATGCAGACTTGGGGCGGCGAGGTGCCGGCCAGTCCGACCA
>RRZU013537757.1_pt1 | contig 10139 bp, 7 predicted proteins | sample 2165561 | NCBI WGS metagenome assembly RRZU01 (sample SAMN10456909, study PRJNA506462) | wastewater metagenome | isolation source: wastewater sludge | place: USA: Moscow, Idaho
ATCAGTTCGAGCTGAAAAACATCGCTTAAATTTTAGGCATCCAAAAGAAAAATACTGAAATAAAGCTCGAAGCAAAACGAGTCTGTTTTAGTTCGTCTAAAATCAGAAGGACAAAAAAATAAGAGCATTTTTCAGCTCTTATTGTCTTCGTTTCACCGAATCTGACTGGTTTTAATCGAAAAAAGGGCCGCTGCACTGTCAATAAAAATTGACTAATGCAACAGCCCCTTTGTTTTTTGAAAAAGGGTATAAACAATAACCGGATAACTTGCTTTCGTGATTTAAAACATTTGCAAAAAGAGCAGAACAAATCTTTAAAAGCTTAGGAGAAAAGCGTATGTTAACAATAGATTTATTAAATGACGGACGTAAAGGCTGCAAGATTACTGGAGAAGTCGACGTAGCAGTGGCCGCACCGTTTAGGGAAGCGCTTCAGAAAGCTGTTGATTCGGGAACTGAAGAGATTTATCTGGATCTTTCAGATATGGATTATATTGACAGTACGGGTATCGGCATTCTTATCGATATGAAAAAGAACGTAATGAAGCCGGGGCAGCAGTTTATCCTGATTCATCCGAAGCGCAGCATCGCGAAGCTGTTTCAGCTTACGGGCGTAGATCAGATATTCCAGATCGCGGAGGCGTGACATGAGCACACAGGAACAGGATCTTTCCAGGCAGCTTCTAAACGGTGAACAGGTCATGCTTGAGCTACCGGGGATGCCGGAGTTTATTTCTCTGGCCCGTCTGTCGGCTGCATCCGTCGGAAACATCATCGGATTTCCGATCGATGATATCGAAGATCTGAAGGTCGCGCTCTCTGAAGCGTGCACGAATGCGATGCAGTACGGATGCGATGAATATATGACCTATACAGTCACTTTCACACTGTATTCCGATCGTCTTATCGTCGATGTAGCGGATAAAGGACAGGGGTGTGATTTTGAAGCCCTGCAGGAGCCCGCTCTCAACGGTACCCAGGTCGGGGGCTTCGGCCTGTACATAATCCGTACTCTGATGGACGAGATGAATATTGACTGCAGCGAGGGAGCAGGGACTGTACTGACCATGACGAAACTTCTGAGGCCGCAGCATGGAATACAATAACCAGTTCTCCAAGGAAGAGGCCAAGGAGATGTTTCGGGAGCTGAAGAAGACGGGAGACCGGGAGATTCGAAAGCAGCTTATCGAAAATTATATGTATATTCCGAAGCTTCTCGTAAAAAAATACGCCTACCGGAGCGGAGATGTCGAGGATATTTACCAGGTAGCCTGTCTGGGACTCATGTATGCGGTAGACCGGTATGATCCGGAACGCGGCTATGAATTCGACACCTTCGCCTCTCCGACGATTATCGGCGAGATCAAAAAGTATTACAGAGACAAGCAGTTTATCATCCGGGTTCCGAGACGGATTCAGGAGCTGAACAGGGAGATCAACAGGGCGCGCACAACCCTCGAGCACAAGCTGATGCGCACGCCTACCATCAAGGAGATCGCCCAGTACCTGGAGGTCACGGAAGAACAGGTGATCGAAGCGCTCGAAGGCAACAACGTGTTTTATCCGAAATCGCTGTCGATGGAATTCGACAACAATTCGGACGGGCAGGAAACGACGCTGATGGATCTGATCGGCGAAGAAGACGAACAGATCGATAATATCGCGAACGTCGAAGATCTTCGTCAGCGGCTCGCGACGCTCAATCCGGTGGAACGGATGATTATCGAAGAACGTTACTATAAAGGAAAGACGCAGAAAGAGGTAGCCGCGATTATCGGGAAATCTCAGATGACGGTTTCAAGACTCGAAAAGAAGGTCATGGAGAAACTGCGTTCCGACAAATAAAAAGGACTCCGGACGGAGTCCTTTTTTAGTGGACAAAAGGCGCTCCGGGACCGGCTTTCGATAAAAAGGATATGGAAATGCAAACGGTTGTGTTATAGAATGGACAATGCAGATGAAAACCTGTACAATTATGAAAAAAGAATGCTACGGACCCAAAGAAGGAGAGCGAAATGAAAACATATCCAACAAAAAACATCAGAAACATTCTTCTGCTCGGACACGGCGGATGCGGAAAGACTACGCTGACTGAAGCGCTGGCGTTTAATGCCGGAGCGATTGACAGGATGGGACGCATCGACGAAGGAAATACGCTGTCCGATTTCGACGCGGAAGAAAAGAGACGGATGTTCTCAATCTCCTCCTCGGTCATTCCCGTTGAATACGGCGGACATAAAATTAATATTATCGATGTCCCCGGCTATTTTGACTTTATCGGAGACGCCTATGCCGCTCTCCGGGTGGCGGATGCCGCCGTGATTGTCGTCGACGCCCTTTCGGGGGTTCAGGTCGGCACCGAAAAAGCGCTGGAACTGCTTGAAAAAGCGGATATCCCTGCTTTTATTGTCGTCAATAAGGGAGACCGCGACAACGCGGACTTCGGCAAGGTTCTCGACAGCCTCAAGGACCTGCTGGGCAACAAGGTTATCCCGTTCGAACTTCCGATGGGCGAAGGCGAACAGATGCGCGGGGTCGTTAATATTGTCGATATGACAGGCAGCGAACGAAGAGACAACCGCTGTTTCGATACGACTGTTCCCGATGAAATGAAGGAAGATCTTGCGCCCTACCGTGAAATGATCATGGAAAGTGTCGCTCAGACCAGCGAAGATCTGATGGATAAATATTTCTCCGGCGAGGAACTCAGCTCCGAAGAGATTCACCAGGGGATCAGAAGCGGCGTTCTCGACCGCGAACTGCTGCCGGTACTGTGTACCTCCGCTTCGCAGAATATCGGTGTTGAAACGCTGGAAAATATGATCATCGAGTATATGCCGTCGCCGGAAGACAGCAAGCCGGCTGTCGGACGCGATCCTCGTGACCAGAAGGAAATCGAACGCAGCGCGACCGAAGAAGAACCGTTCTCGGCGCTGATCTTTAAGACTGTCGTCGACCCGTACGTCGGCAAGCTGTCTATCTTTAAGGTTCTTTCCGGGGATCTGATCGCAGGATCGGATATCTACAACTCGACGCAGGATCTGAAGGAAAAAGCCAACCATATTTACGTTCTGCGCGGCAACAAGCAGATCGAAGTTGAAAAGCTCACAGCGGGCGATATCGGCGCGTTCTCGAAGCTCAGCAAGACGGTTACGGGGGATACGCTGTGCGATCAGAAGCATCCGATCATATATGACAAGACCGAGCTGCCGAAGCCGGTTATTTCAGTCGCCATCGAACCGAAGTCAAAATCCGACGTAGACAAGCTGTCGACAGGTCTCCATCGTCTCATCGAAGAAGATCCGACGATGACCTTCTACCGCAATCCGGAAACGAAGCAGACGCTGCTGTCGGGGCTCGGCGAAATGCATCTTGAAATTGTCTCGAACAAGCTTAAGCAGAAATTCGGCGTCGACGTCCAGCTCGAACCGATGAAGGTTCCCTATCGTGAAACGATCAAGAAGACGGCGCAGGCGCAGGGACGTCATAAGAAACAGTCTGGCGGCGCAGGTCAGTTCGGAGACGTATGGGTCAAGTTTGAACCGGGCGACGATATGAATGACGACTTCCAGTTTATCGATAAGGTTGTCGGCGGCTCCGTGCCGAGAAACTTCATACCTCATGTCGAAAAGGGCCTGACCGACGCGATGCAGGTGGGCGTACTGGCAGGATATCCCGTAACGGGCGTTAAAGCGACGCTGTACGACGGTTCGTATCACCCGGTCGACTCCGACGAAATGTCGTTCAAGATGGCGGCTCATCTGGCTTATAAGAAAGGGATGGCGGAAGCCGGTCCCGTCCTGCTCGAACCGATCTATCAGCTTTCGATCCGTATTCCGGAAGAATATATGGGCGATGTCATGGGAGACCTGAATAAAAAACGCGGCCGTATCCTCGGAATGGAACCTATCGGAAAGGGCAAGCAGCTTATCACGGCCGAAGCGCCGCTGGCGGAGCTGTTCAAGTATGCGACAGAGCTGCGTTCGATGACGCAGGCGCGCGGAGAATTCGAAATGGAATTCACCCGCTACGAAGAAGTTCCGTCTATGATCGCCGACAAGGTCGTCGCGCAGAAACAGAAGGAAAAGGAAGAAGCACACCCGCATAAATAGACTGAATACGCGGTTTTTAAAGGACAGGCTCCGGTCTGTCCTTTTTATTTTAGCGTAATCGTTTTGAATGTCTTCGAGTCTGCATACCGGTCGCTCAGGAACGCGTGAATATGGTAGAATAAATTTCGAACGGTCGCAACATGTCAGCGGGACACAGAAGACCGCTGGAGGGTTATAAAATGGACAACAGACCGATCGGAGTTCTCGATTCGGGTGTCGGAGGATTTACGGTCCTGCAGGAGCTGCAGGGCTATCTGCCGGACGAACCGACGATATATCTCGGTGATTCGAAACGAATGCCGTACGGCGAAAAAACGAACGATGAGATCGTAGCGTGCGTCAACGCGGATATACGCTTTCTTGAATCGAAGGGCGTCAAGCTGATTCTGCTTGCGTGCAACACAGCCTCTTCGCTGATCGACAGGCTTACCTCGTCGGTACCGCTGTTTTCAATCGTCGAAGCCGGCGTACAGGCAGTCGAAAACAAGGCGAAAACGGGGAATGTGGGGCTTATCGCAACACGGGCAACCGTCAAGAACGGCGTTTACGACAGAATCTCCTGTGAACACGGAGACAGCTTTACATTCGTTTCCTACGGAACTCCGACACTGGCGCAGGTGATCAACAATCATCCCGGGGAGATCGAAATGCTCCGGAAAAATATAAAGGCGGCGGTGGATCCGATTCTCGAAAAGTGTGAAGTGCGGTACCTGCTTCTCGGATGTACCCATTTTCCGATCGTCTCGGAGACAATTGAAAAGATGTATCCGCAGCTCGAGCTTATCAACCCGGCGGAGCAGCAGAGCAGAATCCTCGCCCGCTACCTGAAGGAGCATGATCTGGAGGGAACCGGCAGGCAGAGCAGCGTTTATATAACAGGCTCGTCGCGGGATTACTTTCTGAGCCGCAGGATGCTGGACGAACTGCAGATTTACTACGAATCTATGGAACTGGCGCGTCTGGATATTGACGGGCCGGTCAGTCAGGAAATGGAAATATAATGGAAAACGAAAAGAAACAGACAGCATACAGCGCGATACAGCCGTCGGGCACCTTTACGATCGGCAATTATTACGGAGCCCTGAAAAACTGGGTTACGCTGCAGGACGAATTCGACTGTATTTTCTGCGTGGCGAATCTTCACGCGATCACGGTGCCCCAGGTTCCGGCGGAGCTCAGACAGCGCACCTACGAAGCCTACGCGCTTCTGCTCGCGATGGGGATCGATCCGGAACGGTCGCTGGTCTACGTGCAGTCCCAGGTACATCAGCATGCGGAGCTCTCATGGATCCTCAATAATTTTACGTATATGGGCGAGCTTTCAAGAATGACTCAGTATAAGGACAAGTCCCAGAAGCAGGGTAAAAATATCCGTGTCGGACTTTTCGACTATCCGGTTCTGATGGCGGCCGACATTCTGCTGTATCAGTCGGATATCGTGCCCATCGGCGCGGATCAGAAGCAGCATGTCGAAATCTGCAGAGACATCGCGGAACGCTTCAATTCCACATTCAGCCCGACTTTTACAGTTCCGGAACCCTATTTCGGGACAGCCGGCGCCAGGATAAAAAGTCTTCAGGAACCTGAAAAGAAGATGTCGAAATCGGATCAGAATGTCAACGCGTTCGTCTCGATGCTCGACGATAAGGATACGATGATCCGCAAATTCAAGCGCGCGGTCACAGATTCGCTGGCCCAGGTCAAATACGATCCGGAAAATCAGCCGGGGGTCTCGAATCTCCTCGAGATCTACAGCTGCGCGGCGGGGACAACGATCGAAGAAGCCGTCGCCGAGTTCGACGGAAAAGGCTACGGCGATTTCAAGCTGGCAGTCGGAGAAACTGTCGCCGACGCGCTGATGCCTGTTCAGGACGAATTCAGGCGCCTGCTGTCCGACAAGAAGCAGCTTGACGAGATGATGCGCGATAACAGTGAAAAAGCGGCTTATATCGCCGAAAAAACGCTGCGCAAGGTCAAGAGAAAAGTCGGACTGCTCTGACCGGACTGTTCTGATCGGACGTATTATAAAGAGAGACGGGGCGAAAACGTCCCGTCTTCCGGGTAATAATGATAAATATAAAATTAGAAAGGGCCGCTTTCAGCGGCTTTTTGTGTACCTGAAATGGGAATTGAAATAATCAGGAGCAGGATGGCATGCGGAACCGCGCCGGCGGAGAACGAGGTTCTGGAACGCTTTGTCAAAGCCTACGATAAAGCGTCGCCGGCAGGAAAACGCAGGCTTATCGTCCTGGTTCCTCAGCAGATGAATCTTGAGACGGAACGAAGGCTTATCGAAATGACGGGCGGAAAGGGGCTGTTCGGCGCGGAGGTGCTGAGCTTCTCCCGTATGACATACCGTCTTCTCTCCGAACACGGCGCAGAGCGTCTGCCTGTTCTGGACGCCCACGGTCGTGTCATGCTGGTTCAGAAAGCCGTATCGGACGTGGGCGGAGATCTCAGTGTTTATCAGAACAGCTGCAGACGTGCCGGTTTTGCAACGGAAGCGGCCCGGCAGATCGCAGATTTCAGAGAAAACGATCTCACTCCGGAGCAGATTTCCGGCGCCTTAACGGACAGTGCAGGTTCTCTTCTCGAGAAAAAGCTCGGGGATCTCGGAACCATCTATCAGAGATATCTTGAGCTCCTCGGAGAAGACCGAACGGACGAAGAAGGCAGGAAACGCCAGGCAGCGCGGCTTGCCGGAAAATCGGAGTTTTTCAGAGACGCGCAGATCTTTGTCGTCGGCTTTTCGACCCTTTCGGCTGCGGATACCGAGATTCTGATGGCGCTGGCGAAGCGGGCGGAAAGTGTGACAATCGGAATGGTTACGGACCCGGATCCTTATGCGCTGGATGCGTCGGTTTTCGAGTCTGTGAACCGGTATAACGAACAGCTTGCCGGCAGGGCTTTCCGGGAAGGCGTACCGGTGAGCGTCAGGGAGCTGCCGCTTCCCGAACCGGACAGCGTTACGGCTAAGGTTGAACAGGGTCTGTTTGCATACAGGCAGGACCCGCAGGGAAGAGCGGGGGACGCCGTAAGCGTGATCAGCTGTGAAGATCCGTGGGACGAGTCTCGACGAATAACGCAGGAAGCCGCGAAGCTGATCCGAAACGGAATGAAGGCCGGAGAGATTGCCGTGCTGATGCCGGACTCGGATCTGTACGGCCCTCTGCTGGCCCGAAGCTTCGATGAATACGGAATACCGTACTTTCTGGACCGGAAGCAGCCTGTTATTCAGTCGGGTTTTGTCGAATCCGTACTGAGCGCAGTGGATGCCGTCCGTACAGGCTGGCGTCAGGAAGAGATATTAAGCTATGCGAAATCGTCGTTTTCAGGCCTGTCCGGCGAGGAGTCTGATATCCTGGAGAATTTCGTTGTCGAGACGGGCGTATCCCGAAGCGACTGGAAGACCGATTTCACATCGGAGAGACTGAAAAAGCGGATTGCGGAGGATGCGGAAAGCATTACGTCCCGGGCAGAACGGATCAGGGTAAAGCTGATGAAGCCCTTCGACGCGCTTGAAACCGCAGGAATGAGCTGCCGTCTTCGCAGCGCTCAGCTCAGAGACTTTCTCGAACGAAACGGATCGCGCGACAGGCTGGATCAGATCCTCGAAGGGCTGGAGCAGCGGGAGGACTATGAAGGCGCCGCGCTGTACCGCCAGAACTGGAATATTCTGCTGGAGGTGCTGCAGCAGATCGACGATTCCCTCGGCGATGAAGTGACGACGCTGCAGGAATATGCGGATATCCTGAAAAACGGACTGGCAACCTATTCGATCGGAATAATCCCGGAAACATCCGACGCCGTTCTGCTCACAGATCTCACGAGAGGAAAGATTCCGTCAGTCAGGGTGCTGATGACTCCCGGCATGAACGAAGGAATTCTTCCGTCATCGAAACAGCCTGCGGGTCTGCTGTCGGAGCAGGAGCTTGAATCGCTGTCGGGAGATCTTGCGGTGCTTGCCTCCGCCAGGCCCGAGCAGGAAGAATATCAGTTTTACAGCGCGATCGCCAGAGCGGAGGAAAAGCTGCTGTTTACGGAAGCGAAAGCGGGAACGAACGGTACGGAACAGCGACCGTCCGTCTATCTGGACAGACTGTTCGCGATGTTCGAGCTGGAGCCGCCGGAAGCGGTGGATGACAGCGCTCTGTGCCTGCCGGGCGCAGTCCTTCCCGAGCTTTCGGTTTATTACGCGGATCTGAGAAAAGGACGTCCGAGACGGCCTTGGCTCGACGCTGCGGCTGCCTGGCTGCAGGAGCATCCCGATACGGAAGACGGCAGGCGCTTTAAGTCTGTCGAGATGGGGAAAAATTTTGTCAGAACGGACGACAGCACGTCGGGTCAGACTGTTCGCGCTCTATATGGCGACGACATGAGGGTGAGCGTATCCAGACTCGAAGAGTTCGCACAGTGTCCGTTTAAACATTACATGGACAGGGGACTCAGACTGACCGAACGCGAACCCTACGAGGTCCGTCCCGCCGACAGCGGAACACTGATCCATTCGTTCTTCGAAAGCTTTCTTCGGGAGCTCGGCTGCGAAAAAGACCGGGAACGGACGCTGTCAGAGCTGGCCGATCCGAAAAATCCGAAGCTGTCGGAATGGATAGACCGGATCTTCGACCGCGAGGCGATCAAAAAATACGAGCCTCGTTTCTTCAGTACGAAATCGTCGGAATACGCCTACAGCAAGCTCAGACGCATGCTTACGGCCGCCGCACGGGTTCAGGTTCGTCAGCTTCAGATCTCCGGATACGAGCCCAAACTGTTCGAGGTGCGCCTGAACGAACCTATCGGCGGCGAAACCGAAGCGGCCGACACCGTTCTTCAGGGACGGATAGACCGGATCGATCTTCGCAGAGACGGGAATGTGGCGGAAGCGGCGGTCGTCGACTATAAAAGCGGCCGGACAGTCACGGCAGGTTACTCTGAGGTTGCGGCCGGACTTGCTCTGCAGCTGCTTATCTATCTGAGCGCCGCCTGTGATCTGCTCGAGCAGAATCTCGATCAGGAAGAGCGCGAAAAAATTCATGAAATCGAACCGGCGGGGGCTTTCTACAGCTATGCGGACCCGGGCCGTCTGTCCGACGGTGAAGAATACAAATCGCTCAGAGATGTCAGACTCAAGGGCTTCGGAGAAACCGGAGCGTCCGCACCGCTCAAGGATCAGGTGCTGGAGCTGGGCTACGACAAGCAGCTCGATAAAGACCAGATCCGTACGCTGCTGTCATTCGTACGGGGAAAGGCGGCGGAGCTTACGCTGCAGATGAGGAACGGCGAGACGTCGATAGCTCCGTCTCAGCAGTCGGATGTACCGGAAGCCTGCCGTTTCTGCTCGTACAGATCTATCTGCAGCTTCGATACCTCATGCGGTGAATTCACGCCTCGCAAGATAGAAAAATATGATAAAAAGAGCTTTTTCGAAAAATTCGGAGCGTCCGACAAAGAATCCTTACCAGAGAACCCGGCAGGAGACAACGGTGAGGCGGAACGAGAAGAACAGAGAGGAGACGGTAAATGAACTGGACTGACGAACAGCTGCAGGCCATATCGGACCGCGGCAGCAATATACTCGTATCGGCGGCCGCAGGCTCCGGTAAAACGGCTCTGCTCACAGAACGGCTCAGCCGTCTCGTTCTAGAGGACGGTGTCGACGTGACGAAGCTGCTTGTCGTGACGTTCACGCGGGCTGCCTCCCGTGAAATGAAGGAGCGCTTCAGAAAGAAGCTGTATGAAGCGCTGGATCAGGCGAACCGGGGAGAGCCGGGACCGATGAGCGCGCAGGAAATCCTGCGTCAGATCGGACGGCTGGATCAGGCGCAGATCTCGACGATGGACGCATTCTGCAGCCGGATCGTTCGAAGCTATTTCCAGCTTACGGGCATAGATCCCGCTTTCAGAATCGCGGGCGAGACGGAAGCTTCTCTGATGCGTACGGAGGCCTGCGAAGAGATCCTCGAGGAGAGGTACGATACGGGCAGCGAAGAGCAGAAGCGTCGGTCCGATCTGTACGGACAGAATCGA
>RRZU011380907.1_pt1 | contig 10137 bp, 9 predicted proteins | sample 2165561 | NCBI WGS metagenome assembly RRZU01 (sample SAMN10456909, study PRJNA506462) | wastewater metagenome | isolation source: wastewater sludge | place: USA: Moscow, Idaho
GAAGATACAGGAATTTTAGAGATAGAAAATTATCTAATGGAGAGTCTATTTGGAACTTCTTCTGCTAAAGGAGATTTAGTAATTCAATCAGCAAAAACTCAAATTAATAGAGTTTTAGAGAAACAAATAGGATTTAATAACTATGAGCTAACTTTATTAAATAAATCAAAAGATGAGCTTGAAATAGAGTTAAAAGAGTTTAACAAGAAAAAAGATGCAAATAAAAGAGTACTTTATTCTATGAGTGAAGATATAAATTATTATAAAAATGATGCGAAATCATATATAGACTCTTTAGAAACATTTTTACAAAGTGAATTATTAGAACTTCAAAATATAATAAAACAAAGAGTTGTAAATGATACTAGATACTCTTTAGAAAAAACAAAAAAAAGACCAGAAAATGCTAGAGTAAAAGTTATTGTTGAAACTGCAATTAAAGATGGAATTATTGATGTTATAAGAGATTATCGATATAAATTTATAAAAAAATCTCAAACTATAGGCGAACAATGTGAACAAAAATATCATGACTTAGGTTTTCTAATTGGACACAAAAATGAAAACTTTGATGCTAGAGGATTCTTTCAGGAAGATTTTAAAAGTGGTTTTTTAACATCAAACAATGAAATTATGATTAATCAAATAATAGTAGCTGTAGCAAGTGCAAAAGAAGGAAAATTAAACGAGCTTGATAGAAATATTGAAGAAATAGTAAAAAATCAATTTAAAACTATTGAAGATGATATTAAAACAAAAGCAAAAAAAGTTAGTTCACTATTAATTGAAAACTTTTTTGATACTTTAAATGCTCCTCTAAAAGAGTTTGAGCAAAGATTAATAAATGAAGAGGCAACTCTTCAGGAGAAAATTTCAACATTTGAAGATAATGAGAAAAACAAAGCTGAATTATCTATAAATTTACACAAAAATATAAAAAAACTTGAAAATATTATGTTAAATATAAAAGGATTAAAATAATGAGTGCAAATTTTAACATTTTAAAAAATTTTGCTAGTGAATATCATGAAAACAACTCAATAAAAGAGATAGTATATGAAGATGGTCTAGTTGGTGAAATTCAAAAAACAATAGATAAACTTTTAGATGAAAAATTCTATCCATCAATTCAGTTTCAAACAATTTTAAATAAACAATTAAAAAGAGCTAGATATCCTATGGCAGTTGCAATTACTGGACAATTTAGTGCTGGAATATCTACATTTTTAAATGCCCTACTTTCAAGAAATATTTTACCAACTGGAATTACACCGGTTACTTCTAAAGTAAATTTCATCAATTATGGGGAAGAGTATAAACTAAAAATCACTTATTATTCAGGGGCACAAGAATACGCGCCAATTGAAGCAATTGCAGATTTTACAGATCAAAGACAAAATGAAATGAAAGATATAAAATATCTTACACTTTATGCACCAATGGATATTTTAAAAGATATTTCATTTGTAGATACTCCAGGACTTAATTCACAATCTCAAAGTGATACAGACACCACTAGAAAAGTTCTAAGAGATGTTGGTGGAATTATTTGGTTAACACTTATTGATAACGCAGGAAAGCTGTCAGAAGCTGAAGTTTTAGAAGAATATATGCAACACTTTAAAAATAAATCTTTATGCGTATTAAATCAAAAAGATAAATTAACTCCTGATCAAGTAACCACTACAACAAATTATGTAAGTGAAAAATTTGGTAAATATTTTGCAAAAGTTGTTCCTATATCTGCTCGAATGGCACTTGAATCAAGAGCACATCAAAAAGACATTTTAATACATGATGAATATACAAAAGTTGTAAATGAGTTTAAAAAAGAGCTATTAGAAAAAGATGTAGATGATTTAAACTTTTTCGAAGAGAGCTTTAAACAGTACAAAAGTAAAATTCATGCAATTCAAGATTCAGATGCAACAACAAATACAAAGCTTTTACAAGAATCAAATATTCAAGAAGTTATTGATTTTATTAATGAAACAATCAGACCACAAGCAGCAGAAGCAAAAGAGTTTGCTATTAAAAAAGATTTAAAAGGTATTTGTGATATTTTAGTGAAAGAGTATGAAACTATTACAAAAATTTATGATGTTTTAGTTGATGTTTTAAAAGATTGCGAAAATAAAGTTATTGAGCATTTTGAAAATATTTATAAAAAATACTCAAAAGAGCTATTTAATATCTATAATTCACTTGAAACAATTATGGAAAAAATTGCCCATGAAACATATAAAAATATCAAGAAAAAAACATCTAATAGATTTGAAGAATCTAAAAGCTTTTTAGGTGGTAAAATAGAAAAGTTTGAATACGAAACTTTCTGGATTGATTCTGATTCTATTTATAAAAGTCTTTTTTATGATGATCAAACTGTAGATAAAATGTTTAAAAGATCTATTAAACTTCTAAAAAATATTGAGCTTGATACAGATGAATCATTTAGAGATGTATTTAAACTTATTAAAAATGAAATTAATAAATGGCAAGAACCTTATGAACTAGTTAGAAAACATAGAGAAATAGCATCAGACTTAGAATTTTCAAATACAAGACACTTTGCAGCAAAAGTTTATGAAAATGTTTTAAACACTTACCAAGAGGCTATTTTAGAAAATATCTCAGCTCTTAGAAAAAAGTTTGCTTATTTTAATGGAGCATTATCATACTCTTATATTCAAACTACACAAGCTACTATTGCACATTTTGAACAACAAATTTTTGAATCAGAAGAGTTATATAAAAAAGAGCCTTCTAAATTTTCTGTTTCTCATCCAAGAGAAGATGAAATCGTTGCAAAATTAAAGGCAAATTTTGGATTTGAAAAAATCGAAGATTTCTTAACATCAAAAAGAAATTATCTATTTAAAATTGTAAAATATTCAAAAGAGCAATATTTAGAAATAAATGAAGATAGAATAAGTTTCGTAAAATCTAAAAAAGAACAATATTTAGAAAAAATTAAAGATTTAGAGAAAATAAAAGAAGAGATTTAAATCTCTTCTTTTATTAGAATATTAAGATTTTTTAAGAAAACAAGTTAAAAGAACGATTTTAACTCCATTTACTCTTCCTTCGATTTGCTCAGGGTTTTCTGTAAGTGAAATATTTCTTACAGCTGTTCCTCTTTTTGCAGTAAATCCAGCACCTTTTACTTCTAAGTCTTTGATAATAGTTACTGTGTCACCTGCATTTAAAGTAACGCCATTTGAATCTTTGTGAATAATTGAACTATCAATTGTAGAGATTCCAGCATCAGCCCATGCTTTTACATCATCTTCCATATACATCATATCAAGAGCATCTTGATTTCCAATTTTTTTAAGCATTCTATATGAAGCTACTTGAACAGCAGGAACTGTACTCCACATAGAATCATTTAGACAAAACCAGTGATTTGCATCTATTTTTGATTCGTCTTCAAATTGTTCTTTACAAGTTGAACATAATAATATTGATTGTTCAGCACTTCCATCGCTTGGTGAAACTTCATATACACTTAAATCGTTTGTTGATTTACAAAGCTCACATGAAGATTCACTTCTTTGCATTAATTCTTGCTCAATACTCATAATATAACCTCTTTTGTTAAAATAAGGGCGCATTATATCACAATAGGTTATAATTCTTTATGAAATATTTAAGCCATTACCCAAAAGATTTACAAGATAAAATTCAAGTTTTAATTAACAATGATAAATTATCCTCATATATAAAAAATAAATATCCAAATGCTCATTCATACACAAATGATAAGGCTTTATACTCTTATGTAATGGATTATAAAAATGAATATTTTAAAAAACATCAAGTTTCAAAAGTTATGTATGATGGAAAAATAAATGTAATAAATAACGCATTAGGTATGCACTCAATTGTCTCAAGAGTTCAAGGTGGGAAATTAAAATCAAAAAATGAAATAAGAGTTGCCTCTGTATTTAAAAATATGCCTGAAGAGTTTTTACAAATGATAGTAGTTCATGAACTAGCACACTTTAAAGAAAAAGAACATGATAAGGCTTTTTATAACCTATGTACTTTTATTATGCCTACTTATCATCAAATAGAATTTGATTTAAGAGTTTATATGATGCATATTGATTTAAAGGGAAAACTTTATTAAGTATAAAAAATAACCACAATGCTTTTTTATTGCGACTTTTCATTGCTAAAATATTTTAACAAATATTAGGAGCATACAATGAGCAAGTTTTTATATGTAACAGACCAAGATGAATATACAGATCATAGTTTTATAGGCCCTTTATTCCAAAAATATTTAAATAGACATTTTGAAATCAATACTATATTTTTCTCTAAATTCAAAAATGAAATTGAATTAAAAGATGATGGAAGAATCATAATTCCTGAAAGATCAAGTGCAAACCTTTTAGAAGAACTTACAAATAAAGGCATAAATGTTAGTGATTATGCTTTTGTTGTTGTAAGGAATAATACAACACTATTAAAAGATATTCTTAAGAAGAAAAATAAATACAATTATAAAGTTGGATTTAGACTATCTTTCCCAAAAAGAATTGCCAAACTGCAAACTGATGAAGCAAATCACAAAAAAACTCTTTTTGATGTTATAAACAATAAAATACAAACATATAGTGAAGTATCTTTGATTAATGAATGTGATATTTTTCTTCCAACTTCATTTCAAATGAAAAATGATTATTTCAAAGATGTAAAAGTACGAACTTTTGTAATTCCATCTGCAATTGATCCTGATATTTTACATGATAATATACAACATGAAGGAAAAGAAAAAAGATTCTTTTATGCAGGAACTTTAGATAAATTAAGAGAATTTGAAACTGTTTTAGAAGCTTTTAGTACAATTGATAATGACAAATACAAACTTATGATTTCAACAAAAGATCCTGAATATTTAGATGATATGTTATCTTTATATCCAAACTTAAGAACTAATATAGAGATTTGTGATGCTAAAAATAGAGAGGATTTATTAAAACTAATAGCTCTTTGTGATGTTGGATTATCAATTCTTCCTGATATTGCATTATTTAATAGCTCAACACCTATTAAAGTATTAGATTACTATTCAAGTGCAGTTCCATGTATTATGAGTAAAAATGAAAATAATACTTCTATTTTTGAAGATAATAGTAGTGCTTGGTTTAGTGATTTTTCAAAAGATGCTATAAAAGAAAAACTAGAATATATTATCTCTCTTTCAAAAGATGATATAGCACAAGTTGGAGTTAATGGACAAAAAAGACTTCTTGATGTAAGAAACTACGAAAGAATAGCAGCTGATTTAGCTCATCAACTAAATATATTATAAGAAGAATTTTTTTCTTATAGTAAAATCTTTGACTCAAATCATGAACTAACTTTAATCTTTTTGTTAAGATAAGGCTTATTTAAAATTAAAGTTAAATCATGAAAACATTTTTTAAACAATTCAAAAAAGTAAACTCTGAACCTATGGAAAAATCAAATATTATTTGGTCATGGATAGGTTCTTTTTTAGGAATATTAGTAATCTCTTATTTCCATAGTGATTTTTTAGATGATAGAGATTTAACTCTAGTAATAGGTTCCTTTGGTGCAAGTGCTGTTTTAGTTTATGGAGCAGTTAACTCTCCACTTGCCCAACCTAGAAATCTAATAGGTGGACATATCTTATCAGCTATCATTGGTGTTATTTCATTTAAATTATTTCATTCGCATATATTATTAGCTTCTGCATTTTCTGTTGCAACTTCAATTTTAGTAATGCAATTAACACTAACCTTACATCCTCCTGGAGGTGCAACTGCACTTATTGCTGTAATTGGAAGTCCTCAAATCCATGACTTAGGTTTTTTATATGTTTTTGTTCCTGTTACATCAGGAGCATTTATATTACTTGTGATTGCAGTGATAGTAAATAATATTCCAAAACACAGACATTATCCTGAATCATTAAAAGACTATAATAAAAAATGGTTTACCGATGATTAGAAAATAATATCAAATAAAAAGAGCCTACTCTTATATATTATTTCTTAACTCCTGCGCAATTTTTAGATTTTTTATGTGGGAAAAATAAATCTTTTAAAATAAGTATTAGTGAAATAACTCCAAGTACATTTAGTGTCAAACTACTTTCTCCATCTAAATAATAGTAATTCACAAGTATATATATAACTACTGGATACTTAATAAAATAGAAAAAGAAAATTAAAGATCCATAGAATTTTTTCATATTACCTCTTTTATAAATTATATTGGAAGTATAATTAATCTTATCTCATTTATCAATTATTAACATTAATTAATACTTTTCGATAATAAATAAGCCTAACTTATAGTATTTTCTTAAATAGGATAGAATTTATCCTATTTTGTTGATTTAAATCAAGATAATTTTTATCCTATTTAATTATACTCCATTTATAATTTAAGCAAAAGGACAAAATATGAAAAAAATTTTAACAATAAGCCTATTAACAATGGCATTATTTAGTGTAGCAAATGCAGATAATAAATTCTCTAATCTTACAGAAGATTACTTAACAACAAAGGCTTCATTAAATGTAAGAACAACTCTAGCAAAAGATCCGCAAACTGCTGCGAATGTTTTAAAAATTTTATCTAATGATAGCAATGATATTGTAAGAGAATATGCAAAGAATAATTTAAAATAATCTAATACAATTTATCAAAATAAAAATACAATAGATTTTTTTCTATTGTATTAATTTTCCTTTGATAAATACTCATACAAATATAGTTTTTGTCTTAACTCTTTTAAAGAATCAAGTTTTAATCCCTGCTCTATCCAAGATTTGATCTCACTAGATATTTCAAGAGGTTTTAACAAAGCTTCTTTTTTTTCTTTAGAAACTTTTTCATGCTCATTTAAAACAGTAACATGAGATAAAACCGAAGTTAATCCCAAATCTCTTATTTGTGCAATTTGCTCTAGTGTTTTTCCTTCTTCAATTAAATCAAAAGTTTCTAAATATGTTTTTGTTAGTTTTTTTAGAGGTGCTCTTGTTTCTAGTTTTTCACTAAATTCTGATTTTATCTCTTTTGCTAAATCTAAAAAAGCTTCTCCATATTTTTCATATTTAACAAGACCCACTCCATTTATATCTAACATTTCATCTTTTGTTGTAGGAAGTTTTGATGCAAACTCTTTTAAGCTTTTATCTCCAAATATTACATAAGCTGGAACTTCATGTTCTAATGCTATTTCTCTTCTTAAAACTCTAAATCTTTCATATAACTGCTCATCAAAACTAAGTTCAGTTTCTTCTTCTTGAATTTTTTGAGCAATTCCTAATTTATCACTATCAAGGAAAAGTTTTTCATTTCCTTTTAGTATTTCCATTCCTAAAGTATTTAGTTTTAAAACTCTAAATTCACCTAAAAATACAGCTTGAATATCTATTAGTTTATCAGCTATTGCCATCCATTCGTTTTTACTTTTGTCTACACCTAAACCATATACTTTTAATTTGTCATGTTCAAACTCTAAAATTTTCTGATTTTTTGAAGCTCTTAAAATATCTATAATATGATTTGTTCCAAATCTTTGTTCACTTCTATAAACAGCAGATAAAAACTTCTGAGCATCTACGCTTACATCTACTTGCTCTATTTCACCTTTAGTGCAATTATCACACAAGGTTTTACAATCATCAATCTCATCTTCAAAATAGTTAGCAATTATTTTATGTCGGCAATTATTTGAAACGCAATATCTATACATAGCTTCAAGTTTATCCAAGCCAGTTTGTTTATATGAGTTATCTATTGCTTCCTCTATTTGTATTTTTCTTTTTACCTCATCGCTTTTTGAATAAAGTAAATATACATAAGACATCTCACCATCACGTCCAGCTCGCCCTATTTCTTGATAATAATTTTCAAGTGTTTTTGGTAATGAGGTATGTATTACAAATCTAATATTTGATTTATCAATTCCCATACCAAAAGCAATGGTTGCAACTACTATATCAATTTTTTCATATACAAAAGCATCATAAACTTCATCTTTTACTTTAGGACTAAGTCCCGCATGATATGCTTTTGAGCTATAACCATTTTCACTTAAAAATTGAGCTGTACTTTCAGCCTCTTTTCTTGTAAAAGTATAAATAATTCCACATAAACCTTTGTGAGTTTTTAAAAAGTTTAAAATTTGAGTTTTACCATTTGCAATTCGTGGTTCAACTTTTATATCGATATTATCTCTTATCGTTTTTGCTCTAAAATGTTTTGCATTTTGTAAATTTAAATTTGAAGCAATATCAGCTTCAACTTTTTTTGTAGCAGTTGCAGTAAAAGCGCAAATAGCAGTATTAGGAAAAAATCTTTTTAATTTATCAAGATTTCTATATTCAGCCCTAAACTCATGACCCCAAGCAGATACACAGTGAGCTTCATCTATTACAAAATAATTTATATTTATTCGTTGTAATACACCAACAAATTCATTTGAAGTAAATCTCTCAGGAGCAACATAAATAAACTTTAAATCACCATTTAAAAGCTTTTGCATAGTAAAGTTATTCTCATCATTTGATTGAGATGAACTTATCATTTTTGCTTTTATATCTAAGTCATTTAAAGCTTTTATCTGATCTTGCATTAAAGCAATCAAAGGAGAAATTACAACAGTAACTCCATCCATTAAAAGTGTAGGAAGTTGGTAACAAAGTGATTTTCCACCACCCGTTGGCAATATAGTCAATACATCTTGTTTATTGATAATACTATCAACAACCTCTTCTTGGAAGCTTCTAAATTTATCGTGTCCGAAAGTATCTTTTAGTATTTGGTATTTTTTATTCATGATGTGATGGTAACATAGTTTGGGTAAGGGGTGTATGAATGATAAGATGTTTTATATAAATAATTATTCAAATTTTTTATTAAAGTAATTACTGAAACTAAACTTAATATAATTTGTTAAAAATAAAAGAGATGATATGACAATAAAAGAAGCTATCCTAAAAAGTCTTGAAGATTTACAAAGACTTTTAACTCATAATGAAATACATGAACATATTATTAACCAAAATTACTATAATTTTGGAGATGCAAAAACACCTGCAGCAACAATTTCTGCATTGTTAGGTGATTTTATTAGAAAAAATGACCAAAGAGTTAAAAGGATAAAAGGAGATAAAGCTACATATTTATATTACTTAGCAAAATTTGAACAAGATTTAGATATTAATGAAGTTGCTTCTATTATTAATGAAAAAATTGAGCCAAAAAAACTTAAAAAAAATGAAACTTACCTAGAGCGTGATTTACATAAATTACTTTGCAGTTATCTAAAGAATAAAAATATTTATACTAAAACTATTTTACATGAAGAATCAAAAAATTCTAAAGATGACCATCAAAAATGGATTCATCCTGATATGATTGGTATAGAATTTTTAAGTTTAAGTTCAAAAATCAATAAAGCATTTATGAAAATACTTAATAAATCAGATACTTTCAAACTTACTTCTTATGAAATAAAAAAAGAAATTAATACAGATTACGAACTTAAGAAGTATTATTTTCAAGCTGTATCAAATTCAAGTTGGGCAAATTATGGATACTTAGTTGCATTTGAAATAAATGATAATTTAAAAGATGAAATGCAAAGACTTAATGAATCTTTTGGAATAGGGATCATTGAACTTAAATCAAACCCTTATGAAAGTGAAATACTATTTCAATCAAAATTTAAAGAATTAGATTTTAAGACTATTGATAAACTATGTAAGGTAAATGAAAAATATGAAAATTTTATAGAGTTAATTGAAAGAATGCTAACTATAGATGAAAGAAACTATCAGTCTGTAGAATATGAGTTAAATAGTTTTTGTGATGAATACTTTGAAAATGATTCAGAAATTAAAGAATATTGTCAAAAACATAATATAATATTTGAAGAAGATGAAAAAATTGAATAATCTAAAATAAGTTATTTTAACTATTTATTCTCTCATAAATACGTAAAGTTCCTTGCCTCTTCTAAACTCAATTTTAAAAAGACAGTTTGAACACTAGGGATTTATTCTGCCTTTGATAAAGCTAAGGTTTGCCTTCATCAATTCGGCAGTCTTTTTTGCTTACTTTTTTGAGATCAAAAAGTAAGAGAAA
>RRZU010777373.1_pt1 | contig 10136 bp, 8 predicted proteins | sample 2165561 | NCBI WGS metagenome assembly RRZU01 (sample SAMN10456909, study PRJNA506462) | wastewater metagenome | isolation source: wastewater sludge | place: USA: Moscow, Idaho
ATCGGCATGTCTATCTGGCGCTCGCGCCAGTCGCGCCTGGTTACGACCTACGGTTCGGCACGCTGGGCCGACGCCAGCGACATTCGCAAGGCAGGGCTGACCCAGCCCGCTGGTGTGTTCCTCGGTCGGCATGGTGATGAGTACCTGCGCCACGAAGGGCCAGAACACGTCCTGACCTTCGCGCCCACGCGCTCGGGCAAGGGCGTGGGCCTGGTAGTGCCGACGCTGCTGTCGTGGCCGGCATCCGCAGTGATCCATGACATCAAGGGCGAGAACTGGACCATCACCGCCGGCTGGCGCGCGCGCTTCTCGCACTGCCTGCTGTTCAATCCCACTGATCCGAAATCAGCGGCCTATAACCCTCTCCTGGAAGTCCGGCGCGGCGCGCACGAGGTGCGCGACGTGCAGAACATCGCCGACATTCTGGTCGATCCCGAAGGCGCATTGGAGAAGCGAAACCACTGGGAGAAGACTTCGCACGCGCTGCTGGTCGGCGCCATCCTGCATGTGCTCTATGCGGGAGAAGACAAGACGCTGCGAGGCGTTGCCAACTTCCTCAGTGATCCGGCTTGTCCGTTCGAGCTGACGCTGCACCGGATGATGAGCACGCGGCATCTGGGCAACGACCCGCATCCGGTCGTTGCCTCCGCTGCCCGCGAAGTGCTCAACAAGAGCGACAACGAACGCTCCGGCGTTCTCTCCACGGCCATGTCGTTTCTCGGCCTGTACCGTGACCCCACGGTGGCCGAAGTCACCTCGCGCTGCGACTGGCGCATTGCCGACCTGATTTCCGCCGAGCATCCGGTATCGCTGTACCTCGTGGTGCCGCCCTCGGACATCAGCCGCACGAAGCCGCTGATCCGGTTGATCCTCAACCAGATCGGTCGGCGGCTCACGGAATCACTCGACGGCAGCGACGGCATCGCCCGCCGTCACAAGCTGCTGCTGATGCTCGATGAGTTTCCCGCACTCGGGCGCCTGGACTTCTTCGAGACGGCCTTGGCCTTCATGGCGGGCTACGGCATCCGGAGCTTCTTGATTGCGCAGTCGCTCAACCAGATCGACAAGGCGTATGGGCAGAACCATTCGATCCTGGACAACTGCCATGTGCGCGTGACGTTCGCCACCAACGACGAGCGCACCGCCAAGCGGATTTCTGAAACTCTGGGCACAGCCACCGAACTGCGCTCGCAGCGCAACTATGCGGGCCACCGGCTCGCGCCATGGCTGGGTCACCTGATGGTGTCTCGCCAGGAAACGGCCCGCCCGCTGTTGACGCCGGGCGAAGTCATGCAGCTTCCGCCCGATGAGGCGGTGGTGATGGTCTCCAGCCTGGCACCGATCAAAGCCAAGAAGTTGCGCTACTACGCGGACGCCAATTTCAAGCGACGCGTGCTGCCGCCGCCGGCGCTCGCTGGTGGGCGCTATGCCGACGTTCCGTCGGCCCGCGCCGATGAGTGGACTGGTTTGGCGATTTCTGACGTTCCAGCGGCACCGGCCATCGAAGCTGTCGATGACATCGGCAGTGCCGACGACGGCGGCCCGCGCCGCCAGCCCGAGCTTTCCGAAGTCACCGAGTACCAACCCGAACAAGCATTCGCAGCCAACGACCTCGCGCTGCTGGATGACGACGACGCGCCGCTTCCCCTCCCGCGCCAGCTTGACCCGGCGCTGCAGCGCACGGCCCGGCTGGCATCCCTCGACCCTGACGACGGAATCCAGCTATGACGCAATACCGATTGAACCTGTTCATCCAGCCCGAGCATGCCAAGCGGCTCGACGAGTTGGCCGCTAAGAAAGGCGTGTCCAAGTCCAGCATCGTCGCCGCTGCTCTGGCGTCCTGGCTGTCGCCCGACGCCGCCGACCAGCGCGAGGCGGCCATCGCAAAGCGGCTCGATCGCCTGTCGCGCCAGGCCGAGCGCATGGAGCGCGACCAGAACATCCAGATCGAGACGCTGGCGCTGTTCATCCGCTATTTCCTGACCGTGAGCACTCCCGTGCCTGAGGCCCATCAGGACGCAGCCCGCGCCCAGGGCAAGGTGCGCTTCGAGCAGTTTGTGGAACAGTTGGGCCGCCACCTGTTGCGCGGGCGCAGCCTGGTGCGCGACGTGGTGGAGGAACTGCATCCCGATCTAGTGCGAATGGAGGACGTGGCGGCCACGGCCGCTACGGCCGAAGCGCAGGAGCGTGCCTCATGAGCGCCGTTCCCCAACCCATGCCAGAACCACGTTCATCGGCCGCCAAGTCACTGGATCGCCGCATCCAGATGCTGCGCACAGCAATGGGGCCGCTGATCGCCGCCGCGTTGGAAGACCCAGACGTGGTGGAAATCATGCTCAACCCGGATCGCACCTTGTGGATCGACCGGCTTTCATCGGGGCGCGCGCCAATGGGCGTGGAGCTGTCCGAAGCGGACGGCGAACGCATCATCCGCCTGGTCGCAGCCCACGTCGGCGCGGAAGTGCATCGCGGCCAGCCACTGTTGTCGGCTGAGCTGCCCGAGACCGGCGAACGCTTCGAGGGCATCCTGCCCCCGGCCGCACCGGGGCCGGCCTTCGCACTGCGCAAGCGCGCCATCGGCGTGATCCCCTTGGAGCGGTACGTCACCGACGGGATGATGACCCGCGCCCAGGCAGACTTCCTCATCCGTGCGGTGCACGAGCGGCAGAACCTCCTGATCGCGGGGGCCACGAGCAGCGGCAAGACCACGCTTGCCAATGCGCTGCTGGCCGAGATCGCCGCCACCGGCGACCGCGTGCTGGTGCTCGAAGACACGGTGGAGCTGCAATGCGCAGCCCGTGACCACGTGCCACTGCGCACACGCCGAGGTGTGGTGTCCATGCAGGAGCTGGTGCGCTCTTCCATGCGACTGCGGCCAGATCGCGTGGTGGTCGGCGAGGTGCGTGGTGCCGAGGCGCTGGATCTCATCAAGGTCTGGGGCACGGGCCATCCGGGCGGCATCGCCACGATCCATGCCGGCTCCGCCATCGGCGCATTGCTGCGCCTGGAGCAATTGATTCTCGAAGTGGCGGTGAATCCGCCTCGTGCGCTGATCGCCGAAGCGGTCAATGTGGTGATCCACATCGCCGGGCGCGGGCGCAAGCGCCGCATCGAGAGCATCGCCCACGTCGTCGGCTTGGACGGCGTGGGCTACCACCTGGCGGATGCGATGGAGACGCCGTTTCCTGAGCTGCCATCGCAGTCCGACCTTTCTTCCCTGTCCCTCAATCACCCTGGAGAACTTCCATGACGCACGTTCCTGCTTTCCGTCTTTCCGTAAATCCGCTTCCCCGGCCCGCACGGCTGGATGGCCTTACTCGCCCGGCGATGCAGGGCATGCTGCTCGCGGCGCTGATGCTGCTGCTTGCTGGTACTGCGCAGGCCGCTGGCTCCAGCATGCCCTGGGAAGCGCCGCTGCAATCCATCTTGGAGTCAATCCAGGGGCCAGTGGCTCGGATCGTCGCGGTCATCATCATCATCGCCACGGGTCTCGCGCTCGCCTTCGGTGATACCAGCGGAGGCTTTCGCAAGCTGATCCAGATCGTGTTCGGTCTGTCCATCGCGTTCGCGGCGTCGAGCTTCTTCCTGTCGTTCTTCAGCTTCTCCGGTGGGGCCGTCGTATGAGCAGCCCGGATACCTTCGCGGCCGGCTTCGAGGTGCCCCTGCATCGCTCGCTCACCGAACTGATCCTGCTGGGCGGTGCACCGCGCACCGTGGCCATTGCCAACGGCACGCTGGCCGCCGCCGTGGGCTTGGGCCTGCAACTGTGGATTCCGGGCGTGGTGCTCTGGATCGTCGGCCATTCGCTGGCGGTATGGGGTGCGCGCGTCGATCCGCAGTTCATGCAGGTCTTTGCGCGGCACATCAAGCACCGCTCACTGCTGGACGTGTGAGGGGAATGCCATGCTGAACCTCGCCGAGTACCGTCAGCGGCCCGCACTGCTCGCCGACTGGCTCCCTTGGGCCGGCCTGGTGGCGCCGGGCGTCGTCTTGAACAAGGACGGCAGTTTCCAGCGCACAGCCCGGTTTCGGGGGCCGGACCTCGACAGCGCGACGCAGGGCGAGCTGATCGCCACATCGGCGCGCTTGAACAACGCACTGCGCCGCTTGGGATCGGGCTGGGCACTGTTCATCGAAGCCGAACGCCGGCCCGCCGCCAACTATCCACACTCGGACTTCCCCGAGCCACTGTCCTGGCTGGTGGACGAGGAACGCCGAGCCACCTTCGAGGACTCGGGCAACCACTTCGAGAGCGGCTATCACCTGACGCTGGTGTACCTCCCTCCGGAAGAATCACGCGCCCGCGCGGCGGGGATGCTGTACGAGAACCGGCCCACCGAGGGCGTGGACTGGCGCGAGCGCCTGACCGCATTTGCGGCGGAGACGGATCGCGTCTTCGACCTGCTCGATGGCGTGATGCCGGAAATTGCGTGGCTGGACGACAGCCAGACGCTGACCTACCTGCATTCGACCATCTCCACACGGCGGTATCGCGTGGCGGTGCCCGAGGTGCCGTTTCACATTGACGCGTTGCTGACGGATTCCGCGCTCATTGGTGGTCTGGCGCCGATGCTGGGCGATGCCCATCTGCGCGTGGCGACGGTGCGGGGTTTTCCGACCTCGACCTGGCCGGGGATTCTGGACGACCTCAACCGTCTCGGCTTTGGCTACCGCTGGTCAACCCGGTTCCTCTGCATGGACAAAGCCGATGCGGAACGGGAACTCTCGCGCCTGCGCCGCCAGTGGTTTGCCAAGCGCAAGAACGTCATCGCGCTACTGCGCGAAACCATCTTCCAGCAGGAAAGCCCGCTGGTGGATACAGACGCCAGCAACAAATCCGCCGATGCCGATGCCGCGCTGCAGGAGTTGGGCAGTGACCAGGTGGCCTTTGGCTATGTCACCGCGACGGTGACGGTGCTCGATGCCGACCCGGCGAAGGCCGACGAGAAGATGCGTATGGTGGAGCGCGCCATCCAAGGGCGCGGGTTCGTGACGATCCCCGAAACGCTCAACGCCGTGGATGCGTGGCTGTCCTCGATCCCTGGCAACGCCTACGCCAATGTGCGCCAGCCCATCGTCTCGACGCTGAACCTGGCACACATGATGCCGGTGTCCGCTGTATGGGCCGGGCCGGAAAAGAACGAGCACCTGGACGGCCCGCCGTTAATCGTCACGCGCACCGATGGCGCCACGCCGTTCCGGCTGGTGACGCACATCGGCGACGTGGGGCACACGCTGGTCGCAGGCCCCACGGGCATGGGCAAGTCGGTCTTGCTCGCCATGCTGGCGATGCAGTTCCGCCGCTACCCCGGCTCGCGCATTTTCGCGTTCGACATGGGGCGCTCGATGCGCGCCACCATCCTCGGGCTGGGTGGCGAGCACTACGACCTGGGCATGGATGGCGAGATCGCTTTCCAGCCGCTCGCGCGCATCGACCGAGAAGGCTACCGCACCTGGGCGGCTGAATGGATCGAAGGCCGACTGCTGCACGAGGGTGTGGCGGTCGGCCCCGACGAGAAAGCGGCTATCTGGTCGGCACTCGGTAGTCTTGCCGGGGCGCCCGTGGAGCAGCGCACGATGACGGGGCTGTCCGTTCTGCTGCAATCGAACGCGCTGCGCCAGGCGCTCGCGCCCTATGTGCTCGGCGGTGCCCACGGCAAGCTGCTGGACGCGGATTTGGATCGCCTGGGTTCCGGCTCCGTGCAGTGCTTCGAGATGGAGGAGCTGATGCACAGTAAGGCCGCCGTCATGGCCGTGCTGGGCTATCTGTTCGCGCGCTTTGATGAACGCTTTGACGGTGCTCCCACGCTGCTGATCCTCGATGAAGCCTGGCTGTTCCTCGATGACCCGGTGTTTGCCGCACGTATCCGCCAATGGCTCAAGACGCTGCGCAAGAAGAACGTCAGCGTCATCTTCGCCACGCAGAGCCTGGCGGACATCAAGGATTCGAGCATCGCACCGGCCATCATCGAAAGCTGCGCCAGCCGCATCTTCCTGCCGAACCCGCAGGCGACCGAGCCGCAAATTCGTACGATCTATGAGGGCTTCGGCCTCAACAGCCGCCAGATCGAGATCGTGGCGACGGCAGTCCCGAAGCGCGACTATTACTACCAATCCCGTCTCGGCAATCGCCTGTTCGACCTCGACCTGGGGCCGGCCACCCTGGCCTTCGCGGGTGCATCGACGCCGCAGGACCAGCGCGACATGGACGCGGCACTCGCTGCGGCTTCTTCCACGTCCTCCGCATTCGCAGCCGCCTGGCTGCGCCATCGCGGCCTGCATTGGGCCGCTGACCTGTTGCCCTCGTTTCCGGCCCCCCACCCATAGGAGAATCCATCATGAAAAAGCGTCTTATCGCCGCTGTCGTCGCGACCATGCTTTGCGCTGCGACCACTGTCCATGCGCAAAGGGTCGTGATTGATCCCACCAACCTCGTGCAGAACACGCTGACGGCCATTCGCACGTTGGAGCAGATCAACAACCAGATCCAGCAGCTCCAGAACGAGGCGCGGATGCTGACGAACCAAGCCCGGAACCTGGCGAGCCTGCCGTTCAATGTAGTGAGCCGACTGCGCAGCAATCTGGCGACCACGCAGCGGCTGATCGCTCGGGCCAAAGGCATGGCCTACGACGTGGCGCGCATGGATCAGGATTTCCAGCGGCTGTATCCCGAGCAGTACGCCGCCACGGTGAGTGGCGATCAGATGTACCGCGATACGCAAGAGCGCTGGAAGAACACGCTCAACGGCCTACAGACCACCATGCAGATGCAGGCCCAGGCATCGCAGAACCTGAGCGATGACGAGGGTGTGCTGGCCGACCTCGTGGGCAAGAGCCAGTCGGCCGAGGGTGCGCTGCAGGCCATGCAAGCCATGAACCAGTTGCTGGCCCTGCAGGCCAAGCAGTCCATCCAGACCCAGCGGCTGCAGATCACGCAGGATCGGGCGGCCTCGCTAGAGCTGGCGCGGCAGGCCGCAGCGGTGGAGCGCGGGCGTGAGGTGACTCGGCGTTTCCTGGGAACGGGCACGCCGTACACGCCGCAGACCGTCCATTTCTACGGCAACTGACGGGCGCGGCCATGAACGATGTATCGGTCATCGACCGCTTCCTCGACGTTTTCTCACGCTACATCGACTCGGGCTTCGGGCTTCTGCAGGGAGAGGTGGCGTTCCTCACGGCCACGCTGATCGTCATTGACATGACGTTGGCGGGACTGCTCTGGGCCATGAGCCATGCCACCGGCCAGGGCGAAGACGTGATCGCCAAGCTGATCCGCAAGGTGCTTTACGTCGGTGCCTTCGCCTACATCATCGGCAACTTCAACATGCTGGCGGGCGTCCTGTTCCGTTCCTTCGCCGGCCTGGGCCTGGCGGCCAGCGGCTCGACCTTGAGCATGGGCAACTTCCTGCAACCGGGGCGGCTGGCCAAGGTCGGTATCGACGCAGGGGCGCCGATCCTCGACCAGATTAGGGAGCTTGCGGGATTCCCGGAGGTGTTCATCCACATCGCGCCCATCGTTGTGCTGTTCCTCGCCTGGATCGTGGTCATCGTCAGTTTCTTCGTGTTGGCGGTGCAGCTCTTCATCACGCTGATCGAGTTTAAGCTGACCACACTGGCGGGCTTCGTACTGGTGCCATTCGCGTTGTGGAACAAGACGGCGTTCCTTGCCGAGAAGGTCCTGGGCAATGTGGTGTCTTCGGGCATCAAGGTGCTGGTACTCGCCGTCATCGTGGGCATCGGCTCGGGACTGTTCGTCGAGTTCAATATACCGGCCGGAGCCGAGCCCTCCATCGACCAGGCGCTGGTCATCATGCTGGCCTCGCTGTCCATGCTGGCCCTGGGCATCTTCGGGCCGGGCATCGCGACGGGGTTGGTATCCGGTGGACCGCAGCTCGGCGCGGGCGCGATGGCCGGTGCTGCCATCGGCGCGGCCGGAACCGCTGTCGCAATCGGTGCCGCGGCTTCTGGCGTTGGTAGTGCCGTGGCCGCCGGGGTACGCATGGCCCCGGCAGCCGCGAGAGCAGCAGCCAGCGGTGCGCGTTCGATGGCTTCGAACGCCAGCAGCGCCAGGTCCGCATACCAGGCCGGTTCCGCTTCGGCCGGTGGCGGCCTCAAGGGCGCTGCCGCTGGCCTGGGCAATGTTGCCAAGACCGGGGCGCAGGCGACTCGGCAGAAGGCGGCCGATGGTGCGCGCTCGCTGAAGGTACACGCGGCAGCCGCGTTCCGGGAAGGCGGTGGCACCGCCGATGCCGCCACCTCATCACCACCCACCGAACAGCCCGCCTGGGCCAAGCGCCTGCATCGCAGGCAGCAACTCAGCCATGCAGCCACGACCGCTGCCCACACCTTGCGCGGTGGCGACGCCGGCAGTTCTAGCCAAGGCCCAAGCCTTCGTGATTCCGACTCATAAGGAGTACTCCCATGCGATTCAAACGACCGCAGGTGCGCTATGCCGACACGCCGCAGCCTGCTACCCCTTACCAATCGGCCGCCCAGGTCTGGGACGAGCGCATCGGCTCGGCCCGTGTGCAGGCCAAGAACTGGCGCTTCATGGCCTTTGGTTGCCTGACGCTGGCCGTGCTGATGGCGGGCGGCCTGGTCTGGCGCTCGGCGCAGTCCATCGTCACGCCTTACGTGATCGAAGTAGACAACGCCGGCCAGGTGCGCGCCGTGGGCGAAGCCGCTACGCCGTACCAGCCCAGCGATGCCCAGGTGGCGTACCACCTGGGCCGTTTCATTGGCTTGGTGCGTGGGTTGTCCATCGACCCCATCGTCGTGCGCCAGAACTGGCTGGATGCCTACGACTACACCACCGACAAGGGCGCCGTGGTGCTCAACGAGTACGCGCGGGTTGCAGATCCTTTCTCGCGCATCGGCAAGGAATCGGTGACGGTGCAGATTAGCAGCGTGACCCGCGCCAGTGACCAGTCTTTCAACGTGCGCTGGACGGAGACGCGCTTTGTGAACGGCGCGCTGGACCGCACCGAGCGCTGGAACGCAGTGGTGTCCACCGTGCTGCAAACCCCGCGCACGGAGCAGCGTGTGCGCAAGAACCCCCTGGGCATCTACGTCAATGGTCTGTCGTGGAGCCGCGAGTTGGAAGCGAACGAAGGAGCAAAACCATGAATGCACATTTCCGTAAGCCCGCTTTGCCGGTGATCCTGCTGGCATCCACCGTCTTGTTTGCGGGCTGCGCCACGCAGGGCAAGCCGCCGCCGTCCATCTCGCTCGATGAACCGGTGCAAGCGCAACCGCTGCCCGAAGCGCCGAAGCCCGTGGAGGTGGTCAGCGTACCCGAGCCGCTGGCCTTGCCGGGGCAACTGATGCCCTTGCCCGGCACGGCAGATGCCAAGGCATCGCCGGAACCCACCGACGAGAAGCTGCGCGTGTCACGCGCCAATGCCGAAGCACGCATCGCACCCACGCGTGAGGGCTATGTGAATGCAATCCAGGTGTGGCCCTTCACCGATGGTGCGCTGTACCAGGTCTATGCGGCCGTGGGCCGCGTGACGGTGGTTGCCTTGCAACCGGGCGAGGATCTGGTGACGGTAGCCGCTGGCGACACGGTGCGCTGGATTGTGGGCGACGCATCGAGCGGCAGCGGCGAGGCACTGCGCGTCAATGTGCTGGTCAAGCCCATCCGCTCGGGCCTCAAGACGAATCTGGTCATCACCACCAGCCGCAGGACCTACCTGATCGAGCTGACCTCGACCGACAAGACGTGGATGGCCTCGGTGTCCTGGGAGTACCCGAAGGACAGGATGCTTGCCTTGCAGCGCCAGGCGCAGGTCGCGAGTGCGGCTGCGCCGGTGGACTCTGGCCTGTCGCTGGAGAGGATTCGTTTCCGCTACGCCATCAGCGGCAGCAATCCGCCGTGGAAGCCGCCGCGTGCCTTCGACGATGGCGAGAAGGTCTACATCCAGTTCCCGCCGGGCATTGCCCAGGGCGAGCTGCCGCCGCTGTTCGTGATCGGCGCGCAAGGCGACGGGCAACTGGTGAACTACCGCTTCCGCGCGCCGTACTACATCGTGGATCGCCTGTTCGGTGCGGCCGAGCTGCGGCTGGGCGGCGACAAGGCGCAGGTGGTACGCATCGAGCGTACGGATGGTGCCAGTGCGGGCGCCACGCGGAGGAAC
>RRZU012130802.1_pt1 | contig 10136 bp, 10 predicted proteins | sample 2165561 | NCBI WGS metagenome assembly RRZU01 (sample SAMN10456909, study PRJNA506462) | wastewater metagenome | isolation source: wastewater sludge | place: USA: Moscow, Idaho
TCCTCTTACTACAGTGTTGATTTATAATAATTAAATACTACACTAGTGTAATAAGATGTTCAATTGTCAATTTGATGTATAATAAATACTATTTTTATTGTGCTAAAAATCATTTTAACTATTTTAGGCCTATTCATTGTAAAAATAACGTTTGTTATTTTTACAATTTGTATTTATTTTTGATTTTCTCTAAAGAATTTCCATTCTTCTATTTCTATTCCATCTTTTAATTTACAAATACCATATTCTCCACCCGTTTCATCTTTTTTTATTGATAACTCTCCTCCTTGTTCTATGCAATATGTTGAAGCTGGGTTTGCAATCCCTACTTTAGGTGTTTCATTATTATTTTTTGATTCTCCTGTTTTTGTTGGTGTCGTCGAACATCCTATTAATACAGATGCTAAAATTGTTATGTATAATAATTTCATATTTTTCCTTTCCAAACCTTTTTATTATTTTGTTACTCATTTATTATAACATAATATAAAGCAATATTTAAAACTTTTAAAATATTATGATACAATATTAACAAATAATTTGATTATGAAGATTTCTTATTCTAAATATGCAACATATTCAAATGAATTATCTCGTATATTTCACAACTTTTGTTAGATTTGGATTAGATACTATAAATAGAAAATTATATATAAAACAAGTTAGACCTTATAAAAACTAAAAGCAGCTATAATAGCTGCTTTATATTTTTTTAATTTTTTTCAATATAATAACTCTTTTGCTGCTTTATAAATATCACTAGATGTCAAATGATATTCTTCCATTAAATATTCTAAACTTCCGACTTGACCATATCTTTGTTTTATTCCTATCATTCTCATTTTTGCATTTCCATTTTCTGCAATTACTTCTGCAACTGCACTACCCAATCCATTATATGTACTATGATTTTCACACGTTACTATTTTACCTGTTTTGTTTGCATATGTTATTATTAAATTTCTATCTATCGGGCTTAAAGTGAACATATCAATAACCGCAACACTTTTCCCTTCATTTTCTAACATTTTTGAGGCTTCCAAAGCTTCTTTTACCATTATTCCATTTGCTATTAAAGTTATATCTTTTCCATCTTTTAATATATTTCCTTTTCCTATTGTAAAACTTGAGCCTTCATCATATATTTTATATGCATTTTTTCTTATTGTTCTAATCCAATAGAAACCATCTTTTGTAGCAACTTGTCTCAATATGTCTGAAAACATTGTTGCATCAGTTACTTCAATAACTACAGATCCTGCTAAACCTCTTATTATTCCCATATCTTCAAATGACATGTGTGTTCCACCATTATATACTGCTGTTACACCTGCATCTGAAGCTATAACTTTAACATTAGCTTTTTGATATGAAATAGACATAAATAACTGATCAAAACATCTTCTACTAGCAAATGGTGCGAACGTGTGTACAAAAGGATACTTTCCTACAATCGACATTCCTGATGCCATTCCAATCATATTAGCTTCCATTATTCCACAATTAATAACTTTATTTGGCTTCTCTTTTTTCAAAATATCCATTGTCATCGAACTCATCAAATCAGCTTCTAATGCAATTATTCTATCATCTGTATCCATCAATTTTGAAAGCTCAGTAGAATAAACTTTACGCATTTCTATACCATCTTTTTCATAATATTCTTTATGAAATATATACATCTATTCCACCTCGCTTTCTAATTTATCTATAATTTTATATATTTCGTTTTTTAATTCATCTGTTAATCTTAAATGATGTGAATTTTTCATCTTTTCTATATATTCTACACCTTGACCTTTTATAGTATCTAAAATTACAAATAACGGTTTTTCATCTTTTTCTCTTGGATTTTTTATGGTTTCATATATTTCTTTTACATCATTTCCTTTAACAACTCTAACATCAAATCCAAATGATTTTAATTTTTCTTCAAATGATAGTGGATTTATTATTTCTTCTAAATCACCATCTAGTTGTTGCTTATTATAATCTAAAAAAGTCACTAAATTATTTAAATTATGATGTGAAATAAACTGAAAAGCTTCCCAACATTGACCTTCATTCATTTCACCATCACCTAATATTGCAAAAATCCTATTTGCTTTGTTATCCATTTTCATCGCTTTAGCTATTCCTGCTGCTATTGATATTCCTTGTCCTAATGAACCTGTTGTTGCATCAACGCCTTTAGTACGTAATCTATCTGGATGGCTTGGTAGATTTGTACCATTTTGATTTAATGTATATATCTCTTCTCTTGGGAAATATCCTTTCAATGCTAATGTTGCATACAATGTTGGACCTGCATGTCCTTTTGATAATACAAAGTAGTCTCTTTCATTCCACATTGGGTTTTTTGGATCTATATTCATTACATCTCCATACAGAACTGCTAATACTTCTACTATTGATAAACTTCCACCATAATGCCCAAAGCCTAAATGAGTTAATGACTTCAACGTTTCAATCCTGATTTTTTTTGCAAATTTTTCCAATTCATCATATTTACTCATTGTACTAATCACCTCTCAATATATTATTTTTTATCTTTTTTTAAATTGAAAGAAAGCATTATAACTAATATTGCTACAATCATTCCTGATATAGCCATTGGAGTTATACTATATTTAGCCATACTTCCTAGAACTATTCCAACTGTTGCAAAGTCTGCATCTGAAAATGTTGTATTTGCAAATCCTAATCCTTGTAATAACGGGAATAAAATTGCTGGTAAAAAAGTTAGTAATAACCCATTAGCAAATGCACCTAACATAGCACCTTTTCTACCTCCTGTAGCATTACCAAATACACCCGCTGTTGCACCACAGAAAAAATGAGGAACTACTCCTGGTAATATAAGTACGAAACTTAAACTTCCTAATATAATTAATCCTACTATTCCACCTAAAAAACTAAACAAAAATCCTATTAAAACTGCATTTGGTGCATATGGATAAACAACCGGACAATCTAATGCTGGTTTCGCATCTGGGACTATTTTTTCTGAAAAACCTACAAATGCTGGTACTATTTCTGCTAAAACTAATCTCACTCCAGAAAGTATTATATATACTCCTGCAGCAAATGTTATTGCTTGAATTACTGAAAATATTAAATAGTTATCTCCATTACTAAGAGTCGTTTCTACAAAAGTTTTACCTGATATAACTGCTAATATTAAATATATAATCATCATTGTTAGTGATATAGAAATAGAACTATCTCTTAAAAAACTTAAATTTTTTGGTAATTCCATTTCTTCTGTCGATTTTGAATTTTTACCTACTAAAGAACCAACAAAACCTGATAATACATATCCTAAAGTACTAAAATGTCCAAATGCTACATCATCGCTACCTATAATTTTTTTCATATAAGGTTGAGCTAATGCTGGAAATACTGCCATAACTATTCCTAATGTCAATCCACCTATTACTACTAATAATAATCCATCAAATTTTGCTACTTTAAGTATAATAGCTATCATACAAGCCATGTATAATGTATGATGTCCTGTTAAAAATATGTATTTGAACTTTGTAAATCTAGCTATCAATATATTAAATAGCATTCCTAACGCCATTATAATAGATGTTATTGTTCCATATTCTTTAAGTGCTAAAGATACTATGGCCTCATTATTTGGAACTACTCCTTGTATGTGGAATGCCTTTTCAAACATTGCACTCATAGGTGCAAGTGATGAAACTATAAGTCCTGCTCCTCCACCAAGAACTATAAACCCTAAAATAGTTTTTACTGTTCCTTTTACTACATCGGCTGCAGGTTTTTTTTGAGCTAATAAACCAATCATTGCGATTGTACCAATCAATATTGAAGGAACCTTCAATATATCAACTAAAAACTTTAATAATCCTAACATGTCATTACCTCCATTTTTTATTTAATTAATTTTATTTATTAAAATATTCTGATAACTTTGCTTCTAATTCTGGCATACTAATTATATTATCTAGTATCATTAATTTATCTTTTGGAACATTTGAACTTGATGCTATATCTTTTCCCATAACAAATAAATCTGCAACGCCTGGCACTGCTGAAGCTAAATCTGAATGTTCAACTTCTGCTTCCACACCAAGTTTCTTTAAAACTTTTTTTATATTCATCTCTACCATAAAGCTACTACCTAATCCTGAACCACAAACTGCCATTATTTTCATAACATTTCCTCCTATTTGTTATTATCTAATATTTTTTTATAATATTCTTTATATCTTTTATTGTTCTTGATTTCATTAAAATATCTATATCTTCATCATTCTGAAATAATTCTGATAATTTCATTACCATATCTATATGGCTATTTGAATCTTTTGCTGCTAAAACAAATATTAAATTTATCTTATTATCACCATATAACACATGTTTATTCAGTTTCAAAAAACTGATCCCTGTTTCAATAACTCCATCTTCTGGTCTTGCATGTGGCATAGCTAGATACTCTCTTAATACTACATAAAATCCTATTTTGTTTATATTACTTATCATTGCATTAATATATCTTTTATCAATTATATTTTTTTTTATAAGTGGTATAGAAGCTAACTCTATACTATGTTCCCAATTACTAACACTATCAAGTATCTGAATATTACCATCTAATATTTCATTTAGCATAAATACTCCTATCTGTATCTTATTCTATTAAAATAATTTCTTAAATCTTTATACGTATTAATCCTTGATACTTCTTCTATAAAATTATGTTTTGTTATCAATTCGAATAGATCATTTAAAATTTGTAAATGGTCACTTTTATCAGTTGTCGCAAAACTTAAAAATATATTTACATTTTTATCATTAGGAAACAACACTTTATCTTTAACTACTAACAACGCTATTCCTGTTTTTAATACATATTTTGATATACTTGCATGTGGTAATGCTAAACCTTCTTCTATCACTATATAAGCTCCATGTTTTTCAATAAGATTTATCATTTCATTAACATATTCATTTTCTATTATGTGATTTGTACTTAAAATATTTCCTACAGTTTCTATACCATCTTTCCAATTCTTAACATTATCAATTATCTTTACATTATGAATATCTAAATATTTTTCTAAAACCATTTCTCCGTCTAACAAGTCATCTATAATTCTACCTTCAAATTCTGACTTTAACTTTTCTATCATTGATTTTTTATCTTTTATCTCACTACTTTCTGAAATTATATTTATCAATTTTTTCAATGATATTTTTGACTTACTTTTTTGTACTCCATACTTTGATAAAACATTAAAGTCTTCTTCTTTTAGTATTGGATTGATTTTGATTATAGGTACATCATATTTTTTATTCATATTTACTGTAGATAATATTAAATCTATATTTTGATAGTTAAAATCAAAATTATCAATCAAATGATATGGCAAAACATCAACTACATCAATATTATAGTTTTCTCTTAAACTTTGTTCTAATACTTTAGAGCTTCCATAACCTAATCCACAAACAAGAATTACTTTTTTACTTTTATCTAATGTATTTCTATCAACGGATGATTTCAAATGAAATCCTATCAATGATATTTCATCTTCTGGAAATTTAAAATTAAATACTTCTTCTATTTCCTTTACTACTTGATCTACAACATTTAATATAGGGTCTTTCATTAAAATCAATTCTTTAAATACTGAATTTGTTATCTGTATTCCGTTTTTTATTCTATATATCGCAGGTTTAATATGATACAGTAAACCATTATATAGTATTTCATCATTAGTTAAATCCATTTTTAAAATTTTACTGGCTTTTGATATCATCTTTTTTATTATTAGTTCACCATTAATCCATTCTTGAAATGTATTATTTTCAAATCCATTTATACTAACTCCCATTATTAAATCAGTGATTTGAATCAATATTTCTTCTTTCACTTTTATATTTTCACCAAATACACTATTAACTATTTTCCCTATATCTCTATATTCCTTTGTGTTAATTAGAAATTTTTTAGATATTATTTCATGATTTTCTATATCATCTCTTATAAAATAAATTAATATTATGATACAAGAAAACACATTACCATATGTTTCTTCATTCATATTAAGCTTCATTAAATTCTCGATTTCTAGCAGGAAAACTTCTACTTTATTTATCATATTTAAATTGATGTATTCATAAAATACATTTAAGACATCTGAATTTATAAATGTACTATTTTTTTTAGTTTTAGTTAAAACAAATAAATCACCAATCAAAGAGATTTTTTGTATAAAAATTTTCTTTATATCTCCATTCAGTACATAGCCATTTGAATTTTTATATAAAACTTCTATTTGATCTTCTTGTAACTCTTTAGAAAGAATATGAAAATCTTTTTTTATAGTAGTTCTAGATATATTCAATTTTTCGGATAACTCCGTTAGATTCAATCCTTTAGTTTCAAAAAATAAAATCATTTTCATAATTAGAATTCTATCTTCTAATGATAATTTATGTATTTCATCCAAATATTTATATAGTTTTTGAAAATTTTGCTTTATACTTAACTTTATAATATTTTTTTTCTTTTCAGTTATTTTATATCCTAATTTTTTTAGAATTATATCTATATTATCTATATAATATCGAGCCGATCTATTTGAGATGCCATATTTTATTGCTATATCTTCAAATGTATATTCTTTCCCATTGATTAAATCATTTAAAATCTCTATCTCTTTATTATTTATCATATCAATCACCTTTCTATCTATAGGATACCTCATAAAATTTTATAATCAACTTACACAAGACTTCATTTTTTTTGCAAATTTGTTTTCAGTGATTTTTCTATGTAAAATAAAAAATCAAAACTACAAATATTCGTTTTGATTTTTTATTATTTATATTCTACTTTTTTCTATTTCATAAACTATAGAAATCATTTTATTAACATCTGTTGCTTGAACTTTATGCTTTGTTTTACTAATTTCATCTGCTGTAAGCGAATGATAATAAACGCCTAATATAGAGGCATTCTCTATAGAATATGATTGTCCTATAAAACTAGTTATTATTCCTGTTAGTGAATCACCCATGCCTGGTGATGACATTTTATTTGAGCCTAATACATTTTTATATGTTATTTCATTTTTATGTATTGTAGTATTTTCACCTTTTAATACTATTAATATATTTGTTTGTGATTTTGTAAATTCAGTTGCTATATTTTCCATTATATCTCTAGATGTATTTTTATCAAGATCAAAAAATATTTTAAATTCCCCTTCATGTGGAGTCATAACTATTTCATTTTCTATTTTTTTTAGTTGTTCAATATAATTTCTAGCAATATGAATTCCACCTGCATCTATAACTAATTTTTGGTTATTTGATATATTATTAATCAAATATAAAAATAATTCATTGGATTCTTTATCATTTCTAAGTCCAGGCCCTATAGCTATACAATCAAATGTTGTTAAATCTATATTATAAATATCTTTATGATTAATTGTCATAAGTTCTGGTCTATACATAATATCATTATGTTCTAGTGAAACATAAACTAGGCCACTACCCATTTCTAAGCTAGCTTCTCCAGATATAAATGCTGCTCCATTCATCCCTTTTGAACCACCTATTATCAATACTTTACCATAGTCATATTTATGTTTATATGTTTTCATAGTTTTAATTGACTGAATCAATTTTCTTTCAATTATCTTCATAATATCATCTCTTTACGTGAATATATAAATTCATATTGTATATATTTATACTATCTCCTGATGAGATTGAATCAAATTCTATTTTATATTTTATATTCTCATTTTCTCCTTTTACACTCAATTCTTGAGAAGAAAATTCCGTTATATTTTCTGTTTCAATTTTATCTTTCAACTTTGATAATACTTTTTTAGCTTCATTGATTGCATCTATCTTCATTATCTCTTTTTTAGATGCTTTATCAATAATAGTTATCAATTTTTTATCAGAAATTGTAATTTTATATTCATCATCACCATTGATATCTGCATCTAACATACTACCATCAATATTTAATAAGTAGTCATATCCTTTTATATTATAACCTTTATCTTTTCTACTTATATCTTTATAAATATCATCATAATAATTCCATATATCTTTATCTGAGATTTTAGATAAAAATTCATCTCTATTTTTATAGTCACACTTATTAGAATCAAAACACTTAATATCTGATATTGATTTATCTGTTCCATAATCAAAATAATCTACTATACTCAATATATCCGATTTTAAATTCCTATTTAATTTTACTTGTTTTATAATTTTTCCATTTTTTAAAATACCATTATTAGTAAGTATTTTTTCTAATCTTTTATTTTGACTGTTTATAGATATTTTAGTCATATTCCAAGGGCTAAAAACAGTTATAAATATTATTAATATCAATGAAATAAATACATTGTTCACATTTGCTCTAAATATATACATGCACATATTAAATAGCAAACAAATAATTAACATAAAAATTATATATCTATTTTCTGTAATAGCATATTTTGATATTCTTTCAATAATAGATATAAATGCCATCACAAGAAGTAAAATAGATGCTATCGGGAAAATTTTTCTAAAGATACTAATTATTTTATTTCTCTTTACTAATGGTGTTATCATTATCAATACAAACAAACTGAACGAAATATACCACAATACTAAATGTGAAATTGACCCTTCTGGTAATTTCAATGTTATTATTACTTTAAAAAAATAAATATATAATATTGCTGTATATATTAATATTAATGGTATTATTATATACGAATATAAAAATAAATTTACCTTTGAAATTTCATATTCCTCTAAATTTTCATCTACTTCTTTCAATCTTGAAATAAAGAATGTTACTCCAAATATAAATACTGATAGTGAAAAAGTGTGAGAATATATTATAGAATCTACATTATATATTAGTGTATCAATAGTAAATAATATTAATACCATACCTAAATATAAAATCATTGAAAAAATTATTACTATAATTTGATTTTCAACTACCGAGCGTATATATTGCTCTTTATCAGTTTTCCTTTTTAACACTGGTACTAATAAAAACAATAAATAACTAATAATTCCTATACTAACTAGCGGTGCTGTTTTATATTGTTCACCACTTGATCCATTCAAATACGTTTGTTTAACAATAAATAAAAATATTATTGTTAATAATAAATACACTAGCCTTGATATCCATTTATTAATATTTGTTAAATGTATTTCTCTAAATATTTCTAGCATTGTTACAATAACAATACCTAAAATACTTAGAATAAATAATTCTTTAACTTCCGACATTTGTATTCCTTTTTCAATACTTTCAAAAAGAAATATTGATAGTATCCACGAAGTAGCGCTAAATACAATAGTTAATGGAAATCTTTCTATTCCTTTTTTCATATCAGGAAATGTTTGTTTAATTTTATCTATTAAAATCATAAAATTCATTCTCCTTAAAATTATTTAATTCCTTATACACCTTATACTATATAATTTTTTATTTTGTCAAATGATTTATATACTATTTTAAATGCTCTGATCGTTTAAACAATAATGTTTCAGCTTTACCATATGACATAAATTGACTCGATATCATATTAATTTTCTGTTTATTTGATACTTTTGGAGCTATGTTTATAATTATTTTTGACTCTTTTAAAAATTCTAATAAGTTACCTATGTTTATACTATCAAAATTTAAAGCTTCTGTATTTTTTTTTATACTTAAAAATCCACCTAATACTCTGCATATTGCAATCTTTTCTAATTCAATAGGAATATTCTCTTGACGAATAATACTTCTTATATTATTTAAAACATTTTCAGTTGTAGAATCAATCAAATCTATATCATTCGAATAATCTTAATTCATTATTTCCAAAACCGATTTCGTATTTCGGATTATTTCTTCTTTAAATACCATTTCAATCACCCTCTATTATATAAGTTTTTTATTCACAAGAACATATTAAATAAAAAAAGAGTAGCATTGAACTGACCCCAAAAAGTTAGACTTAACTTACTAATAAGGATTGACTTCTGTAAGAAGCAGGAGTTAATCCTTTTAATTTTTCCTTTATTCTTTTGTTGTTGTAATAATATATGTAATCTTCTATTGCTTCTTCCAA
>RRZU010451886.1_pt1 | contig 10135 bp, 8 predicted proteins | sample 2165561 | NCBI WGS metagenome assembly RRZU01 (sample SAMN10456909, study PRJNA506462) | wastewater metagenome | isolation source: wastewater sludge | place: USA: Moscow, Idaho
ATAATTTATTTTTGGAAATAAGTTCTCAAGAAAACTCTCAAGGAATAATATTTTGTATTAAAAATTTAGAAGAGAAAATAGATTTTAATACAAAAGAAATAGTAATTTTGGATAATATTCAAGACCCGGGTAATTTGGGAACTTTAATTAGAGTAATTGATGCTGTAGGAATAAAAAATGTAATTTTGACAAAAGGTTCTTGTGATATTTATAATGAAAAAGTTGTACGAAGTACTATGGGCTCATTATTCAATCTAAATTTCAAATATCTTTCTCTTTTAGAATTAAAGGACTTTTTGAAAGAGCATTCATTTAATATTCTGGTAACTGCTTTGTCAGAAAAAAGTAAAAATTATGATAAAATGACAATAGAAGAAAAAAATGCAATAATTTTTGGAAATGAAGGGCATGGAGTTAGTCAAGAACTTTTGGATATAGCAAACGAACAATTAATTATTCCAATTTATGGTAAAGCAGAATCGTTAAATGTTTCAATAGCAGCAGGAATATTTTTGTATAAATATAGAGAATTAAAAAGCTTATAAGAAAATGACTCAAGAATATTAAATTTTTGAGTCATTTTTTTATTTATATTTATCTACTCAGGCTACATCCAAGAGTTTTGCACCGAATACTATAAAAACATAGAAATTTGATATATCTAGATATCATTATTTGATTTACCAATAAATTCAAAACCCTAAACACAACGTGACTATTTATAAGAATCTAAAAAATAAAATCATTTTAATTTGAAATTAATCAAGTTAAAAATAAAAATTACCTAAAGTAATTTATTAAGAGAATTAATCAATTTTTTGTTCGTATATACCTTTTTATACATGTCAATAAACCAGTGAATTTCGTTAGAAGATAAATTTAATTCCTGTTGAGCATATTCAATTATTTTACTTCTTTCTTCTGGTAAAATAAGCTTTTTATTCAACTTTAAAATCTCATCAATAGTTCCTTGGCCTTTCAAATATGCAATTAATCTTTCCCAATTTTTTTCAAGAGAAACTTTTCTTAAAACCATAAGAGCGCTGTAGCTTAGTTGGGGAAATTCTTTGTATCCAGCTTTTTGTATAATTTCCTCAATTTCTTTTCGACCTTTACTTTCAAATAAAACTTCTCCGGCTTTTCTTGTATTCATAATCTTTGGCATTTTATTTGCATAGCCTCTCATTTTTAAAAATTTTGATAAAGGTAAAGCTCTTGTTTCTAAGTAAAATTTAATACAAAAATCATTAAAATTCATTCCTTTAGTAATATCTCCTTGACATATTGTATTTACCATATCTATAACTAATTCAAAATTTACCATAAATTCCTCCAGTTTTATTCTTATTTACAACTACAAATTACTATAATTTCTTAAAAATAATTTTTAATAAAAAATAAAAATTATTTAAACAATTTTTTATTGATTTTTAGGCTCTCATATGGTTAAATATAATAAGAGTTATCTTTAGTTTAACACATATAAATAATTTTTACAAGGATAAAAATTATTTTAAGTAATTTATTTTTATATGAAAAACACTAATAAAATCAATAATCAATAGACCAAGTTCCAATAATAATTAAAAAGAAAATGGAGGTAATATGGATATTACAAATTTTGATAATAATGTAGTAATAAAAAAGAGAAACAAGAATAGAAATATTAATTTAGATAGTAGCTTATTTTCATTTTATAAATCAGAAAAAACTCTAAAGGACTATATGTTTTATTTAAGAGATTTTTTGAATTTTTTTTATGAAGATGTAGATATGAGTAACCAAACTAAACTTATAAAAATGATGTCTGAAGTTACAAAACTTGAAATTGAAGAATATGTTTCTCATTTAATAAATGAGAGAAAATTAAAAAATACTTCCGTCAATAAGATTATTTTTTCTCTGAAGAGTTTATATACCGAATTAGAAAAAAGGGATTTACCTAATCCAATAAAATTTTTCCCAACTATGAAAGTTAGCAGGCATAACTATGAAAATATATTAAAGTTATCTTACAGTGAACTTAAGAAAATATTAGAAAATTTTCAAATAAAAGATGATAAAACTTATAGAGATTATACAATTTTATATACACTTTTTTACACTGGAATGAGAAGTTCAGAAATATTAAATTTGAAGTATTCAAATATTTTACAAAGAAATGAAGATTTTGTTATTAAACTAGAAAAAACTAAAAGTGGTACTGAGCAGTATAAACCTTTGCACAAAAAGGCCCATGAAAAAATTATGGCTTATAAAAAATATATAAAAAATTTATATGGTATTGAAAATAAAGATATGGAGGAAATGTTTATTTTCCCTTCGGATTTTGTAAAAAATAAAGCCATGTCTTATAATAATTTATATAAAATTATTCAAAATATGGGACTTATTATAGATAAGGAAATTTCTCCACATAATATAAGGCATACAGTTGCTACAGAACTATCTTTAAATGGTGCTGATATTTTAGAGATAAGAGATTTTCTTGGTCACTCAGATTCTAAAGTTACTGAAATCTATATTAATGCTAGAAATATATTAGAGAAGAAAGCGCTTAATAGATTACCTGATTTGGATTAAAAAAGTAGAGGTTCAAAATTTTGAACCTCTACATAAAATATGGCTATGTTCCATTGGGGTGCGGGGCAAAGCCCCCTAATCTCCCCCCCAAAAAAAAGTCCACGCTGCAAGCGTGGACTTTTTTGGTATATAACTTAAGTTATTAATTTACTCTAAAAACTACATCTTCTTCTTTTAATAAGCTATTTAGCTCTTTTACTGAAATTTCCTTTGTTAAATACACAATTTCATTTTCAATATTATGCTTTGCAAAAGAAATTTTACTTAATCCGTCATTTTCAGACTTTGTTCTTACATAATAATTTCCTGTGTATTCATCAAAAGGAAGAACATTGGCATCTTTTTCTATATTGAAATAATGTCTATCCTTATAAACACAGTTTACTGCAACTTTGAAAATATCTGCAACTACTGCTGAAGCTGTAGCTTCTTTTCCAGCCCCTCTACCATAAAATAAAGATTTTCCTAAATAATCTCCTTCTACTTCCACAGCATTAAAGACTCCGTTAACATTACTTAATAAATCAGATTTTTTAACCAAAGTTGGTTCTACACTTATTTCTAAACCTTTTTCTTTTGGATAAGCTGCACCAATTAGTTTTATAGAGTATCCTAGAGAATCGGCCAAAACTAAATCACTTAATTTAACTTTAGTGATTCCACTAGTTAATATATTTTTTACATCTACAGTTTGGTCATATGCCAAAGAAGCTAAAATACAAATTTTATGAGCAGCATCTATCCCTTCTATGTCAAAAGTTGGGTCTGCTTCTGCATAACCTTTTTCCATAGCATCTTTTAGCACAACTTCAAATTCAAGATTTTTCTCTTTCATTTCAGTCAAAATATAGTTGCAAGTTCCATTTATGATTCCTCTAATTCCAAGTATGTTATTTGCAATTAGATTTTCTTGCAAAGGCCCAATTATCGGTATACCTCCACCAACGGAAGCTTCATAAAATAAATTTACATCTTTTTCTATTGCTTTAGCAAAAATTTCTTTAGAATGCTTTGCAATAAGCGCCTTATTAGCAGTTATAACATTTTTTCCTTTTTCAATAGCTTCTAATATAATTTTTTTTGCTAGAGTATCTCCACCTATTAACTCTACAATTGTGTCCACTTCGTTGTCATCAAGAATTTGTTTATAATCCTTTGTAAGTACAGTTTTATCAAATCCCAAAGGAAATTCTTTATCATGGTCTAAGTCACAAGCATATTTTATCTCAATATTAGCACCCTTTTTTATTAAATTCTCTTTTTCCTTGACCAAAATTTCCAGTACTCCAAGTCCCACAGTACCTAGTCCAATTACACCTAATTTCATCCAAATTACCCCCTTAAGTAGAATTTATCTACTTTACCTTTCTCTTATTAATCATTTCTTATATGGGAAATGTTATCCATTATTTTTTTTGTAGTATCAACCTTGTTCATAGTATATAAATGTATCCCATCTATTCCCCATGAAATTAAATCAATTATTTGTTCTATGGCATAAGCTACTCCAGCTTCTGTTAATGCTTCAGGTTTGTCTTCATATTTATCCAAGATTCTTTGGAATTTTGGAGGAATAGAGCAACCGCATAAAGAAGTAATTCTTTTTATTTGTTTAGCATTAGTTACAGGAAGTATTCCTGCTGAAAAAGGAATATTTATACCAAGTTTATCAGTTTTTTCTTTAAATCTATAAAGAATTTCATTGTCAAAGAAAATCTGAGATATAAGGAAATCTGTTCCTGCATCTACTTTCTTTTTCAAATTAAATAAATCCATTAAATCATTATTCTCAAAATGTGTTTCAGGATAGTAAGCTCCCGCTACTGAAAAGTCTCCTTTTGATTTTAGGTAAGAAGTTAAATCACTGGCATAATGAAATTCTCCAGATTTTTTGAATTCTTCACTAGCATCCTTTGGAAAATCCCCTCTTAAAGAAAGTATATTTTCTATATTGTTTTTTTGATATTCTTCAATTATTGTATCAATTTCTTTTTTTGTTGCCCCAACACCTGTGAGATGTGCAAGACTCTCTATTTTATATTTATTTTTTATAAGGGAAGCTATTTCCACTGTTTTTCCCCTTGTAGTTCCTCCTGCTCCATAAGTAACACTTACAAAATCTGGTTCAAATTTTACCAACTCATGAACAGTCTCATAAATAGTATCTATACTGTGATTTTGGTTTGGAGGAAATATCTCAAAAGAAATAACTGCTTTCTTTTGATTAAACATATCTTTTATTTTCATAATATCCTCCTAATTTTGACTTTTTATTAATGCTTGTTCCAAATCTGCTATAAGGTCATCTATATTTTCAAGACCAACAGAAATTCTAACTGTTTCTGGTTTTAGACCACAAGCTGCTTGTTGTTCTACACTAAGTTGACCATGAGTTGTACTTGCTGGATGAATAATTAGTGATTTTGCATCAGCAACATTAGCTAGGTGTGAGAAAATTTCTAAAGAATCTATAAATTTTGCTCCCGCCTTCACTCCACCCTTTATTCCAAAGGTAAATATTGAACCACTACCATTTTTATAGTATTTTTTTGCCAAATCATGTTCTGGATGAGAAGCCAACTCAGGATAACTTACCCATTCAACATATTGACTATTTTCTAAATAATTTGCAATTTTTCTTGCATTTTCCACATGTCTTTCTAATCTTAATGATAAAGTTTCAATTCCTTGTAAAATTAAGAAAGAATTAAATGGAGATACGCAAGCTCCTGTATCACGTAGAAGTTTTACTCTACATTTTGCAATAAAAGCTCCTGCTCCCAAATCAGCAAATTTAAGACCATGATAACCAGAGTCTGGTGTTGTAAAGTTTGGGAATCTTCCACTAGCAGCCCAATCAAATTTTCCACCATCTACTATAAGTCCTGCTATAGTTGTCCCATGCCCACCTAAGAATTTTGTTGCAGAATAAACAACTATATCTGCTCCATGTTCAAGTGGCTTAAATAAATATGGAGTTGCAAAAGTATTATCAACAATTACAGGTATTCCGTGTTTATGAGCAATTTCTGCTACTTTTTCTAAATCAACTAAAGTTGCATTTGGGTTTCCAATAGATTCTAAGAAGAAAGCCTTTGTTTTTGGAGTAATTGCTTTTTCAAATCCTTTTAAATCGTTATAATCAACAAATTTTGTTTTTATACCAAAGTCTTCAATAGTATTGGCAAAAAGATTATAAGTCCCTCCATATAAATTAGAAGCAGATACAATCTCATCTCCACATCTAGCTATATTAAGAATAGCGTAAGTACTCGCTGCTGTTCCTGAAGCAACTGCTAAAGCTCCTACTCCACCTTCTAAAGCATTTATTCTTTGTTCTAATACATCAGTTGTAGGATTCATGATTCTTGTATAAATATTTCCTGGTTCTTTTAGTGAAAAAAGATTTGCCGCATGTTCGCTACTATCAAAAACATAAGAAGTTGTTTGATAAATTGGTACAGCTCTTGAATTTGTTGTTGAATCAGGGCTTTGCCCAGCATGTAACTGTAAAGTCTCAAATTTGTAATTTTTTGACATATTGTGTACCTCCTAAAATTTGTTTTAAAAAAAAGCCCTTCCTCTTTGAGAAAAGGCTCTTGCTATTCAAGGCACTTCCCTCATCTACTGGAATTAGCACCACACCCTATAGGCAGGTTGCTGAAGTATCAAAGGGCCAGTCCCTCCACTTCTCTAGATAAGAGCTATTATTTTGAACAATTATACTATTTATGTAGTACACTGTCAAGATAAATTTATTTTATTAGAGGAAATTTCTTAGTAAAGAAGTATATAAAGATAGAGCTTGACTTATGTATACTTTTTAGGTATACTTTATAAAAAATAGACTTAGGAGGTTTAAAATGACAAAAAGAACAAATGAGATTAAATTTGCAGGAAATTATGTAACGATATTAGGTGATGCCTTGAAAGTAGGAGCTAAAGCAGAAAATTTTGTAGCTCTAAAAAATGATTTATCAGTATTTAATTTAAGTGATTTAAATGGAAAAATTAAAGTAATTTCTGTAGTTCCTTCTGTAGATACAGGAGTTTGTGCATTACAAACTATCAGATTTAATAAAGAAGCAGGGAATTTAGAAAATGTTCATATAATAACTATATCAGTTGATTTACCTTTTGCTTTAGGAAGATTCTGTGGAGCTAATGGTATAGAAAATTCAATAACTCTTTCAGACCATAAAGACTTAGACTTTGGAACTAAATATGGATTTGTCGTAGAAGAATTAAGACTTTTGACTAGAGGTATAGTTGTTATAGATAAAGATAATACAATAAAACATATTGAATATGTTCCAGAAATTACAGAACATCCAGATTATGATAAAGCACTTGAAATAGTAAAAGCATTATAATTACCCAGACATAACTAGATAAATATAATTACTTTGTTTTATGGGGTTCGGGGCAAAGCCCCGTAATTTACCATCCCATCATCCATGCCTTTGGCGTGGATGATGGGATGCAGAATGAGTAATTATTTATTATAAAACTAGAGGCCTCAGCCTCTAGTTTTTAAATTATACTTAATTCAAAGTTAAAATTCCAAATAACTCCAAATTTGTCTTTAATAGAACCATATAAAGAACCCCAGTTTGTTTCTTTTAAATTTTCTATAATTTCTCCTTCAAATGAAAACTTTTCAAAACATTCTCTCATTTCCTCTTCGTTAAAAAATTCAATCATAATAGAAAATTTTGAACAAGTATTTATATTATTCTCTATTACTTTATCACAAAAATATAAAGTGTTTTTTCCTATAACGAGAACTGCAGAAAATACTTTGTTATAAAGCTCTTCATTACAATCAATTACAGCATCTTCGTAAGAAACAATTTGAATTATCTCCCCATTAAAAATTTCTTTATAATAAGTTATAGCTTCTGTGCAATTACCGTTAAAAGTTAAGTCTGGAATAAACTTCATAAAAAAAACCTCCTCTCATTACTGTATCTCATACATATATTTACTAAAAAAAATAATATTTCCTTTTTATTAATTGCATAAGTAAATTAAAAAATATAATTTTCTATTTAAAATTTAAAGACTGTGTTAAACTTATTTAACTACTTAGGTATAACAAGATAAATAAATTCAGTTTTCTTGTTTTTATGTTAACTATTCAAGCGTCCACACCGTCGGTGTGAACGATTGAATTACACTTATTATATATCCAAACTAAAGGAGTAAGCATGATATTTGAAGATATTGATAATGAAAAATTTATTGAGTTTTATAAATCACAGGAATTTGTTCTTCTAGATATAAGAACACAAGAGGAATATGACTATATTCGTATAAAAAATTCAATATTAATTGATTTTTCGGAAGTAGACTTTGAAGATAAAATATATGACTTAAATAGAAACAAAAAATATCTACTTTATTGTAGAAGTGGTAAAAGAAGTTTATTTGCATTGGAGCTTATGAAAGAGTATAATTTTACTGAAGCATACAATTTAACCAAAGGAATTAATGAGTTTTTATATGAAGAATATTTAGAATGTCAAAAGGGAAAGTGCTTAATAAAGTTACCTTATTAAAGGAGGATTATGGATATAATAACAAGTCATGTACACTTAGACTTAGATGGTTTAGCTTCTATGGTATTAGCAAAAAAATTATATCCAGAAGCTAAAATTGTTTTGTCTGGAGATGTAGGAGAAAATTTAAAAGAATTAATAAATTTTTACCAAGAAGAACTTTCTATATTTAAGGCCTCTGAAGTGAAGTTGGAAGAAGTTGAGAATATTATACTAGTAGATACCTCTGCAAGTTCTAGGATTGGAAAATTTTCCATCCTTACTTGCCCAAGAATTATATTTGACCACCATTTAGATAATACCTACGGGGCAAATACAACATTACTTTTGCAAGAAATTTTCAAGAAAAATATAAATTTATCTACTTTGGAGGCAACTATAGCTCTAATGGGAATTTATGAAGATACTGGAAGTTTTTCTTTTAAAAATACTAGTTATTATGATATGGAAGCTGGAGCAAAACTCTTAAAAATGGGAGCTAACTTAGATTTAGTTATAAAATATGTAAGTAAAAGTTTGACTCAAAAAGATTTAGATTTTATGTTACTTCTTATGAAAAAAGGTGAAATTTTGGAAATTAATCACCATAAAGTTTTTATTACTAGTCATGAAAGTGATAAGTTTTATAATGGAATAGATGTTCTCATAAATAAAATCATGGAAATGGAAGGAAGCGAAGCATGTTTTATTATACATGGCAATGGTATAAGAAACTCTATTATAGGTAGAAGTACTACAAATAAAATTCCTGTAAATAAGGTGCTAAGTGTTTTTTCTAATGGAGGACATACTTTTGCAAGTTCAACAGTTGTGAAAAATAGAAGAATTGATGATATAAAAAATACTCTTAAAATTGAATTAGAAAAAAATATAGAGAAAAATAAACTTGCTAAAGATATTATGAAAAGCCCTGTTAAAACAATTGAGTCAAAAACTAAACTTAAAGATGCATTTAAATTAATGACTAAATTTTCCTACAGTGGTTTTCCTATAACAGAAGAAGGGAAACTTGTAGGGATTATATCAAGAAGAGATGTGGAAAAAGCAGTATCTCATGGTTTTGGAAATGCACCGGCTAAGGCATATATGACTAGAAATATTGTTAGTGGAAAGCTCCATAGTACCTTAGAAGAGATTAAAAAAATGATGGTTGAAAAAGAAATAAGCAGAATCCCCATAGTTTCAGACAATGATGAATTATTGGGACTTATAACTAGAAGCGACTTGCTGGAAGGTATGTATAATGAAAATTTATATAAAAATTCTGAGATTTTTAAAAATACAAATGAATTTTATACTGAATATATAAAAAAACTACCTATAGAATATGAAACTACCTTAAAAATTATTGAACAAGTTTCAAAATCAAGAAATGAAAATTGTTATTTGGTAGGTGGAATAGTAAGAGATTTATTACTAAATATTGCTAACTATGACTTGGATATTGTAGTAGAAGGAAATGCCATAGCATTTGGAAAAGAACTTATAAAACACGTAGAATATAACAAAATCATTGAACATGAACAGTTTAAGACCTGCGTAATAGTCTTAAAATCTGGTTTAAAGATAGACATTGCAAGTTCAAGAATTGAGTATTATGAATACCCCACTTGTTTACCTACTGTAGAATTTGGAAATATAAAAGAAGATTTATACAGAAGAGACTTTACTATAAATTCAATGGCAATAAAACTTAGTCAAGGTGAATTTGGTAAACTTCTTGATTATTATGGAGGTTACAAAGACTTAAAAGATAAAAAAATTAGGATTTTACATAATTTAAGTTTTATTGAAGATCCTACTAGAGTCATAAGAGCCATTCGTTTTGCTGTAAGATATGATTTTACCTTTGAAGATGAAACTTATAAATTTATGAAAGAAGCTATTAATGAAGGTTTCTTAAATAATTTAAGTTGGCAAAGATTCAAAAATGAGCTTGTTATAATGTTAAAAGAAAAATCTTTTATAAAAGCTATAAATTATTTGAATAA
>RRZU010631320.1_pt1 | contig 10134 bp, 9 predicted proteins | sample 2165561 | NCBI WGS metagenome assembly RRZU01 (sample SAMN10456909, study PRJNA506462) | wastewater metagenome | isolation source: wastewater sludge | place: USA: Moscow, Idaho
ACCTCACCACCGGAGATGCCGGCGCCCACGAAGTTTATCTCGCGACCGCGCAGCTTCCCCTCGCGACGACGGGTGTCCTCGTAGCAGGCGTCGCCGCCGTCGACGACGATGTCGCCCTCCTCGAGGTAGGGCAGCAGCGAGTCGATCGCCGCGTCGGTGCCCTTGCCCGCCTGGACCATGATGATGATCCGGCGCGGCCGCTCGAGGGACTTCACGAACTCCTCGACCGTCTCGGCCGGCACGAAGGTGCCCTCGCTGCCGTGGTCGGCCATGACCTGCTCGGTCTTGGCGTGGGTCCGGTTGAAGATCGCCGTCCGGTAGCCCTTGTGGGCGATATTGCGGGCCAGGCTGCTGCCCATGACCGCCATGCCCATCACGCCGACGTCGGCCGTCGCGCCGTCGCCGGAGGGGGAGGCGGCACCGTCGCCGGAGGGCGAGGCGGACGCTGCCTCGGCCGAGGCCGCACGCTCCTGGCCGTGGGCGGTCTCGTCGGTGTGCCGCTCCTTCTCGGCGGCAGGCTCCTGGCCGGCTCCGGGCTGTCCGGGCTGCTGCTGGGTCATGCGGGCTCCTTACACAGGTGAACGGTGCACAGGTGAGGTCTTCGACAAACACCCAACCGAGTCCGGCCCCGCCGCGCAACGAGTGTCCATGTGTTGTCGGTCCCCGATCGGACATCCACGGCGTCCGACCGTGCCCACATGCCCTCTAACCTGGGCGTATGCCGCTCGTCCGCACCCTCTACGCCGCTGTCGTCGCGGCCTACGTCGGGGCCCTCGCGTGGGCGATGACCCAGCTGCCCGCGCGCATCGCGAGCCACTTCGGCGCCGACGGTCGAGCCGACGGATGGTCGACGCGATCCGGCTACCTCGCCTTCGGCGTCGGGGTCGGGCTCCTCGTCATCGTCGGACTCCCGCTCCTGTCGCACCTGCTCCTGCGCGGCAGCGGCGCGGGGATCAACGTGCCGCACAAGGACTACTGGCTCGACCCGCAGCACCCGCAGCGGCGCGAGGAATTCGTGCGGCGCTTCACCGACGACATGCTCGTCATCGCCGGCGCGACCGGCCTGCTCCTGGCGTGGATGCACGTCGAGACCGTGTGGGCCAATCGCCAGGATCCGCCGCAGCTCGGGTCCGCGATGTGGGGCCCGCTCGCCGTCTACCTCGTCGCGATCTTCGGGTATGTCGCCGTCATCGCGACGACGCGCTACCGACCGCCGCGAGCTCGTCGGTGACGAGGCCGAATGCGCAGGCGACGCGCGCGATGTCGCGGCTGCTCAGCCCGGCCTCGGCGAAGGGGTAGATCACGCGGTAGGCCCCGACGGGCCGCACCGGCGCCCGGCCGACGACCCCGGCATCGACGCCCTCGACGTAGGCGACCGCGTCGATCGGCAGGTCGGCCAGCTCGCGCCGCCGCTCGACCTTGGGGAGCCACGTGTCGAGCACATCGCAGCCCAGTTCGCCGGCGAGTCCCTCGGCATACGCGCGGTCAGTCGCAGCCGGGCGCTGGGGCCGGTCGAGGAGGAGCGAGACGTGATCGTGCCCGAGCGCGCGGGCCGCGAGGGTGAGCATGAGCGCCGACTGCGGATCGCCGCCGAAGGCCACCGCGAGGCGGCCCGCCCCGATGAGAGAGCACTGCACCCGCCCGACGACGCCGGCGAGGTCCGGCTCGACCGCCAGGTCCTGGCACCGCGGATGACGCCTGGATCGCCCCTGATCACTCATGAGTTCCAGTGTCGCAAGCGGGAGCCCATTTGGTCAGCCCGACACCCCGCAGCTGAGATACGAGGGCTCCGACCTGCGGCGATGGGACGAACGCCCAGGGCGCGGTTGCCGCCGCATAGGCGATTACATACGCTCCGATCACCGCAGACGAGGGTCGTGTGCAGCGGTGCCGCGGCCGGTCAGGAGGCTCGATGAGCACGATCGCGCAGGTGACCGGCGAGCTGGCGGAGCGGATCGGCGCTGACAAGCTCATCACCGATCCCCAACGCCGCCAGACCTACGAGTGCGACGGGCTGGCCCAGTATGCGGTCGTCCCCGGCCTCGTCGTCCTCGCTCGGAGCGCCGACGACATCGCCGCGACCGTCGCGGTCTGCGCGCGGGCGGGCGTCCCGTTCGTCGCGCGGGGGAGCGGGACCGGCCTGTCCGGCGGCGCCCTGCCCCACGCCGACGGCGTCCTCATCGTCACCTCGCAGATGCGCTCGATCCTGGAGATCGACCCGGTCGCCCAACGCGCCGTCGTCGAGCCCGGCGTCATCAACCTCCAGCTCACGAAGGCCGCGACCCCCGACGGCTACTACTTCGCGCCCGACCCGAGCAGCCAGCAGGTGTGCTCGATCGGCGGCAATGTCGCCGAGAACTCCGGCGGCGCCCACTGCCTCAAGTACGGCTTCACGACGAACCACGTCACCGGACTCGACGTCGTCACCCCCGACGGCGAGACGGTCTCGATCGGCGGCATGGCCCCCGACCCGCCCGGCTACGACCTCCTGTCGGTCCTCGTCGGCTCCGAGGGCACGCTCGGCGTCGCGACCCGGGCGACCGTGCGGCTCACGAGGCTGCCGCAGACGGTCCGGTGCCTGCTCGCCGGCTTCCCCGACACCGACAGCGCCGGGGCCGCGACGAGCGCGATCATCGGCTCGGGGTGCATCCCGGCGGCCATCGAGATGATGGACGTCCTCGCGATCGAGGCCGCCGAGCAGGCGGTCCACTGCAACTACCCCCAGGGTGCGGGCGCGGTCCTCGTCGTCGAGCTCGACGGTCCGGAGCCCGAGGTGGAGGCCCAGTTCGCGCAGGTCGAGGCCTTCTGCCGCGAGCACGGCGCGTTCGAGCTGCGGATCGCCGCCGACGAGGCCGAGCGGGCCCTCATCTGGCGGGGGCGCAAGTCGGCCTTCGCCGCGGTCGGGCGGATCAGCCCCGACTACCTCGTGCAGGACGGCGTCATCCCGCGCACCGCGCTGCCCCAGGTGCTCCACGCGATCGCCGAGCTGGCCGACGAGCGCGGGTGCCGGGTCGCCAACGTCTTCCACGCCGGCGACGGCAACTTGCACCCCCTCGTCCTCTTCGACGGCTCCGTGCCGGGGGAGACCGAGCGGGCCGAGGAGGTCTCCGGGGCGATCCTCGACCTGTGCATCGCGCACGGCGGATCGATCACCGGTGAGCACGGGGTCGGCTCGGACAAGGCGAAATACATGCCGCGGATGTTCACCGACGAGGATCTCGACACGATGCAGATGGTGCGCTGCGCCTTCGACCCCGACTCGATCTCCAACCCGGGCAAGGTCTTTCCCACGCCCCGCCTGTGCGGCGAGCGGCCCGGGCGGCATCAGGGCGCGCACCCGCTCGCCGAGGCCGGCATCGCGGAGGTGTTCTGACGTGACTGATCCCTGGTCGCAGCTCGAGGGCTCCCTCGACCTTCGCCCCGCGACCGCCGAAGACGCGGTCGCCGGGGTGGTCCCGCGCTGGGTCGCGCGGCCGCGCACGACCGACGAGGTCGCGGCGCTGATGCGGGTTGCGCACGAGCACGGGTTCGCCGTCGTGGCCCGCGGCGCCGGCACGAAGCAGGACTGGGGCCTGCCGCCGCGCGCGCTCGACCTCGTCATCGACACGACGGGGCTCGACGAGGTCGTCGACTACGCGCCGTTCGACCTCGTCCTGCGGGTCGGCGGCGGCGTCACCCTCGAGACGATCGAGGCGCTCCTGGCCGAGCACGGGCAGCGCCTCGGCATCGATCCGGCTCGCCGCGGGACGATCGGCGGCACGGTCGCGACCGGGGTGACGGGGCCGATGCGCCTGGCGCACCTCGCGGTCCGCGACCTCGTCATCGGGATGACGTTCGTGCGCGCCGACGGGGTCGTCGCCAAGGCCGGCGGCAAGGTCGTGAAGAACGTCGCGGGCTACGACCTCGCCAAACTCTTCACCGGTGCCTACGGGACGCTCGGGATCATCACCGAGGTCGGCTTCCGCCTGCACCCGCGCGCCGAGGCGACCCGCTGGATCGGGGCCCAGGTGCCGCTGCCGCAGCTCGGAGGTGTGCTGGGTGCGCTCGCGCAGGAGCAGGTCGTGCCGAGCGCCGTCGAGATGGACGTGCCGGTCGACGGGCGCAGCAGCCTCGCCGTCCAATTCGACGGCACCGCAGCGGGACTCGACGGACGAGTCGGCCGGGTGCGCGAGCTGCTCGAGGCATCGGCGACGCAGATCGCCGAAGGCGACGAGCCGCCCTTCTGGTGGGGCACCGAGCCGCCGGGGGCCGCGCTGCTCAAGGTGACCCACGTCGTCGGCCGCGCCACGGCCCTGGCCCAGGCGCTGCGCGAGGCCGCCGACGCGACGGGTGTCCGCGTCGCCTCCCGCGGATCGGCGCTCGTCGGCACCGCCTGGGTGGGCGTCGAGGCGCCTGACGCCCCCTCCTTCGCGCGCTTCGTCGAAGCGGCCCGCGCGGCGACGATGCAGCTCGAGGGCACCCTCACCGTCGTGAGCGCCCCGCCGCAGTGGCGCGACGCGGTCGACGTGTGGGGTCCGGTGCCCGGGCTGGAGCTCATGCGTGCGGTGAAGGCCCAGTTCGACCCCGACGCGATCCTCGCGCCGGGCCGGTTCGTCGGAGGCATCTGATGAGTGGATTCGATACGCACAAGCCCCCGTCGAAGGAGCTCATCTCCGACTGCGTGCACTGCGGCTTCTGCCTGCCCACCTGCCCGACGTATGCGCTGTGGGGCGAGGAGATGGACTCCCCGCGCGGGCGGATCCACCTCATGGACCAGGTGCTCCAGGGCGCGCCGCTCAGCGATGCGGTCGTCGGCCACTTCGACGCGTGCCTGGGCTGCATGGCGTGCGTCACCGCGTGCCCCTCGGGAGTGCAGTACGACAAGCTCATCGAGGCGACCCGCGCCCAGGTCGAGCGCAACCACCCGCGCTCGGGCCCCGAGAAGGCGCTGCGCTCGGCTATCTTCGCGCTCTTCCCCTACCCCAAGCGGCTCCGCGCGCTCACCGGGCCACTCACCCTCTACCAGCGCACCGGGCTGTCGGCTCTCGTGCGCCGCTCGAAGCTCCTCGAACGTCTCTCGCCGCAGGTCGCGGCCATGGAGTCGCTCGCGCCGGATCTCGGTGCGGCCGAGAAGATCCCGACGATCACCCCGGCGACCGGGCCGCGCCGCGGGCGGGTCGGGGTGCTGCTCGGCTGCGTCCAGCGCGAGTTCTTCCCCGGCGTCAACGCGGCGACGGTCCGGCTCCTGGCGGCCGAGGGCTTCGACGTCATCGCGCCCCCGACCCAGGGCTGCTGCGGCGCCCTGTCGGTCCACGCGGGGAGGGAGGCGGAGGGCCTGCGCTTCGGGCGCACCCTCATCGACGTCTTCGGCCGCGAACGCGTCGACCACGTCATCGTCAACGCGGCCGGCTGCGGCTCGACCCTCAAGGATTACGCCGACCTGCTCGCCGACGACCCCGTCTACCGGGGCCGGGCGCGCGCCTTCTCCGATCGCAGCCTCGACGTCAGCGAGTTCCTCGCCCAGGTCGGCACGCAGGCGACCTACCACCCGCTGCCGGTGACGATCGCCTATCACGACGCCTGCCACCTCGCCCACGCCCAGGGCGTCCGCGCACAGCCGCGTGAGCTCCTGCGCGCGATCCCTCAGCTGGAGCTGCGCGAGATCACCGAGGGCGAGCTGTGCTGCGGGTCGGCGGGGGTCTACAACATCCTCAACCCCCAGGCCGCGGACGAGCTCGGCGACCGCAAGGCGGGCCACGTCGTCGCGACGGGTGCCGATCTGCTCGTCACGGCGAACCCCGGCTGCCTCATGCAGATCACCGCCGGACTGCAGCGTCAGGGGGCCGCGATGCGCCTCGCCCACACGGTGCAGGTGCTCGACGCCTCGATCCGCGGTCTGGGCGTCGAGTCCATCGGCACCTGAGGGGGTGTCGAGGAGGGTGTGGCGGGGTAGTGTGCTGGCGCAGTAGACCCACCAGCTGACCAGCAGCTGCTGACCACGGCAGAGAGGCACATCATGGCCGTCCTCGGCGTCATCTTCATCGTCCTGGCGATCGGGCTCGGAGGGGCCGCCTTCTGGGTCGCGACCTCCGCCGGTGCCGCCCCCACGACGGTCGACATGTTCAACAACCAGCTGAGCCTCACGCCGCTGACGATGTTCCTCCTCGGGGTGGCCTCGACACTGCTGCTGCTCCTCGGCTTCTGGATGATGACGAGCGCCGGCAAGCGCCGCGTCCGCCGCAGCCAGGAGCGTCGCGCGCTGGAGAAGCAGCAGCGCGAGCAGGAGCGCGAGCTCGCCCAGACCCGCGCCAAGCTCGCGACGACGAGCAGCCAGCCGACGACGAGCGCCTCGACCACCACGTCGACCACCACGACGGGCAGCACGGGTGGCGTCAGCGAGCGGTCCGCGGCGAGCGAGCGGGTCGCGCGCGAGTCCGACACCTCGACCGGTCCGCGCCCCGACGGCACGTACGACGACGGTCGCCGCTCCTGAGTCGATCACGGGCCTTTAGGCCCTAGTGCCGCGAGGCACCGCTGATAGCTTCCCCGAGTCAGGCCAACCAGCCCACCCATGGGGGAGAAGCATGAAGTTGTCACCGCAGTCCGAAGAGATCGTCAAGGCCACGGCTGGTGTCGTCGCCGAGCACGCCGAGCAGATCACGAGCGTGTTCTACCCCGACATGTTCGCCGCGCACCCCGAGCTCATGCGGGTCTTCAACAAGGCGAACCAGGCGATCGGTGAGCAGCCCAAGGCGCTCGCGGCCTCGGTCGTCGCCTACGCGGTCAACCTCATCGACCCCGACGCCCCGGACTTCGGGCCGGTCATGGAGCGGATCGCGCACAAGCACGTGTCGCTCGGCATCCAGGCGCAGGAGTACACGATCGTCGGTCGCTACCTCATGGGCGCGGTCGGCAAGGTGCTCGGCGACGCGGTGACGCCCGAGGTCGCGGCGGCCTGGGACGAGGTCTACTGGCTCTTCGGTACGTCGCTCATCGCCGAGGAGGCCAAGCTCTACGCCCTGGGCGGAGTCGCCCCGGACCAGCCGTGGCGCAAGTTCGTCGTCTCAGAGCGGACCGATGAGACGGCCGATGTCTTCTCGCTGTCCCTCAAGCCGGTCGAGGGTGACCTGCCGAGCCACCGGACCGGCCAGTACGTCGCGATCGGCGTCGACCTGCCGAACGGGGAGCGCCAGCCGCGGCAGTACACGATCTCCAACGGTGCCGGCGCCGACTCCTACCAGGTGACGATCCGGCGGGTCCGCGGCGTCGGCGGTGCGCCGGACGGCCAGGTCTCGACGTGGCTCTCCGAGAACGCCCAGCCCGGCACCGAACTCGACGTGTCGCTGCCGTGCGGCGATGTCGTGCTCGATGAGTCCGACGCCCCGCTCGTCCTCGTCTCCGCGGGGATCGGCGTGACGCCGATGGCGGCGGTGCTCGAGGACATCACGGTCCGCCAGCCGCGCCGACAGGTGCTCGTGCTCCACGCCGACACCGCGCATGAGAACCAGGCGCTCTACGCCCGGATGCGCAAGCGGATCGAGTTCCTCGACAACGCCTCGAGCCAGGTCTGGTACGAGTCTGGGGCCGAGAACGCCCCGACGCTGCGTCCGGCCAAGTCGGGCCGGATGGACCTCACCGACGTCGAGGTGCCGACCGACGCGAAGGTCTTCATGTGCGGGCCGCTGCCCTTCATGCGTGACGTCCGCGCCGCGCTCATCGGCAAGGGTGTCTCCTCGGACAACATCGGCTACGAGGTCTTTGGCCCCGACCTGTGGGCCCAGAACCCGGCCAACGCCTGATCCCGAGCCGGCCCACCGGCGTTCGGATACGCACGGACTGGACACCTCCTTGTCGGGGGTGTCCAGTCCTGTCTCTGCGTCTCCTCCGACGTCTCGTCGGATATAGCACTAATTGCTATGATGATGTGCGTGGCTGACGCGAGTGCCTTGTTGCGCGAGGTGATGTCCGAGACGGGCACCTCGCAGCAGGAGCTGGCGCGACTCAGCGGGGTGCGCCAGCCGAGCATCAGTCAGTTCCTCTCGGGACGCGTCGGGATGAGCGACGAAATGGTGGATCGACTGCTCTCCTGCATGGGCTTCCGGCTCGAGGTCGTCCGGCGCCCGGTGCGACCCACCTTGACGCGGTCTTCGCATCGCTCGTGGGCCCTTCATCGTGAGCTCGCTCGTCGGCTCACGCCGACGACTCTGGAGGAGTGGGTGCCGACCGTGGCCCGGAACCTCGATCGCCTGCGCAGCGGTGTTCGTGGCGAGCCGCATTCGTCGAATCTCGAGCGATGGCAGCGCCTGATCGACGACCGCGACATCCCCGGCCTGCGGCGCGTCCTCACCGGAGTCGACACCTCCGCGATCGAGATGCGTGAGGTGTCGCCGCTGGGTGGCCTGTTGTCCGACGTTGACCGCCGCCGGGTGATGGGTGCGCTGACCTGATGCGTCGAGATCAGCTGGAGCACGCGATCCGGGCCGTCTGTCAGATCATCCAGTCCTCGGACGTCATCGTGGTGGGGTCGCAATCGATCCTCGGTACATACGACGAGAGTGAGTGGCCGGCCGCCGCGACGATGTCGCTGGAAGTCGACATCCTGCCGATTGCCGACGACAACGCGGAGACCGGTAGGCTCGCCGACCTCATCGAGGGGGTGGCCGGCGAATTCTCACCCTTCGAGCAACTGCACGGATTCAGTATCGACGGCGTAGACCTGAGCACGAGCGCGCTGACTGACGGCTGGCGTGCGCGTCTCGTCGCGGTCTCGAACGACAACACGACGGGGCCCTCGGGTCGGCCCCGGTTCACCGGCTGGTGCCTGGACAAAGAGGACCTGTGTGTCGCGAAGCTCTGCGCTCTGCCAGAGAAGGATCGCAACTTCGTCCAGGCGCTCATTGCTGCTGGGTTGGTCGATGTCCTCGTGATTGTCCGCCGGTTGGACGACCTGCCTGAGGGGTATCGCGATGCGGGGCAGCGAGCCCGTTCATGGTTGAGTGCCTGGTTGTCGTCGGAGGGGTGACGATGCGGCCCCGGATCTTTCGACACCTGTCGTGGTCTGGGGAGATGCTCAGGGTTGAGCGGAATAGACTCAAGTTCGGGTGACGTTGTCGGTAGGGAGTGACAGACTCGAAGAACCGATCCCAAGGAGCACGTACATCCCTATGAACCTTCAGCTGACGACCAAGGCCCAGGAGGCCTTCTCGGCGGCAACGCGCACTGCCGCGGCCGCCGGCAATCCGCACGTCGAGCCCGCGCACCTGCTGCTCGCGCTCACCGACCAGCCCGACACGACGACGGGCCCGCTGCTCGAGGCGTCGGGGAGTTCGATGCTCGCCGCTCGCCGTGCCGCCGAGGCCGAGCTCGCGAAGCTGCCCAGCGCCTCGGGCACCTCGATGACGAGCCCGAACCTCTCGCGCTCCGGGCTCACCGTGCTGGAGCAGGCGCGCCAGGTCATGGAGGCGATGGGCGACACCTACGTCTCGACCGACCACCTCCTCCTCGCGCTCGCGCGCACGGGGCAGTTCGGGCTCGACGCCGACGCGATCGACCGCCTCATCCCGCAGCTGCGCGGCGGCGGCAAGGTGACGACGGAGAACCCCGAAGACCAGTTCAACGCGCTGGCCAAGTACGGCACCGACCTCACCCTCGCCGCCCGCGAGGGGCGTCTCGACCCGGTCATCGGGCGGGACAGCGAGATCCGCCGCGTCGTCCAGGTGCTGAGCCGCCGGACGAAGAACAACCCCGTCCTCATCGGAGAGCCCGGCGTCGGCAAGACGGCCGTCGTCGAGGGCCTCGCCCAGCGCATCGTGGCCGGTGACGTGCCCGAGAGCCTGCGCGACAAGCGGCTCATCGCCCTCGACCTGTCGGCGATGGTCGCCGGCGCGAAGTACCGCGGGGAGTTCGAGGAGCGGCTCAAGGCCGTGCTCACCGAGATCACCGAGTCCGACGGCAAGGTCGTCACCTTCATCGACGAGCTGCACACGATGGTCGGCGCGGGCGCCGGCGAGGGCGCGATGGACGCGGGCAACATGCGCAAGCCGCTGCTCGCGCGCGGTGGGCTGCGGCTCGTCGGCGCGACGACGCTGGACGAGTACCGCGAGCACATCGAGAAGGACCCGGCGCTGGAGCGCCGCTTCCAGCAGGTGTATGTCG
>RRZU010886631.1_pt1 | contig 10134 bp, 13 predicted proteins | sample 2165561 | NCBI WGS metagenome assembly RRZU01 (sample SAMN10456909, study PRJNA506462) | wastewater metagenome | isolation source: wastewater sludge | place: USA: Moscow, Idaho
AATGCAGCAGCCGCAGGCGCGGCACCGTGGCAAAAAACTCGTCCAGCCCGTACCGGTAAAAGGTCAGGGCAATCCGGAAAAAACGGGTGAGAGACATACGGCACACCAGCCTGCCATGCTGGCCTCCTCGCTGATGGGGGGGCTGTCCGCAGTTTCATCGTTATGCGATACCCGGACAGCATTTTCCACATGGAACCGTCTGGCGCAGCGATTCGAACGTCGCCATGCCGCCACCGCAGGCAGACAGGGGACAATCACAACCTCGTACAACAGTCCGGTTGCAGAAAAAAATATTGCCACACTGAACTACGTCATGCTGGCAGCGGCGCAGACATACCGGGCAGAAGCTGCCAGCCAGGCACTGACTGCGGCACTGGATTTCAGTCGCCGGATGGATAATGCCGCCCGTGCACCTGTACTGGATGCCCCGTCCACCACAACCGGCACAGCCAGCGGGGCCAGCAGCACATCTGCTACCGTCACACAGGGACAGTTACAGTTAACTGCCATAACCCCGGACGGCGGCTTTTCACAGGTATCCTTTTCAGACAGTGGTACAGCCACGCCCCCGGTATTTGAAAGTGTGTCCGATATCGAAAAAACCACTGCCATGCTGGGGGCGGCGCTGGATAGCGTCATTCTGACGGCATCTGAGCAGGGTTTTTCGACAGACAGTGTTCAGCTTACGCAACTGCGTCTGCTGGTTGTTGCCGACCTGGAAAAACGCGGGCTGCAACTGGCGGGTAGTGAATCACACCACCTGCCAGAAACGCTCCCGGCAATGGTTGCACTGTACCGGTTCACCGGAAACAGCCGGAACTGGCAACGGCTGGCCCGCAGGAACGGTATCAGCAACCCGTTATTTGTTCCCGGTGGTGTCAGTATTGAGGTGATTAATGAGTAATACCGTCACACTGCGAGCGGATGGCAGGCTGTTTACCGGCTGGACGTCAGTCTCTGTCACCCGCTCGATTGAATCCGTAGCCGGATATTTTGAGCTGGGGGTGAACGTGCCACCGGGCACGGATTTATCCGGGCTGGCTCCGGGGAAGAAGTTCACGCTGGAAATCGGGGGGCAGATTGTCTGCACCGGTTATATCGATTCACGGCGACGCCAGATGACCGCTGACAGTATGAAAATCACTGTCGCCGGACGTGACAAAACGGCTGACCTGATTGACTGTGCTGCCGTTTACAGTGGCGGACAGTGGAAAAACCGCACACTGGAGCAGATTGCGCGTGACCTGTGCGCTCCTTATGGCGTTACCGTTCGCTGGGAGCTTTCCGATAAGGAAAGTTCGGCAGCTTTTCCCGGCTTCACGCTGGACCATTCAGAAACCGTTTATGAGGCGCTGGTGCGTGCCTCCCGCGCACGCGGTGTACTGATGACCAGCAATGCCGCCGGAGAGCTGGTATTCAGCCGGGCTGCCAGCACAGCCACTGATGAGCTGGTTCTCGGAGAAAATCTGCTGACACTGGATTTTGAGGAAGACTTCCGCGACCGGTTCAGCGAATACACCGTCAAGGGGTATGCCCGCGCAAATGGTGCTGAGGGTGATGATATTGATGCGAAAAGTATCGTATCCCGGAAAGGGACCGCCACTGACAGTGATGTGACCCGTTACAGACCGATGATCATCATTGCTGACAGCAAGATTACGGCGAAGGATGCACAGGCCCGCGCCCTGCGTGAGCAACGCCGCAGACTGGCAAAATCCATCACCTTTGAGGCAGAAATTGACGGATGGACTCGCAAGGACGGGCAACTCTGGATGCCGAACCTGCTGGTCACTATTGATGCCTCGAAATATGCCATCAAAACCACGGAATTACTGGTCAGCAAAGTCACCCTGATACTGAATGACCAGGACGGGCTGAAAACCCGCGTCAGCCTTGCACCACGCGAAGGCTTTCTGGTGCCGGTTGAAAGCGACCGTAAAAACAGGAAAGGCGGCGACAGTAACGGCGGTATTGATGCGCTGGTTGAAGATTATTATCGCAGACACCCGGAGAAAACGCCGCCGTGGAAAGAGTAAATGATTCCGCCTTGAACCGCCTGCTGACGCCGCTGATGCGTCGTGTGCGCCTGATGCTTGCGCGCGCTGTTGTTAACGTGATTAACGACGGGCGAAAGGTTCAGAACCTGCAGGTCGGTCTGCTGGATGATGAGGAATCCGATGAAGTGGAGCGCCTGCAAAATTACGGGCATTTCAGCGTTCCCCTGCCGGGCGCAGAGGCGCTGATTGCCTGTGTAGGCGCACAACGTGATCAGGGGATTGCTGTTGTGGTGGAAGACCGCCGCTACCGCCCGACAAATCTTGAACCGGGTGATGCAGGCATTTACCACCACGAGGGGCATCGTATCAGGCTGACAAAGGACGGACGCTGCATCATTACCTGTAAAACGGTTGAGGTTTACGCTGATGAAAGTATGACCGTTGACACACCCAGAACCACGTTTACCGGCGACGTTGAGATCCAGAAAGGTCTGGGCGTTAAAGGTAAAAGCCAGTTCGACAGCAATATTACTGCCCCGGATGCCATCATCAATGGCAAATCGACGGATAAGCATATCCACCGTGGCGACAGCGGCGGAACCACAGGGCCGATGCAATGACCGATTTAGCCATTATCTGGACGAACGGACGCGGCGATATTGCGCAGGATGGTATTGATATGCTGACCGACGACAGCCTGACAACCGATGTGACAATCTCCCTGTTTACCGACCGGCGCGCGCTGGATTCTGACACGCTGCCGGATGGTTCAGATGATCGCCGTGGATGGTGGGGTGACAGTTACCGCGACCGCCCCATCGGTTCGCGGTTGTGGCTGTTATCACGTGAAAAAGCCACGCCGGATACGCTGGAACGCGCCAGAGGGTATGCCGAAGAGGCGCTGGAATGGCTGAAAACAGCGGGCCGGGTAAGTGCGATTAACGTCAGAGCGGAACAGTTACATCAGGGCTGGTTATACCTCTACATTGCACTGACATTACCGGATGGTTCCGTTATTCCTTATGAGTTTAAAGCAGCATTTAACGGGGTTTAAATGGCTTATTCACCACCGACATTATCATCGCTGATTGCCCGTACAGAACAGAATATTGAACAGCGCCTGCCGGGTAGCTGGCCTCAGGCCCGTGAAAAAACGCTGAGTGCCATTGCTTATGCTCAGGCGGGCCTTGCTGCCGGTTGTCACGAGCATATTTCATGGGTTGGACGGCAGATTATCCCGTCGACAGCAGATGAAGATGAGTTGCTGGAGCACTGCCGGTTCTGGGGCGTGCGCCGCAAACAGGCGACAGCCGCCAGCGGCCCGCTGACTGTCACCACATCGGCAGCGACCACCATTCCTGCCGGTACACGCTGGCAGCGTGCTGATGGTGTGGTTTACAGCCTGGCTGATACCATTGTGATTGACCGTGCAGGAACGACGGAAATTACCGTTACCGCACTGGCTGCCGGTGAAGCAGGAAATACCGGTGAGAATACCCTTTTAACGTTGATCACCCCGGATGCCTGTGTTGTTTCCGATGCCATCACTGTAAAAGGGTTTTCCGGTGGAGCTGATATTGAGAGTGCAGCGGAGCTGCTGTCACGGCTGGAATATCGTGTCCAGTATCCTCCGTTCGGCGGTAATCAGTTTGATTACGTTCGCTGGGCACGTGAAGTCAGCGGTGTTACCCGTGCCTGGTGTTTTCCGACATGGAAAGGCGGTGGCACAGTCGGGGTGACGTTTGTTATGGATAACCGGAGCAATATTTTTCCGCAACCGGCAGACGTGGAACGCGTGGCGGATTATATCGCCGGTCATACTGACCCGATCACTGGTCTGATTGTCGGACAGCCTGACGGTGTAAATGTCACGGTATTTGCGCCAAAGGCAAAGCCGGTAAATCCACGGATTTATATATCACCGAAGACAGCCGAACTGAAACAGGCTATTACCAACGCCATTAATACCATGTTTTTTAATGAGGTGATGCCGGGCGGCGCACTTGCCCCCTCCCGTATTATCCGTGCGGTGGCAGGTGTTACCGGTCTGGATGATTTTGAAGTGCGTTTCCCGACAGAGATCCAGCGTTCGGAGAATACGGAACTCTTAACAGCGGGGACAATTGAATGGCTGTAACACCCTGGCAGACGGCCTTTCTGCAATTACTGCCGTCAGGGCTTGCCTGGAATAAAAGCCCCGACAGCAAATTATCTGCGCTGGCGCAGGCCATCAGCGACGTGATTGCCACTGCGGCGGATGATGCGCGGCAAATGCTGCGGGAGCGCTTCCCGTCCACATCCCGCTGGTATCTGGGGGAGTGGGAATCATTTCTGGGGTTGCCGGACTGTACCAGCGAAAACGGCACCCTGTCCGAACGCCAGCGGGCTGCCGCGAATAAAATGCGTATGACCGGCAATCTGAGTCGGCGCTTTTATGAATGGCTGGCTGCGCAGTACGGTTTTACCGTCAGGCTGACGGATTCCACAGAAGGCCAGTGGGTTACGCAGGTCAATATTTACGGTATTAAAAATTATCGCAACGCAACGGTGCTGGATAATGTTCTGACGCCGTTACGTGTTTATGAATCGGGTGCGCTGGAATGTTTACTGGAGAAATATAAACCCGCGCATCAGATTTATAAATTTGTTTACCATGACGGAGATAACTAATGTTTTATATTGATAACGACAGCGGCGTAACCGTCATGCCGCCCGTATCCGCCCAGCGTAGTGCTATCGTTCGCTGGTTTTCAGAAGGTGACGGGAATAATGTTATCACATGGCCCGGCATGGACTGGTTTAATATTGTGCAGGCGGAGTTATTAAACACGCTGGAAGAAGCCGGTATTCAACCGGATAAAACAAAATTAAACCAGCTTGCACTGTCCATTAAAGCCATTATGAGCAATAACGCGCTGCTGATAAAAAATAACCTCAGCGAAATTAAAACTGCCGGGGCATCAGCACAGCGTACAGCACGTGAAAATCTGGATATCTATGATGCCAGCCTGAACAAAAAAGGACTCGTTCAGCTAACCAGTGCCACTGACAGCCCCAGTGAAACGCTGGCAGCCACCGCAAAAGCGGTGAAAATTGCAATGGATAATGCCAATGCCCGTCTGGCAAAAGACCGGAACGGAGCAGATATTCCCAATAAGCCGCTGTTTATCCAAAACCTCGGTTTACAGGAAACGGTAAATCAGGCTTCTGGCGCATTACAGCAAAACCAGAACGGCGCAGATATTCCAGGAAAAGATACCTTCACCAAAAATATTGGGTCCTGTCGCGCATATAGCGGATGGCTGAATATTGGTGGCGATAGTCAGGTCTGGACAACCGCACAATTTATTTCGTGGCTGGAGAGTCAGGGGGCATTTAACCATCCTTACTGGATGTGCAAAGGCTCATGGGCTTATGCAAACAATAAGGTCATTACAGATACAGGTTGCGGAAATATTTGTCTTGCAGGTGCTGTGGTGGAAGTTATTGGCACTCGCGGCGCAATGACCATACGCGTTACTACGCCGAGTACGTCCAGCGGCGGCGGAATCACTAACGCTCAATTCACTTATATTAATCATGGTGATGCTTATGCTCCTGGCTGGCGACGAGACTACAACACGAAAAACCAGCAGCCTGCATTTGCTTTAGGACAAACAGGAAGCACTGTCGGAAATGATAAAGCTGTTGGCTGGAACTGGAATAGCGGGGTCTATAACGCAAATATTGGTGGCGCATCGACATTAATCCTCCACTTCAATATGAATACGGGGAGTTGCCCTGCCGTACAGTTCCGTGTGAATTACAGGAACGGCGGTATTTTTTATCGTTCAGCGCGTGATGGTTACGGATTCGAAGCTGACTGGTCAGAAATTTACACCACAACACGTAAGCCATCAGCGGGAGATGTTGGTGCATATACGCAGGCAGAATGTAACTCAAGGTTTATTACAGGTATTCGTCTTGGCGGTCTGTCATCTGTTCAGACATGGAATGGTCCCGGCTGGTCTGACAGGTCAGGTTATGTCGTTACGGGTTCAGTTAACGGAAACCGTGATGAATTAATTGATACAACTCAGGCAAGGCCAATTCAGTATTGCATTAATGGAACGTGGTATAACGCGGGGAGTATTTAATTATGATGCACTTAAAAAATATTACTGCTGGCAACCCTAAAACAAAAGAGCAATACCAGCTAACGAAACAATTTAACATCAAATGGCTTTATACAGAGGATGGGAAAAACTGGTATGAGGAACAAAAGAACTTTCAGCCTGATACGTTGAAAATGGTCTATGACCACAACGGCGTTATTATTTGTATTGAAAAGGATGTTTCAGCAATTAATCCAGAAGGCGCAAACGTCGTTGAGGTTCCTGATATTACAGCAAATCGCCGGGCTGATATTTCGGGTAAATGGATGTTCAAAGATGGTGTAGTGATAAAGCGAACTTATACCGAGGAAGAGCAGAGGCAACAAGCGGAAAATGAAAAGCAAAGCCTGCTACAGCTCGTCAGGGATAAAACACAGCTATGGGACTCACAGCTACGGCTGGGCATCATTTCCGACGAGAATAAACAAAAATTAACAGAGTGGATGCTCTACGCGCAGAAGGTCGAATCCACAGACACCTCCAGCCTGCCAGTAACGTTTCCAGAACAACCAGAATGAGAGAAGGCCCGCTATCGGGCCTTAATTTTTATTCAGGCTTTTGTGGCCATTCGGGATTTGCCGTATCCACACGGCTGACCAGAACACTGTAGCGTTCCCATGACTCCAGTCGTGCGCGTTCCTCATCCGTCGCCATATTCAGCCTGACAGCGCGTTCCAGCGGCTGGATGACTGATTCAGCTTCGGAAAGCAATGCGGCCTTTTGTGATTCGGCTTGTTGTTGCTGTTCGTCTGCCGTATAAATCCGTTTAACTACAGCTCCATCCTTAAACATCCACTTTCCTGAATCATCAGCGCGGCGGTTGGCTGTTATATCTGGAATCTCAACGACGCTAAAGCCTTCGGGATTAAGCGTTGAGGCATCTTTGGTTATGGCAACAATAATATTATTTTCGTCGTATACAATCTTTATGGTGTCGTCCTGAAAGTTATTTACTTCTTCATACCAGTTTTTCCCGTCTTCGGACCATAACCAGATAACATCAAAATTCTTTGTTAGCTGATATTGCTCTTTAGTTTTTGGATTTTCTGACTTAATGTTTTTCAGATGCATCATAATCAGGCGCTCGCTACATTATACCAGGTACCGTTGATATTCTTCTGAACCGGACGGATATAAACCTTGTCATCCCCTCCCTGCATTTCCCAGTCGCCATTGGTATGAAAACCTGTAATAACATGACCGGATGACGCCTTGTAATCACGAGACAAGCCGCCAGTCAGTGACTGAGTTCCCAGCCGAACGTCACGCACGTAGCGGGAGTCAAAGTTGGCGTAATTTCCCGGAATGACCTGAGCACCGCATAACCAGTTTCCGTTATTATCCATGTACGCCTGACCATCGGTGCCATTGGCTGTCCTTGAGTTATTAATCATGTAGATGCCAAATTGCTTATTTCCCAGACCGCCAATCATAAATTTGCGGTCGGCGTGATTCTGGCGAAGCAACGCCTGAGCGCTATCAGTGTTAACTATATTTTTCCCAAAGATAGCGTTGTTATCGCGCATCTGAATCCACATACCATTACTGCTGTTAATAGCAAAACGGTCTGAAAGTGTATCCCCTGAAACATTAAGACCACGCCCCATCGAAACAGCGCCAGTAGCGTTATTAATCCATAATGGCCTTAATCCGTTATAAGTCCCCATGTTGTCACCGGAGTTTGTCAACATGAAGTATGTATTTGAACCATCATTACGAATAAAGAATCCGTAATTACCATAAGCAATACGGAGGCCGTTTGCTGATTTTGATATGACTTCGCCATTTACAATGGCATTGACAAGAACAGACAAAGCATCCCATTTAAGATTCATCAGGTCTTTTGTTGTGGTGCTTTGTTTGCTTCTCCATTTGAAATATTCATTGCCGTTGTCGCCTGTTTCAAACCACATGTATGAATCAGTGTCGCTGTCGGCATCATTTTTAAATCCAATCTTTGCCCAGTCAGTATTTCGAATCCAGGCAAGGATTGAGTCGTTTTCAAAAGTAAGCCCACCGGACAAGGTATCGCCATTCTTTTGCACGGCGTTCCTAGCCCTGTTTACCGTTTCCTGTAAACCGAGGTTTTAGATAATGGCGGTTTCTGGCCTGCATGGCATGATTTGTGCTTTTGGACGGGAGATTCAGCGTGCTGATTGGCTATGTAAGGGTATCAACAAATGACCAGAATACAGACCTGCAACGAAACGCTCTTGTTTGTGCAGGATGTGAACAAATATTTGAAGATAAATTAAGCGGAACAAGGACAGACCGACCGGGATTAAAACGCGCTTTAAAGCGCCTTCAAAAAGGTGACACACTGGTTGTCTGGAAACTGGATCGCCTCGGGCGAAGCATGAAACATTTGATTTCTCTCGTAGGGGAATTACGAGAGCGAGGGATTAATTTTCGCAGTCTTACTGACAGTATTGATACGTCATCTCCAATGGGGCGTTTTTTCTTCCACGTTATGGGTGCCCTGGCTGAAATGGAACGAGAACTAATTATCGAGCGAACGATGGCTGGACTTGCTGCCGCCAGAAATAAAGGCCGTATTGGTGGGCGACCACCTAAACTAACCAAAGCGGAATGGGAGCAGGCCGGGCGTTTATTAGCACAAGGAATCCCCCGCAAGCAGGTTGCATTGATCTACGATGTGGCCCTGTCAACTCTGTATAAAAAACACCCCGCGAAACGAGCGCATATAGAAAACGACGATCGAATCAATTAAATCGATCGGTAATACAGATCGATTATGCCCCAATAACCACACTCAACCCATGATGTTTTTTAAGATAGTGGCGAATTGATGCAAAGGAGGTGAGATGAAATCAATTCGCTGTAAAAACTGCAACAAACTGTTATTTAAGGCGGATTCCTTTGATCACATTGAAATCAGGTGTCCGCGTTGCAAACGTCACATCATAATGCTGAATGCCTGCGAGCATCCCACGGAGAAACATTGTGGGAAAAGAGAAAAAATCACGCATTCTGACGAAACCGTGCGTTATTGAGTATGAAGGCCAGATTGTTGGCTATGGTTCAAAGGAGCTGCGCGTTGAAACCATATCCTGCTGGCTGGCCCGCACAATTATTCAGACAAAGCACTATTCCCGCCGTTTTGTGAATAACTCTTACCTTCACCTGGGGGTATTCAGCGGACGCGATCTGGTTGGCGTTCTCCAGTGGGGATATGCCCTTAACCCCAACTCAGGTCGTCGTGTCGTGCTTGAAACGGATAACCGGGGCTATATGGAGTTGAACCGCATGTGGCTACACGACGACATGCCCCGCAACTCTGAATCACGGGCCATCAGCTACGCGCTGAAAGTTATCAGATTACTGTATCCGTCAGTGGAGTGGGTTCAGTCCTTTGCAGATGAACGCTGCGGACGCGCAGGCGTTGTGTATCAGGCGTCGAATTTTGATTTTATTGGCAGTCATGAAAGTACGTTCTACGAGCTGGATGGTGAGTGGTATCACGAGATAACGATGAACGCGATTAAGCGAGGTGGACAACGAGGCGTGTATTTACGGGCTAATAAAGAGCGTGCCGTGGTACACAAATTTAATCAGTATCGCTACATCAGATTCCTGAACAAACGAGCAAGGAAGCGGCTAAATACCAAACTATTCAAGGTTCAGCCATACCCTAAGTGATCCCCATGTAATGAATAAAAAGCAGTAATTAATACATCTGTTTCATTTGAAGCGCGAAAGCTAAAGTTTTCGCATTTATCGTGAAACGCTTTCGCGTTTTTCGTGCGCCGCTTCAGCGGTTATCTGGCAAGCATTAGTGACAGATTATTATCCTTCACAGAAAGTTAACCGTATTTTTGCGGCCATCATGCCGCTGGTGGGTCTATCTCCGGCACTGGCTCCTCTGTTAGGAAGCTGGCTGCTGGTCCATTTTTCCTGGCAGGCGATTTTCGCCACCCTGTTTGCCATTACCGTGGTGCTGATTCTGCCTATTTTCTGGCTCA
>RRZU011143462.1_pt1 | contig 10134 bp, 10 predicted proteins | sample 2165561 | NCBI WGS metagenome assembly RRZU01 (sample SAMN10456909, study PRJNA506462) | wastewater metagenome | isolation source: wastewater sludge | place: USA: Moscow, Idaho
ATAAATTCGCATCGACACTGGTCCGATGATATCAAACAAGGGAATTGGCCCCATGCAGTTGCGTGAGTCACAGGAAAAATTGCCTTGCCGGTGGTCACCCATGACGAAAATAGTGCCTTCTGGGACGACCGTGTCGACGTCGCCCGAGGTTGGCTGACTTGGTTCATCGTGGTTGACATCGGTGTCGGGATTGAACCCGTTAGGGTGTTCTTCGTTATAAACTGTGACGACACCGTCTTTGACGGTCACGCGCTCGCCGGCGAAGGCGATGACACGTTTGACGATGTTTTGATTTTCCTGACTGGCGGTGTGGGTGTAATTGGGATTTTTAAATACTACGACTTGTCCGCGCTTTGGTGTGTACGGTTTGTTTTGTAGTTGTGCGGCGGTGATGGGGAGGCGATTGACAATCACTCGATCGCCGGTATACATCGTAGGTTCCATGCTCGGTCCATCGACATTAAAGCTGCGGAGTACAAACGCATTCATCAGCAGGGTGCCGACAGCGACCGCAACCACGAAAATTGCTAGTCCGATCAGGTCTCGCGCGAACGGGTGGCGGTCAAAAAAAGTTGCATCCATTCTCATAATTATACGCACCGACTGTGCTATAATCAATAGACGTGAAATCACCACAGAACTCAGTCGATGGATTTGTGACGCGCCGTCCACAGCGGAAGGTGTTGTCTGGTGCTGCACCTCGGGCTGCGAAGACGACGATCGGGCATGCGCGAAAAACCAAGGATGAAACAGCGCAGCTACATACGGGCACAGATACGACAGCACAACTGCAGAGTGCTGCGACGCATGGTAGTAGCATCAAGGAGAGCATCAGTAGTTCGCTCGAAGCGATCGATCAAGCAAAACCTGAGACGCCGCGTCAAAAGCGTAAAAAAGTCCGCAAAAAGAAGCTTATTGTAAAAATTACATCAATAATGATCGGATTGATCGTCTTGGCGATTGTCGGATTTTTCGCATACAAAGCACTTAGTATGATGAGTAATATATTTCAAGGTGGCAATCCGTTCGATCTCTTTTCTCAGCAGCCACTCAAAGAAGACGCCTATGGACGCAGCAATATTTTGATCGTTGGTACGACTGATGATGATCCTGCTCGCAAGGGCGGGGATGGTGCGCTGACTGACTCGATGATGGTGCTTAGCGTCAATCAAACAAAAAAAGATGCGTATATGTATAGCATCCCGCGTGATCTTTATGTGCAATTCGGTATAGCGTGCAATTCAGGATACGCCGGTAAAATTAATGAATATTTTAACTGTATCAACAGCGATGATACGAAAGAGGCTGAACAGCAGCGTATGGACGGCATCCGCGAATTTGTCGGTAAGATCTTTGGTATGGATATTCAGTATGTCGCACATGTCAATACATTGGTGATACGTGATGTTGTCGATGCGGTCGGTGGCGTGACGGTAAATGTTGAGAGTCGTGATCCGCGCGGTGTGTTTGACGGGAGTCTTGACTGGATGTGTACGCAACAGGGATTGACGGCAGAGCAGCAACAGCAACGTTGTCCAACGGGGCATTATATTGATTTCAAAAATGGACCAGTAGAAATGGACGGAGATAAGGCGATGTGGTTTTCGAGAGCGCGTGGTGTTGGGTTGGGGACGGCGACGTATGGTTTAGAACAATCGAATTTTGATCGTGAACAAAATCAACAGCGCGTCATCATGGCGCTCAAGGATAAGGCACTTTCGAGCGGAACGCTGACGGATGTTGGTAAGATTACGAAACTGATGGATGCGATGGGCGAAAATCTTCGGACAAACATTGAGACGAAAGAGATTCGTACGATTATGAAGATTGCATCTGAGGTGGATAATAACAATATTAAGCGCCTGAGCTTTGTCGAAGAGGACAATATGCTGATGACAACCGGATCGATGGGTGGCGCGAGCATCGTGCAACCAGCAGCTGGGCTCTATGTGTACTCAGAAATTCAGGCATTCCTGCGTCGCGAAATCTATGCGACTGATGTTTCGAAAGAGCGTGCCTCTGTTGTTGTGCTCAATGGTAGTGGTACAGCGGGCGCTGCGCAAACGGCAGCCGATGAGCTCGAAGCGCTTGGCATGGACGTTGTTTCTGTAGATAACGCCCCGAGTGACTATACAGGTGGTACGACGGTGTATCGACTGGTGGAGGCGGGGCAAAAGACTGCAACTAGCAATAAGCTCAAGGAAATCTATGGGCGCGAGATTACACAGGGTGCGCCATCATTTACTGTAGGCGTCGAGGCGGAATTTGTAGTGATTATTGGCGAGTAATTTGGTATAATCAAGGGAGAATATGGAGCTTTTACATACAGTCAAGCGAAAATCAGCCTTTAGTGAAATCGCATACTATGCGCTCAATATTGGGTTGGCGGCAGCGCTGTTGATCATCAGTCAGACGATTCAGCATCCAGCATTTGCGATTATCTTGGTGCTACTGAGCAAGTGGCGCGTGTTTGCAGTGCGTCCACGCTATTGGTGGACGAATGTGCAGGCAAATATGGTCGACATCGTCGTCGGACTTAGTGTTGCGATGTTGATGTATATTCCAAATGTGAGTTTTGTCGTGCAGGTTCTCCTCGCGCTGTTCTATGCAGCTTGGCTCGTTGTGCTCAAGCCGATGTCAAAGCGAGCAGCGATGATGTGGCAGGCGGCGATCGCGATATTGCTTGGTACGATGGCGCTCTTTATGGTGTCGTATGAGTGGCCAGTGAGTGGTGTTGTGGTGGCGATGGTGATCATCGGCTATAGCGCAGCTCGGCATTTCTTGTTTGCCTACGAGGAGCCGAATATTGTGCTGCTGAGTGCGATTTGGGGTGTTGTGTGTGCGGAAATTGGTTGGCTAGCGCACTACTGGACATTTGCGTATACGATTCCGGGTAATGCGGCGCTTAAGATACCACAAGTGACGATCATTCTCTTGCTTTTGTCATTCTTGGCTGAGCGGACATATCGATCGTGGAAAAAGCATGGTGCTATCGAGCTCTCTGACGTGATGCCGCCAGCTCTATTAACAGCCGCGCTGACATTTGTTATCTTGGTATTTTTCAATTCCGTAACGATTTAAAAAAGGAGGGGTAATATGCAACCGACGAATCCATCGTCTCACAATTCTCCCGTTCGGTCACGGCGCAACAACAAGCGAGTTGCGGCGTGGATCGCGGGGGTATTTCTTGGTATTTGGCTGATGATCGGCGCTGGTGTGCTGGGTGCGTGGCTGATGGCGCAATCTCGTCCAGCGACGACAACCGTGCAGTCTCCTGGCAGCGATGGCAATCTCACGATTTCGGCGGATGAAGCCGATACTGCAGAGGTTGTCAAAAAAGTTTCACCGAGCGTCGTGAGTATCGTGACGACAAAGTCTGGCGGGCGAGGCTATATGTCGCAAACACAGCAGGGTGCAGGGACGGGGATTATCATTAGCAAAGATGGCTACATTTTAACGAATAAACACGTGGTTGACGGCATGGCACAGTTTGAGGTAATTACGAGCGAAGGGGAGCGATTTACGGATGTGAAATTGGTTGGTGCAGACCCGCTCAATGACATTGCCTTTCTCAAGGTGAATGGCGTGGATGATTTGCCACCGGCGACGCTTGGCGACTCGGGGACGGTACGCGTGGGACAAAAGGTTGTGGCGATCGGTAATTCGCTTGGGCAATATCAAAATACCGTCACGAGTGGCATCGTTTCGGGAAAAGGACGTCCGATCTCGGCAGCGCTAGACGAGTACGGTATGAACGTGGAAAATTTGACGGACTTATTGCAGACAGATGCGGCGATTAACCCGGGGAATTCTGGTGGACCGCTGCTAAATGCAGCAGGGCAAGTGATCGGTATCAACACAGCGATCGTGTCGGATGCGCAAAGTATGGGATTTGCAATTCCGATCAATGCAGCGAAAGGGTTGGTGCGTGGCGTGCTCGACAAAGGCGAGATACTCAAGGCGTATGTTGGCGTGCAATATCTTGCGATTACACCGGAAGTGCGCGCTGAGTACGAACTGTCGGAAAAGAATGGTGCGCTCGTCGGTGGAGCGCAGTCGGGTTCTGCGATCGCAAAGAGTGGTCCTGCGGAGCAAGCGGGCATCAAAGATGGCGATATCATCACCAAGGTGAACGATAAAATCGTTGGCGAACAGGGTGGACTCGGGAGTTTGACAGCGGAATTTTTGCCAGGGGAGACGATTGAGCTGACGGTTGTTCGTGGCGGCAAGGAACGGAGTGTTCGGCTAACGCTCGGTGCGTACAAAGCGCAAGGCTAGTGCATACCCCAGTGTCGTTTCGTGTTGAAATCCATGCTGCATGGCTGCCTCGATAATGCGCGGATGCTGCTCTGGGTCTGCTTCGAGAAACAGTACGCCGTTTGGCTGTAGATGGCGGGCGGCTTGTGGGATGAGTTTGAGGATGAGTGCTAGACCGCCATCCTCGGCGTAGAGTGCTTGCGCAGGTTCGTGGCGTAGTGCTGGTGAGGTTTGCCACTCGGGGTCGACATAGGGAAGATTTGCGAGGATATAGTCGAGCGGCTCGAGGTGACCTGTGAGGAGTGATTGGCGAACGGTAGCAACGCGCACATTATGTTCGGCGGCGTTATGTTCGGCGATTTTTAACGCGTCAGTACTGACGTCTGAGAGGATTGTGCGAAATTGCGGTCGCTCTAGCGCGGCAGTGATGCCTAATACGCCAGACCCTGTGCCGATATCGATAACGGTATTTGGCGTGATGTCCGCCTCGGTCAACTGCAGAAATATCGTCATCAGATCTTCGGTCTCAGGGCGCGGCACGAGCACAGCGGGCGTAACGCGAAATTTCCGCCCGAAAAACTCCTTATATCCGAGAATGTAGGCGAGTGGCACGCGCTCAAGTCGCAGATCGAGCCGAGCGTTGGCGATATCGACGCGACGAGGGTCGATATCCTCGTCGAGATGGGCGTGGAGATATGTGCGTGGTTTTCTGAGTGTCTCAGCCAGCAACAGTTCTGCGTCGAGCCGCGCCGATGTGATGCCGGTATCTTTGAGCTGCTTGGTGGCGAGTTTGAGCCAGGTGGAGATGGTCATGATTACACCTCGGCGTTCTGTGCTTTCAACTCTCGCTCGTACTTCTGCAACTGCTCGATCAGGTCATCTATATCGCCGTTGAGCGCAGCTGGAATGTTGCTGCGCGAGTAGTGGATGCGATGATCGGTGATGCGGTCTTGTGGGAAGTTGTAGGTGCGGATCTTTTCCGAGCGGTCTCCCGTGCCGACTAGCGAGCGGCGTTCTGCGGTCAATTTGGCATTTTCCTCATCAATTTTCATCTGGAGGAGGCGCGAACGGAGTACGCTCATGGCCTTTTCTTTGTTCTTGATCTGGGATTTTTCATCCTGGTTGGTGACGACGAGCCCGGAAGGCAAATGGGTGATGCGCACGGCGGAGTCGGTTGTGTTGACGCTCTGTCCGCCATGTCCGCCCGAACGGAAGACGTCGACGCGCAGGTCATTGGCGTGGATCTCGATGTCGGCTTCTTCGGCCTCTGGGAGGACTGCGACGGTGGCGGTTGAGGTGTGGACGCGACCCTGGCTCTCGGTGACAGGGATACGTTGGACGCGGTGAACGCCGCCCTCGAATTTCAATTTTGCATACGGCGCGTCGCCTTTGACGGCAAATACGACTTCCTTGTAGCCGCCGCTGTCGTTGGCGGATTCGCCGAGGAGTTCGGTTTTGTAGCCGTCCGCTTCGCACCAGCGCAGATACATCCGGTAGAGTTCTGCGGCAAATAGCGAGGCTTCATCGCCGCCAGCTCCCGCGCGGATCTCGATGATGACGTTTTTCTCGTCGTTGGGGTCTTTGGGAGTGAGTAGGATAAATAATTCCTCTTCGAGTTCGGCGAGTCTGACTTCAGTTTCGGCGATTTCTGCTTTGGCAAGCTCGGCTAATTCATCGCCACCACTGGCGAGCTCTTTGGCTTCGGCGAGATTTTGAGTGAGCTGTTCGCGTTCGCGCGCCTTTTCGATGAGCGTTTCGAGTTCGGAAAAGCGTTTATTTTTTCGTGTAAATTCAGGATCGTTATACGCATCAGGACGTGCCAGAAACTCGCCGAGTTCAGCGCGCTCGGTTTGGAGGTTGGTGAGGTTGAGGGAAATTTGTGACATATATTAGTCAATTATAGCATATTTACAGGTTGATATGAACGGAATCGGGTAAAATTATGGCAAGATAGTCAATAATGTGGTAATATATCAGTTATATAATAATCAAATGAAGGAAGTTACACTTATGACGAAAGGCATAGAAACTGCTGGCGATTCCACCTTCCAGCCGGCTGATCAAGAAACGTTAGGGTCTAGTGAGATTGTTCCGGCGGATGAATTGACAGCCTTAGTCGAAGAGATGATTTCAGTATGTAAGACTGCTGGCTATGCAAAATCTGTCGATGAAGAAGGACAGAATATGACTACTGCTACGCTTGGTGGCGTGTTCGCAGGGAGAGAAGTATGGTTTGCTATTTCTCAGGAGGGGAACGGCGATGTGAGTGTTATATTTACTGACAGAGATACTATATGCCTGCACTATACCGTTGGAGTTAATAGGTCTGACGAACGTGTTGTCGTGCGTCGAGACGTGGGTAGTGCCGAAGAAGTTTTTCAGCCAATCTCTCGAGATGCGATGGATGCACTAAGGGATGTAGTGTCAGAGGCGACTCCATTGCCTCCACAGATGTAAAAAATAACACCCCTGCTACAGGGGGTGTTATTTTTATGCAGGCAGCCTGCCTACTTCTCAGACTTCGCCGTCTTATTCGCCTTGGCTTTCTTTGCCTTGTTGGCGAGCTGTGCGCGGCGAGCTTCTGCGGCTGCGGCACGTGCCTTAAAGCGATCAACGCGACCCTCGGTGTCGATGATCTTTTCCTCGCCCGTAAAGAATGGGTGAGATGCTGATGAGATGTGGACCTTTACCAATGGGTAGGTGTTACCGTCTTCCCATACGATAGTATCCGTCGTTTGCGCTGTCGACTGTGTCAAGAACGCAAATCCCGCTTGATCGTCGCTAAATACGACAGGGCGGTAGGTTTGTGGGTGAATACTGCTTTTCATAACTCGACCATTGTATCTGTTTTTGGTGGAAAAGTCAACGACGCGTTGCGACCACTTGAAAAAACGGAGGAAAATTGGTATACTGAGTGAGTAACTAAATTTTAACGACACAGCCCAGTCGCGAACTCCAATCTGCGGCGGGCGAGGTACAAGGAGTAATACATGTCTGTAACTGTAGACATTAAAGCACTACTAGAGGCGGGTGTGCACTTTGGGCACAAAACCAGCCGTTGGCACCCAAAGATGGCGCCATATATTCATAGCAAACGTCAAGATAGCCATATCATAGATTTGACGAAAACTGTTGAGGCGCTCGACGCGGCGCTGCCAGAATTGACCAAAATCGCTGCGAGCGGTAAAAAAGTCCTCTTCGTCGGCACGAAAAAGCAAGCCAAGGACGTTGTCAAAGCGACCGCTGAGAGCATCAACCAGCCATACGTGACTGAGCGATGGATCGGCGGTATGTTGACAAACTCGCAGACTATTACGCAGCAGATCAAAAAGCTGAAAAATCTCGAAAAGCGCATGGCGAGCGGCGATCTCGAAAAGCGCTATTCGAAGCTCGAAGTTCAGCGATTTCAGGAAGAAATCGACGCACTCAACCTCAAATACGGCGGCATCAAAGATTTGATGGGTCGCCCAGGTGCAGTTGTCGTAGTTGACGCGCTAACGGATGCAAACGCAGTTCGTGAGGCGCAAACCCTCGGCGCTCCTGTATTTGCGATTGTTGATACCAATGTAAATCCAACCGGTATCGACTACGTTATCCCGGGCAACGACGACGCGATCAAGAGTATGCAAATCTTGCTCGGCTATTTTGCTGAAGCCGTCAGCGAAGGCGCAGGCAGTGTGAAACCAGCCGACGCACCGAAGAAAAAAGATTAATTTTGAGCTATAGAGGAGAATATCATGGGCGTTTCAGTTGATGACATCAAAAAATTGCGTGAGCTGACCGGTGTTGGCTTGACCGATGCGAAAAAAGCACTTGTCGAATCAGACGGTGACTTTGACAAAGCACTCGAGGAGATGCGCAAAAAAGGTTTGACCAAGGCAGAGAAAAAGGGCGACCGCGAGGCGCGCGAAGGCTTGGTTGAGAGCTATGTTCACTCGGGTCGCATCGGCGTGGTTGTCGAGGTGAATTGTGAGACGGACTTTGTGGCGCGACTCGATGATTTCAAGACATTGGCGCACGAAATTGCTATGCAAATCGCTGCGATGAGTCCGCTCTATGTTTCTGAAGCGGACATTCCAACTGAGGAAGTTGAGCGAGTGAAGGCTGAGTTGCTAGCGAGTGAAACATTGGCAAAAAAGCCAGAAGAGATGCGTGAAAAGATCGTCGAAGGACAGATCAAGAAGCATTTTGCGGAGCAGGTGTTGCTGTCGCAGCCATACATTCTCGATGACAAGAAAACCGTCGAGACGCACGTTAAGGAAGTGGTTGCGAAACTTGGCGAGAATATCGTCGTTCGCCAATTCCGCCGCATTGAGCTCGGGGTGAGCGAGTAGAGTATTCGTTCGCATTACTAGGATGGTGCTGTAGAAAAATCCGCCGACGGGAGTTGGCGGATTTTAAATAGTAGGTTTTGTTTCTATTCCTCAGTCTCGGTATTAGCGGGTTCTGGGTTTGAGACTGCAAACTCTTGCAGCAGCGCTGCTTCAGCCCTGTGAGGGTTATGATTTGCAGTATGGATTGTCGATCGGATGATAGCTGTGTCTTTTTCGACCTGCTCGCTAACACGTGCTGATAGACCCCTTAGTCCGAGAGCGCCATCGGCTAGTCTCTTATTGAGATACCCCTGTCTTGCTATGTGGTCTGGATCATAGAGCTTGCTATCGGGGGGGGCTTGATCTATACGAGTTCCATCCTCGTTGTGTGTGGTGGGTTCTCCGAAGATTCTGTCTATAACGCTCATAAATTATTCCTTTCAGCTCTGTCATAAAAACACGACTAATCTGATATTACTTGCATTATAGCAAAAATATTGTATTTTGTCAATATATTTTGGTGCAATTGAGCTATTTTTGCGAATGCTGTGTCGAGATGATCACACCGCCGTCTTTTTGATGGCGCGTATCGGTAGTGGTGATGATAAATTGATGTCGCTGGATGGTTTCTTGGAGGAGTTTTTCACGGGTGGCGTCGAGCTCAGAGAATACATCATCCATGAGGATAATTGGTGCGCTATCGCCGAGATTGCTCTGGAGATCGAGCTCGAGCAGCTTGAAGGCGAGCATGATAGTGCGCATCTCGCCGCGAGAGGCGACTTTGATAGCGGGCTGATTGTGCAGGTTGATCGTGAAATCTTCGCGGTGCGGTCCGGCGCTCGTATGTCCAGTGGCGACTTCGTAGTCACGCGCGCGCTGGAGGCGATCGAGGAGGGATTGTTCGTAGTTTTCGAGTGAGACGCTCGGCTGATATTCGATGCTAAATGGCGTTTTGGCACCAGCTAGCGAGGCGTAGAGTTCGCCAATCGTTGATTCGTGGGTGTATAAAAAATGTGCACGGGCGTTGGCGACGGCGGCGGCGAGCTGGACAAATTTGACATCCCACGCAAACGGGGGGTCGGGCCCGCCGGCACTGTCTTCGCTGTGGCGCTTGAGGAGTTCGTTGCGCTGGAGGAGTGTACGATTGAAGGCGCGCAGGGTGGTTTCAAACTGAGCATCGAGACGCGATAGTACGCCATCGAGGAAATCACGCCGCCTGGCAGGCGAGGAGGTGATGAGGCGCAATTCGCTCGGCTCAAACAACACGACTGATTCACGGCGTTTGCGGGGGAGTAATTTCATACGAGCATCGTCGATGATAAATTCTTTGTTCACTTTGCCAGGTGTGGCGCGAAGGAGCTCGACGCGGCGAGCGCCATGGTCGGTGTCGAGCCGGACGATGGTTTGCGAGGTGTCGTGCTGCATAACGTCCCCGAGGCTACCACGAAAGCTTGTTCCGCGCAGCGCTACGTAGACTGCTTCGAGCAGATTGGTTTTGCCGGTGCCGTTCGGACCAACGATGACAGTGCCGGACGCACCAAATTCTGCTTCGTACAGGTCGTAG
>RRZU012431717.1_pt1 | contig 10134 bp, 8 predicted proteins | sample 2165561 | NCBI WGS metagenome assembly RRZU01 (sample SAMN10456909, study PRJNA506462) | wastewater metagenome | isolation source: wastewater sludge | place: USA: Moscow, Idaho
CAAAATCCGTTACTCAAAATTGATGGAAATTCTGCTACAATTTGGCAGTACACACTTGCTACCATGAATAGTTTGAATCATCCACTTGTAAATGCCAACAAAAACGGCACTGATGCAACCTTTAAAGTTGCAGATCAAACCTATGTGGTGAAGCTCACTTCTGTGGGAACAAGTAACAATATTGCTGTGTTCAATGCTGACGGCAGTTTTGCAGACCCTGAAAAATCTGCCGATCTGTTAGCCCAAATTTACCAAAATTGGCCAGCCTAGTCGTACTAGGCATTTTTTTTTGCAAAAGGTTCCTTCATGTTAAAACAAACCTTGCTCTATACTGGTAAAGCTAAATCTGTATATGAAACAGATAGTGCAGATCATCTAATTTTAGTTTTTCGTGATGATGCTTCGGCATTCAATGGCGAAAAGATAGAGCAACTAGATCGTAAAGGTAAGGTGAACAACCGTTTTAATGCCTTTATCATGGAAAAATTGGCAGCGGCAGGTATTGAAACGCATTTTGAAAAATTGCTTTCTCCAACTGAAGTGTTAGTTAAAAAATTACATATGATCCCTGTAGAATGCGTCATTCGTAACTACGCAGCAGGTTCTTTATGTCGTCGTTTAGGTGTTGAAGAAGGTAAAGAGTTAACACCGCCAACATTTGAATTATTCTTTAAAGATGATGCACTTGGCGACCCAATGGTGAATGAATCTCAAGCCATTGCATTGGGTTGGGCAACAGCTGAACAACTTGCTCAAATGCAAGAATTAACATACAAAGTGAACGATGTTCTGAAAGAATTGTTTGATGCAGGCAACATGCTACTTGTTGACTTCAAACTTGAATTTGGCGTGTTCCACGACCGTATTGTATTAGGTGATGAGTTCTCTCCAGACGGTTGCCGTCTATGGGACAAAGACACCAAGAAAAAATTAGACAAAGACCGTTTCCGTCAAGGTTTAGGCGGTGTGGTTGAAGCTTATGAAGAAGTTGCTTCACGTTTAGGTATCGACCTTTCTGATATCTAATCGACATTAAATATTAAAAAAACCGAGCATTTCAGCTCGGTTTTTTTATACCTGATCCTATAAAATAGCAGCTTCAGATAAAATAAATTTTTACCTTACCACAAAAATCTTCTTGTCATTGATCAACAAGACATATTGAAAAAGAGTAATCATATGAAAAAATTATGTTTCGGATTTATGCTTTTCTGTTCCTTATTACACACAAGTCATGCCGCAGAATTGAGCTGTAAAACAGATTATGATTCGATTATTTCCCCTGACCTACTTAAAATTTCAGAAGAACTCAAAAATAATCATTATGATATTTTAAAACAAAAAACCCATTCTTCTTTAATTCAATTTTCGGGCGGCGAACACGCCTATGCTGAACTTTTAGATGTTGCCAAATCTTTTCTTGATCAAGCAAATATTAAAATTATGGATGTTCAACTCAAGCCACCACTCGACAGTTATCAAGTCGGCAATGAAGAACTGTGTTTTATTCCCAAACAAATCAGTATGAAAATGGCAGGACAAGACATTCAATCTCCGCCTTCTTTCTTTATAGCCGTACGCCCCTTAGACGCCCATGTTTGGACCTATTTAGATGGTGCAGGTTTACAACAAGACCCACAGTTGATTTTTACCTTATTCCCGAGTTTTCCTAAAGAGGTCAAGCTGCCTTTTCAACCCGTCGCAGAATAAACACTTTACTATCAGCATTTAAAATTTGTGTAGATGCGTCTAAATTGACCACCTGATGGGTATTCCAATGTGAATGCCCACAACACCATAACATCCCATGAGCGTGTAGCTGCGCCATACTCCGCAAAAGCAAAAATAAAGATGGATGCCACCCACAACATTACTGTACGTTTTCACCCATATTTTAACTTAGCGCATATTTAAAGCATAATTTGCACCGAGTTCATCTAATTGACTATTCTTACTCACACCTAAACGATGCTCACCCATATGAATCTGCACAATATGATCCGTTGCTACAATTTGTCGATGAGGATCGTAATGCATCACCACCATTTGATGAAATAAACCTTCTTGTTCCTGACAGGTATATACAGATTGATGCGAAATACCACGACACGTCATGGTTTTTCCCTGTACTTCCTGTTGGACTTTTTGAACATTACGACCTAAATAATGTTCTGCTCGATATTCTGTAAACTGTTGTAAAACCAACAAAAGGGTAAAACAACAGACCACAAAAATACTCGCTATACCCCATATATAACGTTCCATGTCTTCTACTCCGTGTCATTTTTTTTATTTCCACTGCATGTAAAAGCATCTGCTTTTGATCATCCTTGATCATTTTTACGCCTTTCTATGTAATCTGTCTATTCTTGTGATGATAAATTTTGCCAACGGCGTTGCTGTAACCGTTCGCCTTCTACTTCACGTTTATTACGTGCCGATTCATACAATTTTGTGCCTTTTAACTCAGGTGGCAAATAATCTTGTAAAACAAAATGCTCAGGATAATGATGCGGATACAGATAATCTGCGCCATACCCCTGCGCTTTCATCATTTTGGTTGGCGCATTACGTAAATGTAGTGGTACAGGTAAATTCGCAGTTTTTTCTGCCAATTCCATCGCCTTATTAATTGCCAAATAAGTGCTATTACTTTTTGCACTCGTCGCCAAATACACCACACATTGTCCTAAAATAATTCGACTTTCAGGCATCCCGATCGCTTGTACCGAACGGAAACATTCACCCGCCAATAACAAAGCATTGGGATTCGAATTACCAATATCCTCCGAAGCTGCCACCAACATACGACGTGCAATAAAGACAGGGTCTTCTCCCCCTTTCAGCATCCGTGCAAGCCAATACAACGCGGCATCGGGGTCACTGCCACGAATGGATTTAATTAAGGCAGAAACAAGGTCATAATGCTGTTCCCCTGACTTGTCATAACGTGCAGTGTTTTGCTGTGCGACTTTAACAACGACTGCATTATTGACAACATTTTCAATTTCAGCCTCAAAGGTACTTGCAACTAAATCAAGTAAATTAAGCGCCTTACGTGCATCGCCTGCCGAAAATTGAATCAAAGCATCATATTCTTCAATTTGAATATGACGTGCTTTTAAAAAAGCATCTTGTTGAAGGGCTTTTTGTAATAATTGTTCTATGGCAACTGCATCAAGGGCATTTAAAGTGTAGACCTGACAACGTGACAACAAAGCACTATTCACCTCAAAAGAAGGATTTTCTGTGGTTGCACCAATCAGGGTAATTTTACCTTTTTCCACAGCATTGAGTAATGCATCTTGTTGTGACTTATTAAAACGATGAATTTCATCAATAAATACGACAGGCGTAATTAAATCACCACTGTCCGCAATAATTTCACGGAGTTCTTTTACCCCCGTATTGAGTGCAGATAAACTCACAAAAGGTCGATCAATCGCTTGTGCTAGTAATAATGCAATGGTGGTTTTTCCAACCCCAGGCGGCCCCCAAAAAATAATGGAAGGCAAATGCCCCTGATCAATCATTTGACGCAATGGCGCATGCTCACCCAAAAGATGATCTTGCCCCATAACTTCAGACAAATCACGTGGGCGTAAACGTTCGGGTAACGGAATATGAGTCTCTGACATAATGCTCTTCGGATTAGCTCTTCCCTATAGTCTATGAGGGAAGAGCAGAATCTACAATTTTATTGACTCGAATTAACGTAAAATTGCAGGTAATTCAGCAAATTTTTTATTCGGTTTTTTCAATTCAAGATTCATTTTTTGCAACATTTGATAAGGTTGTTGCTGTACAAACATATTCGCCACACTTAAAGGAATAGAACCTTCAGGGTCAGCATAGCCCGATGTGGTAATTTTGACTTTATTATTTGCCAACGCTTGAAAACTCCAATCGCCCTGATAATTTTTAAGACGAATATAATCAGGATTGAGCGCTTTACCCTGTGTAATCGCCTTATTTTTCACACTCACCACACCATTGGCATCTTTGCTAATCTTGCCTTTAACAATGACATCACGGTCTTTTAACGGAAAAGGAAAATCCAACACCATATATAAAACAAAATCACCTTTTTGATTGTCTTGGGATAACACTTCAACTTTGGCTAAATTGGGAACCCATTCAGGTGTTTTCTGCACATCAAGCACCATAGCAATGGCTTTTTCCATAGGAGCATTCAATGTGGTCGTCGCTTTATATGAAAATATCGGATTATTCGCATCCTCATAAGTCCATACTTTAATGTTATTTTTATCAATGCTGAGTTTTTCAGTATTGGCAAAAAGCTGAGGTGAAGTCAGGCACATCGCACTGACCACACCACAAATGATATATCTATTCATTTTCATTTTATTCTGCTTCTATTTTTGTTTTCAGTTCAGATCTATTGAGGCCGAAGTCTCATTTAAAATCACATTTTATTGAAGATCAAATCTCATTAAGATTTAAAACCCAAAACATCATCCATATCGTATTTACCTGCTTCACGACCAACCACCCACGCTGCTGCACGAACTGCACCTGAAGCAAAATTCATACGGTTTGTGGCTTTATGCGTTACTTCTACACGCTCACCTTCACCAATGAACATGACCGTATGCTCACCGACAATATCACCGCCACGAATGGTTTGAAAACCAATACTTTGACGCTCACGTGCGCCTGTATAGCCTTCACGATGGTAAACTGCATCTTGTTTTAAATCACGACCTAAAGTTTCAGCAATGGCTTCCCCCATCATCAGCGCTGTTCCTGATGGTGCATCTACTTTATGACGATGATGTGCTTCAATCACTTCAATATCAACCGTATCACCAAATGCTTTGGCTGCCAATTCTAATAGTTTAATCGAAACATTGACCCCAACAGAATAATTCGCTGCATAGACCACAGGCGTTTGCGTTGCAGATTCATTTAAATAAGCTTTCTGTTCGTCATCCATGCCTGTTGTACCAATCACAATGGCAACACCCGCTTCACGGCATAATTTTAAATGCTCTGTCGTGGCAACAGGTGCAGTAAAATCAATCACCACATCACAGTCTTTTAACACATCTTCTAAACTGCCTGCAATTTTCACACCCAATGTCCCAATGCCTGCTAGTTCACCCGCATCTGCCCCAATTAAACTGCTTTCAGGGCGTTCAACCGCAGCAGCCAATTGATAACCTGCTTGCTGAACAGCTTGAATTAAAATGCGTCCCATACGACCGCCTGCACCCAATATCCCAATGCGTGGAGCTACTGACATAACTTCTTCCTAAACTTGAATCAAAATTAGTCTTACTATAACAAAACTCTGCCTCATCGCTAAAATTTAGGCAGAAAAAAACCTATCAAAAGATAGGTTTTTCGATGTTTATTCAGTTTGCTTAAATACAATTAGTCAAATAAACGATCAAAGAATGATTTTTTCTTTGGTGATGATTTGTCATCTCCACCTTCCATTGTCGCTTGTAATTCTTTTAACAATTCACGTTGACGTGTGGTCAAGTTTACAGGCGTTTCCACTACAATACGGCACAGTAAATCACCCAACATACTTGTACGCACAGGTTTGACCCCTTTGCCACGTAAACGGAATAATTTGCCTGTTTGTGTTCCTTCAGGAATTTTCAAACTCACACGACCGTCAAGGGTTGGAATTTGAATTTCTTTACCTAAAGCAGCATCGGCAATGCTCACAGGTACATCCATATACAAATCTGCGCCATCACGTTGGAATACTTCATGTTCACGGACAACCACTTCAACGTATAAATCACCTGATTGTCCATCACCAACCGCTTCACCTTTTCCTGTTAAGCGGATACGGTCACCATTATCTACGCCCGCAGGAATCGTGACTTCCAAGGTTTGCTGACGTTCAGACACACCTGAACCATGACATGATTGACATGGATTTTTAATGATTTTACCTTGTCCACGACAGGTGCTACAGGTCTGTTGCACCGAGAAGAAACCTTGTTGCATACGCACTTGACCTGCACCATGACAGGTTTTACAAGTTTCGACATCATGTGGATTTTTAGAACCTTTACCATCACAGCTTTCGCATGGTGCAGGCGCAGTAAAGGTGATGGTTTTTTTCACCCCTTGCACTGCTTCTTCTAAGGTTAATTCAAGGACATAACGTAAATCTGATCCACGGCGTTGACGCTGTTGACTGCTTCGTTGCCCACCAAATGAACCACCGAAAATATCGCCAAATTGGCTAAAAATATCTTCTGCACTGAAGCCACCACGACTACCATAACCGCCACCGCCCATGCCACCTTCAAAGGCATTATGCCCCATGCGGTCGTACATGCTACGTTTTTCATTGTCAGATAGAATTTCGTAAGCCTCAGCGCATTCTTTAAACTTTTCTTCAGCTTCAGCATTATCTGGGTTACGGTCTGGATGATACTTCATCGCCATCTTACGGTAGGCTTTTTTAATTTCATCATCACTAGCGGTTTTAGAAACGCCTAAAACCTCATAATAATCACGTTTAGCCATAGCTGGCGATGCTCCTCACGGAATTTATTTAAAACAGAACTGTGATCTGAAATTGGGGTACTTTCAGATTTTACAAGGGAATCATGATAAAAAATAATCAGAAGACTAGAAAACGGCTTTGTTATTCCAAAACTTAGCGACCCCTTTTAACCATGCGTTTAAAAGATAGAGCCAAGCAACAAAGGCAAAAATAACACCCAAAACGGTGGTGGCTGTTACCATGAGATTCGCATTCCATGTGAAAAAGCACAACGGAATAAACCATAGACCTGCAAAGGCAGCCAAAATGAGAAAGACCAGTACATTGCGTACAATCCAAAGTGCTTGCGCATGCAACCACACTTCAACACCTTCAACCTGTAGAACTTTTCGAGCAAGAAAATACGAAATTACGCCACTCACCACTGTAAAAAGTGCAAGAAACATAAAGACATAAGAAATCGCCACATAACGACGATATTTTTTAAGATGGTCTTGCCCCATGGATATTCTAAACCTCTTTCCCTGCATCACTGATACAGTGAAATCATCAATATTATTCTGTACCAAATTCAGGTGCTACTATATGTAAATTTTCACAATTTCGCACCTGATATTCTGTAAAACAGCAGTATTTATGCTGTTTTTTTCACTTTAAACCATGCTGCATAGAGTGCAGGCAGGAAAAATAAGGTCAATAAGGTCGCAATAATCAACCCCCCCATAATCGCAACGGCCATTGGACCAAAGAAGATACTACGTGATAATGGGATCATGGCTAAGACTGCCGCAAGTGCAGTAAGAAGAATGGGACGGAAACGACGTACCGTCGCATCAATAATGGCATCCCACTGCTGATGCCCTGCTCGAATATCTTGTTCAATCTGATCAATTAAAATTAATGAATTTCGCATAATCATCCCAGACAAGGCAATGGTGCCGAGCATTGCCACAAAACCAAAGGGTTTATTAAACAACAATAAAAACAGTACAACCCCAATTAAGCCCAACGGTGCAGTTAACAACACCATAAATGCACGAGCAAAACTTTTTAACTGTAACATCAATAAAGTCATTACGACCGCTAAGAACAATGGCATACCTGCATTGACAGAGCTTTGCCCACGTGCAGACTCCTCAACAGTACCTCCCACTTCCACCAAATAACCACTGGGTAACTCAGCACGTAGTTTTTGCATGGTGTCATTCAGCTCATTGACCACCGTTGCAGGCTGTAACTGCCCTCGAATATCTGCGCGTACTGTAATGGTCGGTAAACGATTCCGATGCCAAATTAAACCATCTTCAAATTTATATTGAATATTGGCAATTTGAGATAAAGGAATACTCGTTCCTTGCGATGTTGGTACTGCAAGACTCGATAATGAAGCCACATCTAAACGCTCAGTTTTTTCACCACGTAAACGAATTTCAATGAGTTCACGTTTTTCACGATACTGATCAATTGCTGCGCCATAGACTGAACTATTTAAAAACTGCGCTAAATTTTGACTAGATACCCCCATTTGACGCGCACGATCTTGGTCAATATCCAAGTAGATCATTTTACTTGGCTCGCCCCAATCCAAATGCACATTGTGGGTATTGGGATTTTCACCAATCACTTTAGAGACACGTTGCGCCCATTCACGCACGGTATTCAAATCTTCGCCTGAAACACGGTACTGAATGGGATAACCCACAGGTGGCCCATTTTCAAGTAAAGCCACACGTGTCCGCACATTCGGCAATAACTGGCGAATTTGCACATCGAGAGATTTACGAATTTCATCACGGTCTTCTAAAGATGATGCCAACACCACAAATTGCGCAAAACTTGATTGAGGTAATTGCTGGTCAAGTGGCAAATAAAAACGGGGAGAACCTGTACCGACATAGGCCACATAGTTATCAATCCCTTTTTGTTTTGCTAAAAAAGTTTCCACTTTTTTAACAGCCTGCTCCGTTGCTGTCAGAGAAGCGCCTTCTTCTAATTTTAAATCCACCAAAATTTCAGCACGATTCGAGGGTGGGAAAAACTGTTGTGGAACTAATTTAAACATCAATACAGACAGAACAAAAATACTTAAAGTGACTGCAATCACTGTTTTACGATAGGTTACACATGTGCTTACCATGCGTCGAAAAGTTTGGTAAAACGTCGTCTGATAAGGATCGTGATGATCCCCCGCATGATGTACCTCAACCACAGGTTCAGGTTGCTGACGCAAACGCGCCCATAAACGCTGATACCACGGCGCTGTCTGTGCTTTCTGGCTAAAATCAGGTAATAATTTATCGCCCAAATACGGCACAAACAAAACTGCCGCAAACCAAGACACCACCAACGCAATAGTCACAACCTGAAAAATAGAACGAGTATATTCCCCTGTACTCGACGCTGCTGTGGCAATGGGTAAAAAACCTGCTGCGGTAATGAGTGTGCCTGTCAACATCGGGAAAGCGGTTGATGTCCATGCATAACCTGCGGCTTTTATTCGGCTATAGCCTTGCTCCATTTTAATCGCCATCATTTCAACCGCGATAATGGCGTCATCCACCAACAAACCGAGGGCTAAAATCAGTGCGCCTAAAGAAATTTTATGCAAGCCCACATCAAATAAATTCATGCCTGCAAAGGTCATCGCCAAAACCAAAGGAATGGAAAACGCCACCACCAAACCTGTGCGAAAACCCAATGAGAAAAAGCTGACCAACAAAACAATAATGACCGCTTCAGCCAAGACTTTCATAAATTCATTGACGCTGTGTTTTACCGCAACAGGTTGATCAGATACTTTTTGTAATGACATGCCTAAAGGTAAGGTCTGTTGTAAACGTGCAAATTCTGTTTCGAGGTGTTTACCTAAAGCCAGAATATCGCCGCCTTTACGCATGGATACTGCAATACCAATCCCATTTTTACCCATAAAACGCATACGAGGCTGTGCAGGTTCACTAAAGCCACGGTAAACATCAGCCACATCGCTCAATTGAATGGTTTTTCCATTCACAAGCAAAGGCATCTGTTTCAATTCTTCAACACTTTGCAATTGCCCACTGACACGCAGTTGCATTCGGTCTGAAGGCGTTTCAAAAAAACCTGCACTTGTGACGCTATTTTGTTGTTGTAGTGCCTGCTGAATGGCAGTAATCGGAATGCCCAATTGCGCTGCTTTGGTATTGGATAATTCAATCCAAATTTTTTGATCTTGCAAACCAATTAAATCAACTTTTGCCACATCATGTACACGTTGTAACTGTAGCTGTAAGCGATCGGCATATTCCTTCATCACCGCATAGTCAAAACCGTCCCCTGTTAAAACATAAATATTGCCAAAAGTATCGCCAAATTCATCATTAAAAAAAGGACCTTGCACACCACTTGGTAATTTATGACGAATGTCATTTACCTTTTTGCGTACGTCATACCAAACATCAGGAATTTGCTCAGAACGCAAAGAATCTTTGGCAATAAACGTCACTAAGGATTCTCCCGGACGAGAATACGCCATAATGCGTTCATACTTTCCTGTGGTCATCAGTTCTTTTTCAATACGATCTGTCACTTGTAAAGACACTTCTTCAGCCGTTGCACCCGGCCAATAACTTTGAATCACCATCACTTTAAAGGTAAAA
>RRZU010051451.1_pt1 | contig 10133 bp, 13 predicted proteins | sample 2165561 | NCBI WGS metagenome assembly RRZU01 (sample SAMN10456909, study PRJNA506462) | wastewater metagenome | isolation source: wastewater sludge | place: USA: Moscow, Idaho
ATTAGTGATATTGAAAATTTGCCAAATAAAATAGATGGAATAATTAGTATTAAAATAAATAAGATTATTGCTTCTGTTACAATTATGTATGAACCAACTATATTCAAGCCAAAACTTTGGGAAGATTTGGTAAAAAATGAAAATATAGAAGAGTTAACAATACTAATAAATAAACTTGCAAAGGAGGTTATTTAATTGGAAACAAATATTGATGAAACACTATTAATATCAGCAAGAGTTGATTTAAATAGTCAAATTCCCATAACTTCTCAAATTTTAAGAATTGCTGTTTATGATGAATTTAAAGCCTATGAAACTTACACAAAAATAATTGAAAAGTTTGGATTAGTTCAACCTTTTGTAAATATCAAAGAAGCAGAAGCTGTTCATTACGCTGCACTTATAAAACTAATGGAAAAATATGGAGTTGAAGTTCCAATAAATGATTGGGCTTCAAAGATAGAAATACCAAATACATTAATTGAATGTTGTGAAATGGGTGTTGCAGCAGAAATAGAAAATATTGCTATGTATAATAATCTACTTAGCAATGTTATAGAAAGTGATATTAAAGATACACTTTTTAGACTTCAAGCAGCTTCATTTAATAACCATTTACCAGCATTTAGAAATTCTGTTTTAAACTATTATAATATCACTAATACTCCAAATATAAATCAAGAAAACATAATGGAAAAATTGGGAGATTATCAAGTTATTCTAGATGATATTATGAGTGGAAATATAGATGAAAGTTCTATTTCTAAAATATTTTCAAAATTAAATCTTTCAATGGTTAGTGGTGCCGTTTTAGGTGGTGCAATAATTGCACTTTTAAACAACTATGTTTCAAAAAAACATACTCATGAAGAGGAGTAAAAAATGGCTTTACCATTTATATTAGGATTAGCAGTTGGTGCTGGTGCTGTTATTGCTTTTAAAAATAGAGATAATTTAAAAGAAAAAGGTACAAAATTATTTGAAAAATCAAAAGATTTTGCAAATACAACTTTAGAAAAAACAAAAGAAAATGTTTCAGAATTGAAAAGTTCTATTTGTCCTATGAAAAAATCAAAAGAAGAAAATATTGAGTCAAAAAATAAGGAAGAAGAATGAAAGAGATAGTTATTGATACAGGAGCTCCAAGAAATGTTTTAGGACATGTGATAAGTGGAGCAATTGCTAGTGCTGTTATAAGTGGAGCAATCAACTACAAAAAAGCTCAAAGCAGAGAGATTACAAAAAAAGATGCAATCAAAGATACTATTAAAAGAACTTCACAAGGAGCAATTGCTACTGGAAGTGCAATTGCAACTGCAAATTATTTAGGTCAAAAAGGTGGATTATTCAAAGCAATAACAGCTGCATCTATTGGAATGATGGGAATTTATGCTATTGAAGTAATTGAAGAAAAACTTGACCAAAAATATTTAACAAATGAAAATTGTCCTTTAGAGGAAAGTGATTATGAATAACCCAAATATACCAAACCAATATGATATAAATATTGAAAATAGCAGACCAAAAAATCTTCAAAATGGTGTTAATATAAATCAAAATCCTTATGTTAATCAAAACCTTAATCCTTCACAAAATCCTCAACAAATAAATGCACCTCAAAGTACTTTTAGTAATGGTGATTTTATAAAAGGAGCATTATTAGGAGCTGCTGTTACTTATCTTTTGACAAATAAAAATGCTCAAGAAAGTATCTTTAAAGCTTTTGGAAAAGGAAGCGAACTTTTTAGTGCTGGAATTGAAGAACTAAAAGAGAGATACGAAGATGCAAAAGCTCAAATGCAAGCTAATCAAGAACAATAATTATGAATAAATTTATTAAAGTACATCAATCGAATCTAAGAATTAGATATAAATATTTTTTACTAAAAGATGAATTCATTGATGAAAATATCTTAAAAAACTATTTTGAAAAAATCAAAGATATAAAAAGTGTACGAATTAATAAAAAAGCTTTTAGTATTATTTTTGAATTAAAAGAAGATATAAGTAAAAAAATAGAAGAGATTTTAAATGAACTTACCATTGAAGATTTATTAAAATCTTGTGAAGAAGAAGTTGCAGCTGTTTGTATCTCATGTGTAGGAAATGAAGAACCATCAATAAATGGAATGGTTAGAGCAACGAGTGCTTTAATCGCTGAAAGATTTGTAAGTAATGATTTATTAAAAGCAGGAATAACAACTGCTGCATCAATTCCATTATTAATAGAAGGCTCAAAAGAGTTATTCAAAGAAGGTTTAACTTCAAAAGTTTTAGAAAGTGCAGCCGTTGCAATCTCTATTTATAGAAAAGATTATTTAGCTGCAAACTCAACAAATGCAATGCTTGAACTTGGTGAATATATTGAAGAAACAACCGTTCATAAAAGTGATGATTTATTAAAAGAATTAGCAAAACCAAATGTTGAAGAAGCTTGGGTTGAACGAAAAATAGATGCAAAAATTACTGAAATTTTAGTAAAAAGTTCAGCTGTTGAAGTAGGTGATATAGTTGTTGTTGGAATTGGAAATACAATTCCTGTTGATGGACATATTGTCGAAGGTGCAGGAAGTGTAAATCAAGTTTCAATGACAGGAGAAGCTGAACCTATTATAAAATATAGAGGTGATAGGGTTATTTCTGGAACTATTGTTGAAGAAGGAAGATTTAGAATTTGGGCTGAACATGTAGGAACTGATACTGCAACTCAAAGAATAAAACACTACATTGAAAACTCTTTAAATGAAAAATCATCTGTTCAATTAAAAGCAAACAAACTGGCAAATAAATTAGTTCCCGTAACTCTTGGACTTGCAACCGTTTCATATATTTTTGCAAAAGATTTTGAAAGAGTAGCCTCTATTCTACAAGCTGATTATTCATGTGCATTAAAACTTGCAACTCCAGTTGCTTTTAAATCAACTATTTCAAAAGCTGGTCATAATGGAATTATGATAAAAGGTGCAAAATCAATAGAAGCTTTAAATAATGCTGATACTTTTGTATTTGATAAAACTGGAACTTTAACTGCAGGTGAATTAGAAGTTGTAGAAGTTGAATCTTATGATGACAGATGGACAACGGATGAACTTTTAAATCTTACCGCTTCAACTGAAGAACACTATTTCCATCCTGTTGCAGAAGCTGTTGTAAAAGCAGCAAAACAAAGAGGTTTTGTTCATATGCACCATGAAGAAGTAGAATTTATTGTAGCACATGGAGTAAAAACTGAGGTAAAAGGGAAATCTGTAATTATAGGAAGTCGTCATTTTTTAGAAGATGATGAGAAAATTGATTTTACTGAACACAAAGAAAGAATAGAAAACTCATTAAAAGATGGGAAAACTTTACTATATATTGCTTACGATGGAAAACTTTTAGGGACTATAACTTTAGCTGATGAAGTAAGAAGTAATAGTAAAAAAGCTATCGCAAAACTTAAAAAACTAGGTGTTAAAAATATCATTATGCTAACAGGTGACACAAAACAAAAAGCAAAAATGATAGCCCATGAGTTAGGAATAGATGAAGTAAGAGCAGAACTTTTACCTCAAGATAAAGCAAGAATTGTAAAAGAACTTATGAATGAAGGTAAAAAAGTAGCTTTTGTTGGAGATGGAATAAATGATGCTCCTGCACTTATATCGGCACATGTTGGAATTTCTATGAGTAGAGGTGCAGATATTGCAAAAGCAACTGCTGATATTTCTTTATTAAAAGATGATATTATGGCTGTAGTTGAAGCAAAAGAGTATGCAAATAAAACAATGAATTTAATAAACAACAACTTTAATGCAACTGTTGGAATAAACTCTTGTATTTTAGCTGGTGCTACATTTGGAGTATTTTCTCCAATTGTAACTGCTGTTCTACATAACGGTACAACTATTGGCTTATTGTTTAATTCAATAAAAGGTGTTAAAATAAAATAGTGATTTGATAATAGTTATCAGTTTTATTTAAGATTTCTTTGATAAAATTATGATAATTATTATCAAAAGGATTACTATGCCTATTTTATTACTTGCAACTGCATTAACAGCTGTTTTAACTATGAAAACTGTAAATAAAACAATTAAAACAATGGAACGAAGACAAAAAAGGAAAGAAAGAGATGAAATTTGATTTAGAACTTCAAAAAGAAGCTGCAAAAATTGGAATGACAGCGACACTTGGTGCTACGGTTGTTACTTCAATGTTTATGAAAAATGGTGTTGCTAAAAAAGTTCATGTGATTGCAGGCGTTGCATTTTGTGGATTTGCACTTTGGCATCATATGCTTTATCAGCCAAAAAAATCAAAAAAAAATTTAAATGAAAAAAATGCTCAATTAAACTAAAAAATTTAAACGTTAGTTAAGATTCTTTTAAATATGATAACGATTATCATTAATATAAAGGTTCAATATGTCTAACAATCACCTCATAAATAAAAATTTAAATGAACAAGTCGTTGCAAATATTTTTTCTTCACTTATAGCTGGTGAAAAATGGGAAATGTTAACAGAAATGTTCAAATTAAAAATTTTAGATATAAATGCTCGAGATTATAGGGGTAGAAATGCTTTATATTGGGCAATAAATAAAAATAAAATAGAAATAATCAAAAACCTAATTTCACTTAACATCAGCACGGAAGTATCACCTAATTTATCTGCTTTAAATTATGCTGTTTATTTAGATAACACTAAAGTTTTAAGATGTTTGAAAAATTGTGGTTTAGATATTAATGAATTTGATGACATAAATTCAACTCCGCTTATTTATGCAATTTTATATAACAAACAAAATAGTATAAATTTTCTTGTACAAAATGGAGCTAATTTAGAACATGAAGATTTTTTAGGAAATAGTGCTTTAAATCTATCATACAATTCAAGTATACATAATTTATTAAAAGAAATCAAAAAGTAGTTTTAAACAAGTTTAAAACTACTAAAATCTCTATTTAAGAACAAAAACTTAAATCACTAAAATAATAGCCTTGAATAAAATCACATTCCAAAGTCTTGATTAAATTTAAATCATCAACTGTTTCAACACCTTCGATTATAGATTTCTGATTATTAAGTTTTATTGTTTGTAATAATCCCTTCAAATAGTGTATGTAATTTTTGTTTTTCTTAATTTGATGTAAAAATGATTTATCAATTTTAACATATTTACAATTGTTCATAATATGAAAAGAAAACATTGAACCATCTTGTGCAAAATCATCTAATGCAGCATTAAACTCATTCAAACTTAACCAATCAGAAAAATCTTTCATGATTTGAGATGATGTTTCATCTTCATTTCCATTCTCAGTTATTTCTATAACTATTTTGTCTTTATATTTATTTAGAAACTCTTTCCAATAACTTTGCTGGTCTTTTGTAGCAACAATATCCGCATCAAAATTCAAAAAAAGTTTATTCTCTAAAGGATAACTTTCTATTTGTAGTTTTTTATTTCTTTTTTCTAGTTCAAAAAACAATCTATTGTTATGATGTAGTTTTTTGAATATCTCTTCAGTATTTATAATTTGATCTTTTATATCAAATTTTGACAAAGCTTCATAACCATATACTTCTAAAGTTTCTCTTTCTATAATTGCTTCATATTTCGTAAAATAATTTGCTTCTTTAATTAATTGTTTAAATTCTATTTGTGTCATGTTAGAATTATAATACATTATTTCTTAATCAATTATAATATCAATTATCAATATTAAAAGAGATACGAATATTTATCGTATTTCTTTTTTTAAATTCTATAATTCAAACTATTCATATCTCAAAGCATCAATAGGATTTAATCTTGCTGCTTTTCTTGCAGGAAAATATCCGAAAAATACACCGATTAAGGTAGAAAAGAAAAATGATATTAATATGATTTGACTATTTAAGATAAATGGTAAATCCATAATATTTACAGTTATATAACCAATTGTTGCTCCAAGAAATATTCCAATAATTCCCCCAAGTGTTGATAAAACTATTGCTTCTACTAAAAATTGTAATAAAACCTCATTTTCCATAGCTCCAATTGCCAATCTTGTTCCTATTTCTCTTGTTCTTTCAGTTACTGAAACTAACATAATATTCATAATTCCAATTCCACCAACAAGCAAAGAAATAGCAGCAATTGATCCTAAAAGATATGTTAACATCTTAGTAGTTGATGTCATTGTTGCGAGAGTTTCTTGCATATCTCTTATATGAAAATTATCAGGTTCTTCAATTCTTAATGCTCTTCTTTCTTGCATTAAAGATGTAATTTCTGTTTTTGCATTATTTATCAAATTTCCATCAGTTATTGAAATTAGAATGGATGTTACATCCTTATCTCCTTTTATTTTTTGTTGATACATTTTAAGTGGAACAATAACAATTTCATCTTGGTCATTTCCAAAAGCAGCAGCTCCTTTCGATTTTAAAATACCTATTACATTACAACTTAAATTTTTAAGTCTTATGTTCGTACCTATTGGATTAGTTTCAGTAAAAAGTTGTTTAACAATAGTTGTTCCAATAATGCAAGATGGTTTTCCACTACTTAATTCACTATCTTCAAAAGTTCTTCCTTCACTTACTTCCCAATCTTTTATTATAAAATAATCATTACTTGTGCCAATCACAGAAGAACTTGTACTTTTATTTCCTAAAACTATATTCATTTTTGTAGAGTTTTCAGCAGCAACTGCTTTTATATTTTGAAGTTCATTTTTAATTGCACTTATATCATTTTCAGTAAATGGTTTAGCACTATTATCTTCTCTTGGAGGTCCTCGTCTTTCTTGACCAACTCTTAAAGTTAGCATATTTGTTCCAAGTTTTGAAATACTTTGTTGTACATTTGCAGTTGTTCCATCGCCAATCATAACCATTGCAATTACAGATGCAACTCCTATTACAATTCCAAGAATTGTAAGAAATGATCTTAAAATATTTCTTTTTATCTCTTTTATAGCTATTAAAAAGGCATTACTTAACATTATTTAAATCCTTTCTTTAAACTATCTTCTATATGTCCATCTCTAAAATATATAACTCTTGAAGCAAATGAAGCCATCTCTTCTTCATGGGTTACCATAATAATAGTGATGTTTTCATCTTCGTTTAATTTTTTAAGTAAATTCATAATTTCCATACTTTTTATACTATCAAGATTCCCAGTTGGTTCATCTGCTAGTAAAACTAATGGAGTTGAAACAATAGCACGTGCAATTGCAACCCGTTGTTGTTGACCACCTGAAAGCTGTGCTGGAGTATTATAAACAACACTTTGAAGACCAACTTTAGTAAGAGCTTCAAGAGCTAACTCTTTTCTTTTATTGGCTGGAATTTTTCTATAAACCAAAGGTAATTCCACATTTTCCAATGCACTTGTTCGTCCAAGTAAATTAAAACTTTGAAAAACAAATCCTAAAAAATTTCTTCGCAAAAGTGCCATTTGATTTCTATTGAGATTTTCAACATTAATTCCATTAAACAAATACTCTCCACTTGTGGGTTTATCCAAACATCCAATCATATTCATAGCTGTAGATTTACCACTTCCACTTGCACCCATGATAGCCACAAATTCACCCTCTTTTATAGAAAAGTTTACTCCATTTAAAGCATTGGTTTTAGCATCTCCTACTCCATATGTTTTAACTATATTTTTAAATTCAATAATAGTTTTATTATTTTGCATCACTACTCTTTTGTGAAATAATCAATTCATCATCTATTTTTAAATCTTTTGATTCAACTGTTGTTGATTTGCCATCCGTATCTAAAATTTTTACCATTACACGTTTAGGTTGATTATTTTCTAAAATAAATACAGGAGAAAATTCTCTTTTTCCAATCTCTTTTGTTGTATTACCTTGAGGTTGTCTTGGAGGTTGTACAAAATTCATAGTACTTGCTTTTTGTTCAGCTTGAATTTTTGGTTTAAATCTTAATGCTGTATTTGGAATTATTAATTTATCAATACTTTGTTTAGTGATAATTTGAGCAGTTGCTGTCATTCCAGGTCTTAAAAGTAATTCTTCATTACTAACACCAACAACCGTTTCATAAGTAACTACTCCATTTACAGTTATAGGATTTAGTCTTACTTGTTTTATCTTTCCCTTAAAAGTTCTATTAGGATATGCATCAACACTAAATGATACTTCTAGGTCTTTTTTAATATCTGCAACATCCGATTCATCAATGCTTATAATTAAATCCATTTGACTTAAATCTTTTGCTAATGTGAAAAGTTTTGGAGCATTCATTGAAGCAGCAAGTGTTTGCCCAACTTCCACTGCTCTATTAAGTACTATTCCTTTAATTGAAGATTTTACATGTGCTTTATCTAAATTTTGATTTGCTGTTTTTAAAGAAGACATTGATTGTTCTATTTTTGCTTTTGATGCTTCAACATTTGAAAGTGCACTTTCATAAGCAAATCTACTATCATCAAGTTCATTTATTGATGGATATTTACCACCTGAACTATTATACATTTTTAAAGTTCTATCATAAACTGTTTTTTTATTTCTAAGATTTACTTCACTCTCTTTTAAATTTGCTTTTGCTATAGAAAGAGCTGCTGTTACATTATCAACATCTGATTCTAATTTTCTAGTGTCAAGTTTTGCTAATAGCTGTCCAACTTCAACATTATCATTAAAATCCACATAAATCTCTTTTATTGTTCCTGAAACTTCAACTCCAATTTCAACGCTATTTGTAGGATTTAAAATTCCAGTTGCACTTACAACTACAGATAAATCACCTTTTGTTACTTTTTTTGTATTGTATGTTGCAACTTCTTCTTTTTTTGCTCCATTCATAAAAAAATAGTAATATCCTCCTATTAAAAATGAAACGGCAAGAATAGTGTAAATATATTTCTTCTTAGAACTTTTATTTGAATAACTTTTCAATTCATTTTGTAAATTAGTATTCATTAAATATCAACCTTTGTTTTAAAATATAGTTTTGTGTATTGAAGTTTTTTATTAATATCATTTATTTGTAAATCATATTGATTTATTTTTTGAGTATTTTGTAAAATTTCCAAATCATAATCAGCGCTCATTCCAGCAGCATTTGAACTTTTATTTACCATAATCAAATCTTCATATAGTTTTAGATTATCAGATATTGTTTTTTCATACTCATCGTAAGTATTTATTTGTGCCAAAATCTGTTCATATTCATAAACCAACTCATTTTGAATATCTGTAACATTTACTTTTTGTTTTAAAACTTCTAGTTTTGATTTTTCAAGTTTTGCATCTTTTGTAATATCAAATAATGGCATTGAAGCTGTTAATCCAATAGTTCCTGATTCATTATTTATTTTATTTTCATCGTTTGAGTATTTTGCATTTGTAGTTAAACTTACTTTTGGCAAATATGAACTTTTTAATTGTTTATAACTTGTATCAAGTAATTCAACTTTTGAATTTTCATATCTAATATTTAAATTATCCCTTAAAAATTTATCCCTATCCACAATCTTAAAATCAATCATTTTAATCTCATTTGATTTTAAAGTTGTATATTTAGAGAACTCATACTCTTTATCTTTTAGAGAATTTTTTAAAGATATATTCTCTTTTTGTTGATTATTTCTTGACATAACTGCATTATTTAAATCTATAATATCAACTTTACCAGCTTCATATTGAATTTTTTTTAATATTAATTCTATCTCTTTATTTTTTAGTGAATAATCACTTTGTTCTATTTGAAGTTTTAATTTTCTTATTGCAAGTAAAGTTTCATATATTGATTGAATAAGTGCAATATTTTGATTTTCCCAAGCTATTAAATCTGATTTTAGCTGTTGTCTTGCATACTCAATACTATATTCAATTCCTCCTGATTCAAATATACTTTGAGAAAAACCAAGACTCATATTTCTTGTCATATCAGAATTTTCATCTTCTGTAAAATCACGACTTTTACCCAAACTAGAATTTAAATTAATTGTTCCAATCCACTCATCTTTTGCTGATTCATACTTTTTTTGTATTATCTCTTTTTCAATTTGCCTTAACTCTTTTTTATCCTAATGCAAAAGTTCTATTTCATTTGCAAATAATAATGAACAAAAAAAAGGAAGAATTATAATCTTCTTCAAAAAATCTCCTTATTTTTAATTAAA